>Ga0335081_10021841_pt1 | contig 10355 bp, 8 predicted proteins | sample Lox_Sample_35_FD_206713 | JGI IMG/M metagenome (GOLD analysis project Ga0335081, IMG submission 206713) | Soil microbial communities from Loxahatchee National Wildlife Refuge, Florida, United States - Lox_Sample_3.5 | ecosystem: Environmental > Terrestrial > Soil > Wetlands | place: USA: Florida...
CATCATCTGCCCGCTTTTTTATCACTACCACAAGCAACAGCATGTAGAAAGGGCAAGCCAAGGGTAAACTTTCGATGAAAGTTTGAAATAATTCATTGAAAATTAGTGAGGGTGACTCCTGAACGCATCAAGTCCTTAATTTTGTAGTATTGACGATCACCACCACGAAAAATCAAAATGTTGCTGATGTAAAAAGCATAAAATGACTGTTACACACATTCTACACAATTGAAGACCATGTAGATACACATTGTCTACACAATGAACATTTTTCACACATTGTTCACACATTTTTCACCCAATTTTTACACGTTTAAGGCCTAGTAGGGTTGCCTCTAACCATTTGAAGTGAGAAATCCTTTCCGCATTTCTCAGAGACATTTGCAGAAAGTGGCGAAGTGGTTCATGGAGTAGATGAATTTGGAATATCAAAGGTGAAACCTACCCAAACCCAGAGAAATAGAGCGAGGAGCGTCTGGGAAAAATGTTGAGTCCACATTTATCCAGGGGCCCAGAATATAGATCCTTGTCCTGGTGGAAGATCTTTCGCGTTTTATTTAGTTTCTATCATAGCGATCGGGGGAGGACATTTTGTATGGCAACGGCGGTGAGATAAGGGCAGAATAATTCATTGAGAAAGCGAGAAATACAGACTGGGGTATATGCAGCGCCTTCAAGTCCGCTCTGCTTGTAACTCTGCTAGCTACTCCGGCACATTTGTGTGCGATGATCGTGAACGCCGAGGCCATCAACCGTACATCCGATCCGTGTCCGGGGGCCTTATATAGTGATTGAGGGTTTTACGGCGGTGGTGACCGCCTTCATGATTTTGAGTGATGTGCGTCACCAGGAGTCTGCACCCTTGGGGGCAATCTGCGGCCGTTGACTTTACTGGCAATCCCGCATTTGATTATCGGAGATTCAGCAATGGCGACAAAAATCGCAATTCTATCTTGAAACCTTCATTGAACAATGCTTATTTAAGAACAATGCTGGTAAATAAAAAGATGGCCCGAATTACCCAGTTAAAACTGAACCTTCCCACATCCCCAAAAACTTTTGAATAGTTATATAATCAACTGCCTTTATATGCCTTTAGCTTCATTACACAATAGATTTGCCCGAATTGGGGTTGAGATAGGGCGATCTGACTCGAAGAGCCTCGCCGTATCTATAGAACAAGAATGGGATTGGAACCAACAAAATGGCAACGCAACCCATCACTGTCATTGAGAATCCGATGCCAATGGCTCGAATCACTAAACCGTCAACACAAGCGAAGGAAATAGGAACATACTTTGGGTTGCAAAGAGAGGGAAGGCGGCCGCAAAACAATATCGCATCCATGAGTTTACCGCAAAAGCGCTCGCCGCATATTGCCTGTATAGCGAACTCAGGTATACGCTCGTCCCACAAAATAGGAGCATCATGGAAACACCAAAGGGGACTCCGGCGAGGATCGGGACGATCCAGTGAATACCTGCCCGAGCAGTCCATCCAAACCAAAAGAGACTGATGGGAAGCATGATTGCTCCGATCATGGCCGGGCCGAGGAAGGCATCCAACACGTTCTTGAAGGCAGGTCGCTTGAGAAACCATTTAAATAAGATAATAAATCCAATGTTGCCGGTGACGGTGCCGATTCCGATTCCGATGAAGGCGAGTCCACGAGATCCAAGCGAAAACCCGTAGATGGGAGTGAAAACAAGAGGGTAAGCGAGGAAGAAGAAGAAAAGAAGACCGAAGAGGAACGCCGCGTACAATGCGATCAAGAAAACAACGAGCTCTGTGAACATCATACCTAATGGTTAGCCTTGGAAATATGACAGAGAATGTACGAGGTGGGCGTTTTAGAGCGGTTGCCAAGATCGCACGGAGTGGACGGAATTTGGGTGGGACGACGTTTTCTCCGGCTTTTTCGAGGCGTTTGGCCTTCCGGTAGAGAAGATAATCGGCATAGGTCTCTGGCGCAAACCATTGCAGGATCCAGACGAAAGCGGTGAAGATCATGAGAATCCAAATTGTCCATCTCCAGCCGATGGTTTCGACAACGTAACCACCGACAATAGGTCCGAGGACCGGTCCAACAAAGGGGCTGACCAAGAAAATTGCCACACCAATGACAAGTTCGAGACCGGGGTTCCAAACCTTCAAGTAAGATGGACGCTCCGGGAAAGGGGGAATACGTCAGTGATAGTACCAGCGCCAAGAGTGGCCGGAGGTGAAGCAGCGACTCCTGAAAGAAATCGAAGCACAAGAAAGCCCTCGACGTTCTGAACAAGGGCGACACCGATCTGAAGGACGAAGAAAACGCCCATGAATGGAATATACAGCCTGTTACGTCCGTATTCCTCGGATAAAGGAGCAGCGAAAAGAGGACCAGTGGCTAAAGTTAGAAAATGAAACCGATTTTGGAGTACCAAAACCGATGAGATACAATGAAATACCGAGAATTCCGACCTCCAGGCCGACACGAAACTCTTTCGAGATGTCTTGTAGTCCAGGAGACAGAATTGTAGTTCCAAAATTTGACACCAAAATGGCCAGTGATACAGTCAATGTAACTTGCCTAATGGGTTAGTCAGGTCAACAAGGAGACGGGTACCATTTCTTCCATTGTGGCCAATTGCGAGGATTTTCGGGGTCATTGTCACCATCCCAAGTAACTTCTCGTGGAGCGAGACTTTCGCCGGGTCCAACCTTTTCGTCGGCTGGGACAGGCGCCTCATATTTCGTACTAGATGCCAACTTCTCGGCTTCGAAAGGAAAGGGCTCGTTCAGAGTTGATGCAGTTGAAGATGCTGGCTCCATTGTTACGCTGGACTCAGAAGTGTGAGATGCCATTGATTGAAGCAGAGTGGTGGCCCACCAGGCATTAACAAGAGGGGATATATATAGTCCTGGAATCACCAGGGACATTATTCATGATCTGAAAGATAAATGAAGCCGGCCCGCGCGATTTGCAATCGCAGCGTCGCGCCCCAGCAAGCATTGGTTGATGAATAAACATAATATTAAGAGCGGACCGGATCCCGACACAGCGATGAATAAACCTCGATTAGTAGTGAAATCCGTTGCAAAACGCAGCGGATTATGAATTGAAATGCAACAACCGTGTGTCACGCGGGACAGGTGTACTGGGAACGGTGTCGGGTCGGTGTAATTTCGTTGCCGAGGAGGGTCGACGATTTTATCCTGAAAGGGAAGGGTGGTCACTTTCCCATGGCAACGGGGCATCTCGAGAAGGCGCTGAAATGGCCGGAAAGAGAAATAACATCGGCGAATGACCTGATGTCTACTCTTGTTCGGGGTGATAGGATAGAACATCATTCTTAGCCTAAAAACGCGACCATGGACGCAGTTCCAGGTGACAAGAGTGTTCCCGCGTCGCCACTGCCGTTACGGTGGCACCCGCAAACGTAATTACTAAAATTTCCACTCGCTTGATCGCCTTTTGTCTGTCTCTCCTCGCACAGCAACCAATGACTATTCGTGTTATCCGACCGTTCTTGTTGGCTCGGAACACCCATCAGCGCTGTCAGTGGCACCTGTGGAACCCACGTCGGCGGTGCAATTCAACGTCATCAGCAAAGGAGTCGCGGCAAAACAAAGTCTCGCCACATGTACCGTACCCGTCAGGAGAATCTGAGCGCTAGATTGGCTTTTACATTTCGTTTGGCCGACCGATGGCCAAAATACTCATTATCGCTGCAATAACTTACCAAGTCTTAAAATTTCTCGGTAGCGATGATGATGAGGCGACTGGGAATGGACGACTCTGAGCGCTGGACATGCGGAATAAAGTCAAGACTGAACCATGAGCCGAACCCCACATTCTAGGAGAAAATCCTCGACGGGTTGCGATGCAGGTGTCGCGAAAGTGTCATTTACATCATGGGTTCAGCAGACATGAAGAACGATTAACTTCGAATGGTATCAGTCTAACGGTCGCCGGGATTTTTATGGGTCATCAACAGGCAGGCAGGAGCAGAAAATAGGCTTTTAAATTCAAGATGGATTTCCTCTGTCATTGCATTGCAGCCAACTAATAATATTTCCTTGACCCCCAACTCGTTCCTACCCCCACGTTGCGGACGGAAGACATTCGTATTATTGAACCGAACAAGATTTATAGAAGCTTATGTTCAGCGACTTTGCAGTAGTATGGATTACGGTGAATGGTCAAAGTTCTCGCACGTGCATTTATGACTCTCGGGAACCTATGCCGCTACGTTAGTAATGCGATCAAGACTGTTGAAGGCGGGAGAGGTACTCCGTTCATAACCTGGTCGACATGCTTCCCGCAACCTCGCCAGTTTTTCTTGCCACACTCTGAACAAGTCTGATTATTAGCCGTTACTAGGGGAAGGGACAGTACGCTAAGATAACACATTTTGAAATTCTGTAATGGATGATTTCTAAAGGTCAATTGACGGTTTGGAAGCTATCGAGCTTTATATGCTGTTGGGTTGGGTGTGAGCCGTATCCGAACGCCCGAGAACAAGAAATCACGGACTTATAACTTCGTCACCAACCGATTTTATAATGCCTTTATCGTTTCGAAAATGGATCTGACAAATCTTAAAGAATAACTTGGACGTCCAGAATTTGCTAGCAACTTGGTCATGGGACTCAGACATCACTATACCAGGGACACAATGAACCGGAAAATGTGAAGAGAGGGCGGGTTTGAAATTTACGCTCTCTCCCAGATTGAATAAGTTCATGCTGGGACCCTTGTCTTTCCGAAAGCATCATGTAATTGATGATGTGAGCGCGTGGTGGCGGCACGCCGGTGGAAGGAGCGGAAGTCCTCGAATTTGAGAGGAAAAAAATTACTACTGTGGGTTCATTTTGTTTGGTTTAGGATCTCAAGTTTGGGTAAATTTCTAATTCAATTGAACATAGCCTGGGACCGCGGCTATATGATTGTTATACATTATCAAAATCCCTACGATTCACAAGTCTGTACAACGCCGGTTTCCTGAGGACCGCTCCGTCCTTTCTTTGGCTTGTTCAAATTCGATAAGTTTGGGAGAATTCCTCGACTTTTTGGCGGTGGTTGTTGCACAGGTTGAGCTTGTGTCGACATTGGCTGAGACTCAACGGAGACGTCCGTAAATCTCATTTCGACTCTTTGCTGCGGTTCATGAGTGACCTTATCAGTCTGTGGAGGTGGTCCCTTTGCCAAATTATCCTTTGCTCGTTTCCGTAAATACGCGTCTAAGAGGGCAACGTTCTATCGTCAATTGCATTCCATGACAAAGAATACTCGAGTGTTGCATTTGTGCATCCACTGCCATTAGCTTTAATAGATAGAGGAAGAGAAACGGTACCTCGAAGAGAGCACCAATAAAGGGCGGAAGGGAAATCTTGGTAAGACGTGGAATGTGGATTGGATACCAAAAAGTCAAATGCGATATTGGCAGTCATCTGTGCTTGCAGCGTCGCCGGGATACCTGCTTCCTCTGCCATGCTCACGATACGCCCACTCAGCGTATTCGCCCATATCGGCCCGATAACGGGAATGAGGCCTACAGTCAGCAAACCGAGTCCTACCCAAGACGAAAAGGGGAATTGGAAGAGTACAGATGACGGTGTTGAGGCCAAAGAAACACGGACAGCAGTAGCAAAGGACGGCGTTGTGATCGAGTTGATGCGCACGCCGACGACATCGCCTGAGCACGTCGGCATCATGCTTGCTAAGGCCCTGCGGAATCCTCAAATTGTATGGATCCTTCTGTCCGATGTGCTCGCCAACGTAGTCGTTGAACTCGTCAATGGCGAGGTTCTCGCCGACGACTTCGGCCAGCGAGGTCATCGACCGACCAACGGACGTTCGGAAATAACGCACATTTTATGTGCGAACACTCCGGAAATAGCTATGATTTGGCGTCGCAACGCAGATCTACGGTAGCATCTTAAATTCGAAACTGGCAAAATAGCAAGCACCGTGAATCAAATGGCTTGGAGGGAAATTCCTTCGCATATGCTTCAACCATCTTTGCCCAACTAATTCTATGAAAATCATCTTAGATGTAAGTCAAATCCTTCAAGTAGCTACTAATGTTCAATTTGGTTTTCTATTATAATTAGCCGCTTTGCAACACAGAGTAAGATTTGGTGCCGCAATTAACAAGGGGCCAAATTTGTTCCAAAGGTTGTTCGGAGCTTGTGATGATCTGATCGAGAGTAACACTTGGCGTTCAGAATTTATTTAATCTTCTTCATCTCACGGAATGGGTTCCTCCACCACCATCATCCTCACTCTCGGACGAGATTTCCCTGCAGGGCAAAAAGTTGCAGAATATTGGGTTATTTCTGCATCTTGGATCAATGCACAGTCGGAGTGCACCAAGGAAAACACTGTAATCACAATCGAAGGCTCCAGATTGGAAGTGATTGACATGATCATGGGAGAGGAGGCCAGCTGCAAGGGTCTGTCTCCATTTGCTTGAGTCCTCACCCTTTGTTAGAGTCCATGTCGGGGGGTTTTTCAACTACTGCAGTCCATACATTTTCTCCAATGTGGTTCCTGCTTCGTCCATGTCGTTCAGATATCACGGCAAAGTCTGGCGTTCTTCATTCATGGTTTAAATTTCCGTTGTTCCTGCTTTGCATCTTTTTCTTTGTTACAGCGTTGATCTCCTGACTTGGTTTCAGGGAAATAGTATTTTCTTGTTATGACTTATCTTGGATGCAATAATTTTCAGCCTCGCCGGAATCCCTTGCTCTACAATTGTGATCACTACGGGAATAAGTCCTGTGTGGAAGAATGATGTTACGAATTCCAGACTACAAAGGTGAAGACTTTATGGTAAATATCTCAGGATTTGCGCCTTTGTATCTTCCTCGACTGTTGATTATGGGCGTCGGCGTTTATCATCATCCCACACATATGCCAAGTCAATCATTCTTCCTCCCATCACCGCCCTTGCCACAAGACAAAATGCCCTCAGAGGCGGCAAACCTTCATCTCATGGAGAAAACTAGAGACAGAAATCAACCCGTAAAAAGGAGGATATTGGAGCCAATCGATGAAAAATCAGCAGAGCGGTCTGAGAAAAAAGTGCCAGCAGCGCAAGCTGAAGGGACCAGAAACTGAATCCCGCAACCGTTCACTGGGATAACAACGAATGATATGGCGAACGGAGAGGATGAAATCAAAGCGGAGAAGGTCACAAATTGCTCCGAGAACGACATTATCCAATCTTGTTGGTCACGATGGTACATTTTGGCTATGGCGAAGAGACGTGCGGTGCCATGTCTGGTGCCCAATGTTTGCGGTGAATTCGAGACGGGGAACGCATTGCAGCTGCAGGCCACTTTTGAATCATGGAACTGCCAGCATTTTGAAACGCACTGGCTTTTCCCAGGGCAATTTCGGTAGCAGATGACGTGCGCGGTTTGACTTCGGACTAGCAGTTGAAGTCAGTACAGTATTCAAAAACAAGGAAAAAGTTCATTGAAATAACTATCTATTGTCAGCGCCCCAAAAGACTGTCTTCAGATCAATTGTTGTAGCTCGATTCCGACTTGCCAAGAATGAGGTCTTGGATATGCCTTCTATCAATCTTCCAACTTGCTTTCCTCGACCACAACGATCTACGGAAGGAAGCAAGGAGTCGGTAAAACAATGCAGGTATGATACGCGCCTTTTACTGTCTTTCAATGCCGGTCTTTCCCTGCGCCGTGCAACTGAACTTTTGAATTATGTTGTCATTATACGAGAGGAGAGAGAGTAAACGCATATCGAGCAAGCGAAGAAGGCTGTCGTGAAATTTGAGGCTTGAATTCGAGTATTCGACCGGTTTCCAACAAACGGGCTCTCGATACCAATGCATACAAGAGTAAAGAAATAGTAATTTCGGAACAGGGGACGTCAGGAGAGGGCGGATTGATAAAGGTGGGTTGTTTTATCATGATACGTCCTATAGTTTTGGACATAAAATAGTCAAATATATGCTTGATGATCTCGATTGGGAGGTCCTCAACGATTAGAGAGACCCCAGGCCCCTTTCCTTAACGGACAAAACAGAACACATGTTTCCTTACGACGAAGTTTCAATTGGTTCGATGAAGTGTCTGACCACTTGACTCATGCACTTTAACAATCTCGCGCCTTCTGGGCCGGTGTCCAATCCAAGCTCCGATTGAGTTACCCAATCTCAATCTTCCATTGAGCAAGTTTTCGGATGGTCGAGCGTAGTCGGGGTAATCGCGTGGGCCCAATATCAATCTTCAAGACGGCGAGTATCTGTTGAATTCAGTGGAAATCAAGGGACAAATAATATACCATAGTAGACGAAACGGTGGGCCCCCAAGTTGCTAGCAGGTTCGGGGTTCCCATTAACCATCAGGGGCAAATGCAACGTCTGCAGACGAACGTTGGTGCCGATCCCCTCATGACCTCCTCGGGGGCTTGTTAAGGATCTCAGTCAAGGAAATTACCGGCCGGAAATTTGTAAGCTTCCACACCTGGAAACGGCAGGCAAATTCCGAAACGACTCGAAAGGACTCAGAATAGCTTCGCACCGAACCTATTTTTCTTTGTTCTCCTTCTGGTCTCCTTTGTGCTCGTGTCCCCAGGGATCTTTAGAGACTCTAATGGCACCTCCCTTCCCCCGTCATGACAATGCACCATTCAACAGAACACGTTTACGTTCCACACTAAACGTCGCGGGAACCTCCGTACGCGCGGCAGGATATTACGCCTCAACGACACGGAGCATTCATTCACAATTTATGCCCAACAGAATGTCACTATTAATCCATTAGCGACCCTCAGATCGCCGCGCAACGGAATTGGTGCCTTATCCAAATCGAGTAAAGCTTCTTTGTTTTTGATACTACAGGCAAGGCCCCGTCTTCGCCCTGCGTCGGACTATATAAAGCCTTCAGGCTGCTTTATGCTTTCTCCAGAATCGCCATGCCAGCCATCGGCTTGCAAGTCCCACGACAAGGACGCAGTCATGAATGGTTAACGCTTCGAAGACTATCGCGAGGTGGCGCATCACTACGCCGCATTTCCCCGTTGTGTGACCTCCTCTTCGGGATTCCTTATCGTTTCTAACGTGTCAGGTCTCGGAGTGCGATCAACCCTACCCGTAGATTCGGTATTCCTTCCCTGAGCGAGCAGAGAAGGCGAATCCGCGTTGAGGCAGAATCCGGCGACGACGGCCCTTCCGGATCAAGCCTTGACAATCAAAATTCCTGGTCTTCTTCCTCCGACACTGGAAACTGGGTCGTTTGTGGCGGGTGCTACCGAAATTGGACGCGAGAAGGGACGTATTGTTGGGACTGTGGATATCATTGTTGATCAAAGCGATCGCTTCGACTGGGGTGATAGGTCATTGCACGGTAGACATTTCGCATTGATACAAAGAAATCGGGGGAAGAATGGACTTTGCCCGCCTTGGCGTTGGAACGCGGGGTCCCTTTGGATTGTTTGAATGGCTCGTCATACCCCAAGGGCTGTGCAATGCCCCTGCCCCATGGCCGTGCTTCATGAACTGGGTACAAACACGCGTTGGGCGGATCTGCTACGTTTATATGGATGGCATCTCGATCTTCTCGAATTCACTAGAAGAACACCGCCGAGACCTCCGTCTTCTCCTTGATGCCTTTCGTGAAGCCGGAATCATTGTATCAAAAATGAAGTCACAACTGTTCGCGGACCGGATCGAATTCCTTGGGATGTGATCTCCACGCAAGGGATTGACGTTGAGATCCTTAGTTGGCCGACCCTCCGAAACTCATAGGAAATCAAATCAATTGACAAACAGATCATACAGCTGAAGGATGTGGTATACGATCTTAGAAAGACTGTCAAGCGATGATAGAGAGGAGCAGAAGCCAGTAAGGATGGTCAACGCAGAATGAGGGAAGGATTGTACAATAAGGCAGGAAGGTTGATGATATAGGATAGTATGAATGATAGAACGGAGCGATACAAGAGTGACGCGGAACTTTTCTTTGGACATGAAATTTCAATAAGACCGAAGCTTCGATGATACGTGATTGTACTATAGAGACTTTCAACCCCTCCTTTACCTGCGAATTAACATATCGGTCGCTAGCTAACAATCCATCTGAATTGAAACATCGACCGCCAGCGAATATACCATTCTATCTGGGTGTCGCATTTGCATAGAATCTCATTGAACTTTCAGCGGCTACTTGGCTTATGACTACTTCTATAGAACCAAATCATCTGCGAGACATGTTACAGATATGAATACTCTGACCATATATCAGATGATTGTCATGAATGACAGCCCCACGAGCCCCGTGAACCCCAGGACAGGGGCCCATCCGATGTAGATAAAATTTTCATACCGCACGTAGATTTTCTT
>Ga0335081_10021842_pt1 | contig 10355 bp, 4 predicted proteins | sample Lox_Sample_35_FD_206713 | JGI IMG/M metagenome (GOLD analysis project Ga0335081, IMG submission 206713) | Soil microbial communities from Loxahatchee National Wildlife Refuge, Florida, United States - Lox_Sample_3.5 | ecosystem: Environmental > Terrestrial > Soil > Wetlands | place: USA: Florida...
CGATGTCCCACGCGTCCTTGCTCGGCAGGATGACGTCGAAGAAGTAGCGCTGCTCGTCCGGCCAGGTGTGGGCCGCGAGGTTGGCCTGGATCGGATCCGGGTTCACGAAATGCTGGGTGGTCTGCACGATCCCGGTGTCGGGCGAGCGGAACAGCGCGACCGCGCGCAGCAAAAATTGCGGCAGCGGCACGCAGTCGGCGTCGAGGATCGCGATCATGTCGGGCGGCGCCGCGAGGGAGCCGACGTGGCGCAGGCCGTTGTTGATGTTGCCGGCCTTGGCGTGCGCGTTGTCGGCCCGCGTCAGGTAGTGGCAGCCCTTCTTCCCGCACAGGGCTCTCAGCCAGTCGCGCCGGGCATCGTCGAGCACCCAGACGCGGAAGTTGGGATATTTCATCGCCAGCGCCGCGATGATCGTGCGCTCGAGGATGATCTCGTCCTCGTTGTAGGTGCAGATGAACACGTCGACCAGCGGCATGCGCGGCTGCGCCTTGAGCCAGGCCACGTTGGCGTCCGCCTCCGCCGAGCGGTTGCGCACCCGGCCGAGAAACAGGATCGTGATGGTGGTGCCGAGCAGCACCGTGACCTCGGCGACGAGAAACAGCAGGCAGACGATCGATTCGGCCGAGGTGTCGATGGTCGGCAGCGTCGCGGTCACGCGCCACCACATGTAGCGCAGCGTGAAGGCCATCGTGATGCCGACCACCACGGCGCGCACGCGCGAGTCGCCGCGGCTGAGCCACGGCATGATGGCGGCCGCCGCCGCCGCCAGCCCGACCCCGGGCGCGATCGCCTGCAGGGTCTCGGGATCGCCCAAGGTCATTGCCGCGTCATTGCCGGCTGATGCGCTGCGGCGCCGGCGGCTGCGCGGCGACCTCGGCCGCGGGGTCTTTCGGCATGAACGTCACCCGGCCGCTGCGGCCGACCGCGCAGCCGGACGTCTCGAGCGCGGGCACCGACACGATGACCCGATAGGTATCGCGGGTGAGCGCCGCGGTGCCGATCGCGAGATTGTCGGGCGGCGCCGCGAGGCCGGTGAGCTGGATCACGCGGCCCGCATAGTCCGTGCTCTCGCCCAGCGGGCGGAAGCGGGCCGGGCTGCCGAGGCGCAGGCTCGCATAGGTCTTCTCGCTCACCACCGCGGTGACCAGCATGTGGCTGCAGTCGAGGATGCGCAGCACCTCGCGGCCGGCGCGCACGTCCTCGCCCGGGGTGGTCAGCATCTCCCACAGATTGCCCGACACCGGCGCCGCGAGCGCGGCGGCGGACGCCTGCGCATAGCGCGCCGCCTCCTCGCGCTCGCTCGCGGCCAGCCGCGCCAGCCGCTCGTCGCGGATGCGCAGGTCGGCCTCGAGCTCGGCGATGCGCAGCGCGACCTCGTCGGCGTGCGCCGACGAGCTCGGCCGGTCGTTGTAGCTGTCGCCGACGAACTTGCCCTGGCGCGCCGCCTCGAGCTCGATCTGCACCGCCGTGAGCCGGCGCCGCAGCGTCGTCTCGGCCTGCGCCGCGACCCGGTCGTCGCGCTGCGCGCGGTCGAGCGCGACCCGGGTCTGCGCGCCGCTTTGGGCGAGCGCGGCGGTGCGGGCGAGCGTCGCGTCGGCTTCGACGCGGGTGGCGGTCGCGGCCGCGATCTCGCTTTCCATCCCGCCGGCCTGCGCCTCGAGCTCGCGCACGCGCGCCTCCTGGAAATAGCGCGTCTGGTCGGCCAGCGCGGCATGCTGCGCGCGCAGCAGCGCCAGCCGCGCGACGATCCCGGCGCGCTCGCTCGCGACCGCGTCGCTGAGCCGCCGCACGTCGTCGAGCCGGCCGCGGTCGGCGCGCGGGTTGACGACGCGCAACAGCACCGCGTGCGCCGCGACCGGCGAGCCGATCTCGGGCAGCGCCGATGCGGGCTCGATCTGGCCGTCGATCGGCGCCCGCACGGTGACGAGGCGGGCATTCACCACCGCTTCGGCGCTCGCCAGCTCGAGGAACCGCTGCGCCGGCAGCCAGCCGACCGCGACCGTGATCGCGAGACCCAGCGCGGCCTTGACGATCCGCCGGCGCAGCAGCCCGGGATTTCGCTTGAGCAGCGAGTCGAGCGAGGTTTTTGGCCGCGGCAAATCCGAGATGGTGTCCGGCGCAGGCGGCGCCGAGGCCGGCGTCTCGCCGGGCAGCGCGGCCGGCGCCGGCGCTGCGGCGTCCGCGATCATGTCCGCGATCATCGGCGCATCCGGCGCGCGCACCGCCTGCGGCGCGACGGCGTCGCCCGGCGCCGCGAAGGCGGCCGCCAGCAGGTTCTGCTGGCCCAGCACGTCGCCCGGAATTTCGGTTACGGCATGCGGCTCATGCGACGCGGATGCGTCCGCAGGTCGGGCTTGCATGACCTGCGCATCGATCGTGCCGATCTCGGGCAGGCCCGAGATCGGTGCGCCGTTGCCCGGCTTCACGTGCTTCGATTCGCCCTGCTCGGTCGGCGCGTCATCGCGGCGCGCCTGCTCGAGCGGCGACGAGCGCTTGCGTGCTCGCGCCATGCCCACCTCCCCACCCGTGGTCACTTACGCAATCGGGCAGTCTAGCGGGCGGACGTTAATACCGGCCTCTCGCTGTGTTTTGTGCCGGCGATGGCGCAAGGCATGGTGAACGGCCGGTTAGCGAAGGCCTGTTCATGCGCATTTGTGTGAGGTGAGCACACCGCCTGCGCTCCTTCTCCCCCTTCAGGGGGAGAAGGTCGGGATGAGGGGGCCCCTCCGCGAATTCAGAGCGCGCGGCTGCGCGCCTCATCGCAACGTCACGACTCGCGGTGAGACCCCCGACCCTCTCCCCCTGAAGGGGGAGAGGGCGCGCAAGCGCCGAGCAAGCCCCCCTCACTCCGCCGCCTTGATGTCGGCGTCGCGGATCACCTTGCCCCACTTGGCGATCTCCGCCTTGATGGTGCCGTCGAATTCTTCCGGCGAATCCGCCGCCGCCGACATGCCGAGCCCGGCGAGCCGCGCCTGCGTGTCGGGCAGCGCGAGCACGCGGCGCAGCCCGGCGTTGATCTTCGCGATCACCGGCTTCGGCGTGCCGGCCGGCGCCACCACGCCGAACCAGGTCTCGACCTCGCAGCCCGGCAGGCCCTGCTCGGCGAGCGTCGGGATGTCGGGCGCGGTGGCCGAGCGTTGCGGGCTCGCCACCGCGAGCGCGCGCAGCGCGCCGGCCCGCACCTGGCCGATCACCGCCGAGAGATTCGAGAACATCATCGGGATCTGCCCGCCGAGCAGATCGTTGATCGCCGGCGCCTCGCCCCGATAGGCGACGTGCACCACGTTGATGCCGGCGGTGAGGCGAAACAGCTCGCCCGCCATGTGCGGCGTGGTGCCGACCCCGCCCGACGCGAAGTTGAGCTTGCCGGGCTGCGCCTTGGCGAGCGCGATCAGCTCGGCGACCGAATGCGCCGCGACCTTCGGATTGACCACCAGCACCAGCGGCGACGTGCTGGTGAGCGCGACCCCGGCAAAATCGCGCGGCGCGTCGAGCGTGAACTTGGCGTAGAGCCGGGGCGCCACCGCGAGCGTGGTCTGGCTGCCCATCATCAGCGTGTAGCCGTCGGGCGCCGCGCGCGCGACCGCCTCGGCGGCGATCAGCCCGCTCGCGCCCGGCCGGTTCTCCACCACGACCGCCTGGCCGAGCGCCTCGGCGAGCCCCGGCGCGACGATCCGCGCCGCCACGTCGGTGCCGCCCCCCGCCGAGAAGCCGACCAGCATCTTGAGCGGCCGCTCGGGAAATTCCGCGCGGGCGGTGGGGGTGAGGGCGAGTGCGAGGAAGGCGCAGAGGAGGAGCTTGAGAGGAGAGGAAGACATGGCTGTGTTTCCCGGTCCGAGCAGCCTGATCGCACGATCATGGATGGGTTTGCCGCGTGCCGCAATGCGGCCGCTTGCTCATGCGCCCGCGCTCCTTCTCCCCCTTCAGGGGGAGAAGGTCGGGATGAGGGGGCCTCTCCGCGAGCTCCGAATTCGCGGCTGCGCACCTCACCTCACCGTCACGACCCGCGGATCGACCCCCTCACCCCGGCCCTCTCCCCCTGAAGGGGGAGAGGGAGTCCCGGCAGCGTGCTCGCCTCACCCGCCATCCCCCGCAAACCTTAACCCATCCTTTCCCATCGCCCGGATTCGCCGCGCGCCCGCAACCCCTCGGCAACCTCCCGGTAACCTTGCCTTAGCCACCCCGCGCGGAAGTGCGCGCGGCAGCCGGCTATTCCGCCGCAGATCCACCGCCGGCAACCTTGCGCTAGCCAACCCTGGGTATCCTGGGGCGTTCGCATGGGAGTTTGCCGCCGCATGACCCAGCAGGCGGGGATGGTTCAGCAGACGGCGTTGCGGTGGCTCTACGCGGTGGCGCAGAGCGCGTCGCTGCTCGGCCTCGCCATGATCGGGCTGATCTGGCTCTCGATCGCGTTCCATGTCGAGATCGAGCGCGACAACACCGAGCACGCCGCGGTCGAGAACTCGCAGAACCTGTCGCGCGCGTTCGAGGCGCACCTCAACCAGTCGCTCGCCGACGTCGACCGCACCATGCAGATGCTGCGGGCCTATTACGTGCGCGATCCCGAGCATTTCGACTTCCGCCAGTGGAGCGCCGGCGCGCGCGGGCTCGACCGCGACGTGATGCAGTTCGGCATCGTCGGCCCGGACGGCAAGCTGCACGCCAGCACCAACCCGGACTTCACGCCGATCTATGTCGGCGACCGCGAGCATTTCCGCGCGCTGTCCGGCTCGCGCGAGGACAAGCTCTACATCAGCAAGCCGGTGGTCGGCCGGCTGAGCCACCGCCGCACCATCCAGCTCGCCCGCCGCATCGAGCGCCCCGACGGCACGTTCGGGGGCCTGATCACGGCGAGCCTCGATCCGGCCTATTTCGCCCGCCTCTACGACTCGATCGAGGTCGGCGCCGAGGGCTACATCCGGGTGATCGGCACCGACGGCGTGATCCGCGCCGAGGGCGGCGGCGCGCGCGGCGACCCCGGCGTCGACCTGTCGAGCTCGCACCTGTTCCGGCTGCTCGCCACCCAGCCGTCCGGCTGGCACTATTCGCACAGCGAGCACACCGACCACGTGCCGCGCCTCGTCGTCTACCGCGCCGTGAAGGATTTCCCGCTCATCATCACGCTCGGCCGCTCGACCAAGGAGATCTTCGCGGCGCTCAACGCCAAGCGCAAATCCTACAATCTCATCGGCGGCCTGATGACCATCCTGATCCTCGCCGCCGTCGCCCACAGCGTGCACAACCGCCTGCAGCTCGACCGCGCCACCGAGGAGCTGAAGGTTCAGAACGCGCGCTTCGAGGCGGCGCTCGACAACATGCCGCACGGCATGAGCATGTTCGACGCCGACGGCCGCCTGCTGGTCTCCAACACGCGCTACCGCGCGATGTACGCCATGCCGCCCGAGCTCACCGCGGTCGGCACGCCGCTCGCCAAGCTGCTGACCCGCCGGATCGACCTCGACGGCAGCGGCGACGATCCCGAGACCGAGGCGCGCGCGCTGCGCGCCGGCCTCGCGCTCGGCCAGCCGCTGGTCACGCAGCGGCGGTTCTCCGACGGGCGCACCATCAGCATCACCAACCTGCCGATGGCGGACGGCGGCTTCGTCGCCACCCACGAGGACGTCACCGACCGCCAGCGCGCCGAGCGCGAGCTGCGCGCCACCAAGAGCTTCCTCGACACCGTGATCGAGAACGTGCCGATGCCGCTGCTGGTCAAGGACCCGCGCACCCAGGCCTTCACCTTCGTCAACCAGGCCTATGTCGACTTCATCGGCCGGCCGCGCGAGGCGCTGATCGGCCGCACCGTCTACGATCTCTATCCGCGCGAGACCGCGCAGCTCGTGGTCGACCGCGACAACGAGGCCGCGCAGGCCTGGCGCACCGGCACTCCGGTGGTCAAGGCCGAGTTTCCGGCGCAGACCTCGCGCGGCGTGCGCATCATCAACACGGTGCGCCTCGTGGTCGGCGGCGACGACGACGGGCCCGGCCTCTTGATCACCGTGTTCGAGGACGTCACCGACCGCCGCTTCGCCGAGGCGCAGGTCGTCCACATGGCGATGCACGACGCGCTCACCGATCTGCCCAACCGCACCCAGTTCCAGGCGCGCCTCACCGAGGCGCTCGGCCGGGTCGCGCGCGGCGAGAAGCTCGCCGTGCTGTGCCTCGACCTCGACAACTTCAAGAACATCAACGACGCGCTCGGCCACGCGGTCGGCGACGAGCTGCTCAAGGGCGTGGCGGCGCGGCTCACCGACTGCGTGCGCGCCGGCGACGTGGTGGCGCGGCTCGGCGGCGACGAGTTCGCCATCATCCAGAACGCGATCGAGGACGCGCCCGAGGCGGCCGCGCTCGCCAAGCGCATCCGCGACCAGGTCGGCCGGCCGTTCGACCTCTCCGGCGTGCAGGCGGTGGTCAACGCCTCGATCGGCATCGCGGTCGCGCCGGCCGACGCGAGCGCGCCCGAGCAGCTCATGAAGCAGGCCGACATGGCGCTCTATGCGGCCAAGGGCGCGGGGCGCGGCATCTACCGCTTCTTCCAGCCCGAGATGGACGCGCGCATGCGCATGCGCCACGAGATCGAGTCGGAGCTGCGCGACGCGATCGAATCGATCGAGCTCAAGCTGCACTATCAGCCGGTGGTCGACCTCGCGAGCGGCGAGGTCACCGGCCTCGAGGCGCTGCTGCGCTGGCCGCACGCCAAGCGCGGCCTGGTGCCGCCGGCCGAGTTCATCTCGGTCGCCGAGGATTCCGGCCTGATCATTCCGCTCGGCGAATGGGTGCTGCGCCGCGCCCTCGCCGATGCGGCGCGCTGGCCCGATCACGTGCGGGTCGCCGTCAACCTCTCGCCGGTCCAGTTCCGCAGCCGCCATCTCGCCCAGGTGGTGATCGCGGCCTGCGCGGCGGCGCGCGTCGCGCCCTCGCGGCTCGAGCTCGAGGTGACCGAGGCCGCCTTCCTGGCCGCCACCCCGGAAGTGCTCGCCACCTTCGACCAGCTGCGCAGCCTCGGCGTCAAGATCGTGATGGACGATTTCGGCACCGGCTACTCGTCGCTCAACTATCTGCGCCGCTTCCGCTTCGACAAGATCAAGATCGACCGCTCGTTCGTGCGCGACCTCTCCGACGACCGCAATCTCTCCGTCGCGATCGTCGAGGCGGTGGTGCGCCTCGCCCGCGCGCTCGACGTCACCACCACGGCCGAGGGGGTCGAGACCGTCGAGCAGCTCGCCATCGTCCGCGCCGCCGGCGTCACCGAGATGCAGGGCTGGCTCTACAGCCCCGCCCGCCCGCTCGAGGAGATCGACGCCCTGTTCGCCGCCGCCGCCGCCCGCAAGACCAGCGCGGCGTAAGGTGCAATCATAGCCGCAAGACGTTTTCTGCGCGGCCCTATCGTGTGTGAGGCGAGCACGCTGCCCGGACTCCTTCTCCCCCTTTAGGGGGAGAAGGTTGGGATGAGGGGGCCTCTCCGCGAGCTCAGACCTCGCGGCGGCGCGTCTCATCGCAACGTCACGACTCGCGGAGAGACCCCCTCACCCCGACCCTCTCCCACGCAGGTCGGGCCTGCTCGACCTGCGCATCATTGATGCCGAAGTCGGGCAAGCCCCGACTTCGGAAGGGGGAGAGGGAGCGAGAGAGCGAGGGAGCGAGAGAGCGGCGCTCACCTCACGCCGCGCCCCGCATGATACCTGCGGCCGCGCATCGTTCCGCCCTGTCACAAAATCTTTGCCGAACCGCAATGCGGCCGAGACGCCGCTGTCATGCGCCGCCGCTAAGCGTGCGCGCGTTCCGCGTTGCTCGCGTTCTCGAGCTTCCCCCGAAAAAATTCCAGGAGAGATCCCTCTATGGCTACGTCTGCAAGATGGCCGCGCCGGGCCGCGACTTGCGTATCGGCGCTCGCAGCATCGGCCTTCACCTGCATCGCGGCGAACGCCGCCGATCCGGATGCGGCGGTCGACAAGCTCCCGACCGCGAGCCCGATCAAGCACGTCATCATCATCGTCGGCGAGAACCGCAGCTTCGATCATCTGTTCGCGACCTACGTGCCCAAGCACGGCCGCGTGCTCAACCTGCTGTCCGAGGGCATCGTCCGGGCGGACGGCTCGCCGGGCCCGAACTTCGCGCGTGCGCATCAGTTCAAGATCATCGCGCCGCCGAACGGCGCCGGCAATTTCTTCATGAGCGCCGAGGCGTCGCAGAAGTCGCTCTATCCGTTCCTGCCGCCGCCCGATCTCGCCGGCGTGCACAACCCGCCCGGCGCCGCCGCCCTGCTGCTCACCCCGCCGGGCGATCCCGACCTGCCCGCCAATGCCGAGTTCCTGCTCGGCACCGGCGGCACCGGCCAGCCCAACACCACCGGCCCGGACATCCGCATCACCAACGTGACCAGCCTGCCGCCCGGCCCGTTCCAGCTGACCGGCCCGACCATGCCGTATGACGCCTACACGGCCGACACCATCCATCAGTACTTCCAGATGGTGCAGCAGGTCGACTGCGCGATCGACGCCCAGCACGTCTCCAAGGGCAATCCGACCGGCTGCCTGCACGACCTGCAGTCGGCGATCACCACGACCTACGCGACCTCGCCGCTCACCACGCCGCCGCAGGTCCCGACCGACACCGGCCAGGTCATGGAATTCTTCAACATGCTGAAGGGCGACGCCCCGCTGACCAAGTCGCTCGCCGATCAGTTCACCATCAGCGACAACTACCATCAGCCCGTGATGGGCGGCACCGGGCCCGACTCGGTCCCGCTCGGCTTCGCCGACCAGGTGGTGTTCACCGACGGCAGCGCGGCCGGCAATCTCGTCCCGCCGCCGGCCTCGACCATCTACAATCCGAACCCGAACACCGCGGCCTACACGTTCGGCAACTTCAATCTCTACACGTCGCGCAAGCAGTTCTTCAATTGCTCCGATGCGACGCAGCCGGGCATCAAGCCGATCCTCGACTATCTCGCCAAGCTGCCCTACGAGGTCGATCCGAAGTGCGCGCCGGGCGGCTTCTACAACGCCGTCAACGTCAATCCGGCCTGGACGCCGCAAGGCACCGTGCAGACCGGCACCGTCATTCCGGCGCAGACCCAGCGCTCGATCGGCGACGTGCTCACCGCCCACAACATCCCGTGGAAGTACTACGGCGGCGCCTACAATGCGTCCGGCGTGGCCGGCAATCCGTTCAACGGCCTCTACTGCAACATCTGCAATCCGTTCGAGTATGAGCTGACCTATCCGGCGATGCGCGCCGACCACATGCGCGACGTCACGGATCTGTTCACCGACATCCAGAACGGCACGCTGCCGGCGGTCTCCTACGTCAAGCCCGACGGCCTGCTCGACGGCCATCCGGCCTCCTCGAAGTGGGGTCTGTTCGAGGCGTTCTACGGCAACATCATCAGCATGGTGCAGGCCAATCCCGAGGTGTGGCGGGACACCGCGATCTTCGTCACCGACGACGAGGGCGGCGGCATGTACGACTCCGGCTTCATCCAGTGGGTCGACTTCTTCGGCACCGGCCCGCGCATCATGATGATGGCGGTGTCGCCGTTCTCGCGCGGCGGCCATGTCAGCCACGTCTACAACGAGCATTCCTCGTTCGTGAAGTTCGTCGAGCGCAACTGGAAGCTCTCCGAGAAGCTGACGGTGCGCAGCCGCGACAACCTGCCGAACCCGAAGCAGGACAATGACGGCGATCTCGACGATTACGTGCCGCGCAACATGCCGGCGATCGGCGACCTGTTCGACATGTTCCAGTTCGACGCCGACGATCACCACGACGGCGATCACGACGGCGACGACCGCGGTCACGACGGCGACGATCACCACTGAGGCCGCGCCACGCAACCCGGGCAAGCCCGGGTTGCGGCGATCGCTCGCGTAGGCTCCGCGTCCGGGCGATCGCCACCCCTCTCGCGAGAATCGAATGCCGGGCCTCGCGCCCGGCATTTTCTTCTCGTCATTCGCGCAGGCGCCGGAGGCTGGGCAAAGGCGGCCGATGCGTCGCGTCGGCAACCGGTGATCGCTCCGCCGTGCCCACGCGGAGCGCGCCGCGGCCCGACCTGTCCGCCGTAGCTCGAAGAGCGAAGGCGGAAGCGCGAAGGCGGATCATCGCCCGGTCGACCGGGCGGTCCAGCAGGCGGCGCAATCGCAATTGAATGAGCCGCCGCCATCTCCACGCGCATCGTGCGCGACCACCGCGGTCCACGCGTGCGCGCATCTCAACCTGTCATCGTATCGTCACGTCGAATTGGGCCTCGCGAGGGCCCCGCGGAAACATGTTGCGACCCCACACATGTCGTTCGCCATATTCCCGCCGCACGCTTGCCGCGACCCCGAACGAATCATGGCGCGCGTCTCCTCGGG
>Ga0335081_10021843_pt1 | contig 10355 bp, 15 predicted proteins | sample Lox_Sample_35_FD_206713 | JGI IMG/M metagenome (GOLD analysis project Ga0335081, IMG submission 206713) | Soil microbial communities from Loxahatchee National Wildlife Refuge, Florida, United States - Lox_Sample_3.5 | ecosystem: Environmental > Terrestrial > Soil > Wetlands | place: USA...
TCACCTCCCTCATGCCGATTTCGCCCCACCACCGGTTGGCGAGTGAGGATTTGCACGGGACCATAGGCGTGGAAGTGGGTTTTATCGCCGACCACTTGTTTTAACTGTTGATAATACATTAATCCGGGCGATATTTATGCTTCGAGCGTTTTTTTGCCGGTGGAGCCATTGTACATTATTTCGAGGCATTGGATGTGTTCGCACAGTGGCCGGGAGATTGTGTGAACCGTGACGGCTTCACTGCCTAAAGCTTAGTCACCACCAAAACAGAAAAGTGACGCATAGGATGTATGGGTTCGTACGTGGGGTGGGCGAGTCCTACGTGAATGGTGGGTGGCATTGGCATCCGCCTCGTGCCCAGCGAGCTAAAACATTCGAACACCGACCTCAAATGACATGCGCAACCGTCATCAATCACGGAATCCCGTGCGGATTAACAATGAAATCTGGCACGATGCCATCACTCGTAAATGGCATATCCTTGTCTCGATAGGTGGTCGCAATCGTCGGCTTATGTCCATATCACGAAGCAAACTTATCCCCGATCTGCGGGACGTGGTAGAGTCAGTTTGATCGATTTCAGATGATGGATCAAGTCGAACCACGTAGCTGAAGCAATTCGTATGCCGACGCAGTCGAGTCGACGAATTGTTGAAGAGAGTGTCGGTCAATGCAGGATCTAGATCATTGTGGACGTGCTTGCCAACGGGAACCTCCAATAATAATGGTTGGGGATTTTCACTCGTTTTAGGGCTAGGGCTTGAGGTCAGGGTCAAATGGCACGATTGATGGATTGTTCTCCAATTCTCGGCCTCAAAATCTTCGCTTTCCCTCTGCCTTCTCCGCGAACTTTTCAATTGCCACATCTTTTATATCAGAATGGGTGGTGGCAACGGAGCCAAAGCGGCTGCGCGACGTGACCGTCAAGCAAAGGACAACAAGAAACCGGCAGGAAGTCAACTTAAGTCTATCGAAGCAACCAAGACGATTGTCTGCGTTAAATGTAAGCAGAGCTTTATTAGTACCATGCGGAAACCTGCTCTTACGTCTCATGCTGAGGTATTGCACCCCGAGCTTAGCCTTTGATTTCAGCCTAATGGTTTACAGAATAAACATTCGATGAAATTTGAAGGTAAAATGCAGGCCGTTTTCGGGGGTTCTGCTTGAGACTGATGTTTGATAGAATGTTTCCCTTCCTATGTCGAGGCGACTTAAAACCTGTGATTTTGGCCAAATTGCATTTATTACTCTCATCGAAAGCGTACAGTGTCGAGTGATAATGATGGATGCATGGCTGCGATTTGTTTTATTCATGTTCTTTTTATCCGGAGTTCTGGAGGTTACTTTCGTTTCGAACGTTATCAAAACATCTTACTTGATGGTATCATTGTACCCCGTTTTGTGTTATCTCGCCGACATCTGTCCCTTATAATGGTTTCTCCACTCCCCAATTCGGAGAGCCTCTGGATATCGATTCATTTCGGGTCTCGACTTCCCATGAAATCAAATACATGAGCACCATTCTGAATCTCCGTTGACAAATGGAGAATCATCCTACAAAGTGGGTCGTTTATGCTAAATAAATATACATCACATGAAGTCGAAACAAGTCCAATCCCCCCCAAATTCCCCCCGATCTCATTTTTGCAACACTAACCCCATCCATTTCCATCGTTCGTATGAATCCCATGTTGGTCTCCAAACGGATCATCATCATCGTCCACCTGAACGGGCTTCTTGCCCCTAAATCGTCAGCGATCCCAAAGGGTAATCCCATACCGAGAATTATTAGCAGGCACTGGACGCGGGGGTTTAGCCGGAGGAATATCATCCAGAACCGGCCTTGGTGGTTTAGCCGGTGGTAGACTTTCGACGATCGGCCTCGGCGGTTTCGGAGGCGGGGATCCCTCCTGCATCGAAAAACTCGTAGCTCTCAACCGTTGCGCAAGATCCTCCGCAACAGAACTCCTTGCCCCCGCGGAACTCCCCGTCGACGTTTGTCTCTGCGGGTGACGAGTCCGTGGATGCGACTTACGAGTGCCCCCCGGCGACTTTCCTTGTTCCTCCTCGGAATCAGAGACACTCCATGCATCTGAATCTGAATCCTGCTCGATGGGTTTTAAAGACCGTTCATAATAGGCCAATGCCTGGACTATTTCCTCATTCGCATTAATGAGCGTTCCGAGCCATTCTTCACTCTCGGTCCTTTGAATAAAGATGAGAATATCCTTACGTAATTTTCGACACTGGCGGTAGAGTTGTTGGATTTGTTGATCTTGTTCTGGATGGTGAGTTTCGCGATTCAGTCGTTTTAATGCGTTTGAGAGGTTTGTGGACGCTTGTTGTGAGGCAGCAATCGTTTGGAGAATGAGTGGACGTTCCTTTTCCAAGTTGATTGGTTTAAAGGAACCTTTGAACTTTGAGTCGTCTTTCGATTTGAGTTTCCGTTGGGATTGTTGCGGACTCGAGGGTTGGGACTGTCGGCGGGGGGTGCGGGATTCGGGGCCGGATGAGGAACGTTGGCGGGCAGGACTGGTTTGTTCGTTTTCTGGAGTTGGCGGACGGACTTGGGGAGCAGTGCGTTTCTTAAAGTCAGGATAAAGGGAATATAAAGGGCAGGTACTTTTGTGGGTAATTGGTTTCTGAGGCTGACGATGTGTTGCATTCCAGGTTCATTGCGGAAATTGGCCGACCACGACGCAAAGAGCTCGATGGCCTTCCGCTTGACATGGGCATCAGTCATCGGGTCCGAGACAAGGATTCGCAGTCGTTCCAAAAGCGGTTCGTCCTTGGCGATTCCCACTGCGGCCCCTTTAGCCCGAACCTGTGACGGCGTAGCAAGGAGGAGGATGTACATTGGATCTTTTTGTCGCCGTTGAGGAGCATCGCATCAAGCAGGGTCAGTGCCCTCGCCTGGCGATGGACATTCCCATACTTGAGCTTTTTCCGAATGGCTCTCGCCGCTTCGGTCGGTCTAGCATGGAGCATTCATTAGTCGCTGTCAGTAGCGAGCACACGTGGCGGGAGTGTCGCTGTACCCTGTGGCTTGAAGGCGAGCAACGTCGCACAGGTCGGGGACGCCGGTGTAATCGTCTTCTTCATATTGCTCCGAGCACAGCTGCTCGACCCAGTTTGTTACTGCGGAGTACGGCTTTTGGTCTGAGAAGATGCCCATGGCGCCGATCGGGGGTGGAGGAAGAAGCCGGCGGAGGCGATGGTGACGTGATGATTCTGCGCCGGGGTTAGGGTTCTTCGCACTATCTGTTGCTGCGGCCCTCCCGACCATTGTCGCCGCCTTGCCTTCGCATTCGTGGCTCAGCCCAAAGACATCCAATGCCGAAGCAGGCAGCCAGCTCCCTAAGGCTAACTACTGGCGGGCCTCGTTTCCTCTCAATGACCCTTCCTCAAATGAATTCGATCCCCCCCAACCGGACGGACGCAATATCAGCGTTTCAACCGACGTCGAGGCCTCCCAGGCCTTCCCCAATGTCATGTTATGGAAACAGGCCTTCGATAATCTGACCGACCGCTTTCATTCCTTATGCATGACCAACCAATTCGATGCACGACCTTTCCATACGCCTGACCCCGATTACCGCGACTCCGCAATTCGGCCGATGCACGCAGAAAATACACGTGTTCCGTTGCTTCGTTTGACCGACGGTATCTATCTATCTCCGGACGGCACCCTTGTTCCCTTTGCCCCAACAGCTACTAAAACAATGCCCGTGCGACAAAGGGGCGGAGGCCGGTTGGAAGGCAAGATACTTTCAATTACTTAAGGTTGCGTCGGACCGCAATCCTCATTAGCTTTTGTTTCAAACGGCGCAGTTCCGGACCGAATGTACAGTAGTATTAATACCAACGCTCTTTCAGGGGCCCACCATGGCCTGCAGAGCTCTATATGGTTCACGCGAAAGTGGACAACCGCGAAACGACGGTCGCTTCCAATTCTCAATTCTTTTGGCGGCTGGTAACAGCTCACGCTATTTGGTCAACGGATTTTTGGCTGGGGCCAGCACGCTGATGTTTTTGAGGTAACTACTTTGCCCAGACTGTTCTCACGGCTCCATAGATTCACGACACCCAGACACATCAGGTTCCGGCGTGAGATGAGCGAACCACTGACAAGCAGAAATTGGCAAGAAAAGGTTTCCGCCGTTGTGCTTCAATAGAGATGGATGAAGTTTTTCAGCGGGAGCGCCTCGCAACCTCGCAGTTATGTCGCCCTGGAGGACATCGCAATATCGTTTGGGTTTTGGATCAAGGAATTTTGGATACCAAACGCTCACATTACTTTGACATGGAACTTTGTATCATGAATTTGTGTCAATTTCGGAGAGAACATCTGGCCGAGGATGTTGAAATATGCGAGATTATGCGACAAATCGCGGATGGCCTTGCCTTTATACACTCTCACGGGCTGCTCATCGAGATCTCAAGCCAGAGAATGGTATGATCCCCTTCCGTTGGAAGAGGCCAATGTTCGTACTACTTGCAGGGGACGGTATGACTTGGAAGATTGCAGACTTTGGCCTGGCGACAACCTGCACGTCACAGCGACGGAAGACGCCCGTGGCACCGTTGGTTACCGCGCACCGGGATTATTTGGCGAAACCTGCTGTTTCAAGCAGAATTCTGATATCTGGTCGCTCGGGTGCATTTTCGTTGAACTCATAACGGCCAACAAACTCTTCTCAGATCATTGGCGGTTGATCCAATACCAACGCCTCGACTCAAATGCAACGTCAACGGATTCAATTGCCCTCGCATGTTCCAATCAGTTCCGCATTCAGAGTGCCATTTAACCGAGTAATCCAATCAATGCTTGACATTGAACCACAAAACCGGTTAACCGCATGCGCCATCACGAACTCATTGTCCTCGTTCCTCGAAACTCCCAAAATTCTGCACCCATCCAACTTGCCCATTACTCGAGAAGACATCCTCCCAATCACCGCAAGATTTGTACGAGATTGGAGGCCGATCGCTCCATGCCTTATAGCCACATGGGGGGCCGTCTTCCGACCCAACTCTGGCCTGGTTCGAATCGTACTTTTGAGCCAACTCATTCTCTCAGGAGCGATTGATGAACATCCGGAATTCATTCAAACGGCGAGAGCAGTTTCGGGACATGTATTTTCGAGCTTGACTTTGCCACGGGTCAGGCGTTGGGGACCTGTTGATCTCGATTATTGCCCCTCGTGTTTATGTTGAGATGGGTTATGTTCTCTCGTCGGCGTAGACGATGGATTCGCAAGATATCTTGACCTGTGTATAGCGCTGGAACCGTCCTGTTATTGCTATTGTTCTATAGCTATCCTGGCAGAGTTAGCTACGTTGTTAATTACAGACTGCTATCAATATCGTGGGAATTTCGGAATCGAGCGAGGATGGTGCGCTCGATAACTACATACTTTTGGCAGTACCCGAAGTCCTTGGATGTCTAATTTAAATTGTGGAATAGTCGAGAGATCGTTGGCGCACCATTTATATCGCTTAGATTGGATATCCTTTGTTCGCCGACAGGCCATCACAGACGGGTTGCAATATTGGAGATGACGGCGAAAAAGCAGACTAGTAACGCTATACAATATGAAGGATTGTTTCCGCCAATCCAAAATTTCTACGCGATCTAGTCTCATTTCCCTTCGGCTCACGAGAAATCAAACCAACGTCGCACCGAAAATTAAAAGGACGATCACGCTAGCCACGATTCCTGTAATTGCGCCAGGGGAGAGTTTATGTATTTTCAATTGGAAATTATTATGACTTGTACCTCAGATGAGGTTCGTGGAACTAGCACAATTGGCGTGTCGCCGCCGAAGGTGATTGTGCTGAAGCGGCCCCTCTGTAATTGGAATGAGGATTAGTATGCAACCATACTGCCTGCAGTTGGGACTTGGGGTATAAGCATAAGTTGGGGATCCAAACTGCGTTCCGGCTGGCGGGGTTGTCATGCTCCTGGTCTACAATTAGGGCAACGGTGAGAAAGTCGTGAGATAGGATCGAGAGGGTAGTCCATCTGGAGTGGTGGTTTGCGCAGGTGGGACCGTTCCCAAGCCAAACAGGACTTCGTATTGACTGGACCGCAGACAGGCTAGATTGTCTCCCGTGGGTCCTGAAGTAGGGTGATTTGTGCCATCAATGAATAGGGTTATATCATGGTGGCCAATTTCCACAGAACAGATTTAGACTCAAATGGCGAAGGTTTTCGACTCTTGATGGAACGGACATCTGTGATTTGGTGTACAGACAGCTAATTCAAAGAATAACTTGACTACAATACTTCACTAGAAATTGTGCAACTCTTCATCTCATTCTCTTCATCCTCATCATTCTCTTCATCATCTTCCTCTCAAATTCCGCATGGTCCTTATCAGAATGGGCATATTCCATGGCTGGATTTTGCCATTTCTTCACCCATTTTGCATTCATCTGTTCCTCCTCTTCAGTGGAATAGAACAAGTGCTCAACGTCGAATGAGATGAAGCCGCTTTTCTTGTCAATGCAGGCTTCTAGACATTATATGCACTTGTCGGTCATGAGACGAGATCCCAGATTACCCAGAGGTCGGCAGTTGTCGTAAGCGCCGACTGGGTGTAAGTATAGAAGAACTGTTCGTATCAGTTCTGCTGCCGTCGGCGCCTGCACAACGGTTCTCGGACGGAGTGAACATTTAGCATTTGCACCGGCACAAATCAAGCCGTGAATGATGATGACGCGGAAATACATAGTCGACTAATTTGAAGTGTTCCGGAGGTCGGATATTGGATTGCAGCAGCGTTCGTGACAATAAGGCAATGGAGATGTAGAATCATTGCATGGGAGTTGCCGTTGTACCATCTTCGTCGTTCCGCTCGATCAAAATCCGCATCGAAAAAGTTTCATTGCTTGTTCCGGTTTGGGCCGCAGTGCTGACGTGGCACACGTTCCGCCTTGGCCAATCAAAGGTTTGGAGGACGCCATCATGTCCACCATTCACACTGGAGGGATTGTTTTATATTCCCCACCTTTATATTTCTAACGATGAATCCAGATATATTTTACTCATACATATCCCTTATCGCTCCTTCCCTCTTGCCGCGTTTCAGCCTCTTTTTGTCCCTATCCTCCTGACGATCATTCTCATCCACAATCGCCATTTCCCTCGATGTCTCCTCCATAAATTTCCGCTGCATCTCTTCTACCGACCCCTGCGCTTTAAACTCTGCCTCGGAGACAAGGTCATAAACTTGATGTGCGACCCCCTCATCATCAAATCTCAATTTTGTGCCCTTGCTACTATTTCTCTTCGCTACTTCCTTCCTTGAAGTTGCGATCCGCAGTTGTCGCTTTGAAGGCTAAATATTTAGTACTGTCTCGGTGAAGACTCGGGGGGTTTGGTTGGCGGAGGGGGGAGTAGTACAGGTAATTTGCCACTTGGAATGTCTGTGGCATCCCAATCGATTTTCCGTTTTGTAGTGAAGATATCATCGTCTTTGTCCGCAGGCTCATCGATTTTGAATGCCGTACTTCCGCCGGAGTGTAATTCCTCGTAATGCTTAGATAGCACGGTCTGATTCCGCCGTTCAAACATCTTCTCATGTTTCGTTTTACCTGATTTATTCTTTTTCTTCCCACCATCCTCATCTGATGCATCCTCCATGACATGAGGCGCATTCTTGAGTTGTTTTAACTTGCTTCCAGGAACAAATTTGACATGTGGAACAGTTGGTAAACCAAGTGCCTCGGCAAATTCTTCCAATGGTAATTCCTCGACGGAAAACACGTCCTTATCCTTTTGAAGATAAATCGATCGAACGTAGGATGAAAACGCCTTTTGCGCGAGGTATTTGAGTTCTGGATCCTTGAATACCATTCCATTCAACTTTTGCTTGATACTCCCCGTTTTCCCGGCCCTCACAACAATCTTGTCAATCGGCGCTTTCCGTCCGGTCAGCTTTTCCACAAACGCCGATTCCGATGGGCAGAGCATGAGAAGTGCCTTTCCGGCTCGTTCGAACCGAGCTGTTCGACCAACTCTGTGAATATACGTATCGACGTCGTCGGGACAGTCAAGTTGGATAACCCAATCGACAAGCGGAAAATCAAGACCTCTCGCCGCGATATCGGTGCAAAACAAATACGCATGATTGGCCGAGGCGAATTTCTGTGTTATCGTCAGTCGAAGCGGTTGTTTTTGTTTCCCGTGGAGATGTAATAGTGTAACACCAGGGTGTAGATGTCGAAAAGTTTCGTAGACGAAACGGACTTGTTTACATGACGACATAAACACAAGCGCTTTGGTCCTGAGATGAGTCTTGATAAATCCGTACAAGGTATCTAATTTCTCCTGCAGTGGTACTTCAATGCAATACCCTTGCAACGTCTCCGGCGTCGAATTTGGGTCATCGGCATGGACCGCAATGTACTCTGGTTCCTGGAGGCTTAGTCTTGCTAAATCCCGGACACTAGTCGTCTGCGTTGCACTGAAAAGCAGAGTCTGTCGGTTCCGAGGAAGATGTTGTATTATCCCGTCGAGCGTGGCTTGAAATCCCATGTCCAGTATCCGATCTGCTTCGTCGAGAATGAGGAGTTGGATGTTTTCAGAGCGGAAGGAGGGCGTTTGGTCCATGTGTTGGAGGAGGCGGCCAGGGGTGCAAATGAGGATATTTATCGATTCGAGGCGGGATTGTTCTTCGGCGAGGGATTTTCCGCCGATGAGGAGGCCTGCGGAGAAGGTATGGTGGGAGCCGACTTTTTGCAGGACTTGGAATATTTGCATTGCCTGATGTTAAGTCGAGACGGTTGTGGGGGGTAAAGGGTGGTTACGAGTTCTCTTGTTGGCGAGATTATCAGGGCGCCTAATCCATCGTATGGAGTCCACTGTTTCCGAAGGAGAAGTTCCAAGACCTGTTATTGTTAGGGGCTAATTCGCTTATTCAGAGTGCGGCTACAGGGATGATAAATGCGAGAGTCTTGCCGCTTCCTGTCTTGGCCGCACCGAGAATATCCTTGCCCTTGAGGGCGGGAGGCAGCGCCTTTTTCTGAATAACCGTCATCGTCGTGTAATGAGCCCTTTTCAGGCCTTCCGTCAGCAGCTTTTGTAGATGTTCATTGGGAGGGCCCACCTTGCTGGGTGGCTTGCGAGAGGGGCAGGTCGGAAAACAATTCGACATTCTCGAGTTCGTTCTCGTTCTGGGCGGGATTAGCAGCCTGCAGGGCGTGGAAGGGAGGGCACAAATGCCTCGACCCGTCGTTCGAGGTCCTTTATCTCCTGTATCTCCCTCTTCCGCCGCTGGGCTCTGGCCTCTCTCGAGCGCTTTGATATCTTCATGGATCCCGAGAACGCGATGAAGCTGCCTGCGGCAGAAAGCAAAATTTTGCCGATCCGCGATTTCAAATGCGTCCATCAACGCCATCAACCATCAACGGCCGCCCACAGCCAGCCGCGCGGAGATGGCTCGGGCGGGTGCAGGTCCAGCGGGCGGCGGGGCGACCAAGCACCGGTACACGAAGGAGGCCAAGGTTGGAGAGGGGACTTATGCCATCGTCTACCTCGGACGACAGGCCGGCACAAACAGACGGGTCGCCATCAAGAGCATCAGAATCGGCGCTTTCAAGGATGGTCTGCCGCCCTCCCAAGCCGTCCCCTTCCACGCTAATTCCACCCAGGAATGGATATGTCCGCTGTCCGCGAAATCAAATACATGCAGGAACTTCATCATGAGAATATAACCGAGGTAAATCGACGTCCGTCCGTCGGGTCCTTGCGCAGTTCTTCTGACCTTTGAAGTTGATCGATATATACCCCTCGAAAAACAGTCTGAATTTGGTCCTCGAATTCTTGGATTCGGACTTGGAACTCCTCATCAAAGACAGGTCAATAATATTCCAACCTGCAGATGTCAAATCCTGGTTCCTGATGCTTATGCGCGGCCTTCACCACTGCCACAAAAACTTCGTCCTCCACCGGGTACCCCCCCCTTCCCCCCTCAACCGAAACATTTCTTCCAGAGGACCCCTCTTTCTAACGATTAAGGATCTCAAACCATCCAACTTACTCATCTCCCAAACCGGCCATCTAAAACTAGCCGATTTCGGTCTAGCATCAACCTATGCAGTCCCCTACACAAAACAAACCTCGCAAGTCGTAACGCGCTGGTACCGAGCACCCGAACTCCTCCTCGGTGCCCGCCACTACGGACCCGCAATCGACATCTGGGCCGCAGGTTGTATCTTTGCGGAGCTCATGCTTCGAACACCCTACCTCCCCGCCGACACAGACGCCTCCCAACTAGACATGTGTTTTCGTGCCCTGGGTACCCCATCTGAGACAGAGTGGCCCGGCATGCGCTTGCTCCCTGGCTGGA
>Ga0335081_10021844_pt1 | contig 10355 bp, 8 predicted proteins | sample Lox_Sample_35_FD_206713 | JGI IMG/M metagenome (GOLD analysis project Ga0335081, IMG submission 206713) | Soil microbial communities from Loxahatchee National Wildlife Refuge, Florida, United States - Lox_Sample_3.5 | ecosystem: Environmental > Terrestrial > Soil > Wetlands | place: USA: Florida...
GGGAGCCAACAGGGCAGCCCCTTCGCCCAGCGTCCCTCTACAATCGGCGGGCGTTCGAATGGGTAGTCCACAGGTCCGGCTCCACCTGAGAGGTGGAACCGAAGCCAAATCCCGACCCTGGTTGCGATGCCCGCCCCCGGATGGCGAAGCTCCAAGCGCGCCTCGGGCGGCCACCGCTCAGCAGGAGGCCCGCAGAGGCATCGCGCAGGCTTTGGCCCTGCGCACCTCATCTACGGTGCCCATCGCCACGGGCGCGGGGAACATCGTCGGAAGCGTCAGCGTCGCTCGACCCGGGCAGCGAGCTGCCGGGCAGCGGCAAAATCGGCTCCCACCGCCACGCGCTGATGGGAGCGGACGCCCTTCAGCACCATGGCTCCGGACTCCGCCTCCACCGCGGTCACGCCTTCTTGCACCAAGGCGTCGTCGAGTGCGACCAGAGCGACTCCATATGCAAGCGTACGCGCGCCGCCTGGCGGAACCTCCACCAACGTGCTCCGGCCGAGCAACGTCGGGTGGGCGCGCGCCTGGCCGAGGCCCATGGGGAACCAGGAGGTGCCGTTCTCGGTGCCGAGACAGAACGTCCGGTCGGCACCGTCCTCGTCCAGGGACCACGGCGGGAAGGTTCGCCCGCCGTACTGGAACCACAGCTCGTTGAAGCTGGCCGCAACCTCGCCCTCGGGCAGGCCCACCACGCCAGGGAAGAAGCAGATGTAGGCGAGTTTCAATACCGGATTGACGACGCAGCTCCAGCCCAGCGCGAGGTTCTCGGGGATCGCGCCCACCACCATGTCGGTGTAACCGATCATCCCAGGGACCTCGCGGAGGTCGACGGTCCCGCCGCCGCGCACCGGCACGCGTTCCAGGCTCGTGAACTCGGCCCCCTGGAGCAGGTGCCCGGTGGGATCGAACTCCAGGCCCTCGGGGGCCACCATGAAACGCGTCGCGGACTCGCTGATCCGGCACCCCGCTGCGAGAAAGGGCGCGCCCAGGGTGTTGTGGCGAACGAGGTTGATGGTGGTGGGGGAACCCCCTGCGTTGTGAACGCGCGTGAGCGAGAAGTAGGCGGGTTGGCCGGCCAGCACCATGTCCGTCTTCTCCCAGGTGAGAGGCAGGGCCGCCACCGGGCTGCGAAGCGAGCTGCGGGCCCAGGCGGCCCGGCCCGCCTCGTCCACCCCCACCCCCTCGATGGCCCACTCCTCGTTCGCCGCCCAGCCGTGCGCGGGGTGGGAGATGCCGTCGACTTGGCAGGGTGGCCCGAAGCTGGGCGAGCAGGGAAAGTCGCCGGCCAGCTGGTAGAGCAGCTTCACCTTCCAGTACCGGCCGTGCTTGGCCTCGGAGTAGGGGGTCCCCGAGGTGTCCCGGAAGTCGGGAATCCAGTGGGCGTTGAGTACGCCCATGCCCCGCCGAACGCCGAACTCCGGGACCATCCCTCCGGCTGTCTCGACGATGGTGCGGACCTCCTCGTTGCCGAGGACCACCGCTCGCTTGCCCAGGTACTCAACTCGTCTCGCCTCGATGCCCTTCATGACGACCCCCGATCACGCGCTGCGGCGGGTCGACCCCGCCAGATCGAAGACTTGGCCCGCAGGTCCACCGCTTACCAACACACGTAACCACCGTCGACGAACAGGTTGTGCCCCGTCACGTAGGAAGCCGCCCGGCTGGACAGGAAGATGGCCGGACCGACCATCTCCTCCGGCTGGGCCATCCGCTGCATGGGCGTGTCGGCGGCGAACTTCTTGGTCTGCTCCGCCACGTCGGCGCGGAGGTTCATGGGGGTGAGCGTGTAGCCTGGGCTGATGCAGTTCACCCGAACTCCGCGCTCGGCCCACTCCATGGCGATGCTTTCGGTGAAGTGGATCACCCCGGCCTTGGAGGCGTTGTAATGGGCCTGGCACAGCCCACGGTTGGAGATGGCCCCCGACATGGAGCCGATGTTCACGATCGATCCGCGCTTCCTCGGGAGCATCACGTGGCCCTCAGCCTGGCAGGTCAGGAAGATGCCGGTGAGGTTCACGTCCAAGACCTTCTGCCACAGGTCGAAGGGCATGTCCTCGACGGGGCAGCCGTTGGCGATCCCGGCGCAGTTCACGGCGGCGGATATGGGACCGAGCTCTCGCTCGGCCCGGCCGATGGCCGCGGCCAGATCCTTGGAGCTCGTCACGTTGCCGCGCAGGTCGAGTCCCTTGCGGCCGAGCTCGGCAATGCGCGCCAGCGTCTCCGGCTGCGTGCTGCTGGTGGGCAGGTCGAAGCAAGCCACGTGCGCGCCCGCTTGGGCGAAACCGATGGCGATGGCCTGTCCGATACCGCTCCCCGCACCCGTCACGAAGGCAATCTCGTCATCCAGACGGAACAGCTTCATGATGATCCTCCTCACGTTCCGATGTTCCCAGGCCCCGCTCGGCGCCCGGTCATGTGCTGCGGGCCCGCCCGCCGGCGGAGCCCAGCCCATTGCGACTGCGTTTCACCAACACGTGTAACCGCCGTCCAAGCTCCCAGGAGTTTGGGTGAAGCCGCGGGAGCGGAGCTGGCCAGCGGCCGCTCCGGCGGCCTGCCCGTTCAGGTCGAGGACCACCACGCTGGCCCGGGCCTCCCCCATCGCCGAGGCGATCGCGAAACCAATGCCCTGCGCGGCTCCGGTGACCACCGCGACCTTCCTGTCGAGTGCAACTCTCTCGAGCACCATCACCGTGTATTCCTCGCTGCGCAATGGCTCCGCCGAACCTTCGCCCCAAGGTGTGTGGCCGCCGAGCGGCTACACGTCGCCGCAGATCGACACCTTCATCCCCATGGCGTCCATGGCGGCTGCCTTGGCCCAGAGGGCGGTGCGGGCCCCTGCCGCGTCCGGCGCGTAGGCCACCTGGATGTGATTGGCCTTGTGCCGCCCCATGAACTGGTCACGGGAGATGCCCTTCAGGGCGAGGTTCATCATGGGCCACTGCGGCGTGGTGAGCCTCCAGCGCTCCTCGTTTTCCTCCGGCGGCAAGGCCATCGACTTGCCGAGGCCGAGATCGCAGTTGAGCTGGCCCTTCTCGACGAAGATTCGACTCCACACGACGTCGCCAGGCTTGGACAGGCCCTTGATGGTCCCGCCGCCCATCGGGAAGTACATGGGGGGCTGCCGCTCGGACACTGCGGCCCGGTAGCCGCCGAGGTGGGCCGGGGGAACCGCGCCGGAAATCTCCAGCACCCACACGAAATCGTCGTTGCCGTTGCCCTTGAAGGCTCGTCCCCAACGCACGTCGTGGAGCGTGGTTTCGGGGGGATAGCCCAACTTCTTCCACAGGCCGTAGGTGACCAAGGCGTCCACCCCGGCGCATTCGTCCACCTCGTTGAAGTGGATGAGCGCATCGCCGGCGTAGAGTTCGCGCTGGGTTCCCTCGGCATAGACGGGGGGCCGCTCCACGTTGTTGAGGATACCCTCCGCCAGATCCGAGGCGGGCATGAGGTCCTTGAGGCCTTGCTGGTATTGAATGCCGATGAGCGCGCAGCCGAAGTCATCGGCGATGCGCGTCGCGGCCACGTACATCTTGCACTGCTCCAAGACCTGGCCCTCGGTGAGCTCCGTCTTCGGATCGCTGCCGAGCTTGAAGGTCATGCCGCGGTCGAGCAGCCACTGGTAGACTCCCCTCGCCTCTGCGTCGGTGATGGTGCGGCTCCGAGCGTAGAGGGCTGACTGGCTGAGGCGTTCCTTGTAGATCCCCAGCGGGAAGAGCAACTCGTCGGGAATGATGGCGTTGTACATGCCCATGCATCCCTCGTCGAAGATGCCCATCACCGACTGCGTGGCCACGAGCTCCGTGGCGAATTTCGTGCCGGTGCGGGCCGCCGTGGCCGGCCCATCCTTGGCGGAGTAGGCGTGGACGTGGGAAGCCCCGTGTCTCACCGCCCCGTGCTCGAACCAGCTCCGCAGCCCCTTCAGAACGAATGCATCGGTGAAGTCCTCGCTCCACAGCGTGCTGTACTTCTTGCCCGCCTTGGTCAGGCAACCGTTGAGGTTCAGCATGCCGACGAGTCCGCAGGTCGCGCCGCTCCAGTCGCAGGCCGTGAGAATGGGCCCTTCGTGGCGGAGCAAGCCGCCGAGGACGTGATGGCTGTACTGCCAGACTGCGTCCGCCACCACGACCGGAGCATCGCGTGGAATGCGGTGGAACACCTCCAGCCCCATCTTCTGGCTGTCGATGAACCCGTGCCCTTTTTCGGCATCGAAGGGGTGAGCGCGTTTGACGGTCACACCCTGCCTTGCGCACGCGGCCACGAACCTCTCCTCCAGCGCCGCCTGCGCGGGCTGGCAGGCCAAGTTCGCGGAGAGCCGCAGGTCACCGCTCGCGACGAGATACACCGTCTTCATGTCTTTCCCCTCCGTCCGGTTGAGCCCACCCGGACCGTTTCACGCACCCTTGCCGGCCACGGCTGCCGCGCCGGTCGGCTTGCGGACCGGCGCCGTCACCTGAAATTCGGAGATGCAGTTCCCGATCTTGGTGCTCGTCTCCTTGTAGTCCCTGGAGGCGTTCTCGATCTCCCCCACGATCCGGTTCCCCGAGAACACCAGGATCCGGTTGGCGAGCTTGATGATCTCGGGCATGTCCGATGAGATGAGGATGATGCTCTTTCCCCGCCGCGCCAGATCGAGGATGAGGCGGCCGAAGTATTCCTTGGCGCCGACGTCGACTCCCACCGTGGGCTCGTCGATGATCAGGATCTTGCTCTGTGCGGCCAGCCATTTGGCAAGGTTGACCTTCTGCTGATTGCCGCCGCTCAGCGTTCCCACCTTCTGCTTGGGGCCGATGGTCTTGATCTCGAGGTCCTCGATCTGCTTCACCGCCACCGCAGTCTCCTTCCGACGGGAGACGTAACCTATCCAGTTGGCCAGGCGATCCCAGACGGTCATGGTGACGTTGGTCTTGAGGTCGAAGGACATGATCAGGCCGTCCTTCCGCCGGTCCTCGGTCATGTATCCGAGCCCGTACTTCGACATGGCGTCATAGATCGAGTGGATCTTCGCTTCCTTCCCGTTGATGAGGATATGGCCACTGTCGCGCCGATCGGCCCCGACGAGGATCCGTGCCAGCTCGGTGCGCCCTGCGCCGACCAGCCCGTAGAACCCCAGGATCTCCCCGGCGTAGAGGTCGAAGGACACGTCATAGGCCTTCTTCTCTCGCGTGATGTGCTTCACCTCCAAGACCTTGTTGGACCGGTCGAGCGGTCGGGCCGGAGTAGCGGACGTCTCCTCGTCACGCCCGATCATGGCGTTCACGATCCGCTTGCGGTCCATGTTCGCCTTGTCGTCGGTGACCACCCAGCGACCGTCCCGGAGGACGGTGATGCGGTCCGCAGCCCGGAGGACCTCTTCAAGGACGTGCGAGACGAAGATGACGAGCACGCCGCCCCGCTTCAGCCTCTCCATCACCTGGAACAGCTTCTCGGCGTCGCTGGCGGTGAGGGAAGAGGTGGGCTCGTCCAGCATCAGGATCTTGACGTCCGAGGAGAGCGATTTCGCGATGACCACCAGTTGCCGCTGAGCGATGCTCAGGCGGTTGATGCGGACGGTGGGATCGACGTCGAGCCCGACCACGGCCAGGTATTTCTCGGCCTCGCGGATCACCTGCCTCCAGTCCACGACGCCGGTGCCGGCGTGGCGGGGCAGCTTGTCCATCATGATGTTCTCGGCCACGCTCGCCATGGGGACGACGTGTAGGTCCTGGTAGACGGTGTGGATTCCCTTGCGGATGGCCTCGAGCGTGTTCCGTACGCTGTACGGCTTCCCTTCCAGGAACATCTGACCGCCGCTGTCGGGTTGCTGCAACCCCGAGACGATCTTGATGAGGGTGCTCTTGCCGGCACCGTTTTCCCCCAGCAAGGCGTGCACCTCGCCCGACTTGAACTCGACCGACACTCGGTCGAGGGCCGTGAGCCCGGGGTACGTCTTGTGGATGTTGACGAGTCGCAGCACGGCCCTGTCTCCTAAGGCTGGAGGAGCGGTGGTGCGCGCCCCGAGCACGGGGCGCCTCACCACCGCACTCGACTAAGGACTGCCGCTACTTCGGCGCATCGAAGTACACGTCCTTGAACGTCTTGGCGATGCCGGCCGTGTCGGCCTTGATCTTGGCCGAGTAGGTATCGGCGTTGCTGGCATCGATGAGGAACGACCCGGAGTCGATGAAGTACTTGCCCTTCTTCACGGTGTATCCCTGGCGGAGCAGATCGAGACCGGTGAGGGCCAGGTACGCCTGACCGTATGGCGCCTGCGACATCGTGCCGGAGACGTACCCCTGCTTGATGGCGGTCAGCACCTTCGGGTCATCGTCGATACCGATGAACTTGATGCGCTTGTCGCCGATCTCGGTCAGCAGGCCGGCGTTCACCACCGTGGCCACGTAGGCGGTGGAGATCATGCCGTCCACTTCCTTGCCGCGGGCGGACAGGAACGATCCGATCTTGGATTCGGCGGCTTCGAAGGAGTCGACGCTGGAGATCTCCTGGAGAATCTTCACGTTGGGATACTTCTTCACCACGCCTTCGATGGCCGCCTTGCGGAGCAGGGTGTTCGGGTCGGAGAGCTCGCCGAGCAGATTGACGATGTTGCCCTTGCCGCCCATCGCCTTGATGAGCAGCTCGGTCCCGGTGGCAGCCGACTTGGCAACGTCCGTGGCGATGCACAGGGCCGCGTCCGTGGGGAGCTTCGCCTGACCGCCGACCAGGATCACCGGGATCTTCGCGCCCTTGAGCTCACTGATGGTGGCGTTGACCGAGTTCGGGTGACCGGGCCACAGCGCGAAGGCGTTGAAGGAGAGCGCCTTCATTCCGTCGATGATCGAGTTCTCCTCTTCCATGTCGAAGTGCTGCGTGGCACGGTACTCGGTCGGGACGCCCGTGTCCTTCATGTAATCCTTGGCCGCCACTCCCATCGGATCGAAGAAGGGGTGGAGGACCCCGACGACGGCAAACTTGTTGTCCTTGCCCGCCGCGTGAGCGAGCGCGGGTGTCAGCGCAAAGCACGCCAATGCGAGTAACGCCAGTTTTCTCATTGCCCTCTCCTCTTGAGTTACCGGTTTCCTGACCACGATTGCTGCGCCGCAGATGCGACCGACTGCACCACTCGATGTCCAGCACCTCCCACCCAGCACATGAACTCACCGCCGAGGGCACGCTCGGCTCTCACCACCAGGCTGGGACTCCTAGAAGTACCTCCGCTCCGCGTACACGGCCCTGAGTCGATCCACCACCACCGCGATAAGCACGAGGATGCCCATGAACAGCGACTCGAGATAGATGTTCACTCTCAGCAATACGAGACCGTTGGACAAGAGGGTCATCAGGATCCCTCCCATGATCACGCCCAGGATCGAGGTGTACCCGCCGTTGAGCGAGGTGCCGCCGATCACGGGTACCGCGAACGACATGAGCAGCCAGTTCTGGCCGATGGTGGGGTGCGCCGCGCCGAGGCGGCCCACGAACAGCACGCCGCCCAGTCCCGCGATGAGGCCGGAGATGGTGTGCACCAGCACGACGACGCGCTTGGTGTGGATCCCGCACAGGACCGCGGCGTCTGGGTTCCCGCCGGTGGCCAGGATCTGACGACCCCTCACCGTATGCTGGAACAGGAAGTACAGCAGCAGCGCCACGACCAGCATGACGATGCACAGGAAGGGGACCACCCCAAAGAACCTGCCCCGACCGATGTAGTCGAAGGCCGGCGGGACGCGCGAGAAGGGGAGCGCGTGCGTCAATCCGTAGTTGATTCCCAGGAAGATGCTGCTCGTCCCGAGCGTCACGATGAACGCGTTGATCCCGGTGCGGACGATGAACATCCCGTTGAAGAGCCCGCACAGGATTCCAACCAGGATCCCCGCCGAGATCACGACCCATGCCGCAGCGCCGAAGCTCTGGAAGAGCCAGCCCACCGTCACGCCCGACAGCCCGCCGATGGCGCCGGCCGACAGGTTCATCTGCCCGATGGTGAGCACCATCATCTGGGAGAACCCCACGATGATCCACAGCGCCGAGGTGCGCGTCGTGGAGAAGATGTTCTCCTTGGTCAAGAAGCCGTCGGTGAAGACGGTGAGGATGATGCAAAAGAGGAGGGTCGCCACGAAGACCCCGAAGCTCCCCTCGACCATCAGGCGGTTGAGCTGGAACACGCGGGCCTTGGGCGCTCGCCACTTCAGCGCTTGCGTTTGTGTCTCGGCCACGATGCCTCCCTTCGGAGGTTGGGCCGGGCCCACCGGGGCCCGCCCGACCATCTCGTTCGCTAGCGCTGCCCCTGCGCTGCGTTCATGAACCTTCGCTGGTAAGAGACCACTTGGTTGCAACTCGTGAACTTGGCCAGATAGCCGGGCTCGGCCGTGATGATCAGGCGGTCGGCCATGTCCGCGAATTCCGGCTCACCGAGCAACAAGTCGATGTCTGGGTACATGGTCTCGCCTTCCATGCTGCAGATGATGAGGCGGGTATCCGGAAGGTTGGTGTTGCGCAGGAGGCGGAGGTTGTGCCGCACGGCGTCCAGCCCGTCGGCCCCGGGCCGGTACTTCCGATAGCGCAGGACACGCTCGGCGAACTCCAGCACGGCCGCCAAGTCGATGTTCCTGTCGTCGGGTGAAAGGTAGTCCTTGTCGACCAGGAAGTCGCGGAGCTTCACGAGCTGCTGCGAGTCACGGGAACTCCGATAGGCCTCGACCAGCTCGTAGATGGCCGCGCTCTGGGCCAGACGGTGCCGCACGAAGCTGTTGATGAAGTAGGGCTTGGCCTGCAGCGCCATCGCGCTCTGGTACGGCTCGAACATCAGGGTGAAGTTGACGCGGAACCCGTGCTCGCGCAGCAGCAGCGCCAGGTTGTGGCCGCGCAGCATGTCGCTCGTGCTCCCCGCGTCGAATCTTCGGTGGAGGCGCTTGTCCCCGGAGAGAAGCTGCCCCACGTTCTCAGCGTTCACCGGGCCGGTGTGCGGCACCTTGATGACGACGCGGTAGGGGGTGAGCATCTCCCGGAATTTGGACGCCTCCTCAAGGATCTTGGCCTCCGACTGCTCGAAGGGGTTGTTGAGTTCGACGCTGATGTCGACGCCCGGTCCCAGGATCTGCCCGAGCTCGAGCATGACCTCGTCACGCGTCTTGAACTTCTTGCCGAGGTTCGCCTTCGGGTTGTTGATGAACAAATCGTAGACGATCCCGGGATTGCAGGTCAGATTGGCGAGCATCCCGGCGATGGGAGCCACCTCGTAGGGATTGGCGCTGTCGGCACTGAACAGGACCTCCGTCGCTCGCTTCTGCCCGTTCTTGTCGTAGCCGATGTCCCGGACAAGGTCGGCACGTGCCACCGCATCCTCGGCGAGGACGAACTCGAGGCGGAAGCCGGCCGGGGTCTCGCCGCGCGGCACCTTGAAGGTGTCGATCACGGCCTTGAAGCCCTTCGTCACTCCGACGCGACGCGCGAGCTGCGCGAGTTCCCGGTAGAGCTCGAGGGAAATGGGGAGGTCGAGCACGTGGTCGACGTAGCCTTGCTCCTCGGGGACCACCGTCACTTCGGGCGTGCTCCGCGCACCGAGGAGGGAGCGCACCGTCGCACGAAGGTGCCCGCCGATCGGGCGGGTCCTGCCGAGATTGGGTTCGTGGGTCACGTGCGCTCCCCTTCACGGTGAGTCGGAAGAAGGCCTCTTGACGAGATGCTTCCAGCGCTCCATCCGCAGCACCTCCGGGTTCGCCACGTTGTCCGGCACGTACCCGTCGAAAACGTCGACGACCCGCTGGGCCGCCAGCACGGCCATCCGCACCACGCACGCCTTGGTGAGCGCGGCGGCGTGCGGGGTCAGGACCACGTTGTCCAGCTCGAGAAGCGGGCTGCCGCTCGGGGGCTCGTGCTCGAACACGTCCACGGCGGCCCCACGGATGGCCCTCGCCCGGAGCGCATCGACGAGCGCAGCCTCCTCGATGATCCCGCCCCGCGAGGTGTTGAGCAGGATGGCGTCGCTCTTCATCACGGAGAGCAACCGCCGCCCGATGAGATGGCGCGTGCTCGACGTCAACGGGAGGTGGAGGGTGATCACGTCCGCGCACCGGCACAGCTCCTCGAGCTCCACGAAGGTGACCCAGGAGGCATACTTCGCCCGGATCTCCTCCGGGAGGTAGGCATCGTGCGCCACGATGCGCATACCGAAGGCCCGGTGACACATCTCAGCGACCTGGGCCCCGATGTGCCCGAACCCGACGACACCCAGCACCTGTCCCCTCAGGTCGCGAGGCAGATAGGCGTAGCGGATCCTGAAGTCGTTGCGCCGCACACCGCGATCGAGCTCGAAGAGGTGCTTCTCGAGGGAGAGGACGAGCGCCACCGCATGCTCGGCCACGGTGACGGTGTTGGCG
>Ga0335081_10021845_pt1 | contig 10354 bp, 9 predicted proteins | sample Lox_Sample_35_FD_206713 | JGI IMG/M metagenome (GOLD analysis project Ga0335081, IMG submission 206713) | Soil microbial communities from Loxahatchee National Wildlife Refuge, Florida, United States - Lox_Sample_3.5 | ecosystem: Environmental > Terrestrial > Soil > Wetlands | place: USA: Florida...
CGCCTGAATCGTCCTTTCCGCCAGTTTTCTTACCTCGTCAGCCACCACGGCAAACCCTCTTCCCTGTTCTCCGGCCCGTGCAGCTTCTATTGCGGCATTCAAAGCAAGAAGATTCGTCTGGTCCGCGATGCTCTTGATAACCGTCACGATATTGCCGATCTCCGACGCCCTTTTATTCAGCTTTTCTATCGTATTCGCCAGTTCCCGCGTCGAGCCGTTAAGCTCACTGATCGTGTCTACGGAAACATTTGTTATCTGTTTTCCGCTTTCCACTATTTCCATTGCCTCCTTTGAGTTGTCGGCGGATTCACCCGCATTTTTTGCTATGTTCGCAATGGTCTGGTTCATCTCCTCGGCAGCTACAGCAATCATGTGCGCCTGACCCGCCTGTTTTTTCGCCCCTTCCAAGGTGGTTTCAGCATGACCTCTGACAATTTCTACCGCCGGCATTATTTTGGTGGAAGCCTGAATAATGGTATTAAGCATGCGTGAAAAATGCTTGATTACCAAGTCCACATTCTGCGACATTTGAGCTATTTCATCTTTGCCTTCCTGGTAGAGCGATGTATCGGTATATCCTTCCCCAACCCGCCTCACCTTTGCGATCAGGTCCTTCATGGGTGAATGGGTCAGATGGACAAGAACGAGAACAATGCTCGTCATGGCGATGATACCGCACAGCCCCAGCACACCGTAAAGATATTGCATCGATCGTATCCTGCCGAAGGATTCTCTGAGTGGCACTTTGATGCTGATGGCTCCCAGAACCGCTCCTTCCTTCACGTTGTGGCAGGAAAGGCAATTTTTGCCCATGAAATTTTCTTTTGCGACATAGGGATACACACCCCGGATGAAATCCCCCTCCACAACAACCCGTTCGACTCCTTTTTTGATAACTTCCCGCTCCATATCATTGGCGGCATAATCTTCGGCATTCCCTTTCCCGAAGTCTCCATCGAGGTTCTCCGACCGGATAACTCGCAGATCCACGGTGGACTGCATCTGTTCGAGGAACGGCTTTTTGGACTCTTTAATATTGTTCGCCAGCATCATTGTTGTGAGGGTATTCAGGATAGTATCCCTGTATCCCGAAAGCGTCGAACGTTCCACCTCATTAATGACAATGGACTCTGTTTTATACCCCGTTACGAAAGTTGTAACGAGTACCCCCAAGGTAATAAAAAAAAGAATCGGTGCGGCAAGCTTCCATTTTATCGAGATATCCCTGATGTTCATAGCACAGTGCCCCTTATCTCTTTGGTTAAGGTTTTCGCATCGAAGCATCCACCTGATATCATAATCTAATACCTATATATCGGCATTTTTAAAATAAACTTTAGTTTCAATGCATTATATTTTTTTTCACTAAATAAGGTCCTATTTCTGATCTACAGAATTCTTATAAATCGTTGCATTTAGAAACAATTCGGTACCATGCCGAATGGCCTAATAAATTTTATGGCCACGAATCACTCATAACGTCACTATAAAAAAGGCGTTCTTGCCGGGCATAAAGTAATATAGACTAGCATTTCAGGTTTTCTTCTGCTCCTTGGGTCGCTCTTGGCCGGACAACGGGAAAGAGAGTACGGCCGTACTCTGAGGATCGCCTAGTGGCGGAGGCGCGGGTTTTGGACGCGAGTCTGAGCGCCAAGCAGGCTTTCACAAACGTTTTGTTGACCGATGTCATTAGAGGCCAGTAATGAAAAAAAATGAAGCGATGGTTCCGACAAAGGGAGGGGACGGCGGACGGTATCCAGCTATTGATGGAAAAGTTTTTTGAGTGCTTCGACAAAGCTTCGGCTGGCACAGGATAGTTTTCGCCACAAAGTTACCTGCTAATCGACACATCTTACATGATATTCGCTTCTGAAGAAATCACATCTCAGGCAATGATACAGTTTGTCTTCAAAATTGTCCTGTTTTTCGTCATTGCAGAGGGTCCCTAGTACAAGGGCGCACTGCCTTCCCTGCGTAGGATATGCTGAGCAGAACTCCCGACAATGGCATTTTTTAAAATCCCAACAATTCATGATTGAGTACGTCCATTCTCCGAGAACGCTTCCATTACTTCAGCACTTGTTCATCTATCTCCCTTTGGGGAAGTGCCCCGGCATTTTCATATGGCGCGTTTTTTCAGCACAACTATGACCGCTACGTAACTGATCATCGTTACTGGCATAAGGGTATCCGCAATAAACGCCCCCGTTGTTCCCGTTCTTTCCAATGTTTCGAAGTAATTTGTTGCCAACAGGAGAAAAGGATAAGCGACTACAATCATTATTTTCCATATACGGGGACCGAAAATAGAAAAACTGATGCCCCGATTTCCATTAGACCGACCACTGACTACGCGTGTTGTTCCCATTGTTGGCGTCCTCCACTCGAAATATGGATAACTTATTGATATTGTGACACTTTAATTAGTTCTACCTCAATAATTTGTACAGTCTAATGACCTGTCAACATGCTATCCTAAGACATGGTTCTATATTAGCACAATTAAATTAGTTTTTCAAGTTTTTTATTGTTTTTTTTCGAAATGGCATTTTATATGGTCAATTAGCGTGGACGATCAGGCAATCGGTATTGGTGTAACTCGGCAGTGGCAGAATATCTTTAGCAAGGAGAGGTTAGTCCATGGATGCGAACTGGTCCATTATAGGAGGGGACATAAAACCTGAACTTTCCCTGGAATCTGAAATCTGTGACGCCATCTGGAAATATTACGACTACGAGGAGTAACACCAATATTACATTTAGATTATTAGGTCGTAGGGTGCTATAATGATGAAGAAAAATATGGCGAGGAGGGACTCAACATGTTTGAGGGACTTTTTCGGCCGCTGCATTTGCTCTTGATTCTCTTAATTGTGTTAATAATTTTCGGTGCGGGAAGGCTACCAGAAATTGGCGAAGGACTTGGGAAAAGTATAAGGTCATTTAAGAAAGCCATTTCAGGAGAAGATGAACCAAAAGACAAAGCCAGTTCTGGAGATCACAAAGAAGAAAAAAAGAAACAATAGAAAGGACCTCAGCCGAAACATTCATTGTTGGTTCCTTCCTGCTCTGATCGATACTTGCATCTAATATGAATAACAAGCTTCACATCACAATGAACAAAAATACTCAAATACATTTTGAAAAATCTCATCACGAAAATCTCTGGGAGGGTGTATGAACGGTGATGTATGTTTACCCGATAAATCGCGAATTGCGCGTGAGATTCTGACGTATTTGGCAAAGCACCCAGATGCACAGGAGACATTGGATGGTATTGTGCAAGGCTGGCTTCACGACGGGGGGAGCAAGTATAAACCAACAATGGTACATGAAGTAGTGAAGGACCTTGTTTTAGAAGGGACGATTCTAGAGAGTAAAATACAGGATTCAAATTCATTATATCGACTTAACCTCGCCAAGCGGAACAGAATGAAAGAATTGTTGAAGAAAAAAATGGAAAAATAAGATCAGTATTTCCGGCAAGTCTCGGTAACCGTTTTTTTAAAACTGCAACTAACCCGCGGAACTCAATTTATAAGGCTAATATATTGTTATTTACTGCATTTTTGAGATGGGAGGCCCCTCCTAGAGCTTGCAGTTAGTTCATTATTAGTTAATCTGCATATTTCATCCTGAGTTTGTGCTTAAAAAACCTGGTGGTGCTGATAGAGTCATAATAAAATAGTAATTGGTGGCTTTGTTGATATGCGGAGGGACTCGAAAAATATAAGTTAAATTTGGGAATTTGCGTCGTAGGTGTTCAGGTGATCTAAAGCGTCTGGGAATACATACGGAGAGAAAAAATGAACAAGGAATGGCATAAGGCAAACAAGATGCCTCGCTAAACATATTTGCAGGGGCAAGAAAAGAAAGACGTTGTGAGCCATGCCTATCGTAATTGTTCACTGCTACTTAAAACACCTTGATCCGCTAGCTACGCAAAACTCACTTAATAGGGGATATGTTCATTCTTAAGAACTGCTTGGGGAAAAAAGGAAAATCAGTATATTTATTCCTAAACTTTGACAATATGCTATTATCAGATAGGAAGATATTATGAAATGGTTTTATTATATTGCATGTTTATTTTCAGGTATTTTTTAGCCAATGCGGTTCCCTACTTCGTACATAGTATCTCCGCTTCCAGTTTTCCAAGACCTTTTTTCAAAACCACCAGGCAAAGGTTTACCGTCACCAACGGTAAATGTTCGGAGGCGTTATTCAATCTGGTAATTGGATATGTTCTATAAAGAACGGGTAAATTTTCTCGGACGAATACGTGGAGCATTCTTGTGTTTTTTGCCGGGATTGTTTACATCTAAAGGTCGACGCCAAATACAAAGGCATGATCCGGGAGCTCGGCGCTGAATTCACGTTCCTACACCGATCGTCCTTCGACAATATCCAGCGGGCGGGCCCCCGGTCATCGGGGTGGCTATCGCATCTAAGCGCAGGACTGCGATGACAAGCAATGAAGGTCAGAATCTTCAATGCAGTGGAGTGGAACGAAATCAATGGACAGATGCCGTTTTTTTGAACGACCAGCGTGAGAAAAATGCCGATGAAACTGGTACGATGGGTCGAGATGGCCGGGATTTTTCTCGGTGTGCCTCTTTTCCTGTTAGGAGATTTCGTCCCCCGGCACAAAATCATCGTGATGCTGGCCGTCTGCATCGCCTGTCTTGTCCTGCTTTTGCGCGACAAGACCTTCGACCGCAGCCGATTCAGAATGAACGGTTTCCGCGATTGGCGCACGTTGTCCATGCGCTTCGCAGTCATTGCAAGCTGCCTCGCGCTGTATACGGTTCTTGTCGAGCCGGGGAACTTTATGGCGATCCTTCGGCACAATCCCATGTTCTGGGCGCTTATCATGATCACCTATACTTTCCTCTCAGTCGTGCCGCAGGAGATTATTTATCGCGGGTTTTTTTTTCACCGGTATAGCTCACTGTTTGCACATAAGACAGTAAGCGTCATAATAAACGCAGCGCTATTTGCATTCGCCCACATTCTTTTCAGAAATTGGGTAGCCGTCATCGGTTCGTTCGTAGCCGGTCTACTCTGGGCGGCGACCTATCTTGGGAGCAAATCACTCCTGGTCGTCTCGATTGAACACGCCCTGTACGGCAATCTCGTGTTTACGCTAGGCATTGGATATTATTTCTATGCTCCGGATTTTTGACTTATAGAATCAATGCAGCCATACTGACGCAGGCCGGTTGGCGCGTTCCTGATGGAAGCTGAAGGCCAGGAACTGCCGTGATCAAAAGATTAAAGGCACTGCTTGGTATACCTTCGGGATGCTATGTTTACCCCTGTCCCAATGAGTTTTTGCCCCCACGCTCGTTCGCTCGGCCTCGTCGACCCTGGCTGCCTCCAACTACTCGCCGCGCGACAGGGTAGTCCGCTCGCTTGGTCCGATCGTAAAATATAAGAGCGGACCCAAGGCCGGCCATCTGGCGGCTCCCGATGTCGAGCAGTGGTTCCAAAAGGACAGATTCCAGGGCAACCCGCACATCATCTCCCAGTGGGCTGACCTGCAAACTCCCTTGCTCAGGCCTGGATCAGTGCCGACCCGAAAAACGGTGCGTATGTGGACGATTGGTCGAAAAAGCATCCCGCTGTGGTAGCACAATTTGCCGAAGATAATCCGGCAACGCCTCAGCCAAAGGCCGTTGATCTGGCTGGCGTATTCTTCAAGGACTTCTCAGCGGAGCATCCTGGACAATTCCCTTCAGCAGTGACCAAAACAGGGCCCGACGCAAGCCACAGACGACGATCGAGCCGGTTAAGGAGGGCTCTGACATTCAGTCTATTTTCTTTGACATGTGGCGACAGAACCATCCGGATGCGGACCTTGAGGATGTTCCCGGCAACTTGGTCACTGCATCCGGTTCCGGGCTTGATCCGCATATCACGCTTCAAAATGCAAAGTTTCAGGTCGATCGGGCCTCCTCCAAATGGGCGGCTAACCTGAAACGTGATCTGTTGGCAGTCCGCAAAGAGATTGAAGAGATATTGCAGAAGAGCGCCTCTGCTCCGTTTGGAGGACTGGTGGGTCAGAAGTTTGTGAATGTACTGAAATCAATCTCCAACTTCGCAAGCTCTACTGGGCGACGTCGTCATAGCCGCACACCGTCGGAAAAAAATTGAGAAATGGCAGGGTATTTACTCTGCGGGTAGCCATCAAATATCGTAAGATGGAGGCTACAATTATTAATTCGAAAAACTACTCATCAGCTTTTCCAAGAGCCTCCAAAGTAAAAAGGACGGATCAATGGAACCACAAGAGAGAAGATAGGTCTGGTGAAATGAAGGAAGTGGAAAAATCAAGAGGATTTCTTCGTGGGAGAAAATTATGTGAAGGGACCGGTCGCGGAAGGCGAGATAAAACCCAGTGGCACAACAAAAAGGGATCAGTTTCATGCCTCGTAACGGAGGGGGCAAAGGACAACTATCGATTATACGACCTGCCGAAGACTCGAGAATACTAAAGGTCAAGAACTATCCATTGTGTACTGATGGTCTGAGGGAGTAAGTACATGGAAGAACGCAGGCCTGATCCAAATCAACTGCTGCAAAAGATACAAGAAGAAGAGGAGCGGAGTTGTGAAGGGCAGCTCAAGATCTTCTTTGGCGCCGCACCGGGGGTCGGGAAAACGTATGCCATGCTGACAGAAGCACGGGTGAAGCGTGCTGAGGAGTCGACATCATTGTGGGTTACGTGGAAACCCACGGCCGCAAGGAAACCGAGGTGGTCCTTGAAGGGCTCGAGGTACTCCCCCGGCGCACAACGGATTATCGAGGAAAAATCTTGTATGAGTTTGACCTGGCCGCGGCTCTTGCCCACAGGCCTGCAATACTCCTCGTAGATGAGCTTGCCCATACGAAGGTACCAGGTTCCCACTACAAAAAGCGCTGGCAGGACATACACGAACTCTTAGGAGCTGGGATTTCCGTGTATACTACATTGAATGTTCAGCATTTGGAAAGCCTCAATGACGTAGTTGCCCAGATCACCGGCGTTAACGTCCATGAAACTGTCCCCGATTTTTTCCTTGACCGTGCGGATGAAATAGAGCTTATCGATCTGCCGTACGATGAGCTGCTGAAGCGACTGAGGGAGGGAAAGGTATTCATGCCTGTAGAGGCAGCCACCGCAAGCGAGAGATTTTTTCGTAAAGGGAACCTGATTGCGCTTCGGGAGCTTGCCTTACGCCGCACTGCTGATCGCGTCGATGAGCAGATGCGGATCTATCGGCGCGATAAGGGGTTGAGAACTGTCAAACAAATTATTGTATATTATTAAATTCTCTGCTATATTATTAGCATAAATATGGCAGTTAACCAAACTGCTAATGCGAAAAAGGTAAACTGGGTAGTGGTTCATTATGGGCATAATAGATTCTCGCAGAAAAAAAGATAAAAAGGAAGGAAAGACTGACGATATTCTTTCCTTTACTGCAAAGACGCTTTTGCCTGACCAAACCTTTCTCCCTACGAAACAGAGTCTCCATAACGCTCTTGATGCCATGGGCGACACGTATGGGCACATCAAGCGTACGTTGTTCAAGGACAGTATGCGTTTCCAAAGACCGCCTATTACCTTTAAAAACGATTACCTTAAGAGGTTTGGTATAACAGCACGCCAGTTCAATGCAGTACGGTATGATCTGGACGGGAATATATCCTCGGCTGTGGAAGTTCTCAAACAAAGGATAGATGCACTTGAACATAGAATTAAGTCGGTGTCTCGCTGGCTAAAGAAAATGAATAAAAAGGTCAGCGACACCCGAAAAGACGCTACCCTCGCACGTTCCGATAAGGCTGCTTTCATAAAGGAGCTGCGATTCCAAATACACCAAAAAAAACGAAAATATGGGGCATTAAATACCAAGCTTGTCGCTCTTACGGCGGACTTGGCTGGTGGCCGTATACGGATCTGTTTTGGCTCGAAGAAGCTCTTCCACGCACAGTTTAACCTGTTCAAGAACGGCTATGCGTCTCATGAAGAATGGCAGAAGGACTGGCACCTCGCTCGCTCCTCAAACGTGTTCTCGCTTGGCTCCAAGGATGAGAACCGGGGCAACCAGTCCTGCACGCTTTTCCCGGACAAGAGTCTTCGTATCCGGGTACCGAATCACCTGATCAAGACATACGGCAAATATCTTGTCCTTACAGGAGTCAGCTATTCTTACGGCCAGGAGTTTATTGACCGGGCGCACATGGCCAAATCGGCACTGACCCATAGATTTGTGAAGAAAAACGATACGTGGTATCTCTACACGACAATAGACGTCCCTGTCTCTGCTGTCCTTACGGAGAAGCCTGCGGAAATCGGATGTATCGGCGTCGATGTCAATGAGCAGGAAATAGCGGTTGCCGAAACAGACCGGTTCGGAAACCCTGTCTGGTCAAAAACCTATCCCGCCCCCGTAAAGGACAAAAGTACTGACGTAACCCTGGCGGTCTACGGCGACCTATGCGCCGCTATCGTTGAGCGGGCAATCGCAACGGGTAAGCCCATTGGCTGCGAGGACCTTGATTTTGAGAAAAAAAAGACGACGCTCAAAGAGCAAGGCGTACGGTATAGCCGCATGCTTTCTTCCTTTGCCTATACTACCTTCTTAACAACGCTTAAAAGAAGGGCCATGAGGCATGGCGTTGCCGTCTTCTCCGTCAATCCCGCCTACACGTCTGTCATCGGCATGATCAAGTATATGTCCCGCTACGGATTAACGTCACACGAATCCGCAGCCGTTGCGATCGCACGAAGAGTTCAAAAGTATAGGGAGTCTCCTGCGCTTTCCGGAAACGCTTCCTCCTTACCTGCAAGGAAGAGAGGGGAACACGTCTGGAAGCATCTGAGCAGGATAAAGAAGAACGGGGTTGTCAGAACACCGCACAATCTCTATGGAGCACGGCGGTCCTTACAGGACTTCCCAGGCTGCGCAGAATATCATAAGGAGTATTCATCAAGGACGACTGCGCAATCCACACGGCCACCAGCCAGCACCACCGGAGATGGCGCCGGGCGTGATCCCCATTTTGCAAATCAAGGGGTTTGGGCTAATCAGGGCGGGAACCCCTGACGTTAACCGGCAGCAGTACTGTTCGGCTGCCGTAGTCTTAGAAATAAAAGACTATATTTTTAGGAACGGTATTCAAACTATCTGGCCAGCAGAGGAACGGATACTTGTCTGTGTAGGAGCGAATATCCGCTCGACGCGCCTGATCCATGCGGCTCGGAGGATGGCGGCAGGGCTGCGTGCCGAATGGATCGCCGTCCACGTCGAGGTCCCCTCACAAGCGAGGCCGACGAAAAGCGATCTGAAGCAGCTGGCCAAATCATATGCGGCTCGCTAAAAGCTTGGGAGCCGAGATCGTGACATTGTCCGGTAAACATGTGAGCGAGGAAGTCCTCACCTTTGCGCGTAGCCGCAACGTGAGCATGATTATTATCGGTAATCCGGCTCACTCCCGCTGGAAGGACAAGCTCTTCAGTTCCCCTCTGAATGAAATCGTGCACGGAAGCGGTGACATCGATGTTTATGTAATTTCCGGCGAGTCTGGATAACCTCATCTGCACCCTGAGGCAAGGGCTTCGCACCACAGATGGCGCAAAAGGATGGGCTATGGAGCGTTGTTATGGTTGCAGGGCCCGAGTTCCCCTTTCTTCGAACGGCTGGGGCCAGACGATGGTGCACCTGCTTGAAGCGGGGATCACGGAAAACAGGACCAGATCATTGTCGTAGTTTTGTCATGATTCTCAGCATTGCCGTAGGTGCAGTCGATAAGGCTAGAAAAGATAGGATGCGGACTGAATTGTGCAGCCATGATCGATCTCTGGCACTCAAACTGCTGCACGGAAGCTATTCCGGGATCATGATTGAAAATTTCATAACATCTATCCGCAGGCACTTCCACAATTCCCACTACCGCTTCACGGAAACATCAACTCGCTTGTCAATGGAATAGATAGGATAGATTTTGAAGTCCTTTACCCAAGGCTGTATAACGTAAAAATCCGACCGGTGCCACATGAAAACCCATGGTGCGTTCTGGATGATCCGGTCATCCGCCTGCCGGTAGAGACGGTATCGCTGACGTTCGTTCATAGTGTGTTGAGCGGTTTCGATCAAATGATCAAGTTCGGGGTCTTGGCACCGCGTCCGGTTGCCTCCGGATCCGACACTCGCGGAGTGGAAAAGTGGATACAGGAAATCCTCCGGATCAGGGTAATCGGCCCACCAGGAGAGCCAGAAAGCATCGGGTTCTCCTTCATTTATGGCCTGTTTGAACGCGCTCCAGTCCAGCTGGGTTATTTCAGACTTAAGGCCAATATTAGCGA
>Ga0335081_10021847_pt1 | contig 10352 bp, 7 predicted proteins | sample Lox_Sample_35_FD_206713 | JGI IMG/M metagenome (GOLD analysis project Ga0335081, IMG submission 206713) | Soil microbial communities from Loxahatchee National Wildlife Refuge, Florida, United States - Lox_Sample_3.5 | ecosystem: Environmental > Terrestrial > Soil > Wetlands | place: USA: Florida...
TAGGCTCGCAGGACCGGGGGGTTCCGAACTGCTCTTCACCCTGGAGCGACACTTTTCGTCCATCGACGCCGAGGACGGTGTGCGTCCCTATGTATATGAAATCCAGGACTCGGGCCTGGTGGCGCGCTGGCGCGGAAGCGCTCTGGCTTGGCCTCTGCGAGACGCCGCGCTCTTGCCCGGCGGCGACGGATTGCTCTGCGCCTTGCACCGCCGCGATTCCTTCATCGAGCTGCAGCCGGGTAGCGAGGGCGTGCGCACGGCGGCCTATCGCTGGAACGGGTTCGGGTTCTCCGGCGTGGATGACCCCGATGTATTAGAGCGCTGCAGGAAGCTCTTCGGCGTGGCGGATTAGTACTGCAGAACGCGACGCGCAAGCTCCAAGGTGGTACCTACGGTGCGGCGCGCATCCAGGCCTCCACCGCCCACCAGTAGATCTGCTCGGCGTGGGCCCTCGTCCATCCTTCATACATCGGGAAGTACTGTGCCGGGCTGGTGGCGGTCACAGCGTGGAGTCCCTTGAGCCCTGCGCCGAAGCTCTTTCTTAGAAGCGGCGTGCGGTCGCGCGCACGCCATAACTGGGCGTCGATCGCCAGCCCAAGATTGTCGTACGATCCTTGCGGCACACAGGCCGCGGATGGCCGCACTTCCAGGCTCAGCACGGCGTCCGCATCGTGGAATGCATCATCGCGTGGGACTGCTGCTATCCCATGAGTGGCCGTTCGGGCGATGTCCACCAGGTCCTTTCCGGACGCCGCAAAAAAGCTGCGGAAGGCGGTCACCAACATCGCATCCGTCTCCATTCCGCCGACGTGTTCAACCAATTGGTCGGGACGCAGCGAGCATGAGCTGTACAGGTTGTCTCGGCTCCAGGCGGCGTCCACCACAAGGCGCGGCCGCGCCGGTGCCGGCAGAGCCTTCAAGACCTCCTCGATTCCCTGCCGCGGCCCGGAAGGGGAAAACAGCGCCAGCACGTACGCGGTCGCGCCGCGACGGTCGCGGGCAGAGGTGCTGGCGCCCTTTGCGAGCAACGACCGCACCGCGTCCGCGTGCCCGTGCTGGGCCGCCAGCATGAGAGGTGTCCGCTCATTGTTGTCCTTGGCTTCGATAGGGGCGCCTTTTTCCAGCAGAGCCTGGACGCGATCAGTCTGGCCATGCGCGGCGGCGTCCAACAATGCCTGGCCGGAGTCCGCAGCGAAAGCCGCGGCGCACAGCGCCGCTGCAGCCAGGGCCGCGCGTGCAGCAGGCCGTTTCAGCATACGTCAATGCGCCGCCGCGCCGCCGCGATAGTGCCTGGGCTTCTTCATCACGGTCAGCAGGGGCAGCACCAAAAGGAAGACTACCGCCATCGCCAGGAAAGTGTCCACAAAGGAAACCATGGCGGCCTGCCGCAAGACCATGCCCCAGATGACGCCGTAGGACTGGTGGGCCGCTGTCACCGTGTCGGCGCCGTGCGCGACCATGGTGGCCTGAATGCCGCGTGTCATGATCTGCGTTTGCGGATTAAACTGGGTCACGCGCGCGGCCAACAGATTGGTATGAAACTGCTCCCGCCGGAACAAGAAGGTGGTGGCGCTGGCGATTCCGAAGCTGCCGCCAAGATTGCGCATGAGGTTGAACATGCTGGTGGCGTTGCCCATTTCCTCTTTAGGAATCGGATCCATGGTGGCTGTAGTGAGCGGCACGAACAGCAGCGCGAGCGACGCGCCCTGAATGAACTGCGGCCAGAAGATGTCCCAGTATCCGGCCTGAAGGTTGAGCCGCGACAGCGCATAGAGCGTCCAGGACGCGCCGACCAGACCCGCGGCCAAGACCTTGCGCGGATCGAACCTTCCCAGCACGGTGCCCACCACGGGCATCATGAGGAACGAACCCAAACCGCGCGGCGCCATGGCGATGCCCGCGTTCAGGGCGGGGTACCCGAGCAAGGTTTGGAGAAAGATAGGAACCAGCAACAGGCTGCCGTACAGCACGAATCCCACCACGGTCATCATGAAGACGCCCGCACTGTAGGACCGCGCCTTGAACACGCGCAGGTGAACCACCGGATCCCGCGTGCGCAGTTCGCGAATCACGAAAGCGATCAAGGTCAGAACCGCAATCGATCCGAGCGCGGTGATCCAGTGCGAGGCGAACCAATCCTCCTCCTGCCCCTTGTCAAGCACGATCTGCAGAGCCCCCACCCCTACCGCCAGCATGCCCATGCCCCAGTAGTCGATGCCGCGGTTCGACCTTCGAATATATGGTGGATCGAAGATGAACCACCGGGTCATGAGGATGGACCCCAGTCCTACCGGAAGGTTGATGTAGAACACCCAGCGCCAGCTATAGTTGTCGGTGAGCCAGCCTCCGATAACCGGCCCAAGCATGGGCGCCACCACTATTCCCAGCCCCCAGAACGCCATGGCCTTGCCACGATCTTGCGGGGGGAAGGCTTCCAGCATGACGGCTTGAGACAGGGGCTGCAGCGCGCCGCCGGTGGCGCCCTGGATCACCCGGAACGCGACCAGCGTGGCCAGGTTTGGCGCCAATCCGCACATGAACGACGCGGCCGTGAATCCGAAGACGGCGGCGGTGAGCATCCGTTTACGGCCGAAGAAGTTGGCCAGCCAGCCGGTCATGGGCAGAACAATGGCGTTGGCCACCAGGTAGGAGGTGAGGGCCCATGCCGCTTCATCCACGCTGACGGAGAGATTGCCGGCAATATGCGGCAGGGACACGTTCACGACGGTGGTGTCGAGCACCTCCATGAATGTGGCAAACATCACCGCGACAGCCACAATCCACGGATTAACGTGCGGATGTTGTTCTGAAGCAGAACTGGGTGAAGACAGCGCCGGGCCCCTCAGAACTATGATGCCGCAACTTGCGCCCGGGCTTCGGGAGCGTTTGGGGACTGGCTGGTCTGCCTATGCACCTGGGCAGGTGGCCACCGCCTGCTCCACCCGCCTCGGTGCATCTAGCGCGTCACTCTGTGCGCAGTGCGGTCACCGGATCGACGGTCATTGCGCGCCGGGCTGGGAACCAGCACGCCGCCACGGCTACGAGCGCCATCATGGTGATGGCTACCGCGTAAGTCACCGGGTCTCTGGCGCTGACGCCGTAGAGAATCTGCGAGAACAACCGTCCCGCCGCCAGCGCAAGGGCCAGGCCCACGGCAGCTCCGATCGTCAGCAGCAGCGCGGTATGCGAAAGCACGACCCCGATCACCTGCGCCGGTTTGGCGCCCAGTGCCATGCGAATGCCGATCTCGCGCGTGCGCCGCGCCACTGCGTACGCCATAATCCCATACACGCCGGTGGCCGCCAGCACCACAGCGAGCAAACCGAACGCACCCAGAACCGTCGCGGCGATCTGCGCCGGAAACAAGACAAGCGCGAGTTGGCCGGTCTCGCTGCCAGCACCGTAGATGGAGATGGTCGGGTCCAACTCGTACACGGCCTGCCGCAGCATTCCGGCCACACGTTCTTCCGGCACAGGCGAGCGCGCCAGAATCGTGGTGGCTGAGTTGTAGGCCTCTTCGATCGGCTCGAACACAGCAAGCATCGGCTTCTCGCCGAGAGACCGGTACTTGCCGTCACCCACTACACCGACAATCTCCTTCCACACGCCGCGCGTCGCGTCGTGGCGGAAGCGTTTGCCAATGGGATTCTCGCCGGGCAGCAATTGCCGCGCGAAAGTCTCGTTGACTACCGCGACGCGCGGCGCCCCTTTGCGGTCGTTAGCGTTGAAATCGCGCCCGGCTACCAGCGGAGTGCGGGCGGTGTGAAAGTAGCCCGTCGATACGCGGAACATCGCGGCGAGGGGTGCGTCCATGGCGCGCGGAACCGGTTTGCCTTCGATAATGATGGTGCTGTTGTTCCAGCCAAGGCTGAGCGGCATCCCGTCGATGATGGCGGCCGATTCGATGCCCGGCATGTCGCGTACTCGATCGAGCACGCGGTGCTGGAACTCGCGGCCGCGCGTCTCGTCGTAACCCTGCAAGCCCAGGTCGAAGGCCACCGTGGTTGCGTGGCGGGGTTCGAAGCCCAGGTTCAAGCTCAAAGCGTGCTGCAGGCTCCGAACGACGAGCACCGATCCCACCAGCAACACCACCGACATAGCTACTTGCGCGGCCACCAGCAGGTCGCGCAGATGGAACCGCCGCAGGCGCTCCGCCACGGCTTCGTTTTTCAGGGCCGGAGCGAGCGCCGTGCGGACAGATTGCAGGGCCGGCGCAAGCCCGAACAGCACTCCGGTTACGAGCGAGGCCAGCATGGCGAAGAGCATGACGCGCCCGTCCACGGCCAGCGGAGGCATGAGCGGCACATCGACGGGCGGCTTCCAGGCTGCAAACAAAATCGTCAGCCACTTCGCCAGGAATAGTCCGGTCGCCCCACCGGCCAGGGAAAGCACCATGCTCTCCGTGAGCAACTGGCGCACCAGGTGGCCGCGCCCCGCTCCGAGCGCCAGCCGGATTGCGGTGTCCTTGCGCCGGTCGGCGGCGCGGGCCAACAGTAGGTTTGCAAGGTTCACGCAAGCGATCAGCAGCACCAGCCCGGCCACTCCCATGAGGACCGCCGCGAACGCCCGGACGGTGCCGCGGAGGTACGAGCCGAACAGACCCGGCGACGAGAGCACAATGTGGATTCCGGCGGCGTCTTTTGGGTACTCCCGCGCGAGTTCCGCCGCGATGGCGTTCAGGGCCCCTTCCGCCTGCGCCATGCTGACTCCGGGCTTCAGCCTTCCGAGAACGAACAGATTCTGGTCGCCACGCTCGTCCAGCCAGTTGTTGCCCGGCTCGATCTGCGGCTCCATCGCCAGCGGCACCCAGAGATCGGGCGTGTAGACGACCTCGGTTCCATTGAAGCCGCGCGGGGCAACGCCGACCACGGTGTAGTCCATGCCGTTGAGTTTGATTTTCTTGCCGGCGATGTCAGGGTCGCCGCTAAACCGGCTCTGCCAAAAGGCGTAGCTGAGTACGGCGACCGGGTGCCCGAGGCGCGTCCGGTCGTCATCAGGACCGAGGGCACGCCCGCGCGCCGCGCCCACTCCGAGCACCCCAAAATAATTCCCGGTCACCTCGTAGGCCCAGACCCGGGCGTTGTTGCCCCCGCCCTGGCTGAAGCTGACTGGCGCCACGCGGTATCCCGTCAGACCGGATAAGACGGTGTTGCGGTCGCGAAAATCCAGGTAGTTGAGGTACGACTGAACCGGTATCTCGGTCTTGAAACTCCGCAGATTCATAAACACCAGTTCGTCGGGCCGCTCGACTGGCAACGGCCGGAACACGATCGTGTTGACCGCCGTGAACACGGCTGTATTCGCGCCGATGCCCAGCGCCAGCGTGACAATCGCTGCCAGAGTGAAGCCGGGACTGGAACGCAGCCGGCGGTACGCGACGACAAGATCCTGCCTGAGCCTGCTCATATACCGATGCTACGCCGGCAGGCGCCTTTCGGTTCGCAAAATCTGCGGGGCAGCGGCTTTTGCGGCCGGCGTTCTGTTATTCTCGCAAGTGGGATGTCCCCCTACGGCGCCGACGGTGTGGACGTGAGTTTGATCCGCTGGATGCTGGCCATGACTCCGGCCGAGCGGCTTGCCACACTCCAGGAGTTCGTGGACTTCGTATCGGAAGCCAGAGGTGAGGATGCCGAAGAACCGGTTCGCGTCGATCCTGCAGACGCTCAATGACCACGGAGTGGACTTCATTGTAGTTGGCGGTGTGGCGGCCGTCCTGCAGGGGGCGCCTGTCAGCACTTTCGATGTGGATGTCGTTCACTCCACCGCGCCCGACAACGTGACGCGCCTCCTGGCGGCCTTGGAGAGAATGGACGCCTACTACCGCATCCAGCCGGAGCGACGCTTGCGGCCTGACGCCACACACCTTTCGTCCCCGGGCCATCAACTGTTGGCTACACGTTTTGGGCCGCTCGATCTTCTGGGTGTGGTCGGAAAGGGCCGCTCCTATCCCGACCTCCTCGCTGACTCGCTGCAATTTACAAGTGGGAGGCGATCTCCGGGTCCGCGTACTGCGCCTGGCAACTCTGATTGTGGTCAAGGAAGAAGAAGGCGGCGGAAAAGACCTGACCACCCTGCCGATTCTACGCCGCATCCTGGAAGAAAGCCGCAAAGCCAAGGAGTGAGCCGGGGGCCGTCATTTGCCTCGCCGGATCCCCGATGTTAGCCCTTCCCTCAGACAAGCGGATCGTTTACACTCGTGAGGTTCAGGAGGCTTGCCATCGTGTCTGTTCCGCGCGTTCGGGTTCGCCGTTTGATGTTCCTTGGGCTTTCGCTGGCCGGGCTGGCGCTGGTGGCGCCGGCTCAATCGCTCGATTCCAGGTTGTACTCCGAGATGCACTGGCGTGCCATCGGACCGACCCGCGCCGGACGGGCGCGGGCCCTCGCCGGAGTGCGCAGCCAGCCCAACGTGTTTTATATCGGCTTCGACAATGGCGGGGTGTGGCGCTCCACCGACTTTGGATCGACCTGGACGCCGATCTTCGACAACGAGTCTACCGGCTCGATCGGCGCTATCGCGGTGGCCCCGTCCGATCCCAACATCATTTATGTCGGCACCGGCGCCGGGATCATCCGCCCCGATCTCGCGGTGGGCGACGGCATGTACAAATCCACGGACGCAGGCAAGACGTGGAGACATCTCGGGCTGCGCGATTCGCAGATGATCGCCAACATCGACGTGGACCCGGGGAATCCCAACCGCCTGTTTGTCGCCGCCCTCGGCCATCCCTACGGGCCAAATTCCGAGCGCGGTGTCTTCCGCTCGACGGATGGCGGCGCCACCTTCGACAGGGTGCTCTACACGGATGAGTACACCAGCGCCAACGACGTGGCGATCGATCCCAAGGATCCCAGCATCGTTTACGCAGCGCTCTGGCAGCAGCAGCAAGGATTCTGGGAGAACGGCGCGTTCGGCGGAGCCGGTGGCGGCGTCTACAAGTCCACCGATGGAGGATCGAACTGGAGGAAACTGATCGGCGGGCTGCCGGCGGTCATCGAAGCCAACCTGGCGATCGCGCCGAGCAATCCCAAAATCATCTACGCCATGGTGGCGGCGGCACCAGCAGCGGCCGGCGGCACTGCGCCAGGTGCGGCGGGGGGACGCGGGGGACGCGGCGGTGGCGGTGGCAGCGTCGGCTTCTACAAGAGCACGGATGGCGGCGAGAACTGGTTCCTTGCAGTCAACGATCCGCACGCCACATCGACCGGAATCGAACGCCGGCAGGCAGATCCCCGGCCCCTCGCCCGCATCGGCGGCGGCGACTTGCCCACGATCACGGTCGACCCCAAAGACGAAAACGTGGTCTATAGCTGCTCGGTCGTTATGTGGCGGACCGAGGATGGCGGCATGACATGGTCGGCCGTGCGTGGCGCGCCGGGCGGAGACGATTATCAGAAGAGCTGGATCAATCCCGACCACACGAATATCTTGCTGGTGGTCAGCGACCAGGGCGGCGTGGTGTCCGCCAATCGCGGCGAGTCGTGGAGCAACTGGTACACGCAACCCACGGCGGCCATGTATCACGTCACGGCCGACAACGCTTTCCCATACCGGCTCTGCGGCGGCCAGCAGGACTCGGGTTCGGCGTGCGTGGACAGCCGCAGCATGGATGGCGAGATCACATTTCATGATTGGCACCCGGTGGGGATTGAGGAGTACGGCGAAGCCGCCCCCGACCCGAAGAATCCGGACCTGGTCTACGGCGGCAAGGTGTCGGTGTACAACCGCCGGACCGGCCAGAAGGCCGCCGTCGGCCCGCCGGGCGGAGGCCGCGGAGGGCCGGCAGTAGAAGCGGCCCCGCCTGATCAACCCGCGAACCAGCCGCCCGCGCGCGCAGTGCGCACTCAGCCGCTGATCTGGTCGCCTAAGGATCCCAATCTTCTGTTCTACGCGACTGCCGGCGTGTGGAAGACCACCAACGGCGGCCATAGCTGGGCGGCCATTAGCGGCGATCTTACGCGCCAGAAAAAATGGGAGGCGCCCGCCAACGCGGGCAAGTACACCTCCAGCGTAACGCCCACTGCGCTCGGGACCGTTACCGCGCTGGCGCCCTCGCCACTCGACGTCAACGTACTCTGGGCGGGCACGGGCGATGGGCTGATCCAGGTGACTACTGACGGCGGAGTGAAATGGACCAACGTCACGCCGCCGCAGATCAAGCCGTGGACGCGCATTTTCAATATGGATGCCGGCCACTTCGACACCGGGACCGCTTATGCCGCCGCCAACACGCTGCGCCTCGACGATATGAACCCGCACCTTTGGCGCACTCACGACGGCGGCAAAAGCTGGAAGGAGATCGACAACGGCATTGCCAGCGGCGCTGTAACGAACTCCATCCGCGAGGACCCGCACAAAAAGGGTCTGCTCTATGCCGCTACCGATACGCAGGTGTGGGTTTCGTTCGACGACGGCGACCACTGGCATTCGCTGCGGCTGAACATGCCCGCCATCTCCGTGCGGGACATCGCCGTGAAAGACGACGCGTCGTGCATGTGCTCGGACCTGGTCGCCGGCACTCATGGCCGCGGCTTCTGGATTCTCGACGACGTGACTCCGCTGCGCCAGGCGGCGGAGGCGGCTGGAGCCTCCAATGCCTTCCTGTTCAAGCCCGCCATTGGCATCCGCATTCGGTTTGGCACCAACGATCCGACACCTTGGCCGCCCGAATGGCCGGCCGGCGAAAACCCGCCGCCCGGTGCGCTGATCGACTACTATCTGCCTGCCGCGGCGGACGGTGAGGTGAAGCTGGAGATTCTCAGCCAGGGCAAAGTGATTCGCACGTACTCGAGCAGCGATCCGGTGCGCAGCCCCGATCCCGCCACCGATCCAATCGCCTACAACAAGTTCTGTCAACAAACGCCCAGCGCGCCGGACTGCGGTCTGCCGTTGTACTGGCCGGCGCCGCCGCAGGTGTTGAAGACCAGTGCCGGCATGCACCGCTTCAGTTGGGACATGCATTACGATCCGATTGGGGGAGGCGGCGGTGGACGGGGCGGCGGCGGTGCCAATGGCGCAGTGCCGCACCGCACCTACCCGGCCGTCAACTCGCCGTGGGTGCCGCCTGGCGTGCACACCCTGCGTTTGACCGTGAACGGCAAGAGTCAGAGCCAACCCATCACGATCAGAATGGACCCGCGGGTAAGGATCACGCCCGAAGTGCAGCAGATCTTCACCCTCACGGCGCAGATGGAGACTAATGCCAGGAACGCGGCTGGCGCCTACAAGGAGGCCCGGGCCCTCGTCGACAGACTTAGGGGGCGGCCGCAATCTACGGGCACCGATGCTCTCATCAAGCAGGTGGAGGAGATCGCGCCCGCTGAAGCCGCTGGCGGCGAAGGCGGCGGCCGCGGGGGCCGGGGAGGACGCGGGGGCGGTTCCGGCGCACCGGCCACCCCGCCGCCTCCACCAAACCTTGCCACGATCAGTGCGCAAATGATCGCGGCGGTGATGCCGCTGCAGGCTTCCGAGATGCCGCCTACCGAAATGCAACTGCAGGCTTGCAGCCAGCAGGAGGCAGCCTATTCGGAGTTGATGTCGAAGTGGACAGCGCTGAGAGCTAGGGTGACCAACGCAGCGGCTCCCACCGCACGTGGGGGTGCTAAGCAGTAGCTGCGGGCACCCCGCGGATGCGGGAAGCGTAGTTCCAGTACGGTCATATCGTCTGGCGGGCGCGTCCTGCTGACGAAGGTCTGGCTTATCGCCGGGTTCGCGCGGGCGTACGATCGAACCGGAGCGACGAACTATGCCCGCCAATGCCGAAATGACCCGGAGTGACCGAAAGCGGATGCTCTCCGCAAGGAAGAATTCGGATTGCCCAGTCTGCCTGATCCAACACGACGACGAAATCCACGCCGCTACCCTGCGAATACACCAGTGGGTACGCGACCGCCTTGCGGGGCGGATTGACGACGACCCGACCTCGTGGGACCGCGTGGCCTGAGAGGATCAGCAGGGCGTCATTTCTTCTTGCCCAGCAGACCCCTCAGAACGTCGCTGGCGGCCTTGCCCGCGTCTTTCTCGAGCCCCTTGACCTCCTCTTTGACCACGGTCTTGATGTCCGGCCGGAAAACCGGCTCCGAGCAGGTCCCTTCCACCGTGAACGGGATCGGCGTGTCCCTCACAATCGCCGCGACTCCGAAGGTGTGAACGGTGGCGCGCATCTTGAAGGCCAGCACGTTCGTGGGGCTGATGGTTCCGGCGCCGTCCAGGTTGCCGATGGCAGGGACCACCAGCTTGATGCCGTCGGCATTCATGCCATCCGGCGCCACCCGCACGGTGCTGCTGAGTTCCTGAATCTCGGTGTCCGGCCCGCCCTTGATGCCGGCGAGTCTTTCGATGGTCGACATCTTTT
>Ga0335081_10021850_pt1 | contig 10352 bp, 8 predicted proteins | sample Lox_Sample_35_FD_206713 | JGI IMG/M metagenome (GOLD analysis project Ga0335081, IMG submission 206713) | Soil microbial communities from Loxahatchee National Wildlife Refuge, Florida, United States - Lox_Sample_3.5 | ecosystem: Environmental > Terrestrial > Soil > Wetlands | place: USA: Florida...
CGACGTGGTGTGGGGGCCAATTCAATTCTTCTTGCAACAAATGCTTGTCAGCAATCCATTGAACGCTCCTATTTGGCTTGCCGGATTATTCGCCCTGCTCTTCTGGAAGCGCCTCCGGCCCTATCGGGTGCTGGGTTGGACCTACCTGGTCTCCTACACCGTTTTCTTCGTTTTGCACGGGAAGAACTACTATCTCGCGCCGATCTATCCCATGTTGCTGGCAGCGGGTGCCGTGATCCTGGAAAACGTGCTTGATCGTCCGAAGACGGGCAGGCCCCGTCTCCAGTGGGTTAAGCGTGCCGTTGTTATCACTCTGCTGATCAACGGTGTTTATCTCGCGCCCATCGTCGTGCCGATTCTGTCTCCCGAACACTTCCTTGCCTACGCGAAGACTCTTCCCTTCAAGCTTCCGGTGAATGAGTATTCCCACGCACGTGCGGCCCTGCCACAGTGGTACGCAGACCAGTTTGGCTGGAAAGAGATCGCTGACGAAGCTGAGGTGGCGTGGAACCGCATTCCGGTAGACCAGCGCGGCGACTGTGCCATCTTTGCTCAAGATTATGGTCAGGCGGGAGCCGTTGATTTCTTTGGCCGGGCGCGCGGACTTCCTCCGGCCCTCAGCGGGGACCGCACCTATTTTCTCTGGGGCCCGCGAGGGTATTCCGGCAATTGCATGATCGTGCTCGGCGACCGAAAGGACCGGCTGGAGCAACTCTTTAATCAGGTCGATTTCGTAGGCCTGTCCGCAGACAATCCCTGGGCGCTGGAGACGGGCATCTCGGTCAACATCTGCAAGGGAGCAAAATTCGGCACGCTGAGCCAACTCTGGCCGCAGCTGAAACGCTGGCGATAGTTAACCGGCGGAAATTGGCCGTGCGGCGCGCCGCCTTGCCGCGTCTTCCTCACAGGTTGTAGCATCAATACTTTGGGCATTCATCCAAGGAGACCTTATGGCAACCGATACATTGGCGCAGCCGCCTGCCTCGCTCAGTTACGGCAAGACGCGCGTTTTCAAGAATTTTATTGATGGCGAGTGGGTCGACGCCTCGACCGGACAGACTTTTGAAAATCGCAATCCCGCCGACACCCGGGATCTGGTCGGAATTTTCCAAAAATCCGCCAAGGCCGACGTTGACACCGCAGTCGAAGCAGCCAAGCGTGCGTTTGCCAAATGGCGTCTGGTGCCCGCTCCGCGCCGCGCAGAGATTGTGTTTCGTGCAGCCGAAATCCTCATCGAGCGCAAGGAAGATTACTCCCGCGACATGACTCGCGAGATGGGCAAAGTTCTGGCCGAAACTCGCGGAGACGTCCAGGAAGCGATCGATGCCGCCTACTACAACGCCGGCGAAGGCCGCCGCCTGTTCGGTCCTACGGTGCCGTCGGAAATGCCAAACAAGTTTGCCATGGCCGTACGCCAGCCGATCGGCATCTGCGGCATGATCACGCCGTGGAATTTCCCCATGGCCATCTCGTCATGGAAACTTTTGCCAGCCGTCGTTTGCGGTAATACGTGCGTCATCAAGCCCGCCCAAGACACTCCTCTCTCGACTTTCAATCTGGTTCGGGCCCTTCACGATGCCGGATTACCCAAGGGTGTCATCAACATCGTGACCGGTTTCGGCGCTGATGTGGGCACACCGTTGGCCGCACATCCCGATGTGCGAGCCGTCTCGCTGACAGGATCATCGGCGGTCGGCAGAATTGTCGGCGGCATCGCCGCTCAGAGTTTCAAGCACTGCTCGCTGGAACTCGGCGGCAAGAATCCAATGATCGTGCTGGATGACGCCAATTTGGATCTCGCCATTGAAGGTGGCCTCTGGGGCGCGTTTGGAACCACCGGCCAGCGCTGCACCGCAACCAGCCGCATCATCGTGCAGAAAGGCGTGTACCGCGAGTTCATCGATCGCTATGTGGAACGCGCCAGGAAACTGAAAGTGGGCAATGGCCTCGATGAAACCGTACAGATGGGCCCTGCTGTCAACGAGAAACAGCTCCAGACCGACCTGAGCTACGTGGAAGTCGGCAAGAACGAAGGCGCAAAGCTGGTATGCGGCGGCAACCGCCTCGACCAAGGCGACTACCAGTACGGCTGGTTTATGGAGCCGACCGTATTCACTGACGTCGATCCCAAGATGCGCATTTCCCAGGAAGAAATCTTCGGCCCCGTCGTTTCGATCATTCCCTGCGAAGACCTTGAGAATGCCATCGAGATCGCGAATGGAATCGAGTACGGATTGTCATCGGCCCTCTACACCAAGGACGTAAACAAGGCCTTTTCGGCGATTCGCGATCTGTATGCCGGCATCACTTATATCAACGCTCCCACTATCGGCGCCGAGGTTCATCTGCCGTTCGGTGGTACCAAAGCGACAGGCAATGGCCATCGCGAGGGTGGCATCGGTGCGATCGATTTCTACACCGAGTGGAAGTCGGTCTACGTCGATTACTCCGACAAGCTGCAAAAAGCCCAGATCGATCGTGAAGACTAACCTGGCAAGAGCTAGAAAAGGAGAACTCCGCTGAGCGAGATTCGATTCGACGGGCCGATCAAGCCGTGGTTTCTAGTCTCGCTTGCGATTGCCTTTCTTGCCTTCCTTGGTCCGTGGCTTCTGGGGGCGAAAGGGAGTCCCGCTATTCAAGCCGGGATTTGGCTTGGTTTGGTTTGGCTGGTCTTTCTTTTAGTGGCCTTTCTCCGCTTCCGACGGGAAGCTTTAGGCCTTCTGGTCGGTCTGCCCCTGGCGTTTTGGTGGCCGTTGTTTGCCGGGATTATGGCTTGGCATTGCGCCCACAATCCCAGGGGCTGCCTGCCATAAATCAATGGCGGATGTCTATCCCCAGACCGCGGGTGCAGAGGCCTGTTTGAAGCCCTGGACCTCAGTACCTCGGTAATCTTGCCTGAGTACCTTCCACAACCTAAGGTCTAAAGCTACGGGCGCCCCCTCCCGCTCTTAAATCCTTTTGCAATGTGAGCTGATTCATGAAGGCAGGCGTCCGCCGAATCGTCCGCAACCGGATCTACATCGCAGTTGCGTGTTCCCTTGCGCTGCTGCTTCCGCTTCTTCCGGCCACCGCCAGCGCACAAAGCGCCGCGAAGCCGCACCGAAAAGTCGTTGTCATGGTGCAGCCCGACTATCCCGATGTGCTAAAGAACGGGCACTTCGAGGGGCAAGTGCGCCTAGAGGCTACTGTCCTGCCCAATGGAGTCGTTTCTAAAGTTGACGTCAAAGGCGGCAATCCAATGCTCTCAAAATATGCGTCCCAGGCAGTTGAGAAGTGGAAGTACGTTCCCGGCCCCACGCAGACGGTGGAAGAAGTCGTCTTCAATTTCTCCGGTCGCTAGTCGTAGTCCCCATCCGCAGGTTTAATCAGGTTCCCTTATTCGCAGATTCTTCGTCAGCAACGCCATTTAGGGCGTTCGCATCTTTACGACACCTTTGCTTCAACTGGCGTTACACTCCTTTATTCCGAAAGAATGATGTCAGCCACGATAGCTCCCATCCTGCTTTCTCTCATCGTCGCACTCAGCATTCTGCTGATGCTGCTTCGTCCCCGAGGGATCGCCGAGGTCTATTGGATCGGGAGCGGAGTTTTTCTGCTCCTTGCCCTGCGCCTCATTGGCATGGAACTCGTATGGCATGCCTTCGGCAAGGCATTGGACGTCTGTCTGTTTCTCATCGGCATGATGTTGCTTTGCGAACTGGCACGCGAACACGGAGTCTTCGATTGGCTTTCGTCCCTCGCGGTACGTAACGCGGACAGCTCCTGCCTGCGCCTGTTTACTCTCGTTTACCTCGTCGGAGCTGCGGTCACAGTTTTTCTTTCTAATGATGCGACCGCGGTTGTGCTCACTCCCGCGATTCTGACGGCCGTAAGGAAGGCAAAAGTGCGCCCCCTTCCCTACCTGTTCGCGTGCGCCTTCATCGCGAATGCAGCTTCATTCCTGTTGCCCATTTCTAATCCTGCGAACCTTGTGGTGTTCCACAATGCCATGCCTCCTTTGGGACGATGGCTACAAGCCTTCGGGTTTCCATCCCTTCTTTCCATCGTCACCACGTTCTTCGCTCTCCGATGGATCTTTCGCCGTGAGCTCGCAGAGACCATTCCCGAACGAATCAACCCGCGGCCGCTCAATGCAAACGGCAAGTTCGTGCTGGCGAGTACCGCCGCCATGATCGCCGTCCTGCTTGTGACGTCCTCCCTGGGCAAAGACCTTGGACTACCAACCTGCCTCGCTGCCCTCGCCGTCACCGCCATCATCTCCGTCAAGGAACATCACAATCCGGCTCACCTGGCTCGCGAAATCAGTTGGGAAACCCTGGCTTTGGTTGCTGGGCTCTTCGTCATGGTCGATGCCGTTGAGTCGATCGGCGCCATGCGATATTCCGCACAATGGTTGGAGCATGTGCAACGCGCCGGACTCGCCTCCGGAGAGTTTCTCAGTGGATTTGCCGTCGGTCTCGCCAACAACCTTGTGAACAATCTTCCCTTGGGCCTGATCGTCGGAAGCACGTTGCACACGACCCAAGCCAGCGCATCCATCACTCATGCTGTTCTGATTGGAGTGGATCTCGGGCCAAACCTCTCCATCACCGGATCTCTGGCCACGATTCTCTGGCTCATCGCCCTGCGAAAAGAGAAGATTGATGTGAGCTTCTGGGATTTCCTGAAGGTCGGCGTGATCGCCATGCCAGCCGCCATGTTCGCCTCTCTGGCGGGCAGCGTCCTGATTCACGTCATGCTTGGGTGAAGGCCGTTCGGCAGGCCTTTTATGACCTACGAAGATTTTCGTTGACACTACGAATACCTTCGTAGTATTGTCTGCGACATGAAGCAAGCTCCGCAGAAACCAACCGCTTCGGAACTCGAAATTCTCCGTGTTTTATGGTCCCGCGGCCCTTCCACCGTCCGCGAAGTTTACGACGCCTTAAACGAGAAGAAGCCCGTGGGATACACCAGCGTCCTGAAGTTTTTGCAGATTATGACCGCAAAGGGCACGGTTCGGCGTGACGAAAGCCAGAGGGCGCACGTCTATGAAGTATGCCTCCCTGCCGAGCAAACCAAGCAGCAGATCGCCGGGGACATGCTGCAGCGCGTCTTCGAAGGTTCGGCCAGCCAGCTCATGATGCATGCCTTGGCCGGACGAAAGGCCTCGCATCAGGAGATCGAGGAACTCCGTCGCTTGCTCGACGAATATGAAGGGAATCGCCGATGAACTCTCTTATGCATCTCCTCTCGCCGAATTCCATGCACGCATTGGGCTGGACGCTGCTTCACTTTCTCTGGCAGGGAACGGCCATCGCCGCGATCGCAGCTTTTTCACTGATGTTGTGCCGCCGGGCTTCGACCCGCTACGTCGTCGCCGTCGTCGCGCTCGGCGTGATGCTCGCGGCTCCCATCGCTACCTGTGCCTATCTGCTGCGCTCTGAGCCGGCCTCCGTACCCTCCACTTCGCAGAACGGCTCATGGGCCGTGGTCGCGCCTCATGCTTTGGCCGCTAGGGCAAACGACGCAGGTCTCATATCGTCCTCACCCGATCAGATGTCGTGGCTGGTCGAAGTGTGGCTCTTCGGAGTCGCCTGCCTGAGTTTTCGCTGGGCCGGGGGATTGTTGCTGCTTGAACGCGCGCGCCGCAAAGTCTCCGAAGATGTTGGCGATCCGTTACTGCATCTGTGCCTGTCGCTTCAAAGACGCCTTGGCCTGACGCGGCCCGTCCGCTATTGTCAATGTCAATGGCTGGATGCTCCAGCGGTCATCGGATGGATTCGCCCCATCGTCTTGCTGCCCATTACTGCGATCAGTGGCCTCTCCGAAGAACAACTGCAATCGATCATCGCGCATGAATTAGCGCACATTCGCCGCTATGACGCTTTCGTAAATGCGTTTCAGATTGCCGTGGAGACGTTGCTCTTCTATCACCCAGCCACCTGGTGGCTCAATCGCCGCATTCGCAGCGAGAGAGAGCATTGTTGCGACGATGTTGCGGTTACCCTCTGCGGCAATGCCGTCGAGTATGCCCGTGCCCTCACTCTGATGGAGGAGTGGCGCAGCGCACCGGCACTGGTCATGGCTGCTAACCGCGGCCCGCTTGCCAATCGGATCTTTCATGTCCTTAGGCTGCCATCTACTCCGGCACGCACGCGCAACCTGGGCTTTGTCGGCGGCGTTGTCTGTCTCGCTACGGCAATCATTGCGGGCAACGTACTTTTCGGAATCAGCTATCCCAAGGTTCACGCTCGGGCAGCCTCGTTCGCCCCTCAGGGCACGTCTCACATTTTGAGCCTCTTCAGACCAGCTCAGCAGACTCCTGCGCCAAGCAAAATATCCGCTCCAAAACCAAGCGCCGCCGCCCCGTCTTCCCCGCAAACTCCGCAAGGTGGTTCCTACATCGATGGCATGAAGACCGCTGGCCTCGACAATCTGACGGCCGACGAACTCATCGCCATGAAGATCCAAGGTGTAACCCCCGACTACGTGCGCGCTCTTCACGCTGAAGGCTTGAAACCTGAGCCCGATGGCCTCGTCGCCATGCGCATTCAAGGCGTCACACCGGAATATGTCCATGAAATCCGCGGAATGGGCTTCGCTCCCGATGTCGACCAGCTCGTCGCTATGAAGATCCAGGGCATCGATCCCGCTTACGTCAGCGGAATCAAGGATGCAGGTATCAAGGCGGATATCGATCAACTCGTGGCCATGAAGATTCAGGGAGTCACTCCCGACTACGTCCGCGATGTGCACAAACTGGGACTCCAGGCAGATGCCGACCAAGTTGTCGCCATGCGCATCCAGAGAGTTGACGTCGACTACGTGCGCGAAATTCAGGCTCTCGGATTGAAGCCCGACGTCGATCAATTCGTAGCCATGCGCATTCAAGGCGTGACACCGGAATACATTAAGGCAGTCCAATCGGCTGGACTCAAGTTCGACGTCGATGACCTGATCGCTGCAAAGATCCAGCAGATCACGCCGGAGTTCATCGAACGCGCCATGAAACACGGATTACGCGATCTCACGCTCGAGAAGCTCATTGAACTGAGGCGCGCCGGCGTGCTGGATTCGCAGGCCGATCTCTAAAGAATCAAGCGTAAACAGGAGCCAGTATGAGAACTCTCAGGACCACCGTTTTCTTATTTTTCGCTCTCGCTGTGATGCTCTTCGTCATGAAGGATCACGCACGCCAAGTCCGCGCCCAAGGCGGCACCAGCACTCGCACTGGAAGCTGGACCATGCAACGGTCCGACGAGGCGGGGAAAGTCGAGTTCGGCCTGATTTCACGCCAGCACCACGGAAGTTCGACGCACGAGTCAACCTGGGCCATGAATTCGTTCACGGGTATCGACTTTTCCAAAAGTGGCAAACAGGATGTCCACTTCTCCATCAACCGCGACGCCGGGAAAATCGAGTGCGAAGGATATCTCAACAACGCCGAAGGAGCGGGCACGTTTCACTTTTTTCCGGATCCAAATTTTCCGGCAGCCATGCGCAAGCTCGATTTCTCTGTGGATGAAGACAAGCAATATGAAATGGCCGTTCAGGATGTCACTGTCGACTTCGCGCGCCAGATGCGCGAGGAGCATCTGAGCGACCTTGATGCCGATAAGCTGATCGCCTTCCGCATTTTTGGCGTGGATAAGAAATTCATAGACGATCTGCGTTCGTCAGGCATTAAGGCCTCCGACAGCGACAGGCTGGTCGCGTTCCGCATTCATGGCGTTACGCCGCAGATGGTTCGTTCCTTGCGCGATGCGGGTTACTCCCCCGACGAGGACACGCTGGTCGCCATGCGAATTCACGGCGCCACCCCGGAGTGGATGCAAGAACTGAAGAAGCGCGGCTACGATCACGTGGACCTGCAAGAGCTCATCGCTTTCCGCATTCACGGCGTCTCGCCCGAGTTTATCGACCAACTGAAGACCCTTGGCTATTCGCATCCTCAGCCCCAGCAACTCATCGCTATGCGCATCCACAATGTCTCGCCCGAGTACATCAGCGATCTGCGCTCTCACGGCATGCACGATCTCAGCATCGATCAACTCGTCAGTATGCGCATTCACGGCATCGACTAAGTCCTCAAGTTCCGGGGCGGCCTGTTCGAAACCGCCCCGGCTTCCCTGCTGCCCTCGCCTCACAAGTACCGAATTCATCTTGGCGCCTTTTGCATGCACAATGGCGCGTCTTGCATAGCGCAACTCCCGAATCGCGTCTACACTAGCATTCATATCAGCTCAACATCCCGAGCCAAAGGTATGAATAAGCACTTTCGCTTTTCCGGAAGCAATTTCACGAAGCTTAAAGAACTAGGCGTTCGCGCCTCCTCCGTCCTGCGCGCCGCCGGACTTCCCCAGTCGTTCCTCGATCAGCCTCGCGTCCTGGTGAAGACGGAGGAACTCTTTGCGCTCTGGCGCGCGATCGGTGAAGTCAGCACCAACCCGGCAATCGGTCTGCAGCTCGGTACGGAGACCCGGACAGAACGGTTTCACCCCATAGGCGTTGCGGCGCTCTCGTCTGAGAACTTCGGCGCCGCCATCGATCAGATGGCTCGTTACAAGCGCCTGACCTGTCCCGAGGAGATTCGTCAGAAGAAAAGCAAGGACGAGTGGACCATCCAATTCCATTGGCTGTTAGCGGATGAAATCGAACCTCCGGTTTTGATTGAGTGTGCCTTCGCCTGGGTCCTTTCGACTGGGCGAGTCGGAACCGGAGCGCGCCTTTCGCCGATCCGGATAGAATTCGTGCAGCCACGCGCTCATTTGAAAACGATAGAGCGTCATTTCGGCTGCCCGGTGGTCTGCGGAGCCTCGCAGAACGCCATCGTTTTTCGCGCCTCTGACGCCGAGCGGCCATTTGTTACTCGCAACGCCGAACTCCTCACCATCCTCGCGCCTCAATTCGAGGAAGAATTGAAGCAGGAAACCAAAGACGAACACTTCGTCGAGCGCGTGCGCATCGCCATTCAGCAACAACTCACAGGCCGGCGTCCTACCATCGATGATGTCGCCGACTCACTGCATCTTAGTTCCCGCACCTTGCAACGGCGCCTGCAAGATGAGGGATCAAGTTTTCAGCGCGTACTCGATGAAGCCCGCCACCATCTGGCCCGCCACTATCTCAACAACTCGTATCTCGAGTTGAACGAGGCTGCCTATCTTCTTGGATATGAAGACGGCAACTCTTTCGTCCGCGCCTTCCGTACCTGGGAAGGCATACCGCCGGCCCGCTGGCGCGAACAGCAACGGGCACAGGCAGCATCGTAATTGTCCGAATTATTTCTTAAGGAGTAACAAATGCAAAAACGCAAGCTTGGAAAGAGCAATCTGGAAGTGTCAGCCATCGGTCTGGGCTGCATGGGGTTGAGCTTTGGTTATGGCCCCGCCGTGGACAAGCAGCAAGGGATTTCGCTCATCCGTGGCGCGGTTGAACGAGGCGTTTCATTCTTCGACACCGCTGAGGTCTATGGGGCCTACACCAACGAGGACTTGGTGGGTGAAGCGCTCGCCCCCTTTCGTGATCAGGTGGTGATCGCCACAAAGTTCGGGTTCAAGATCGACGACAACGGGAAACAGGCCGGACTCGACAGCCGTCCCGAACATATCAAAGAAGTTGCCGACGCTTCGCTGAAGCGGCTCAGGACCGATCGCATTGATTTGTTCTATCAGCACCGCGTCGATCCCGCAGTTCCGATTGAGGACGTTGCCGGAGCTGTGAAGGACTTGATCCAACAAGGAAAAGTGAAACACTTCGGCCTCTCGGAAGCTGGAGTGCAAACCATCCGCCGCGCCCACAAAGTGCAACCGGTTGCCGCCCTGCAGAGCGAATACTCGTTATTTTGGAGAGAACCCGAAGAAGAGATCCTGCCTACTCTGGAAGAACTCGGGATCGGATTCGTTCCCTTCAGTCCGCTGGGTAAGGGATTCCTGACCGGCGCGATCACCGAAGAGACAAAATTCGACAAGAGCGATTTCCGCAGTGTTGTACCACGCTTCAGTGAAGAGAACCGGAAGGCGAATCAGGCTTTAGTGGATTTACTCACGAAGTTCGCGCAACAGAAAAGAGTGACGCCCGCACAGATCGCGCTCGCGTGGATTCTAGCCCAGAAACCCTGGATGGTCCCGATCCCGGGCACAACCAAACTGCATCGACTTGAAGAAAACCTCGGAGCCGTGAGCGTTCAACTTGCTCCTGAAGATCTTCGCCAGATCGACGATGCCGCATCCAAGGTCGAACTACAGGGCGAGCGCTACCCTGAGGCTGCGCAGCGCATGATTAATCGCTAACGATATGGAGGCCACATGAGGACAATGCCTTGTGTAGCGATGACTTTGTTTCTGGTCATCATTTCAAACACGCTCTTC
>Ga0335081_10021851_pt1 | contig 10352 bp, 8 predicted proteins | sample Lox_Sample_35_FD_206713 | JGI IMG/M metagenome (GOLD analysis project Ga0335081, IMG submission 206713) | Soil microbial communities from Loxahatchee National Wildlife Refuge, Florida, United States - Lox_Sample_3.5 | ecosystem: Environmental > Terrestrial > Soil > Wetlands | place: USA: Florida...
GAGCGTGCCGTCCGCGCCGGTCTGCAGCACGTCGCCCTTGTAGATCGGATCTTGGAGCGTGAGGATATTGGTTGCGTTGTTGCGCGTGACGGCGGCACTGCCTTGCAGCGTGGCGACGCTGCCGATCGCCGTGTCGGCTGCGGCGGCCTGGGCTGCTGCGCTTGGCGCCGCCATAGGCGCGCCGCCGGGCGCCGGAATGCCTGTCTGCGCTGGAGCCGATGGCACCGCGTTCGGCGACGGTGCAGCCGGGATAGCGGGAGCCGGAGCCCCGGGCGGCGCAGGGGGCACCGGCGGCGATGGTGGCGTCGGCGTTGCGGGGCTCTGTGCCAATCGGATGGTTGAGGCTGAGGGGGTCTGCGCCTGTGCCGCCGCGCCGGAGAGCATCACGCATGTTGCGATCAGCAGCGCAATGTTGCGGCGAGCCATTCTCAGCCCCTATACCTTTGGCGCAATAATATTCGCAAATTCTCGCGGCGAACTTGCCGTGCTCAAAAAATCCTCGTGCAGTATCTTGGGGAGCAATTCCGGCAACAGTTCGGCCTCGTCCATGCCGCCACGCCTGCTATAGTCGCACCAGGAACCGCTCAGGCAATGCAGAAAACGCTCGCGGAAGAACGGCGACAACGGCTTGCGGCGGCGATGCGCGAGGCCGGCATCGCCCATATGCTGCTCTACGGCAATGCTTGGCAAGGCGACTACCTGCGTTATGCCGCGGCCTTCGGAATTCTCGAAGGCCATGGCATCGCGCTGGTTTCGGCCGAGGGCGAGGTCGATCTGTTCCTCGACAGCGCCAGCGACGCCGAGCGTGCCGAGTGCGAGGCGCCCGGAACCCGCGTGCACTTCGCCGCCGATATCGCGCGGGCGGTCGGTGCGCGGCTTGATCGCGTAGCGAACGAACATCTCGGCGCCGCGCCGCGGCGTTTCATGCCGGGCTGGCTCGCCGATAAGACGCGCCATTTCAAGCTCGATGACGCAACCGCGCTGGTCGATCGTCTGCTCATGCACAAGACGCCAGGCGAGGTCGAGGCGATGCGCCGTGCAGCGCAAATCGCCGACGACGGCTATGGCGAGTTCCTGCGGGTGGTGCGCGCCGGGCGGCGCCAGTTCGAGATCGTGGCCGATATCGAAGCCTATCTGCGCCGGATCGGCTGTCCGGACAATTTCATGATCATCGGCTCGGGCGGCAAGGATGTGCTTGGTATGACGCCGCCGTCGGAGCGGCGCATCGCGACCGGCGACCTCGTCACCACCGAACTCACTCCCGCCGTCGAAGGCTATTTCGCGCAGGTCTGCCGGACCCTCGTCGTCGGCAAGGCAAACGACGCGCAGCGGCGCGCCTTCGCGGTTTTCGTCGAAGCGCTCGAGGCAGGCATCGCCGCGGTGGGTCCGGGCGTGCGCGCCGCCGACGTCGCCAAGGCGGAAAACGACGTGTTCCGCAAATACGGTCTCGGCGAATACACGACCAGCCAGTGGACGCGCGTGCGCGGCCACGGCATGGGGCTGTTCGCCGATTCCAAGCCTCACATTCTCGAAGACGTGGATACCGTGCTCGAGCCCGGCATGACCTTGATCGTACACCCCAACACCTATCATCCCGAGGTTGGCTATATCGTGCTTGGCGATGCCGTCCTGGTGACCGACCGTGGCGTCGAAGTGCTGTGCAAGACGCCGCGCGAATTGTTCGAGATTACGGCGTGAGCGTTCGGGCTTGATAGATGCGCCGCGGATTGATCAGTCGTTCGCCGGTGGAATTGCCCGACGCGGTGCTCGAAGCGCGGCTCGATCGCGTGCGCGCAGCGATGGCCAAGGCCGAGCTCGACGCGCTCGCGATCTATACCAATAATACCCGTACCGCCGGCGTGTCGTGGCTCACCGGCTTCGTGCCGTATTGGTCTGAGGCGTTGCTGGTTGTGCCGGGGCGCGGCGCGACGTTTCTCGTCGCCGCATTGAGCTTCCGCGTCAAACCCTGGATCGAGCGCGTCAGCCGGGTCGGCGCAGTTCTGCACGCGCCGCGCATCGGTCTCAAGGCAGGCCAAGAGATCGCCGCGGCGCGCGCTGACGCCGCGGTCGGAGTGGTCGATCTCGACGGCCTTCCTGCCGGCATCACCGACGATTTGCGCGAGGGCGGCCCCGGCCTCGCGCTGCGCGACGCGAGCGACTGGTTCGCGCCGCTGCGCAGCAAGGCCGATCCGGCCGAGATCGCCTTGGCGATGCATGCCGCTGCAATCGCCCACCGCGCGCTCGGTGCCGCGTCGCCCGATACGCTTGGTGCGATGGTCGCGGCCGTCGAGCGGGAGGCACGCCACCGCGGCGCCGAAGAGATTTACGTTGCCGTGGCGGCTGACCTTGAGCGTGACGCTCGCTTCGTACGCATCGAGGGGGCCGCGCGGCGCGGCGAGACCTTCGCGCTGCGGGCGACGGTTGCCTACAAAGGGAGCTGGGTGCGCCTGGTGCGTACGATTTGCGATCCAGCTCTTGCCGAGAAGGCGAATGCGCAATTGGCCGCGGCCGTCGCAGGTCTGCCGCACAGCCATGGCTTCTCGGAGTTTCGCTCCTGGCTCGTCGAAGGCTGCCGTCTGGTGCAACCGCTCGATCCGATGATCGGGTCGCGCGTCGATGGCTCGCTTGCGCCCTCGCTGGGCGCCGTCGTCTCGGTGCGGGGCGCGCTCTCAATCGACGGTCAAACGGTGCTGGTCGGCGCGCCGGCCCTGATCGGCGCGCCCGGCGAAGCGGCAAGCCTGCTCGTCGATCCACACTTTGGCTGAGACCGCCCGGCGTCGCTACGACTGCGCTGCCCCGGATTGTCGGTGCAGGTCGCGCAGCCGCTGATTCTCGCTCATGCGGCGCTTGCCCTCGGCGTCGATGATGTGCGCCAGGTCCGGGTGGTTCGCCATGAAGGTCCGAAAATCGGCGAGATCGAGAATCAAAAGCGTCGATGCGCTCGTCGTCGAGACATTGGCGGTACGGACCGAATCGCCAAGCAACGCAAGCTCGCCGAAGAACGCGCCGGCGGCAAGCCGCACCGGGTTCGGCAACACGTCCACTTGGACTTCGCCGTCGGCGATGAAATACATGCAGTCGCCGATCCGGCCGCGCCGCACGACCGTAGTATGTGCCGGGACTTCCAGCCGACGCAGCTTGTGGGTGATTTCGGCGATCGTCGACGGGTCGAGCGACTGGAAAAACGGCACCTTGCTCACCAGATCCCAGGTCTGCAGGAAATTCCGCCGGCGGCTTTCGGCCGCGAAACCGGTCGCCAAAATGCCGGTCCATAGTCCGAACGTGGCGATGCCGCAGATCATGACGAATGAGCCGAGCAGATGACCGAGATAGGTCTGCGGCACCTCGTCTCCGTAGCCGGTGGTGGTCAATGTCACGACCGCCCACCACAAAGCGGCAGGTAGGCTGCCGAAAGCCTCAGGCTGATTGTCGCGTTCGAGCACGTGCATTGCTGCCGAGGACAGGAACAGCACGATCAGAAACAGCGCGAGCACGCTCGCTAATGGCTTCGCTTCGAGCACGAACACCCGCCCGAGCTGGGCAAATCCGGGTGCGTTCTGCGCCAGTTTGAGTATCCATAGCGAGGCGAACAGCCAGGCGGTCGGCGGCGGCAGCCCGGTCGTCAGCGCAATTGGTACCGGCAGCACCGCGACGAAATCGACCACGCCGGAGGCCGATCGCAGGTGGCCCGACAGCCTGCCCTCGGCATGGGCCTGGCGGGCGCGGAATGCGCCTTCGAGCGCGAAATAAATCAGGCAGCACCACAATGTCGCGCTCAACCAGTGCCGCGACGCACGCGCCAGTTCCGGCATGGTGAATGCCGTCATGGCACACAGACCAACGGTCAGGACCAGAATCTGCGCTAATGTCGACGCACCGAATCGGCGCAGCGGCGCGCTGTAGAGCGCGAGCTTCGTGAAGACGTCTTTCAAGTCCACGTCTGCCTCGCCACGGTCCCGGGCGCGATCGTTGCTGCCGTGTCGCTTGCTAAGTTACGACGTCGTTTTTCGAACGGCCAGCCGAATTTGCACGCAGAAGTGGCCGGCCACAGACTGGTTAATGCTGCACGAGCGTTGAAACGGCGGGCGATCGCGATCATCGTGCAGGCGATCGATGGAGGTATGGCCATGCATTGGGGCGACATATTCAACAGCGCCGGATCGCTCTTCATCGTCGCGACCGCGTCAACCAAGACCATGGTGCCGCTGCGCATCCTCGCCATCGTCGCCAACTGCTTTTTGATCGTGTTCCATGCCGTGTCGCACGAGTGGGTGCCGCTGGTTCTGCAATCGATCGCGCTGCCGCTCAATGCCTACCGGCTGCGCCAGATGATGGTGCTGATCACCAATGTGCGTGGCGCCATTCGTGGCAATAAGTCGATGGACTGGCTCAAGCCGTTCATGATCACCCGACATTTCAAGCGCGGCGACATCCTGTTCGCCAAAGGCGAAACCGCCACGGAAATGTTCTGCCCCGTCACCGGGCGGTATCGGCTGATCGAACTCGGTATCGAGGTCACGCCCGGCCAAGTGGTCGGCGAACTTGCCATGCTGGCGCCGGACAACCGTCGTACCGCCACGCTCGAATGCGTCGAGGAGGGCGACGCCTTGTCGATCAGCTACGAGCAGGTCGAGCAGCTTTACTATCAGAACCCGACTTTCGGCTTTTATTTCCTGCACCTGGCGACCGAACGGCTGTTCGACAATATCGGCCGGCTGGAAGCGGCCCTTTCGCGGGCAAAGCCGGCGACGGCATGAGGCTGATGGAGGCCGGGCGGAAGCTGCCCGGCGATCCAAAAAGCTGTTGATATATAACAGGAATTTCCGATCTTTTCGGGTGGCATTGCGCTTAAATTCGCCGGCCAGGGCCATTACACTGGGTCGACGATTTGCTACGAGTCTGGACGAGTCGCTCCGGGACCCCAATGAACAAGAAGCAGATTTCACGTTACGAATTGGCCCGCTACCTGGTCTGCCCGGCGCTCTTCGTGATGCTGATCCTCATGATCGCCGAGGCGATGCTCGCTGCCGGGACGACGTGGCTCGTCATCAATGCCGGCCAGAAGGTCGCGGTCGGCAAGTTCCTGCTCGGCGACCTGATCTGGATTCTCACCGCGCAGTCGGCCGCCTATGTGGTCGGTGTCATCAGCTGGGTGTTCGCCGAGCGCGCCGGCTATCGCGGCTTCGGCAATTATATGCTGCGCTTCGCCCGCGAGAACCACGGCAAGGTCAAGCTGCTCAACGACAAGCCAACGCGTGAGCAGATCGAGCCGTTTCTCACCGGCGAAACCTTCCAGTGCTTCTTCAACGTGATGTACGAGCTTGAATATGTGCTCAAGCTTTTCCTCGGGCTCGCCTTTAACTCGCTGGTGCTCGGCATCGAGATCGACGTGATCCTGCCGTTCGCCTATGTGGGCGCCTTCGGCACGCTGCTGCTGATGCAGTGGGTCCTGCAGAAGCCGATCGCCGGCGCCTATCTCGAAAATCAGCGCATGAACAACCGCATCACGGCGCAGGGCTACACCGCCTGGGACAATATATTCAGCGGCAACCGCTACAATCTGCGGCTCTGGCTCGCCGTATTCAAAACCCGGCTGCGTGAGGGCCTGACCGCGCAAATCCGCGCCATCGTCGCTCGCGAAGGCATCAGCGCGATGAGCGGCATCGTCAGCCTCGCCATCGTGTTCGCCACGATCAGCGTGGTCGCGGTGCAGAAGGCTGGCGACCATGCCCTGCTGATCGGACTCGCCACGACCCTGCCGCGCCAGATCGAGATGACCTACGAGCTCAATCTGCTGGCCAATGGTTGGAACGATTTCATCGCCATCTGGGTGCGGTTCGGCGGTGTTGCTGCCAACATGCTGCCGCAGGCCGATGCGGCCTTCGACGACCGCATCAAGTTCGATCGCCTGGTGCTGCGTGAAGGCGACGATGCCAATGTCGTCTCATCGGTCGGCGATGCGATGCAGATCGCGCTTGCCCACCCGACCGGCCGCATCAATGTGCGCGGCGGCAACGGCGCCGGCAAATCTTCGTTGCTGGCAAGCCTCAAGACCGAGATGAAGAAAAAGGCCTATTACTGGCCGACGTCGGACCGGCTCGCCTTCAAGTTCACCGGCGGCGTCGTGCCGGTCGACGTCGAAGCGGACGAGGAGGGCGAACCGATCGTCGTCACCGAATCGATGGACCAGAAGCTCGGCTTCTCCTCGGGCGAGCGGCAGCTCAAATCGCTCGAGGAAATCGTCAATGCGACCGACGCTCAGGTCTATCTGCTCGACGAATGGGACGCCAATCTCGATGCTGCGAACAAGGCCAAGGCGGACGCGCTGGTTGATGCGCTCGCCGCGCGCGCCCGCGTCATCGAAATCTCGCACCGCGACCTGCCGGCGTAGAGCATGATCCCACCCGCGGACTTGATCCGCGGGTGGAAACTCGTTCCCGGAAAGAATCATGCTCTAGAATCTACGCTCCCAGCGCCCCGCGCACGCGTTCGGGCGAGAACGGCAGCTCGCGCAGCCGCACGCCGGTCAGCGTCGCGATCGCATTGCCGACCGCGCAAGCGACGAGCGGCACGCCTTCCTCGCCGCCGCCGGTCGGCTTGTTGTCGGTCGACACCACTTTGATTTCGATGTGGGGCACGTCCGACATGCGAGCGACCTCGTAGTCGCTGTAGTTCGACTGCAGCACGTGGCCGTCCTTGATGGTGATCTTCTCGCGCAGCACGTGACCGAGCGCGTAAACCACGCTGCCCTCGGTCTGCGCCGCGAGATTTCCCGGTTGAACGGCGATGCCGGCATCGACTGCGGCCCAGAATTTGAGCACTTTGATCTTGCCGCTCTTGCGATCGAGCGCCACTTCGGCGACGCCGGCGGCAAGCGTGTCGTCCTTGACCATGGTGCCGACGCCGAGCGCCGTTGCCTCGCGTTTGCGTGTCCACTGCGACATGTCGGAGACGACGTGCAACAGATGCTGCATCCGCGGCACCCCCGCCGTGATTTCGAGGCGGAAGGCAATCGGGTCCTTGCCGAGGTCCTTGGCGATGTCGTCGATGAAGCTCTCGACAGCGAAAGCGTTGTGGCCGTTGCCGACGCCGCGCCAGGGCGACAGGCGGGCGCCGCGATTCTCGATCACGTGCTCGGCGAGCTTGTTGGCCACCGGGTATTGCGGGACCGGCGAACCTTTCATCACGATGCGATCCTGCCGCGGCTTGGGATCGCCCGACGTATAAGCGACGACCGATTCGGCGACGACACGATGATGCCAGGCGACGAGCTTGCCGGCCTCGTCGAAGCCGGCCTCGATGTGATGGGCCGTCATCGGCCTGAACTTGCCGAACGCGACATCGTCTTCGCGCGTCCAGATCAGCTTGACCGGCTTGCCGACGGCTTTTGACAACCGCACCGCATCGAACATCGCCTCGTGATTGCCGCGGCGGCCGAACCCGCCGCCGAGAAACTGCTGGTGCAGCGTAAGCTTGGCGCGGTCGGTCTGGAGAATGCGGGCGACGCCGTTGAGCAGGGTCGACGCCGCTTGCGTACCGACCCACAATTCGGCCGATTTGCCGTCGACGCTGACGGCAGCCGTTGCGTTCATCGGCTCCATCTGCGCGTGATAGACGTAGCGGGTGCGATACTCGCCGCGGAACACGCGCTTGGCGCTCGCCATGGCGGCTTTGGCGTCGCCGACTTTCTCGTAAGGCACGCCCTCGCGGCTCAAATCGCGGCCAATGGCGGCGAGTTCCTCGAGCGCGCGCTCGCTGTCGAGACGGGCGCCGGTGGCGTCGCCCCAGGTGACTTTGAGCAGGTTCTTGCCCGCCTGCGTCGCTTCGACGGTCGTGCCGACGATGCCAACCCCCTCGGGAAGTTTCACGATGTCGGTGATGCCGACGACCTTGCGTGCCTGAGCGTCGTCAATGTCGAGTGGCGCGCCGCCCGCATAGGGCGATTGCAGCACCGCGGCATAGACCATGCCGGGTACCTGGACATCCATGCCGTATTTTGCGCTGCCATTGACCTTCAGCGGCACGTCGCGGCGCGGCACGTCCTTGCCGATCAGGCGGAAACTTGCCGTCGGCTTGAGATCGGCTTCGCTGATCTTCGGCAGTTCATTGGGTGCCGCTGCAAAGCTTGTGATCTCGCCGTAGCCGATGCGTCGGCCGGAGCCCTTGTGCACGACGACGCTCGGCTCGGTCGACAATTCGCCGACCGGCACTGCCCATTTCGTCGCGACCGCGTCGAGCAGCACGCGCCGCGCCTGCGCCCCGGCGAGGCGCAGCGAGGTGAAATAGCCAGCGACCGAAGCGCTCGCCGAAGTCTGGAAGGTGTAGTTGTATCCGGGATTGCCGTAGGCCTTGTCGTTCCATTCGGTTGGAAAGACCGGCTTGACCTTGGACCAGTCGGCGTCGAGCTCTTCGGCGATGATGAGCGGCAGACTGGTGAACGAGCCCTGGCCCATTTCGGCGGCCGGCGAGACGACCGTGATGGTGCCGTCGCGTTCGATCGTCAGCCACACCGTCGGCGCATACGGCGGCGTGTCGGCGAAGGTTTCGGCGACGACGGCAAGCGGATCGGGTGCAATCGTCAGCGCAAAAGTCAGGCCCGCGGCGGTCTTGAGCAGAGTGCGCCGGTTTACGGCGGAAATCGGAGTGTGCCGGTTCATGGCTCAGCCCTCCCGCGCCGCGCGCTCGATGGCGCTGATGATCCGCAGATAGGTGCCGCAGCGACAGATATTGCCGTCCATGTGTTCGACGATGTCCTGGCGGGTCGGTTGCTTATTCTTGGCGAGCAGCGTCGCGGCCTGCATAATCTGTCCGGACTGGCAATAGCCGCATTGCGGCACCTGCTCGGCGATCCAGGCCTTCTGCAGCGGATGAGAGGCGTCGGCGCTGAGCCCTTCGATGGTCGTGACCGATTTGCCGGCGACGAGCGAGATCGGCATGGCGCAGGCGCGCACCGCTTCGCCATCGATGTGCACGGTGCAGGCCCCGCAGGCGGCGATGCCGCAGCCGAATTTCGTACCCGTCAGCTTGAGGTGCTCGCGCAGCACCCAGAGCAGCGGCGTATCGGGCGCGACGCTGATCTCGTGTCGCTCGCCATTGACCGTCAAGGTAACCATCGAGGTTCTCCTCCAGTAAGTCCGCATCTGAACACGGATTTGCTCGGGGCGCGGCGATTGGCCGGCGTCACGCATAGCCTCAGCGAGTTTTGCAATTGCGACGTTGCCGGGAAAAATCCGGTATGGCACATGACATCCCTCCCGACCGCCGGTTTTGTTCTTGAAATTGCGGCGGCGCCGACAAGCGACAGTACACCATTATCGCGCAGAACCGCGCCTCTGTCATGCGCGGCGTGTCGCTGCGGGGATTGCACGGATGCACGCTTCGCGATTTGCTGTCGCCGCCGATGGCAGCCGGCCGGCGCTGCCGCAATGCGAGGACCCGATCGTGGCCGACAAACTCAATGATCTTGTTGCCGAGCTCGCGCTCGCCAACCGCATCCTGGCGCATGAGGGTGTACTCGACGCCTTCGGCCATGTCAGCGTGCGCCATCCGGACGAGCCGAACCGTTATCTGTTGTCGCGCTCGCGCTCGCCGTTGCTGATCGAGCCTGATGATATCCTCGAATACACGCTTGACTCGAAGCCGGTGAAGCCGCCGACGGTGCATCTCTATGCCGAGCGCGTCATCCATGGTTGCGTCTATCAGGCGCGAAAAGACGTGATGGCGGTCTGCCATCACCATGCGCCGGCCGTGATGCCGTTCTGCATCGCCGGCAAGCCGATCCAACCGGTTTTCCACCTCGGCGCCGCGATGGGGGAGGACGTTCCGTTCTGGGATCAGCATGTCGGGTTCGGTGACACCAATCTGCTGGTGGTGAAGCCCGAAGAAGGCCAGTCGCTTGCCCGCGCGCTCGGTCAGCATCCCTTCGTGCTGATGAACCGCCACGGCGCGACCGTCGTTGGCGGCGGATTGAAGGAGCTGGTGTCGCGCTCGATCTTCATCTGCCAGAATGCCGACTATCAGCTGCGCGCGCTTGCGCTCGGCACGCCAGACCGGCTGCGTCCCGGCGAGGTGAAGCTTGCCGGCGCCATCAGCCTGATGCCGAACGTCGTGACAAGGACCTGGGAATATTGGAGCATGCGCCTCAAAGCGAGCGGCGCGATGCCGCCATCGCGACGCCGGCGCACCGCCAAGGCTCAGCGCCGTGCTCAGCGCCGCAGCACCAGGAGGAAACGTCGATGACACGCCGCTCTTTCCGCCTCGTCGCGCTGGTTGCATCCGTTGCCCTGATCGCGACGGCCGCCCGCGCCGACGACAAATTCAAGGTCGCGATCGGCCAGATCGAGATTTGGAGC
>Ga0335081_10021852_pt1 | contig 10352 bp, 6 predicted proteins | sample Lox_Sample_35_FD_206713 | JGI IMG/M metagenome (GOLD analysis project Ga0335081, IMG submission 206713) | Soil microbial communities from Loxahatchee National Wildlife Refuge, Florida, United States - Lox_Sample_3.5 | ecosystem: Environmental > Terrestrial > Soil > Wetlands | place: USA: Florida...
GGGCGCTGATGCCGCCCGCGCGAGGAGGCGAGCAGCGGCCACGTTCGCGGTGACGCCGCTGAGCGTGCTCGCAGAGGTCGCCGCCGCCAGCAGCACGAACATTCGTAGTCGCATCGCACAGCAGCCCGTCTTCAGCGGAGTCAGTCCGATCACATTATTCGGTTCGCCAGCGGCGTCGTGTGACGTGTTCGGGCAGCTTAGCCCAGCGCGGGCCCTTAGATTAGGGCCCGCGCAACAATTAGTGCTCGGATTTGACGAGTGGGCGTGTCTGGCGGCGCCGGGTGTATAGGTCGCTAAACTCCGGCGACATATTCGCCGATAATGCAAGTGGAGAAGCACACCACAAGTTACGGGAGCCAACGTGACCGCCACTGTGCGCAGCTAGGTCCTCGGCCGTAGAGGCCGTGAAATTCAGGTCAAGTTTTCGAAGCACGCCTCGTCGGGCTGGGGCGGAGCTCCGCTAGTGTCCTTGGTCCCGAGCGCGTTGAAGATTGAGTCAAGTTTTCGAGAGGCGAGGCCCGGTCGCCGGTGAAAACATCTCGTCGGGCTGGGGCGAAGCCCCGGTAGCCTTATCGGTGGAAGTGTCCATCAAATTACCAAATATTCGTCGGAACAGCGGGCTTTGCGGTAGGACTGCCACAGTCTCCGCCGAGCTGTGCGCTCGCTCGCGGTAGGTGTAGGAACTCAGGGGGCATACGCGGTAGTAGTTTGGAGCTCATAGGCTCATGTAGCTAAGGGTTAAGGGGTAACTTGATGCTGCTCGACGGCGGTCTACGGCTGCCGTTTCAATACGCGCGGGCCATGCGACCGCCGTCTTCGCGACGTGTCACGAAGAATGGCTTCGGAGTTCGCTGCTTCGACATCACCCTGCTCCTGATGCTCGCGCCCTTCCTCCTGGTTTGCAGCGCCCTGATCGTGCTTGCGATCTTCATCGACTCCCCCGGCCCTGTCATCTACCGCGCCCGACGGATCGGCCGCAATGGCGAGCCCTTCGAGATGCTGAAGTTTCGCAAGATGCGCCGGGACGCAGTCGGGGGTCCCCTCACGCTAGTCGATGACGACAGGTTCACCCCCATTGGCCGGTTCCTCGCTGCGACACGGTTCGACGAGCTGCCGCAGTTCGTCAACGTCCTGCGCGGCGAGATGAGCGTGGTCGGGCCGCGGCCAGAGGAGGAGTGCTTCGTGGCGGATTTTCGCGATGAGTACGACGAGATCCTGAAAGTGGCGCCCGGCATCACCGGGCGTGCGCAGCTCCGGTTCCTGAACGAGCGAGTGCTGCTGGCGCAAGCCGAGGATCCACTCGAGACGTACCGCTCGAAGCTCCTGCCCGACAAGGTCGGAATCGATCTACACTACGCGCGCACCCGGTCGCTTACTGGAGACGTCCTGATTCTCGCCAGGACGATGACAACGCCGGTGACGGGTATGTACAGCATCTGGGGAGAGGCCAATCGCAGCCGGGTCTGCGACTTCCAGCCGGTGCCGCCGAGCTCGCCGGTGATCCGCAGCGGATGCGCATCTGCTTCCTGACTCAATACTTCCCGCCTGAGGTGGGCGCGGCGCAGACGCGGATCTCGCTGCTGGCACACGCTCTCGCCTCGGCCGGCCATCATGTGGTCGTGCACACCGGGTTTCCCCACTACCCCGCGGGCAGGGTGATTCCTCCATACCGGAACACGATCTGGATGCGAGACCGTTTCGGAGCCGTTGACGTACTGCGGAGTGCTGTCTATCCGTCGGCGAATCGTGGGGTCGCGCGAAGGCTGTTGAACCACGCGAGTTTCGCTCTTTCGTCGATGGCGACGGCACCGCTGGTCGGGAAGATCGACGTGATCGTGGCCGAAAGCCCGCCTCTCTTCACGGCCGCTGCGGGGATGGTGATCGCAAGGGCGAGGCGAACCGCGCTGATCGTGAACGTCGCCGACCGCTGGCCGGAAAGCGCCGTCCAGCTCGGCGTGCTCCAGGACAAGTCGGCAGTTGCCCTCGCCACCCGGCTCGAGCGGGCGATCTATCGCAGCGCAGATCTGATCACGTCCCCGACGGAAAGTCTCGTTCGCGATCTCGAACGCGTCGCCGAGGCATGTGGAAAGGCACGCCGGACGTGGCCGGTCGTCGACGTGGCCCGATTCCACTGCGGCGCCGTGCGGACGACGAGCGGGCCGTTGCGGCTGCTTTACGCCGGCACCGTCGGGATGGTGCACGGCGTACAGGTGCTCGTCGAGGCGTCCCGGCTTGCTGGGCCTGAGGTCGTGCAGACCACGATCGCGGGAGGCGGCGCTGCGATTGATCAGGTTAGCGAGACCGTCCGGTCGCAGCGGATCGAGAATGTCACCGTGCTCGGGATCGTTCGCCCGGCGCGTGTGGCGGTGCTCCTCTCCGAAGCAGACGCGGCGGCCGTTCTGCTGCGGGACCTCCCCCTGTCCGAGGGCGCGTTGCCGACGAAGATGTTCGAAGCGATGGCATCAGCGCGCCCCGTGATTCTGTGTGCGCGGGGAGAGGCGGCACGGCTCGTAGAAGAGCAGCGCTGCGGGATCGCTGTCCCCCCCGAGGATCCTGGAGCGCTCGCGCGGGCAATCTGCGAGCTTCAGCGTGACCGCGACCAAGCGATCCGGCTCGGCGCCGCGGGGAGACATTTCGTGGACTCACGTCTCGGAGCAACGTACTCGGCGAACGAATGGACCGACAAGCTGACGGAGGCGCTCGCGCGCCACCGTCACCGGCTCGCCGTCGGATGACTCGCTGCGTGGATCTGTCGGATCCGGGCGAGTTGCTGCAGACCGACGTCGAGGGGATTGAGCGCTAGCGCGCGCGCGTAGTATTCGCGCGCAAGCGCCGGGTCGCCGCTGCGCACCTCGAAGTCACCAATGACCCCGAGCGTTGCGAAGTTCTGCGGCTCGAGCCTCAATGCTGCCTGCAGCTGTGCGTATGCCCGCGCGCGCTGGCCCATCGACTCATAGGCGGACGCCTCGAGATATCGCGGCGTCAGCGACCACGGATCGAGCATCGCCGCGGTGCGCGCAGCGGCCAACTCTGCCGCCGGGTTACCGGTCACGGTCCGAGCGCGCTGCACGTAGGCGTCTGAGAGGTACAGGGCCAGGATGCTGGCCGCAGCCATGACAAGCATTCCGACGGCGGCGACGCGGCCGAAGCGGCGCGCCGACCGCGGCAAGGATGGTCGAGCCTGCTCAACAGTCGCGGCCAGAGCGCCGTGAGCAGCTCCCAGGGCGAGGAGCAGCAGCCCCAGAGCCGTCAGTCCGGGGATCAACCACATCCAGTCGACCGCGCTCTGCCCGATCAGCACGGCGCCAGCCGCTGCAGGCGCAAGCGCATCCCTGCGTGCTGAATGACTCAGGCGCGGCCAGCCACTGCGGACGCTCGCGGCGCAGCCGCCGAGGAACAGCAGCAATAGGAGGGCACCGACGATGCCGTTCTCGCTTAGCAGCGCGAACACGAGACTGTGCGGGTCGTTCAGGTTCCGATTGTTTCGCCGCTGACGGTAGTAACCGAACGAGTAGTTGTCTGTCCCCACGCCGAGCACCGGCTCTGACTGGAACTCGCGCAGCGCCACGCGCCAAAGGTCATATCGCTGACCACCTGTGCTGAGTAGACGGGCGTCACTCGAGGTGTCGCTCAGGTTGCGGAAGTCGTTCCATTTCTGCTGTGCGTAACTCACCGGGTCGCGGACCGCAACCAAGCCTCCGGCCAACGCGAGAACGCCGCCGAGCGCCAACGCAAGCCTGCTGGCCCGGTGGATGATGCGCATCCGTGGGGAGCCAACTCGCAACCCGTTGTCGAAGAGCGCCAAGGCCAGCCCGGCAACGAACGCGGCGACCGTGACGGCGGCGAGCGCCCAAGCCGCCACCTCGATGTCGTGAGAACCAACGTAGCCATGGCCGCCGTCGAAGGCGTGATATGGCCACAGCAGCCAGGGGGATGCCAGCGCTACGCACGCGACGGCAAGAACCGCAGTCCACGCGCGGCGCATGCGGTCAGGTCCGCATAGCACGGCGAGGGCACCGCCGACCCCGAGACCCAGCAGAATTCCCCTGGATTGCGTCAGAAACGCAAGGCCGAGACAGAGCACGGTCGTGGCGAACGCCCCGGCGCGAATGCCCCGAGCCAGCCCGCGCGCGGCCATGATCATCACGAGCGGCCAGACCGGCATCGCGAACAGCAGTGCGGTGGCATTACGGTAGTTCACCGGGCCGTTGAGCCGGCCGGCAAGGAACATTGCCGTTCCGTCGGCGAGCAGTCGCACAAGCGTGTACGCGGCGATCAATCCGATGCCCCCGACGGGTGCCCACGCGGCGGCGGCCAAGGCCCGCCTGGTGACTGGAAGCGCAAACGGGATAGTCGCGATCGTGGCGTAGAGGACCGTGCGGTCCGCTCCGATCCAGGCGCTGCCCCGAGACTGTGCCCACAGGACCGACAACGCGGTCCATCCTGCAAGGCCCCAAATGCCCATAAGCATGGCCGCGGCCGGCGGGGTGCAGAGTGGCGTCGACTTCCGCGTGAGGATGGCTCCGGTCAGCAATGCGATGCACAAAAGCGCCAGGGGCGCCCAGCGACTGAGCGCGAACGCGCCCTGAAGGGTGGTGGTGGCAAACAGGAGCACCACAACGACGAGCGCGACGCCGCCGGCGCCGGGCGCCACCGGCGGGCCACTCTTCGCGGCGCGGCGGGAGGCCTCCTCGCCACCACCGCTGACACGATCCTCGCGATCATGGTCGACGGGGGCTACCATCGGCTTCAGGGTGATTCGTCCAGCCCGGGCCATAGTCGCGATCACGGTGGCTGCCGGCGTCGCTTTGACAGTGCGTCCGGCGTTCGCGAGCACCGCAACCGTTCAGGCTACCGACCCGAACGCCAATTCACCCGCGGGCGTGATGTACTCGATACCGCTGGACACGGCGAGGCAGGACGCCGCGCCGCACGGGCATGCGCGCGGCGCCCCAGGGGGGCTCGCCGGCGCGGGCTCGAGCGGCGGCGAAGGCCGCGGCGGAGCGGGATCGCTCGGGGGCGGAGGCCGTGGTGGAGCGGGATCGCTCGCGGGCGGAGGCCGCGGTGGAGCGGGATCGCCTGGGGGCGGAGGCCGCGGTGGAGCGGGATCGCCTGGGGGCGGAGGCCGTGGTGGAGCGGGATCGCCTGGGGGCGGAGGCCGTGGTGGAGCGGGATCGCCTGGGGGCGGAGGCCGCGGTGGAGCGGGATCGCTCGCGGGAGCCGGCGACTCCGGCGTCAGCAATGCAGGCGCGGGTGGCCAGCGTCGGTCCGGGTCCCGAGGCGCAACTCTCCTCATTCCCGGCGGGCAGCCCGGGTCGCTGATCCATTCGTCCAACGACTTCGGTTCCTCGTCGGCCATACCGGGAGTCGACCAGGCGTCGAGTGCGGGCCTCGGCGCCGTCCAGAACGACGCCGGCAACGCACCGACGCTGGCGATGATCGTGGCCGTCCTCGTCATCGCCATCGGCGGATTCGCAGGCATGCGGGCCCGGTAAGGGCCCGTTCAAGAAAGCCTGCGAACGCCAGACACGCCCAGCCACTCGTCAACTCCGAGCGCTGATTGTTGCGCAGGCTGCAAAGGCCTGCATGCCGAAACCCCGGGTGAGACGTCCGGCTGACGACTGTCTGCCTCACAGGGCGTCATAGACCGCGATCAGCCGCTCGCGCTCGCTCGGCCAGGTCAGTGTGCGAGCAGCCTCGGCGAGCTTCGCACGGACGGCGGAACTGCTCGACCGCGACAGCGCTGCGCGCAGGGCATCGGCGAGCGCCTCCTCGTCGCCGGGCGCCACCGTCCACCCGATCCCGTGGTCCTCGACGAGGCGCCTACACTCTGGCAGGTCGCTCGCGACCACCGGCACCTCGGTTGCGACATACTCGAACAGCTTGTTTGGCAGGGCGAGCCGGTGGTTCTCACACGTGTCCTCCAACAGCGTCACCCCGACGTCAGCTTCGGCTGTATGGGCGAGCAGGTCCCGCAGCGGGACGCTTGGGAGCATGAAGACTCGCGCCGAGATTCCAAGGCGCGCGATTTCGGCTCGGAGAATCGTGCCGTATCCGGGCTCGGGATCACCGAGAAAGACCAGGGTCACGTGCTTGAGCCGAGCAACGGCGCGGACGAGAACCTCGCAGCCCCGAGCGGGCGCGGGAGCTCCCTGGTGCAGGACCACGGAGGCGTCGGTATCGAGACCGAGGCGCGCGCGCAGGCCGCTGCGGCCATCTGCGGCGAGCGCAGAGACATTCCTCACGACCGCCGGACGGCGGGACAGGCGGTAGCTCTCCTGCAGCCTCCGGGCGATGCCATCGGAGACGGTCACGACGGCGTCGCACCGTGGGACCACGAGGCGCTCGATCGTGGAGACGAACCACGACCAGGCGCGTTCGCGGTAGGGGACACTCGCGGCGAGCTCGTGCGAGTCGTACACGAGCTTGGCGCCCGTGAGTCGCGCACCTATTACGCCCGGCAGGAGCATCGCTGCGTCGTGAGCATGGACGACGTCCGACCGCAGCCGCACGATCTCGCGGATGAACCGGAGCAGGAAAGCGACCCGGTACGCGTGGAACGGCAGCAGCCGCCGCACGAGGAGCGACGGGAGGACAGACCGGCGCGCGAAGCCGTCGAGCGTCGACACGCCCGCCGGAACCCGTGCCAGCTCGAGGACGGTCACCTGATGTCCGGCTTCCGCAAGCGTCGCTGCTTCTCTGCGCACGCGCGAGTCGAACTCGACCGACTTGTGGAGCAGCATCGAGATTCTCATGAAAGAGGGCACAGAGCGGGGGTTAGCGCTTGATCGCCGCCTGCACGGTGAATGTCCCCAGATTGCGCCGGATCCCTCGCGCACGGGGTGGATCAGAGAGCGCGACGGTCGCGATCGGCTTGAACCCAGTCCGTCGCAAGTGACGGCGTAGCTCGACTGGTGAGAGAAGCCGCACTCGACCGTGGTTGTGCCGCCAGCCAGTGATCTTCGACACGAGCTTGGCGGCTGAGGGCCGCAGCAGATGCACGAGCGGATCGCTTGTGAACGGCTCTCGAAGCCGCCATTTGTTGGCGTGGTGGAAGAGAAGTCCTCCACCCGGCACGAGACGATCATGGAAAGCGTCCAGCGCCTCGATCGCGGCGCGAGCTGTCCGGAGATAGATGAATGAGTTGTTCACCAGAATCATGTCGAACGGCTCCTGCTCGACACCCTCGAGCGTCCGCATGTCCGATTTGACGAACTGCAGAGGCTCGGATATCCCGAGCCTCGCCGCGCATGAGGTCGCGATCGCGAGCCACGTCTCGTTGTAGTCGATCGCGACAAGCTTCGCGAAGCGCCCACGCCAGAGCAGATAAGTGGCAAGCGCTCCGGACCCGCAGCCCACCTCAAGCACACGGAGCCCTTCGCAGGACCGATACCCCAACAGTTCGGCGGCATACCGCAGCAGGTTGTCTCCCCGCTGTGGTACGAGAACGGTGTTCGTATCGATCGTCGCCCTCGTAGACGGCGTATCCAACGAAATCCCACGGCGGCGGTAGTGCGCGTTGATCTCATCGCGGTAGACTCGCATCGGCTCTTCCCAGTCGCGAATCGGCAGCTGAGCGGGGCGGTCGCAAGTCGCGGGCGGTGGTGCGACCAGCCGGACGCCAAGCGGACCCCTGGCCAGCGCACCCATCGCGTAAGAGCGGTCCCGGTAGCGGATGAAGCGTCGGTCGTGTCGCTCGGACTCGCCGAAGCCGACCAGACGGACGTCCTGAAACCCGGCTCGTCGTAGCCGAAGTCGCAGCTTGACCGGCGAGAACCAGTGGCGCCATTGGTCGTCTCGATCGCCGAGGCGGATCCACCGGCGGCGTTGCAACCATCCCGGAAGCAGATGAATCAAGCGCCGGCCCGTGAACGCGTCCCGCCACGGCGGGCGCTTGCGGTGATAGAAGATCACGCATCCACCGGGACCGAGCACGCGTCGGATCGCGCCTAGGGTGCTGCTCGCGCCAGCACCGGCCGGCGTGTACATGAGCGCCCCGTCTACGATCGCCAGATCCGCGCTCCAATCGGGAATCCCGCGTAGATCGCGCACGTCGGACAGTACGAAGCGGGGCGTTTCGTCGACGCACAGCTCTCGCGCTGCGGTGGTCGCCGTTGCCAATATTGCAGCGTCGATGTCAGTCGCCACCACGTGAGCCCCAGTCCGCCACGCAAGATACGTCGACAGGGCACCGAAGCCGCAGCCGACATCCAGGATCCGGACATGTTCGAGCTCGGAGCGCCCGATGAGATCCGCCGCCAACCGCACCAGGTTCTCGCCGCGCGCCTCCGTGTCAACGGTGTTGTTGTCGATCGTCCGGCGCACCAGTGGATCGCCGGGGGTCGACCCGCGAGCGGCGAAGAAAGCCTCGAGGTTGCGCTCGTAGACCGAGCCGGATTGATCCCAGCTAACCGGTCTCGATGTCATCCGGGGCGTGACCTCCAGCTGCATCGACCCGGCCTCCACGTCGACGGTCACGACCTCCCGCGAGCCATCCGGATGCAGCAGCTCGACGCAGACCCCCCGCGCCGCCTCGGTCGCGCGTAGCTCGAAGCGCCCATCGCCGCGCGCGCGGAACACGAGTGCGTCGCGCATGTGCGTGCGACGCCACCAGTCCGCGACGTCGCCGGCGGTCGCGTCCCAGCGATCCGCTCGATCCGCAGCGGCCGTGAGCGCCGCCAGGTTCGCCGGTACTTCGCCGTCGAGCCGCTGCGTGAGCTGTAGGAAGCCTCCGGACGCCACCCACAGGGAAAGCTCATTGGACAGCCGATCGCGGTCGCCAGCGAGAATGTCGAGCGACACGTAGTGCGGCAAGCAGACCAGGGCGAGCGGTCGCACGGTGCCGTCTGGTTCGAGCACGGGCGCGCGATGGGGGTGGAAATGTGAGCGGCCCAGGAGCTCGGTGAACGCGAAGTCCTCGCGCTCCGCCCACAACAGATTTGGGGCGCCCTGGTATCGAAACCACACCGAAGACGCCCCCGAGGCCACTCCTTTCGCAGGCCGGCCGATCGACCTCTCGAGCGCAGCTCGTTCGCCCGAACCCGCCCATAGGAGCTCGGCGAGCAGGCCAACCTCCTGCCGCTCAGCCTCGGCCACCCGCTCCACAGCATCCGAGGCCAGTGAGGACGGCCAGTACCACGTTGCCGCCGTCTGCTCGTCCTCATGCGCTCCCAGAATGCGCTCCAGCGACTCCGGAGCCGGCTGGGTGTTCACATCGTGGCGCAGGCTGCAGGACCAGCGCCGCCCGGCCGGCCACGGCAGCACGCGCGCCCGAACCGCACCCGAACGGCGATGCATCTCATCCAGCATCGCCAGCAACGCGACCTCCAATCCGATGCAGCGATCGGTGGCGCGCCACTCGGCGCCGTCGTACGGCTCGATGCTGTGGCGCTGTACAAGGAACGCGAACATGCCGAACGAGCAGGCTGTCAGCGACCCGTTGCGCGCGACCGCAGGGCAGCGCTCATGCCCCGGCTCAGACGAGACCCATTCGCATAGGACAGTTGCTTGCCCTCCGCGTGACCAGCGACGGACATCCCATCCCCTTGCTCGCCATGCCGCCGCCTGCTCGCCGGTCAACGATACATCCGGGATCGCCGTCCAGTCCAGCTCCTGCGCTCGGTCCACCGGAGTCCGGGTGGCTAACGTCAAGGCCACTCCAGGCTGGGCACCGAAAGTCGCGGCGGCAGCGCGCAGCGCGGGCTCGACGACCATAATCGCGCCGCCATCCGGAGCCGGGTCGCCCTGCTCGCTGCCGAGCACTCCGGTGAGCGGGAACGGACCCTCGGCCAGCACCGGCACCGCTCCCTCCACGAGCGCTTCAGCAACGTCGGCCGTCCAGGTGCCTTCCGGCATCCGCGCCACCAACACGGCGTCGAAGCCTTCAAGGGCGCGCGGATCGGCAAGCACGTCCGGACCCGCCTCCTCCAGGGACAGGTAGCCGTGTTTCTCGAGGACGAGCGGAAGTGCCTGCGACCACTCGCAACGCCCCTCGGTTGCAAACACTTCACGCGCCAGCGCCCGGCCGCCATGCACGAACAAGATCCCAGGCACAAACAGGAAACTCTAAGGCTCGCGACACGGCTGGTGAAGGGTCGGGTGACGTTATGTGGAACCTGCAGGGGCGGTCACGGCTACCGACCCGGTGTACTTTGCGCGGACGCCAGGTCCTACGCCATCGTCACAGCCCCGAGAATCTCATCGGACAGCTGGAGAACAGCGAGCAAAACCCACGGACTCAGCTCATATCGCTTCGCATCATCCGCGGTTGCGCGGAGCAACCACCGGCCTTCATCCAAACGCTCGTTGAACATGTAGTCAGCGAGCATCTCCTTGAACTGGCACTTGTCATT
>Ga0335081_10021853_pt1 | contig 10351 bp, 6 predicted proteins | sample Lox_Sample_35_FD_206713 | JGI IMG/M metagenome (GOLD analysis project Ga0335081, IMG submission 206713) | Soil microbial communities from Loxahatchee National Wildlife Refuge, Florida, United States - Lox_Sample_3.5 | ecosystem: Environmental > Terrestrial > Soil > Wetlands | place: USA: Florida...
CTCACCGCCTCCCTCCTCCAGTCCCACGTCGTGCGCCATGCCACTATCGCCAACCGCATCGACCATTTCTTGCTCAAGATCGCAGGCATCGTCCTGGAAGGCCTCGAGGTGAGGTTCTCCGACGCCGATTGGCCCGACTGGGCCGCCAGCTTCTTCTCCTGGATCGCCGACATTGTGCCCGCCGTTCCGCAGCCGCCCGGTCCCGTTGCCGAGCCCATCGCCAATACCTTCTCCATCGGCGTCCTCGGTGATTTCGGCACCGGCCTCTACGGCGCCCCCATCTGCCGCTACGTCGACAGGATGCTGCCCGGGCAGAACGACGCGGGCCAGACCGTGCCCATCCCTGGCGCGTGGATCTACGACACCAACAACCTCTATATACCCGACTTCGCCACCCGCTTCGCACCCAATGGTTTCCTGCGCCTCGAATTCGATGGCGCCCACCTCGTAGAGTTCGTCCGCTCGCCCGGCGGCGCCAACGTCTGGCTGGAGGAGTTGACTCCGGCGGGTTAGAATCCGATTTTCGTCTTTTTGGAGGAGCTTATGCGAAAACTCGCGACATGCATCGTCTTGACCGCGGCAGCCTGCGCAGTGCAAGCTGCCGTGAAAGTGCCGGCCCTGATATCGGACCACATGGTGCTTCAACAGGGGATCCCGGTGCGCATCTGGGGTACCGCCGATCCCGGCGAAGCCGTGCGCGTGGACCTGCAAGGCCAGAGCGTCTCTGCCAAAGCCGGCGCCGATGGCAACTGGACCGCCTGGCTCAAGCCGCTCGTCACCGCCGGCCCCCTGGAAATGACCATCGCCGGCTCCAATACCATTTCCATCAAGGATGTGCTGGTGGGCGAGGTCTGGGTCGGGTCGGGACAGTCCAACATGGAGTTCCGGCTCCAGACCGCCAACAATCACGACGACGAAATCGCCCAGGCGAGCTATCCCATGATCCATCTCTTCCAGGTGAAGCGCGCAGTCGCGGATCAGCCAGCGGACGACGTCGTAGGAACCTGGCAGGTCTGCTCGCCCGAATCGGCGAAAGGCTTCTCCGCGGTCGAGTATTTCTTCGGACGTCACCTCCAGCAGAACCTGCACGTGCCCATGGGCCTGATCGAGAGCGACTGGGGCGGAACCCCGGCGCAGTCTTGGACCTCCCGGCCCGCGCTCGAAAGCGATGCATCCTTGAAGTTCGTCCTGGACGAGTGGGACAAAGTGCTGGCCGACTATCCGGCGCGCAAGGTGAAGTACGACGCCGCGCTCGACGCATGGAATAAAGCCGCGGCCGAAGCTCGCGCCAATGCTAAGATGCCACCCAACCGCCCTGCCCCGCCCCCGGGTCCCGGTCATCAGAACACGCCCGCCGGCCTCTACAACGCCATGATCGCGCCCCTCACGCCCTACGGCATCCGCGGCGTCATCTGGTATCAGGGCGAATCCAACGCCACCGAAGCGCACGCATGGAAGTACCGCCGCCTCTTCGGCGCCATGATTCAGGACTGGCGCAACCGCTGGGGCGAAGGCGATTTCCCCTTCTACTTCGTCCAGCTCGCCAACTACAAAAGCAACCAGTTCTGGCCGGTCCTGCGCGAATCGCAGACCGAGACCCTGCGCCTCGCCAACACCGCCATGGCCGTGATCATCGATATTGGCGAATCGCGCGACATCCATCCCAAGAACAAGCAGGATGTCGGTCTGCGGCTCGCGCTCGCCGCTCGCGCGCTGACATATCGCCAGCCGGTCGAGTACTCCGGCCCCGTGTTCCAGGCGGCGGCCCAGGAGGGCGGCGCGATGCGCGTCTACATGACCCATACCGATGGCATGCAGGCGCGCGGCGGCGGAGCCGTCGCCGGATTCGAGGTGGCCGGCCGCGACGGAAACTACGTCGAGGCCCAGGCGAAAATCGATGGCGCAACGCTCGTCGTCTCGAGCCCGCAAGTGGCTGACCCCGTCGCCGTGCGCTACGCCTGGGCCGATGATCCGGTCTGCAACCTGGTCAACCAGGCCGGTCTCCCGGCCGGCCCGTTCCGCAGCGACCAGCCGCATTACAATCAGTAGGTGCGCGAAACGCGGGCGGCGGTGGCAGGCCAGGGGCGCGCCGCATTTCGGCATGCGAATTTTCGCCGCTTCCTGTGCGGCCGCTTCCTGGCGCAGGCCGCCGGGGAGATGCAGGCCGTTGCCGTAGGCTGGCAGATCTACGCCATCACGCACCGGCCGCTCGACCTCGGCCTGGTGGGCTTGGCGCAGTTCCTGCCCGGCGCGCTGCTGTTCCTGATCGCGGGGCAGACCGCCGACCGCTTTCCTCGAGAGCGCATCCTGCAATGCTGCTTCTCGGCGTTCGCAGTCGTGTCGGCGATGCTCGCGGGGTTGAGTTGGCACGGGGTGAGCGCGGTGTGGCCCATCTACGCCGTCCTCCTGATGCAGGGCGTGGTGCGCGCCTTCACCACTCCCGCGGCGCAGGCGTTGGTCCCGTTGACCGTGCCCACGGAGGATTTCCCGAACGCGGTGGCGTGGGCGTCGAGCGTCTTCCAGGGCGCCATGGTGCTCGGTCCCGCCATCGGCGGCGCGGTCTATGGCTGGACCGGAAGCCCGGTACCCGTCTACGTGGCGGCGTGCGGATGCTGCCTCGCCGCGGCGGCGCTGATTTCGATGGTCCGCATCGGCCAGGCGAAAGCTCCCGCGCCACGGTCGCAGCGGGCCATCCTCGAAGGGTTGAGGTATCTGTGGCGGGCGAAGATCGTCCTCGGCGCGGTGTCGCTGGATCTCTTCGCCGTGCTGCTCGGTGGAGCGGTCGCGCTGTTGCCGGTCTATGCGCGCGACATCCTGGACGTGGGCGCCATGGGATTGGGCATACTGCGCGGCGCGCCCAGCGTCGGCGCCGTGACTATGGCCATCGTGCTGGCGCATCGCCCCATGCGCCGGCGCGCGGGAACCGCGATGCTCGGGTGCGTGTGCGGATTCGGCCTGTTCACCGTCGTCTTCGCGCTGTCGAGAAGTGTGGTGTTGAGCATTGCGGCGTTGGTGCTCGTGGGTGCCTGCGACATGGTCAGCGTGATCCTGCGCCATACGCTGGTGCAGCTTTCGACGCCGGATGAGATGCGGGGGAGAGTGAGTGCGGTCAATATGGTGTTTATCAGTACATCCAACGAGGTGGGTCAGTTCGAGTCGGGTCTGACGGCGCAGTGGTTCGGAACTGTGCCGGCAGCGGCTTTGGGCGGGATCGGCACGATCCTGGTGGTCACCTTATGGGCCTGGCTATTTCCGGAATTACGCAGGGTCGATGAGCTGCAACCAACCCCGAAGGCCTAACATCCAGATAGGATATCCGTCATTGAACTTGAAAGAGGTTAGACATGCGACGAACGTGTGAGCTTGCTCTGGCAGTGGTGTCTCTTGGCATGGCGCTCGCGGCCAACGGATTCGGTCAGGCAGCGGCGGCCAACGGCGAGATCACGGGCACGGTGACCGATCCCTCCGGCGCCGCGGTAGCCGGTGCCACCGTGAATGCGACCAACACGGAAACCGGCTTCAAACAGTCGGCCAAGACCTCGGACACGGGACTTTACCATCTCACCGTCCTGCCGCTCGGAACCTACGAGATCGAAGTGCAGGCGTCGGGATTCGGCGCCGCCAAGCGAACTGGCATCGTCCTTACCGCTGGCCGGATTGCCACCGTGGACGTGCCGCTCAGTCTGGCGGGTACGGCGACCACGGTCGAAGTGTCTGCCGCCAGCGCGATCACTGAGCCGAGCCGCATCGACCTCGGCAGCACGCTCGATTCGAACATGACCCGCAACCTGCCGTTGGTCTCGCGCAATCCGTATAACTTCATCCTCTTCCAGCCTAACGTCAGCGGCCGTGCCAACACCGAGTTCGGCGTGCCGCGCAAGATCAACGCCAACGGCTTCAACGGCCGGATCAACTACCAGCTCGACGGCAGCAACAACACCGAGAGCGACCGCGCCGGAATCCGCCTCATTCCGATCTCCGATCTCTACGTGGCCGAAGTGCAGCAGGTCTCCAACGGCTTTGCTCCCGAATTCGGCAACACCGTGGGCACGGTGTTCAACTCGATCACCAAGAGCGGGACCAACGAGATGCACGGCGACGCCCACTACCTCTTCCGCCGCACGGACATGAGCGCCAAGCCCAAGCTGCTGGCCGCCGGCGCCACCGTGCCCGACGTCAACGTGGATGCCTACGCGGTCGACGGTGGCGGCGCGCTGGTCAAGGACAAGCTCTTTTACTTCGGTGCCTTCGAGCATGTGAGCCGCGACCTGCCGGCCGTGGTTACCGTGAGTCCCGCCAACATCGCGGCGCTTGGACTCCCCGCGGACTACGCCAACCCGGTCCCGTTCCGCCAGAGCGTCTTCTTCTATATGGGTAAGGCCGACTGGCAGATCAATCAGAAAAACCGGCTGAGCGTGCGCTACATGCATCACGCCAACACCGAGCCCTACGACAACTCGACCATCGGCGGCCTCTTTCTTACGTCGCAATCGTTCAACTTCGTCGATCGCTCGCACGTGGGCGCCGTACAGTTGATCTCCACCATCAGCCCCACCATCGTGAACGAGCTGCGCGGGCAGGTCGCCTATCGCGGCCAGCACCAGGATACCTTTGCCGGCTCGGGACCGCAGCCGGCAATCGTGGTGAGCGGCGTCGCGAACTTCGGCGGACCCACGCAGGCGGGCTTCGTATACGAGGAAACCACCCCGGAGATCGCGGACAACTTCAGCTACGTTCGCGGATCGCATTCGTTCAAGTTCGGCGGCGGAACGCACGCCGTGCGCGACACCCAGACTCAGGCCGCGTATGCGCAGTACACGTTCGCCACCATCGCCGCGTACCAGGCTGCGGTGAGCGGCGTCGCCCCCAAGGGATATACCAACTTCCAGCAGGTAGTAGGCAATCCGACGGTTTCCTACAACTCGCTGTTCTCGAATTTCTTCGCGCAGGACACATGGAAGCCGCTCCGCAACCTCACGATCACCTACGGCGTGCGCTACGACTTGTACCAGCCTCCGACCGCCGACAAGAACGCGCTGTTCCCGTACTCGCAAAAGGTCAACACCGACAAAAACAACTTCGGTCCGCGCCTCGGCTTCGCTTGGGGTTTGGGTAAGGACCAGAAGACCGTGATTCGCGCCAGCTCGGGCATCTTCTACGACTCCCCGCAGACCGATCAATACCGGCGCATGCTCGCCGTCAACGGCAATCCGCAGTATTTCACGCTGTCGATCGCGCCCACCGCTTCGTTCGCGCCCGCGTTCCCCGCGCTCTTCAACGGCATCCCCACCGGCGCGACGATCCCGCTGGATGTAAATACAGTGGCGCCGGACTTCGCCAATCTGTACTCGATCAACGCCAACTTCTCCATCACCCGCGAGCTCACCCCCACCATGTCTTTGACCGCATCCTACCTGTACACGGCGGGCAACCGCTTGCCGGTCTATCTCAGCCTGAACGTGGTGCCGGGTGGCACCTTCCTGGCCGACGGCCGTCCCATCTTCAGCTCCACCGCGCGCGTCTACCCGCAGTTCGGCAACGTGCTCGCCGCCGAGTCGATCGGACACTCGACCTACAACGGCGCCAACCTGACGCTCCGCAAGCAGCTCTCCAACGGAATCGAGTTCTACGCCACCTACACCTGGTCGCACGCCATCGACAACGCCCCCGAACAGAACAACATCGACGCGGGTGCCTTCCTGCCCGCCGATCCGACCAACCTTCGCCGCGAGCGCGGCGATTCCCTCACCGACAAACGGCACGTCTTCAACATGACCAGCGTGTTCATGCCGGAATTCCACGCTTCGAACAAAACTGTCAATGCGCTGGCCAATCACAACCGGCTTGCGATGTCGATCGTCGCCGCCACCGGCGACGTCTTCAACATGGGCGGCAATCGCGTGCTGAACGGCGACAATGCCACCGGATCGGCCTACCAGCGCCCGCTGTTTGTGGGACGCGACACCATCCGCGGTCCCGCCCAGTTCGAATGGAACGCGCGGTATGCGCGCCTCTTCCCGATAAAGGAGCGCACCAGCGCCGAATTCATCGTGGAGAGCACCAACATCACCAACCGCCTGAACGTAATCAGTCTGAACTCGACGGCGACAGTGGATACCGCTGGAAATATCCTTACGCCGGCCTCGCTGGCCCCGACCGGCACCCGCGATCAGCGCCTGTTGCAGTTGGGAGTCCGGTTCAACTGGTAGAGCGAAGAAGGGGGCGCAGCACCCCGTGTTTCTTCTTCGCTTCTTTACTTCTTCGCTTCTTGACTTCTTTTCGCCTTTACAAATTCCAGCTCGGCTTGCTTTGGGATCCCGGGCTCGAAGCAGCGCCGGCAGCGCGCCTCGTACATATCGGCCGCGCCTACCACGATCAGCTCGTCGGAGCCTCGCAGTCGCTGCGTATGCTTGGCGGGGTTTCCGCAGCGCACGCAGATCGCCAGAGTCTTGGTGATGGACTCGGCGTGGGCCAGCAGATCCGGAATCGGCGCGAAGGGCCGCCCGAGGTAGTCCGTGTCCAGGCCGGCAATAATGACCTGCTTGCCACTGTCGGCAAGCCGCTGGGCCACGTCCACCAGTTGCGGGCCCATGAAGTTGGCCTCGTCGACGCCGATCACCTCGCTGCGCCAGTCGATGCGGTCCATGATCTCGCCCGCGTGGGCCACGACTTGGGAGTTCATGCGCAGATCGCCGTGTGAGACGATCTCGTCGTCGGAGTAGCGATTGTCGATAGTGGGCTTGAATACTTCGACGCGCTTGCGGGCGATCATGGCGCGGCGCAGGCGCCGGATCAGTTCTTCGCTCTTGCCCGAAAACATGGGGCCGCAGATGACTTCGATCCATCCAACATTGCCGGTTACGATGTCCATAGGAACCGCTCAGGATGACACATGGACAGGGTTGAAATCCAGCGGACGGAGTTTCCCGCTACGCTGGTAAAGATGCGCGAACTATTGAATGATGCGGCATTCAGGGCTGCTCGATATCTGGAAGAGATTCAGGAGCGGCGGGTCGGGCCCTCGGCCGACGCAGTCCGTGGCCTGGATGCACTCATCGAGCCGTTCCCGTGCCATCCCACGGCACCCGGCGATGTGCTGGCCCTGCTCGACCGGTATGGGTCGCCTGCGACCATGGGAATCTCCGGCCCCAGGTTTTTCGGGTGGGTGATCGGCGGCTCGCTGCCGGCTGCACTCGCCGCGAACTGGCTCGCGTCAGCCTGGGACCAGAACGCAGGGCTGTTCGTCGCCACGCCGATCTCGGCGCTCCTCGAGGAAGTGACTCTCGGCTGGCTGACAGAAGTGCTTGGCCTTCCAGCCGGGTGCGGAGGGGCATTCGTCACCGGTGCCACGGTGGCCAACTTCACGGCGCTGGCGGCTGCGCGTCACGCCGTGCTGGCGCGGGCAGGCTGGGACGTCGAAGCGCAAGGACTCTTCGGCGCGCCCCGCATCCAGGTCGTCGTGGGCGACGAGGCGCATCCCTCGCTGATCAAGTCGCTGGGCATGCTCGGCCTGGGCCGCGAGCGCGTGGTGCGCGTGCCGGTGGATGGGCAGGGGCGCATGCGGGCGGACCTTCTTCCGAAGCTCGAAGCGCCGGCCATCGTCTGCGTCCAGGCGGGAAACGTGAACACGGGCGCCTTCGATCCGGCGGAAGAGATCTGCGGGCGCGCGCACGAGATGGGCGCATGGGTGCACGTGGACGGCGCCTTCGGATTGTGGGCCGCGGCAAGTCCACGGTACGCCCACCTGGCGGGAACAGGCGACGCCGACTCGTGGGCGACCGACGCGCACAAGTGGCTCAACGTGCCGTATGACTGCGGGCTGGCCTTCGTGCGCGATCCGGAGATATTGCGCGGCGCAATGAGCCTCACGGCGGCGTACCTGCCGCAGGGCGAGCATCGCGAGCCTTCGCAGTACGTGCCGGAGCTTTCCCGGCGGGCGCGCGGAGTGGACATCTGGGCGGCCATGAAATCGCTCGGCCGCAGCGGGCTGGCAGAGCTGGTCGAACGCTGCTGCGGGTGCGCTCGGCGGTTCGCGGAGGGGCTTTCCGCGGCCGGCTTCGAGGTCCTGAACGACGTGGTATTGAACCAGGTCCTGGTCTCCTTCGGCGATGCGGCCACCACCGGGCGCGTGATCGCGGGAATCCAGGAGGATGGGACCTGCTGGTGCGGAGGCACGGTGTGGCAGGGGCGGACCGCAATGCGCATCAGCGTGTCCTCCTGGGCAACTACAGAGGCGGATGTGGACCGGAGTCTGGCAGCCATGCTGCGCGTGGCACGCACCAGCGCGGGCGCTCCGACCTACACCACCCAGCCGGGGCGGTAGGCGCGCCGTACGAATGCGGTGGCTTCCGGCGAGTTGCGGAACTTGAGCTTGGCGCTGTTCCACTGGAGCGTCGTCTTCGGGAATCGGGTGGCTAGCGGCCCCAGGAGCACGGCCTCGGTAAGCGGGCCGGCATAATCGAATGGCACACTGGCTTTCGTGTTGCCGAGCACGGCTTCCACGAACTGGTGGTAGTGGTTGGTCGATTCTGCCTTGGGCAGCTCGAATCCCTTGAACTGGTCCTCGGGCAGAAGCACGGGCATGCCGATGTGCGGCAGCAGCACCACGCCTTTGGTGCCGATGAAGATCGAGCCCTGGCCGGGGATGGCGCGAGTCCCCAACAGCGCCTGCACCTCGCGAGGCGGCCGTTCGTCGCCGTCGTACCAGGAGACGTTGATGGTCTTGCCCTCGGTGTACGGAGTGCCCGGGAAGACATAGTGGATGATCGAATTGATGGCCCAGCTTTCGCGGTTGGGCGCCGGGCCTTCGCTGCGCACCGAGACCGGTGCGGTGAGGCTGAGTGAATCGAAGACCGGATCGAAGATGTGGCAGCCCATATCGCCGAAAGTGGCCGTGCCGAAATCCAGCCGCTTACGCCAGTTGACCGGATGATACACCTCTTTGATGTACGGCCGCGGAGACGCGACGCCGAGCCAGTAATCCCAGTTCAGCGAGGCCGGCGGCGTATCGGCTGTGGTCGGAAGCGGGTCCATGTCGCCCCACTTCTTCTCGCTCCAGGAGTGCACCTCCTTGACCTTGCCGATGGCGCCGGACTGGATGACCGCCGCCACGGTCCGGTACTCGACGCGCGAGTGGACCTGTATACCCATCTGGGTGACCAGCTTCTTCTTGCGCGCGGTCAGGGTGAGCTGGCGGATCTCGTGCAGATCGTGGGCCAGCGGCTTCTGCTGATAAACGTGCCATCCCGCATGCATGGAGCTCATGCCTTGCGGGGCGTGCATGTGGTCGGGCGTGCCGATGCACGCAATGTCCACGTTGCGGCGCTCCTTGGAAACCATTTCCCGCCAGTCCTGATAGATGCGGGCTTCCGGATACTTGCGCTTGACCTTGTCGAGTTTGGCCGAGTCGACCTCGGCCACGCAAGCGAGCTTGACCTTGGGATGGGAAGCGATCGGGTCAAGAGTCAGAAAGGCCATGCCGTCGGCGCCAAACGCGGCGAGGCGCAAGGTGCTGGCGCGCGGGGCGGAGATCAGGCCGCGGACGAAAAACGGGGCCGCGGTGAGCAGGGATCGACGGGAAACAAGTGTCGGCACACCGCTTATTGTAAGTCCAAGCGGCCGTGCGTTATTGGAACGCGGTGCGGGCCATCGGAACCCCGGCCGGGATCAGCTCGATTCCCTGCCCTCGCAGGGTTTCGCGCATCAGAGAGACGTTGACGTCGATGTATTTTCGGGAGTACTGCAGCATGCCCGCCCGGCGGAATTCGCTCATGTGCGAAGTGACGATTTCCCGCGATGTCCCAATGTATTCGGCGATCGTCTGGTGGGTGAGGGGAGCGAGGCGAAGGCCGCCGCCCGCCGGAGTGCCCAGGCTCTCGGCGAGCTGGAGCAGGCCCAGCATCACCCGCTCGGGAGTCCTGCGGAAGGCCAGTCCTTCCAGTCGGGCGTTCAGTTCACCGCACCGGCGCACGAAATGACCCATCAGCTCCATGCCCAGCCGCGGGTCGCGCGCAATCTGCTGCTCGACCTCAGCCCGGCTCCACGACATGACTCGAGCCTGGTCGAGAACCGCCGCGGACTCACCGGGGTCGGCCGCAGCGATCAGGCAGGCTTCGCCAAACAGGCCGTTCGGGCCGACAATTCGAGTCACAATCGAGCCCGACTCGTCAAAACAGTTACTAATGAGGACACGCCCGGAGCGTACCATGTATAGATTGTTGCACAGGTTATGCGGGCCATAAATGAGTTGCCGCCGACCAAAATCCTGGGTTGGCTTCCGCGGTAACGATAGTCCGGCATCCTGATTCGTCATGGCTAAATAAATGGGACGGCTCATGTAGATGTGCCCCTC
>Ga0335081_10021854_pt1 | contig 10351 bp, 11 predicted proteins | sample Lox_Sample_35_FD_206713 | JGI IMG/M metagenome (GOLD analysis project Ga0335081, IMG submission 206713) | Soil microbial communities from Loxahatchee National Wildlife Refuge, Florida, United States - Lox_Sample_3.5 | ecosystem: Environmental > Terrestrial > Soil > Wetlands | place: USA...
GCGTATTGGTACTGGTGCTTCACCCTGGCATCGCTGGCTTTCTTGGTGTTGGCGACCAGCAGGCCGGAAACGTTCACAATGCGCTCCAGCTTGCCCACTTGGTCGAAGAAGTTCAGCATCGCGTAGTACGGCCCATCCAGTTCGATCTCGAAAGGCACTTCGGTATAGAAGTCTTTGGTTACATACGGCTTGGCGCTGTAGCGGCGCAGTTCAATGCCCGCTCGTACCGCCTCCGCATCCACCATCTTGATAAAGCCATCGACTTCCTTCTCGCTGGGCACAATGCGCCGTTCAATTTCGAGCTGCTGCTTCAGACTGGCCAGCTGGCGCTCGATCTCTGCCAGTTTCGGCTGATAGGACTCCAGCTCCCGGTTCTCCTGCAGCTTCGCATCCAGGTTGTGCTGCGCCGCGGTGTTGGCATCCCGTTGCGATTTGTACACCGTGAACACCAGGGCGACAGTCAGCAGGACGCCAACTCCCACCATTGCTGCCCATTGCTTCAGGCTCGACATTTCACTAAAGTTCGCCATAAAGTTTCTCGCCCTTAGGACTTCGCCTTTTCACAGGTCAGCGTGAACTGAAATGCCTGCATGTCCTTGACCTGGTCATCCTGGAAGGTCTCTTTAATCTCAATGTTCTTAAAGAAACCCGTCTTCTGCAGATTGTTGATCAGCGTGGCCACGGCATCCGTACTCAGCGCCATACCCTCGATGTCTACGCTGGCCCCCTGGTCCTTCATGGTGCTCAGCCAGACCGCTTCGGTGTCATCCACGGTCTTGCCAATCGTGGAGAGCAGATTGACCGGGCCTGCCTGGGCGGCGCGCAACTGGTCGATCACGTCCACCCGCCGCTTGTAGTTCTCGGCTTCCCGTTGACGTTCCAGGTAGCGGGCTTTCACATCCGCCAGTTCCCGGTTGCGCTGCTCGGCCACCGCCATCTTGGTGGCGATTTCTTTGCGCTGGCTGTCCAGGCTGTGCCAGTAGAGCAGGTTGCCCAGGGCAAACACGCCGAGGACGATCAGCACCTTCATTTTCGGTGAGCCAACATCACCCACTTCCATGGTGGCTGCGGAGGAGGCTCCGCCACCGCGCTTGCTCTTCCCTTTGCTTCTTTCCAGCAGGTTGATTCGGATCATAGGTCGTCAAAACTCCTTAGGGCCAGACCCACCGCGACTGCCAGCTGGCCGGCGTTTTGCTCGATCAATTGCACTCCCGCACCTTCTGCGGGCGGCACAATCTTTTGGAACGGATTCATGATCTCCACGGGCAACGAGAACTCCTGGCGCAGGGCATCGACCAGGCCGGAAACCTTGGATGACCCGCCCGCCAGATAAATCTTCTCGATATGCTCGCCGGCCGCGCTGGCCCGGAAAAAGTCAAACGTCTTCTGAATCTCCAGCACGATGATTTCTGTGACCTGCTGCAGGATCGGGGTCTTGGCGTCTTCGCTCACCGTACCCACTTTGTGTCCCAGCTTGAGCGACTCGGCATCGTCGAAGCTAAGATCCAGTTCCTTCTGCAGCGAGTCCGTGTACTGATGGCCCCCTACGCTGACATCACGCGGGAACAGCGGCGTCGTGCCCTTGACGATATTGATGTTCATCACGCTCGCGCCCAGATTCAGCAAAGCCACCACCTGGCCCGGCGCGGGATCGTAGTTGTACTCATAGCAGTTCTGCAGCGCCAGGGCATCGATGTCCACAATAGCCGGGGCCTTCCCTGCCATCGAGAGTACGTTGGTGTAGTTGAGAATCTTGTCCTTCTTGACGGCCACTAGCAAAACATCCATTTGCGGACTGCCGGCGTCCTCCGAAAGGATCTGGTAGTCGAGATTCACGTCTGCCAGGTCGAAGGGAATGTTGTGGGCCGCTTCTTTCTCGATGGCCTCAGCCAGTTCCTGGTCGCTCATACTGGGCATCGGAATGCGCTTCACGATCACCGAGTGGCCGCTCACCGCCGTGGCCACGCGCTGGGCCTTGATTAGGTTCTCGGCGAACAGCTTCGAGATCGCGCTTGAAACCGTGCCCGAATCCACGATCATGGAGTCGACGACAATATCTGGAGCCAGCGGTTCCAGTCCCAGATGCGCCACTTCAATCCCGTTGCGCCCCTTCTTCAGCTCCACGGCCTTGATGCTGGAGGAGCCCACATCCAGACCAACAATCGTTTTCGATCCGAATCCAAACATGTGCCCGCCTTTTACGGTTGCCCAGCGGCTTTGACCGCCGCCTTGGGTTTCTTCTTGCCTCTCGCCTCCATCTGGGTCGACTTCTCTTCCATCCACTGGTCCAGCCTCGATTTCTTGAAGCGCCAGCGGTTGCCCAGCTTGAAAGCAGGTATCTTTTGCTCGCCTACGTACTTGTAAAGCGTGTCCGGACTCACTCCCAGGTATTGCGACGCCTGGCGAATGTTCATGACTTCACGCGAGTCAGCCATAGGTTTCAAAACCCCTTCCACACATCTCGGCCCGCCTTGGCCAGTTTCCCCGGCCTGGAAGGCAAACTTGGGAGAAAATTCCCCCGAACCAAAACTGCTTCCCCTCGCGTTCGAGTGAATTTTGGTGTGCTGAGCATATCTCAACCCGGAAAAAGCGGATGTCCAAGCGAATTTCCGTGTTTCTTAGGCTTTTGTGCCTGTTTTCTGGAAAATGCTGCGGACCTACTTGCAGATAAATGCTGTATATTGTGGTCAGTAATCCGCTGCACACCGCCGAATGTGGTGTTTATACAGTCGGTTCAGGTTTCCCGAAGGGCATGTAACCAAAGTATTACAGACGTTACTCAGGTGTCATGACGGGTGGAATGCCGGTGTAGCCCTCTGATTCCGTGAGATTTTCCGGACTCTGCCTAAGACCGCCTGGTCGTGGCTTCTCGGCGAACTCTGCGGGTACTCCGCGGCCTCGGCGGTTAGATGCTCTTGCTTTCTTTCTTCGATCGCAGCCGCTGAGGTAAGCTGTTTCACCCCAGGAGGAACCGCTTGCGCTACCTCGATCGGCTACAGCCTCTGGCCCTGCTCGTCCTACGCCTCGTGCTCGGTGCGGTCATGATCGGGCACGGCTACTCGAAAGTATTCGGAGGGTTGTCGCATCACGTCCAGATGGTAAGCAGCCTCGGGCTTCCCGGCTGGCTCGCATACTTATCGGCCGCTGCCGAATTCTTCGGCGGAATTCTGGTCATCCTGGGATTGTTCACCCGCTGCGCCTCGCTGGCCATCTTGATCGATCTGAGCGTGGCGATTGCCAAGGTCCACTGGAAGAATGGCTTCTTCGCCAAAAACGGTGGATACGAATTTCCCCTGGCCCTCGCCGCCATCGCCTTCGCCCTCATCTTCTTTGGCGCGGGACCGATTGCGCTCGACAGCATTCGCCGCGGTGGCGGTGGAAAATCGAAGGCGGCTTGAGCTTCCTGGAGTCAACGAGAGAAATTCCATCGCTTTTGTGCTACCCTGCTGCCCCTCGCCGGCATACTGTCATGCAGTACGTCTCAAGCCGGCACCTGTGGAGGGAGCACGATGAGTTTATCCAAGCGTGCGGTCGCGGAATTTTTCGGAACTTTCTGGCTCGTCTTCGGCGGCTGCGGTAGTGCTGTGTTGGCTGCGGCCTTCCCCGGCCTGGGAATCGGATTCGCAGGCGTGGCCCTGGCCTTTGGCCTGACGGTTCTCACCATGGCCTACGCCATCGGACATGTCTCAGGCTGCCATTTGAATCCGGCGGTCAGCCTGGGATTGGTCACTGGCAAGCGGTTCCCAGCTTCGGAGCTGATTCCGTACGTGGTGGCGCAACTGATCGGGGCGGTGGCAGCGTCGGGCGTGCTCTACGTGATCGCCAGCGGTAAAGCTGGATTCGATTTGAGCGGCGGGTTCGCGTCGAACGGATACGCCGCGCACTCTCCCGGCGGATATTCTTTGCTCGCCTGCTTCGTCGCCGAGGTTGTGCTCACCATGTTCTTTCTTTTCGTCATTATGGGCTCGACTCATGGCAACGCTCCCAAAGGCTTCGCTCCTATCGCGATCGGATTATGCCTGACGTTGATTCACCTCGTCGGCATTCCTGTGACCAACACCTCGGTGAACCCGGCGCGCAGCACCGGCCCGGCCCTCTTCGTCGGCGGCTGGGCGCTGCAGCAGCTCTGGCTGTTCTGGGTGGCGCCGCTGATCGGCGGCGCGCTGGGCGGATGGATTTACCAGGCGCTATTCAGCGAGTAGCAAAATCATGGGGCACTCCCGGTTGGGTTGATGCAGGCGAAATCAAAGCCTTCAAGGCTGTCCCCTTTCACAACTTTTTACCGGTTTTTACTCTGGGTTGGCACATCCGTTCATCGGTTCAACTACCTTGCATCCCGGCTGGTTCTCATCCGGATCAGCAAACGGGAGGGCGTGATGAACCGCAAACGCATTTGGGCTTATCTCATGGTGTGGAGTCTCCCTATCCTGGGGCAACCCCCTCGAGGAGTCGCGCAGCAGACTTCAGACGCGGCAAAAACAGAATCTCAAACTACGGAGCGAGACGGGCAACACGATTTTGATTTCGAGCTGGGCAGCTGGAAGATTCATCTGAAGCGCCTGGTGCATCCCCTAACCGGATCCACCACCTGGGTCGAATTTGATGGTACTTCCGTCACCCGAAAGGTTTGGGATGGCCGCGCTCAGCTGGAGGAGTTTGAGACCGATAGCGCCGCGGGAGGCTATATCGAAGGTCTGACCCTGCGTCTCTACAATCCACAGACCCACGAGTGGAGCTTGTATTGGGGAACCAGCAAGAACGGAGCACTCTCACTTCCTGCGACGGTTGGGGAGTTCAAGGATGGGCGCGGCGAATTTTTCGACATGGAACCGTCTGGCCCGAACGGCAGGCTAATCCTGGTTCGATTTCTTTGGACGAACACGACCACGAATACGCCCCACTTCGAGCAGTCGTTTTCGGGTGATGGAGGCAAGACATGGGAGGTGAACTGGATTACAGACCAGACGCGAGTAGACGGTGGACCGGACAAATCACACTGACGCGGTGTTGACCGTGTGCTTCCCGCCCGTCGAAAATCGCGACGGGTGGGGCAGCCGCACTGTTTCGACAAAGGGTGTCCCATCCTTGCGTTCTTTGCAAGGGCAGGGGCCCCACACAACGCGGTGTTCGTTATGTGGGGCATGAGAGCTCCGGCGCTCGGATTTTCAAAGATCAACACAAGGGGTGCCCCATCCTTCGCGCTTTTTGCGAAGGGTGGGAGGCACACTCAAGCCAGGGTTTGGCTTGAGTGGGGATAAAATGTCAGCGAGATCAAAACCTAAGGGTGGGCCACTCGCCAGTAAGGAGAGGAGATTATGAAGACCGCCTTGCAAGTTCTTTTCGGCTTGGCCTTGGGTGTTGCTGCGCTAATGGCAACGTTCTATCTGGGCCTTTTGGTCAACGGTCAACCCGGCTTGCGGACGGCCACAATCGCGCTTTTGCTTCTCGGAATCACGCAGTGGATTTCGTCCGTAGTCATCCGCCATCACGTAGCGACGGAGGTTCTTGTTGGCTTGTTTCTGTGCGCTGGGGTTGCGAGTGGGCTGATCTTCTACAGTCACTCGTTCTTCTGGGAAGCTCGCTATCCGGACGGTTCGAGTCCGATCACATGGCGGTCGGACTTGGTGCTTCTGATCCTGTTGGCGGCTACTCAGGGTATTTCGTTCCTCGTCTTCCATCGGATCAGACTCAAGGGACCGCGACGTCCGGCAGGGCCGACTGTCTCACGGCTTCACGGTTGACCCTGGTCAGGAGTGGACAATGAAGACCGTCTTCCAGGTGGCGGGCTGGCTGTAGATTATCAAGACGTTGTACCCATCGAAACCGGGCCGATCGGGCACAGTTCTCGCACCGAGCCGTGCAAAAGGAGGCGCGATAAGTCCGCGCCTTGCAAATCGTTACAACCGATTTGCACTTTCGCACCGCTCCTGCGACGACGGTGTTCGTAGGGTCCGGGAAGGGGAACAACGTCTGGAAAGATCACAGCTGGCCCACCTTTGCTTCGCCACGACTGAGGCTGCCCCAGGCTTCGCGGTGTTCGAAGCGTGGGCGCCACGAACGATGGTAACAGGCGACCTCTTTGCGGTGCAGCTTAGCCTACGGTTGCTCGTTCACCCGCACACCCACCTGAAGCACGAATACCCATCGGTCGAAAAACGCGACGGGTGGGGCAGCCGTTTCCCTGGCGGCGCAAAGATAGGCCAGCCCGCCGCAGTGAACTGGAATGGTGGTATCGATTATGTGCTTCCCACTTCTCGCAAAAGAGGCGAGAAGTGGGGCACCCCGGCGCGTGATGTCAACCGGATCAAAACGCCAAACGTCAGCCGCGCCTCTCGCGTCTCGAGTAATCTTCAAGCGGGCTATTCCGAGCGCCTGGCCTCCCAATCTCCATGCATGAGCCCCCGCCGCGGGACAAACACGCCCCATCTGCCGCGCATGCTGTCGCCCTCCACTTGGCCACGGAAGGTGAGCCGGTTGCGAGTCTTGGTGTAAAAGACGATGTGCTGGCCCTCAACCGTTCCTTCAACTCCCCCCGACTGGTCCGGTCCTTTGAAATGGCCGGAGAGTTTCTGGCCGTTCTGCTCCAGCTCGACAAACTTAGTGGCCGTATTGCCATCGTCGCCTTTGGAGAAAATCGTCCATTTTCCGGCTACATTAACTACGGTCTGATCCGGCGGTGGCTGTTGCCCGGCTGAGTGCAGATTGAAAATGAGCGAGAGAATGGTTACGAGAGTCGCGGCCAACATCTTCCCGTAGTTCTGCATAGGGGACTCCTGGACAGGCCGAATTCAGATGAATTATAGCTTCAAAATCCAGTGTAACCAGCAACACCCGTGTGGCAAGATAGCTGAGCAATCCCTATCGCCTGCACTGCTGTGATTTGCGGATGCAACATTTCCGTTGAGCAAGGAAGGTCCGAGAAACGATGCCTCAAACATTCACTCGCCGTTCGCTTCTGAGAGGAATGGCGGGCGCGGCCGCCTCAGGAATCTTTGCATCCCGACTAGGCGCGTGGAAGCAGGTCGAACAAAACGGCTCCCAGCTTAGAGGCTCGGAACAGGGCGAGATGGGGCGGCTGGCCGCCCAGTTCAAGAGACAGTTTAACGTGCCTGCTCTCTCCGTCGCGATTTCGCGCCATGGCCAGTTCGTTTACGATCGCAGTTTTGGGATCGCCGATCGCAAAGACTCCATAGAGGCCACCACCTCAAGCCAGTTCCGCATAGCGGACCTCTCGAAGCCGATCACTTCAGTCGCTATCTTTATGTTGATCGAGAAGGGGCAGCTTCGCCTCGATAGCAAAGTGTTTGGGCCCTCTGGCATCCTCGGCACAAAATACAGCAAGGGAATTGACAAACCATACATCGCAGACGTCACCGTCGATCATCTTTTGACCCATACCGCAGGTGGATGGCCCGACGACGCGACTGATCCGATGTTTCAGCACAACTCATGGGACCAAGCGAAGTTGATTTCGTGGACGCTGGAAAACCTGCCTCTCAGCTATCCCCCCGGGCAGCATTGGGCCTACTCTAACTTTGGATATTGTGTGCTGGGACGCGTCATCGAGCAGATCACCGGCCAGTCCTACGCCGACTACGTTCAGGCAAATGTGCTCGCACCCTGCGGGATCAGCGGAATGGGCATAGCCGCAAATTCCATGAAGCACCGCGCCAGCAACGAAGTGATCTATTACGGCCAGTATGGCGAAGATCCCTACAAAGCGAATGTCACTCGCATGGATTCGGAGAGCGGGTGGATCGCGACACCATCCAATCTCGTCCAGTTCCTTGACCACCTGGGTTCGCCCAATTTTCCCAGTCTGCTGAAGCCAGAGACAATTCGCATCATGACGACGCCCAGCGCTGCCTATCCGCCAGCTTCGGCCGCCAAATATGCGCGTGGATGGCTGGTGCGAGGGGACAGCGCGGGCAACTGGTGGCATAGCGGTAGCCTGCCGGGATCGACCACGATCATGGTCCGCACAGCTACGGGATTATGCTGGGCTGCCCTCACCAACACTCGAACCGAGCCGAACGATGAGATCAATGCAGCCTTGGACAAGTTGATCTGGGATATGGTCCGCACGGTTCCGGAGTGGGGCGCGTGAAGAAGTGGAAGATCACACGTAGTCGAACAGGGTCATGAAGCCAAAATCCATGTGCAATTGCTGGTGGCAGTGGAACAGCGTCAGCCCCGGGTTGTTGGCAACGAAATCTACAGCCAGCTCCTGGTAGCCCCCGAGCATAACCACGTCTTTCAGCACGCCCGCGGTTCGAGTTCCCCCCAGGTTGGTCAGCTCAAAGCTGTGCCGGTGAAGATGAATGGGATGGATATCGTCACTGGCATTGCGCATGTGGATTCGATATCGCTTGCCTTGCGTGAGGTGAAATGAGGCGGGAGCCATTTCGTTCGACATTGTTTCGTTGAAGATGGGGTAAGCGACGCCGTTAATGGTCCAGCGATTGAAGCCCTCTTCGGCAGCGTTATCTTTGGCAAAGATCATTTCGAGACTTTGGTCCGCTTCGGGCGCGCTCGCGCCAGGTTTGGAGAAGCGCGCATAGTTCCAACGAAATTTGGGCGGCGCAACCCATTGGGGCTTGCCCGATTGTCCTGCATATTCCACCACGATCCCCATGCCGTGGTGCCTGTCGTCATCGTCGGTGTCGCCCATGATCCAAACGCCGGGATGGGTCATCTGCACGATCGCGGAAACCCGCTCTGCTGTTCCCAGCCAGAGCACGGGAACGTTCGCGGGATTCGGCACGGGATTGCCGTCGAGCGCCACGACCTGGAAGGAGTGACCGGGGAGAGCAAGACTGCGAATTTCGGTGGCGCTGCCGTTCAACACATGAAAAAGAACTCGTTCGCCCGGCTTCACGCGGATCGGATCCCCATGATGGAGCATGCGGCCATTGATGGTGAAAGAACCGTATCCCACTTCGTATCCGTGCGGCATACCCTTCGCGAGGGAAGCTTTCATGGCGGACTCGCCTTGCTCCTGAAGGGCCTTCACGATCGCGGCGGGGGAAAGGAAATCCATGGCCATGTCGCCACCGCGGCTGAAGGTAGGTTCGAACTCCTTCAACACCAGGAAGACCTCGCGGTCATAGTTGCCCGGTTCTTGTTTCGGTTCGATATAAACGGGACCGACCTCGCCGCCGTACTGTCCGGCGTGGAGGTCGGCTCCCGCCCGATTGTGTGTGTGATAGAAACGAAATCCTGAAGGCCGCGGAGTGAATACGATTCTGCGTTTACCGTGCGCAGGAATGAAGGGTGTGCCCTCTTCCGCGGCCCCATCCACGTCAACCGGGACCATCTGGCCGTGCCAATGCAATTGTTCCGGGACATCGGTGTCGTTGTACACGTCTACTGTGACTGGCTCACCTTCGTTAAAGCGAAGCAACGGCCCGGGAAATTGTCCGTTGTAAGTGGTTGCCGAGATGATGCGGTTGGGCGCGATCTCGATAGGAACGGTTTTGATGTGCAAGGTGTAGTCGGGAGAGCCGGGCTCCGACGAACCAGCCTGGGAATCTTTGCTTTGCGTGGAACTGCCCGATTCAGCGACGACCGTGCCGCAGGACAGCATAACCGCGCCGGCTGCCAGACTTCCCTTGAGAAAACGGCGCCTGGACTCAGACAACTCGCTCATCAAGCCTCCTTGATCAAGCCTCCGGGCGAAGCGCACCAGTCAAGACTTCCGGTCGTGCCTGGCGAGCCTGGCATCGAGAGACCAGCTTCCTCCGCCTGCTAAGATAAGAAAAATCAAGCAGCAGAGCATGGCAAAATCGGTTCGCGCGTCGCTGACCATGTACCAGAAGCCCTGGTTGGCGCGAAACAGCTCTGGGATTTTTGTAGTTGCAATTGCAGTCATGATCACGATCAACAGGGGAAAGGATGCGAGTCTGGTCCCGAGCCCCAGCAAAAGCAGGAGACCGCAAAGAACCTCGAACGTGCCGACCAAATGCGCCGTGAAGTAGGGATTTGGAAACCCAATTCTTGTGAAGCGAACCACTCCCATGTTGGGGTCAATGTACTTGAGAACGCCCTGTGTTAAGAAGATCAACCCCACAGCAATCCGAACCAGCAGTACGCTGCGCGGAGCTTCTGTGGGTCTGACCAGGAACTGAAGGATCGTGCTCATTAACGACTTTCTTCAACGCAGTCCGCGGTGACTAGTACTCTGCCAGTTCCTTCATGGCGCGGTACAGGTCGCTGGTCTGGGGCAGAATGGCGTCTTCGAGAATGGGCTGGTAGGCGACGAAAACATCTTTGGCGGCGACGCGGCGAACCGGGGCGTCGAGAGAATCGAACATCCCATCGGCGACGCGCGATGCGATTTCCGCGCCGTAGC
>Ga0335081_10021855_pt1 | contig 10351 bp, 6 predicted proteins | sample Lox_Sample_35_FD_206713 | JGI IMG/M metagenome (GOLD analysis project Ga0335081, IMG submission 206713) | Soil microbial communities from Loxahatchee National Wildlife Refuge, Florida, United States - Lox_Sample_3.5 | ecosystem: Environmental > Terrestrial > Soil > Wetlands | place: USA: Florida...
GCACATTGTAGTAGGCCATGTTGAGATGGCCGTTGTAGTCGATCCAGGCCGGCTCGACCCGCATCACCGAGGACACGAACGGCGCGGCGAAGGCGGGCTCTGATTTGGCGGCGTCAAGCATGGTTTCTTGGCGGCGATTGATCGCCGCAATGCAGCCGACGGCGGCCAATTTGGCAAGGCTCAATTTCGTTGCTAAGCCATGCGCAGCGTTTGAGAAACCGGGACCGCCGCGCCAAAACGTGCCGAACAGACCTAAGAACATCCTCTTCATCATGTGCGATCAGCTGCGGTGGGACTATCTGTCCTGCTACGGCCATCCGCACCTGAAGACGCCGAACATCGACGGGCTGGCAGCGCGCGGCGTACGCTTTACCCGCGCCTACGTGCAGTCGCCGATCTGCGGCGCCTCGCGCATGAGCACCTATACCGGGCGCTACGTGCAATCCCACGGCGCGGCGTGGAACGGCTTTCCGCTCAAGGTCGGCGAGATCACGCTCGGCGATTATCTGCGCCCGCTCGGCATGCGCACGGCGCTGGTCGGCAAGACCCACATGGAAGCCGACGTCGAGGGCATGGCGCGGCTGGGCATCGATCCGCAATCGATCATCGGCGTGCGCGTCGCCGAATGCGGCTTCGAGCCCTACGAGCGCGACGACGGCCTGCACGGCATGGGCGTGGACGGCCCGCGCTATTCGCCGCGGCGGCCGCGCTACAACGCCTACCTCAACGATTTGGGCTATGACGGCGAGAACCCGTGGCACGATTGGGCCAACGCTGCCGACGGCGACGGCAATATGCTGGCGTCGGGCTGGGCGATGCGCCATGCGCGAAAGCCGGCGCGGGTGCGCGAGGAGGATTCCGAGACGCCGTACATGACTCGGCGCGGCATCGACTTCATGCGCGAGGCCAGAGACGAACCCTGGTGCCTGCACCTGTCCTACATCAAGCCGCATTGGCCCTATATCGCGCCGGCGCCGTACAACGCCATGTACGGCGCCAGCGACGTCGTTCCGGCGGTGCGCTCAGAAAATGAGCGCCGCGATCCGCATCCGGTCTACGGCGCCTTCATGGCGCACCGCGTCAGCAAGACGTTCTCGCGCGACGAGGTGCGCCGCGAGGTCATTCCGGTCTATATGGGCCTGATCAAACAGATCGACGATCAAATGGGCGTGCTGTTTCGTTTCATGGAGCAGCACGGGCTGTTCGACAACACGATGATCGTGTTCACGTCGGACCACGGCGACTATCTCGGCGACCATTGGCTCGGCGACAAGGACTTCTTCCACGAACCGTCGATCAAGGTGCCGCTGATCGTCTACGATCCGTCGCCGCAGGCCGATAACGCGCGCGGCAGCGCGTGCGACGAACTGGTCGAAGCCATCGACCTGGCGCCGACCTTTCTCGCCGTGGCGGGCGGCGATCCGGCCAAGGAGTCGCATCGGCTGGAAGGCCGTTCGCTGCTGCCGCTCCTGCATGGCGAGCGGCCGGCGGCGTGGCGCGAGTTTGCCGTCAGCGAATACGACTACGGCATGATGCCGGCGTCCGCCGAGCTTGGCGTCAAGCCGCGCGATGCGCGACTGTTCATGATCGCCGACAAGCGCTGGAAGCTCATTCACGCCATCGGCTTCCGGCCCATGCTGTTCGATCGCTTGAACGATCCGCAGGAGCTGCACGACCTCGGCGCCGACCCGAACTATGAAAACGAGCGCCAGCGGCTCGCGGCAGCGCTGGCGCAATGGGGGCTGCGCGTCTCGCAACGCACCACGCGCTCCGAGCAGCAGATCGACAATGCCCGCGGCAAAGCCGAGCGCCGAGGAATTTTGATCGGCGTGTGGGACGAAGCCGATATTCCCGCCGAGCTGTGGAGCGGCTATCGTGGGGACAAGCAATGAGACAACGCGATGGCCGTGGCTGAAGCAAAAACCCACGATCGGCGCGACCGCAAGGCAGTCGACGGCGTCATCGCGGCGCTCGCCGTGCATTTCGGCAACCGGCTGGTGACGTCGCAGGCGGTGCGCGAGCAGCACGGCAACACGGTGACCTGGATCGAGAACCAGCCGCCGGACGCGGTGGTATTCCCGCAGACGACCGAGGACGTGCAGCACGTGGTACGGCTGTGCGCCGAGGCGCGGGTGCCGGTGATTCCGTTCGGGGTCGGCACCTCGCTCGAGGGCCAGGTCAACGCGCCGTCGGGCGGCATCTCGCTCGATTTTCGCGACATGAATCGCGTGCTCGCGGTGCACGCCGAGGATCTCGATTGCGTCATCGAGCCCGGCATCACCCGCAAGGCGCTCGACGAGCACTTGCGCGATCAGGGCGTGTTCTTTCCGATCGATCCGGGCGCCGACGCGTCGCTCGGCGGCATGGCGGCGACGCGCTGCTCGGGCACCAATGCGGTGCGCTACGGCACCATGAAGGACAACGTGCTGGCGCTGAAAGTGGTCATGGCCGACGGCGAAGTCATGACCACGGCGCGGCGGGCGAAGAAATCCTCGGCCGGCTACGACCTGACGCGGCTGATGGTCGGCTCGGAGGGCACGCTCGGCGTCATCACCGAGCTGACGCTGAAGCTCTCCGGCATCCCAGAGGCGATCTCCGGTGGCGTCTGTCCGTTTCCCTCGGTCGAGGCCTGCTGCGAGGCGACCATCACGACCATCCAATCCGGCATTCCGGTCGCGCGCATCGAACTGCTCGACGCCCTGCAGGTGCGCGCGGTCAATCTGCATTCCAAGCTAGGCCTGCCCGAGACGCCGATGCTGTTCCTGGAGTTTCACGGCACCGAGACGGGCGTCGCCGAGCAGTCGCAGCGGTTCGGCGATATCGCCCGCGAGTTCGGCGGCGGGCCGTTCGAATGGGCGACGCGCCCGGAGGATCGCACCCGGCTGTGGGAGGCGCGCCACAACGCGGCGCTGTCGTGCAAGGCGCTCCGCCCCGGCGCCCACATCGTCGCCACCGACGTCTGCGTGCCAATCTCGCGGCTCGCCGAATGCGTCGTCGAGACCCAGCGCGACATCGCCGCAAGCAGAATCCTGGCGCCGATCGTCGGCCATGTCGGCGACGGCAACTTCCATCTGACGCTGCTCGTCGACCTGGACGACGCCGACGAGGTGGCGCGGGCCCAGGCGTTGTCGCAGCGCCTGGTCGAGCGGGCGCTCGCCATGGACGGCACCTGCACCGGCGAGCACGGCGTCGGCCAGGGCAAGATGAAATATCTGAAGGCCGAGCACGGCGAGCCGGCGCTGGCCGCGATGCGCGCGCTGAAGCGGGCGTTCGACCCGCTCGACATCATGAATCCGGGCAAGATCGTTCAGCTCTGAACATAGAATCGCCGCCAACACAGCCCAGATGCGGTGGCATTCGCTGCGTGCAATCGGCGCGAGCTTCCTTTAGGTTCGCCGGGCAGGCAATTCGGGCGATTCCGACTCAAGGCGCGGAGGCGCCGTGCAGACGACGCTGCTCGCTCTCGCAATCGCGCTCATCGTGGCAATCGTCGCCGCGCTCGCGGCGCCGCTGGTGATCGATTGGAATCACTTCCGCGCGACATTCGAGACTGAGGCGAGCCGCTTCACCGGCTTGAGCGTCCACGTCAACGGCGCGATCGACGCCCGCATCCTGCCGAGCCCGCGCATCAAGCTGCGCGATGTTGCCATCGGCGCGCCGGGCCAAACGCCGCTGTTGCGCGCCGGCGCCATCGACCTCGAAGTGCGACTCGGTCCGCTGGTCCGCGGCGACGTGCAAGCGACCGAGGCGCACTTGGTAGCGCCGCAGATCGATCTCAGCTTGGATCGCGCCGGCGCCATTGTCTGGCCGACGATTGCGCCCTCGGCGCGTCCGCGGGAGCTTTCCGTATCCAAGCTGAGCGTCGACGACGGCACCGTCACTCTTGCCGACGCCGCGTCAGGCGCGCGTCTTGAGCTGCAGAAACTTTCTTTCGCTGGCGATGTCCGTTCGCTGCTCGGGCCGTTCCAAGGTCAAGGCAGCTTCGTCATTGGCGACGAGCCGTTTTCGTACCGGATCTCGGGCGGCCGCTTCGATGAAACAAACAGTCTCAAGATCAGGCTCGGCCTCGATCCAACCGATCGGGCGCTGATCGTCAATCTCGACGGCACGCTCGGCTTCGAACGTGGCACGCCGCGATTCGACGGCACGCTCGCTCTGGCGCGGCCGGTCGGTGTCACGCTCGCGAGCGGCGAGCGCTTGATGAGCGATCCGTGGCAGGCCGGCGCCACCGTACACGCAACGCCGGCGGCAGCGTCGCTCAAGGATGTCGCGTTCCAGTACGGGCCGGACGAGCGCGCCGTCAATTTCACCGGCAAGGCCGAGCTCGCCTTCGGCGATCACCCGCATTTCGACGGCGAGGTGTCGGCGCTCGAGGTCGATGTCGATCGCGCAATTGCCGCTCCCGACGTCACGCGCCGGCCGCCGCTTCTGGTGCTCAAGAGCTTTCTCGAAACTATCGTACCGGTTCTAAAGCCGCCGCTGCCGGGCAAAATCCGCATCGCGCTTGCCGGTCTTACGCTCGGCGGCACGACGATGCAGTCGTTGCGCGGCGCCGTCAGCTTCGATGCCTCCGGCTGGAGCCTGGATGATTTCGAGCTGCGCGCGCCCGGCCTGACGGCGGTGACTTTGCGCGGCCGCTTCGATGCCACCGCCCATGAGGTTTCCTTCACCGGGCCGGGAGCGGTGGAATCGGCCGATGCCGACACATTGTTGGCGTGGCTCGGCGGACGCGGCGCCCAGCCGTCCGGCGGCGCCAGGATCTTCCGCGCCCGCGGCGACGTCAGCATCGCCGGCGACCGCCTCGCCGTCGATCGGCTGGCGGCGACGCTCGATCGGGAAAACGTCGATGGCCGTTTCGCCTATACCTGGCCGGCCACCGGGCACACCGCTGTGGTCGACGCCGATCTTCATGCCACCAAGCTCGATCTCGACGCGCTGACGGCCTTCGCCAAGACGGCGGTCGACCAGAACGGCTTTGAATTGCCGCGTCAGGGTTCGCTGGCGCTCGATCTCGGCAAGGCGACGCTTGCCGGCGTCGACGCGCAAGCGGTCAACGCGCAGGCCAAGTTTGACTCCGGCGCCCTGCAGATCGAGCGACTTTCGATCGGCGAGCTCGGCGGCGCCGCCTTCGACATCGCCGGGCGCATCGACGAATTGTCGTCGCAGCCGCGCGGCCGCATTGCGGTCGATCTTAACGCGGCGACACTGGCGAGCTTGGCGCCGTTGCTCGGCCGGCTTGCACCACGCACCGCGGACATTTTGCGCCGCGCCGGAGATCGCCTGGCACCGGCCAAGCTGCACGCCACGCTGACCGTCGAACGAGCCGCCGCCGGCAGCAATGCCAAGCTCGATCTCGACGGCCAAATGGGCTTGCTGCGCATCGCCGCCACCGGCGACGCCACTGGCGAGCCGTCTCATCTCGGCGAAGCCGCCATGCACATCGACGGCCGGCTCGATGCCGACGACGCCACCGCCCTGACGGCGCTGTTCGGCCTCGACCATGTGGTCGGCGTCGATCAGTTCCCGGGCCGGGTGACGCTCTCGCTCACCGGACCGCTCAACGGCGAGATGCGTGTCGACGGCGAGGCGGCCGCCAGCGGTTTGACCGCGGCGGCGCGTGGCGTTCTGCGATTGAACGGCGGGGAAACACCGCGGGCCTCGTTGCAGGTCCTGGCGACCGCCGCCGACCTTCGGCCGTTGCAACAGGCGATGACCGGACAGGCCGGCGATGCAGTTCCAATCTCGGTGCGCGCCGCGCTTGCCATCGGCGGCACCGCCGTGTCGTTGACGCAAATCGCCGTCGCCGCCGGCAAGGCGTCGGTGCGCGGACGGTTCGACGTCAATCTGACGAGCCCGATCGGCGTCGATGGCGAGCTCGCCGCCGACAATGTCGACGGCGCTTGGCTCACGGCGATGCTGCTGGGGCTGCCCGGCCGAGCCCGCGGCGCTGCCGGATTATGGTCGAGCCAGCCGCTTGGCGCCGGCGCCTTCGCGCGGCTGAACGGCACGGTGCGCTTTACGCTCGATCATGCGGCCTTCACCCCGGCGCTGGTGGCCAGCAGCCTGAAAGGTGTGGCGCAGCTCCGCCCCAACGAGATCGCCCTCGACGATCTCGATGGCGGTTTTGCCGGCGGCCGCGTCACCGGCGCCTTGGCGTTTCGCCGCGATGCCGACGGCATTGCCGGCCGCGGCCACATTGCGCTGAGCGACGCCGACGCGGCGACGCTGCTCGCCACCGACAAGAAGACCATCGACGCCAAGCTCACGGTGCAATCCGAACTCGACAGCATCGGCGCGAACGCGGCGGCGCTCGCGGGCAGCACGCACGGCAGTGGCACCGTCGCGGTTACCGACGCGCGCATCGCTGGCTTCGATCCTGCGGCTTTCGCCGCTGCCATGGGCGTGGCCGATCAGGGCGCGTCGATCGAGCCGGCGAAGATGACGGCGATCGAGCCAGTGAAAATCCAGGCCGCGGTCAACGCGGCTGCCGCCGGCGGTCACCTGACCGTGCCGCGAGGCGAGGCCACGCTTACGATTACCAACGGTAAGGTGAGCATCGCCAACGCGATATTGCCGGCGCAGGACGGCGCTGCGCTGTCGCTCGCCGGCGCCCTCGACCTCGGCAGCGGTGCGGTCGATGCACGCATGACCCTGTCGGCGCCGCCGCCGGCACACGCCTTGATCGGGCTGCGGCCGGAATTTTCCGTAGCGCTCAAAGGCCCGCTCGGGGCGCCGGCGCGCACGCTCGACGTTTCCGCGCTGATCGGATGGCTGACGTTGCGCGCCGCGGAGTTGCAAACCCGGCGCCTTGAATCGATCGAGGCGAATAGCCGGCTGGAGGTGATCGGTCGCGTCGTTCGCTCCGAGCCTGCGGCCATCCCGATGGCCCCCGCCGGCCGAACCGTGGAAGCCGAGTTCGCAGTACCCGCTATCGGTACGCGCGGCCCCGAGCTGCTGCAGCCCGACGCGTCGGTTGGCGGCGCTGCGCCCGGGTCGACAGCGATCAAGCCGCAGGCGGCGACGCCGGCCGCGCCGCACGCTGCGGCGCCCACGCTTCCGCCGCCGCTGAATTTGCTATTCGGGCCGAAGCACTGACGCCGCCGCGGTCGGTACCACGATCATCGGGGCCTGGCCTTGGCCCGTGGTCTCGGCGCGGTCGTTGGTGCGGGTCCGGTAGTGGTCGAGCACGAACAGCCGAATGGCCGACGATAAATTGCCGTGCGCGCGGCCCGTATCGATCTCGGCAACAAGGTCCGACAAAGTCTTGTCGCGGCCGACCGCAATCTCCTTGAGGCCTTTCCAGAAGGCGTCCTCGAGGCTGACGCTGGTCTTGTGGCCGGCGATGACGATCGAGCGTTTGATGACCGGCGATTTCATTGCCTGTCTCCCGTTTCGATCCGGTGGAGGTCGAGACTTCTTTGGGCTTGGTCGTTGCGAGATTGCGTCTGGGTTCGTTCGGTTTTTGTCCGCCCATGAACGAGGCGGGTTTCGGCGGCAACGTTGTCCGCTTGGCGGCGTTTGGCCCATTTTCGGGCGATCCGCAGGTTGACGATCTCGGCCATCAAGAGTCTCGGGTAACCGGATAAGGTGGACGGGGCCATTCAGGCCCGTTTCGACTGACAATGAATACGCTGGTATCCTGGCACTGGATCACGATCAGCGAGAGTTCTATGAGGAGCGAACGCTGGGTTGTCGAGGGAAATTGTGCCGATCGCTCTTGTAATCAGTAAAATCATATTATCATAGCTTAAGAATCCCCACCGCATTGGTTCCAATATTGCTAAGAGTTGTTGGCAATATACAGTGCAGCGGCCTCTACAGTACTCAAGGCTTTCTGGGGAATTACCTCAAGTATGTCAATTGCTACGCAGCGTCGGCTCAATAATTACTCCAGGTTGCGCCGGTAGTGCACCGGGACATTAGTCGAAGACTGCGAGCGGTGCGGTAGCAGGACACCTCAAAGACTCACACAAGTTCGTGATCGTCCGAAGGGGGAGGAGCGAGCGACCGTTCAGGGGTCGGGATGGGTCATCCGGGCCGGCTGCACCAGGCGATCGAATTCCCGGCCCGAAACGAAACCGAGCCGGATCGCCTCCTCGCGCAGCGTGGTGCCGTTCTTGAGCGCCGCCTTGGCGATCTGCGCCGCCTTGTCGTAGCCGATGTGCGGCGCCAACGCCGTCACCAGCATCAGCGACTTCTCCATCAGCTCGCGGATGCGCGGCTCGTTGGCGCGGATACCGACGACGCAGTGATCGGTGAAGGAGTTCGCCGCGTCGGCCAGCAGCCGGATCGATTGCAGCATTGCGTCGATGATCACCGGCTTGAACACGTTGAGCTCGAAATGGCCTTGGCTCGCGGCGACCGTAATGGTGGTGTCGTTGCCGAACACCCGGGCGCACACCATGGTCAGCGCCTCGCACTGGGTCGGATTGACCTTGCCGGGCATGATCGAAGAGCCCGGCTCGTTTTCCGGCAGCAGCAACTCGCCGAAGCCGGAGCGCGGCCCGGAGCCGAGGAAGCGGATGTCATTGGCGATCTTGAACAGGTCCGCGGCGAGCGCGTTGAGCGCGCCGTGGGCGAAGACCAGCGCGCCGTGGGAGGCGAGCGCCTCGAATTTGTTCGGCGCGCTGACGAACGGCAGCCCGGTGATGGCGGCGACTTTCTTGGCGAACAGCGTGGCGAAGCCGCGCTTGGCGTTGAGCCCGGTGCCGACCGCGGTGCCGCCCTGCGCCAGCGGGTAAAGTTCCTTCAAGCCGGTTTTGACGCGCGCAATGCCGGACGTTATCTGCGCTGCGTAACCGGAAAATTCCTGGCCGAGCGTGAGCGGCGTTGCGTCCTGGGTGTGGGTGCGGCCGATCTTGACGATGCGCGCGAACGCCTTGGTCTTGGCCTTGAGCGCGCCTTGCAAGTGCGTAAGCGCCGGCAAGAGCCGCTCCATCATCTCCTGCACTGCGGCGATATGCATGGCGGTCGGGAAGCAGTCGTTCGACGACTGGCTCATATTGACGTGGTCGTTGGGATGCATCGGCGCTTTGGCGCCGCGCTTGCCGCCGAGCAGCTCGTTGGCGCGGTTGGCGATCACCTCGTTGACGTTCATGTTGGTCTGGGTGCCGGAGCCGGTCTGCCACACCGACAGCGGAAAATGCCCGTCAAGCTTGCCGTCGATGATCTCTTGCGCTGCCCGCGCGATCGCGTTGGTGCGCCGCGCGTCGAGCAAGCCGAGCGCGCGATTGGTCTCGGCCGCCGCAAGCTTGACGATGGCCAGCGCCCGGATCACCGGGCGCGGCATGCGCTCCTCGCCGATGCGGAAATTGTTGCGCGAGCGTTCGGTCTGCGCCCCCCAATAGCGATCGGCGGCAACCTCGATCGGGCCGAAGGAATCGGTTTCGGTTCGGGTTTTCACTTCTTGCGGAAGCGATCGAGCCGCACGACCTCGGCACCGCCGCCACCCTCTGCCGTTGGCGGTACCGGCGGCGGCGCGGCCTCAGCCGGCAACGGCGCGGGCAGCGCATCGGGCTTGCTTGGCGCGGCCGGCGCGGGGCTGACGGCAGTGGGCGCCTTCTCTGTCGCCTTGGCGCCAGCGCTCTGATCGTCGGCGGCCTGACGTTCGAGAGTCTCGAACTGGAAACCGAATTGCACCGCCGGATCGAAGAATGCCGTCACTGCCTCGAACGGCACCGTGACGCGCTCCGAAACGCCGCCGAACGACAGGCCGACCGAAAAGCTGTCGTCGTCGACGGCGAGATCCCAGAACTGGTGCTGCAGCACGATGGTCATCGCCTCCGGGTATTGTGTGCGCATTCGTTCCGACAGCCGCACGCCCGGCGCCGCGGTGGCGAAAGTGATCTTGAAATGATGCTGGTCCGGCAGGCCCTTCTTGGCGACGTCGGCCAGCACGGTGCGCACCACCCCGCGCAATGCCGCCTGGGCGAGAATGTCGTAGCGGATGTGGTCGACAGCCATCGGGAATCAGGGGTCAGGAATCAGGAAGCCAACAAGAGATAGCGCCGGAATAATAGACTTCCAGACCGATTCTGTCCTGATTCCTGATGCCCGATCCCTGACGCCTGGAAAGTGGAGGCTTCTGTTGCCAGGTGCCTCCGAACCCCGCCTGATGGAGCTTAACCCATCAGGGCTTTAAGTCGGTCTTTCGGACTGCTTACGCAGCCAGAGCAACCGGAGCATAGTTGTCGTTGGCAACTATGAATTTGGCCCGATAACGCCGGAACCATGCCGGGCAAAAGCACGCCTTTTACGCCCTCGTCGATCCTATTTCGACCCCGTAGTCAGGAGTCAGGCATCGGTAATCAGGTATCAGGAAGAAAACCCGCGCTTTGCGTCCTGATCCCTG
>Ga0335081_10021856_pt1 | contig 10351 bp, 8 predicted proteins | sample Lox_Sample_35_FD_206713 | JGI IMG/M metagenome (GOLD analysis project Ga0335081, IMG submission 206713) | Soil microbial communities from Loxahatchee National Wildlife Refuge, Florida, United States - Lox_Sample_3.5 | ecosystem: Environmental > Terrestrial > Soil > Wetlands | place: USA: Florida...
TGAGTCTCTTCCCGAAGGCTTCTGCGACGACTGCTGGCAGCAGTCCCTGGACCGGCAGCAGCGATTCGGCGTCAACCCGAAAGAGGACTACCCGTGGGTCTACCACGTGACCCACATCTGGGACGGGATCTGACGCCCTGACCCCGACCTCAACGGCGGCCGAGGAAGTTGGTCACTCGAGGTCAGGTCGTCTGGCCTTAGTGGCCGAACCGGTCACGCGTAGGCATGAAGCAGGGAGCCCCTGGAATGCTGGCGGCGCGGCTACCAGGGAATTCCAACGACGGCAACCCCGGGTGGGGCGGACCCGGGGTTGCCGCTTCATCCCTCCTCTCATCCCGCCACCAGGTGGTGATCCACCGGTGGGGCTGGACCCTGGTGCCGGACCTGCCCGACGCGCATGTCACCTTCGCGGCACACGCCCGATCGCGGGCGGGTACACCTCGCCAGACAGTTCGATTGACAGCATGCGGCCGTGGGTAACACACCACTAGGAGGGCGCGGGACCGGGGAGGAGGGGGCCCCATCGGCGCAGAAATTAGGACACTCCCGCCCATTTCGGTTCCCGCGATCAGTGTTTATGGTGGTTCTGTCGGTTATTTCGTCATTGACGTTTTCGTGACGTTGGGTGGGGTTTAGTGTGGCGAGGGAACTGCAGCCCGGGGACCCGCAGACCATCGGTCCGTATCGGCTGGTGGGGCAGCTGGGTCAGGGCGGCATGGGGCGGGTGTACCTGGGCGTGTCCCCCGGCGGGCGGCCGGTGGCGGTCAAGGCGATCCGGTCCGAGCTGGCCGCGGATCCGGACTTCCGGCGGCGGTTCGGGCGCGAGGTCGCGGCGGCACGGCGGGTGAACGGCGTGTTCACCGCGATGGTGGTGGACGCGGACGTCAACGGGCCGGTGGCGTGGATGGCCACCGCCTACGTCCCCGGGCCCTCGCTGGCCGAGGCGGTGGACCGCCACGGGCCGGTGCCGGAAGGGTCGCTGCTCATGCTGGCCGCGGGCCTGGCCGAGAGCCTGAGCGTGATCCACGCCGCGGGCGTGGTGCACCGGGACCTCAAGCCGTCGAACGTGCTGCTGGCCGAGGACGGCCCGCGGGTCATCGACTTCGGCATCTCCCGGGCCGCGGAGACCACCGCGCTGACCCAGGCGGGCCTGGTGATCGGATCGCCCGGGTTCATGTCCCCCGAGCAGGCCCAGGGTTACGACGTCGGGCCGTCCAGCGACATCTTCAGCCTGGGGGCGGTGCTCGCCTTCGCCGCCACGGGCGAGGGACCGTTCGGCACCGGGACGACGGCGAGCCTGCTGTATCGCGTGGTCCACGGGACGCCCAGCCTGGACCGGGTGCCGGCCTCGGTGCGGCCGCTGATCGAGCGCTGCCTGGCCAAGGACCCGGGGCAGCGCCCCACTGCGGCCGGCCTGCTGGCCGAGGTGGGCGCCCTCCAGCCGACCACGAACTGGCTGCCCGATTCGCTCGTCCGCTCGTTCACCCGGGACACCGCCACCGGCTCCGCACCCGGCCTGGCGAGCGCACCCGGCCTGGCGAGCGCGGCCGGCCTGGCGGGTGCGGCCAGCGTGGCGGGCGCGGCGGCCCCCGCGACGGCAGGCGTGGCGCCCGATGTGGCGGCCGACGCGGGCATGCCGCCGACGCGGACCACGATGGCCGGCTCCGGGCGGCGGACCGGGGAAAGCCAGCTTCTGGCCCCCGCGAGCGATTCGCTGACCGCCCCCCCGGGGGCTCCTCCGCCGCCTCCCGGAGGCGCGTATCGTCTGCCCCAGAGGCCCCAGCCGCGGCGCAGCCTGTGGCGGCCGGTGGTCCTGGCCTGGATCATCGGCGTGCTTCTCGTGCTATCCGGCGCGACCGCTTTCGCCCTGACCTCCTTCACCGGGAAGACGACCACCCCGACCAGCCCCGCGGCGGACACGTCCTCGGCGACGGCGCCCACGTCCGCCAGCCAGTCGGTCTCGAGCGTGTCGACCTCTCCGCGCAGCGCGTCGACCTCGGCGAGCCCGTCCACCTCCCAGAGCGCGTCCCAGTTCACGTCCCGGCCGGCGAGCACGCCAGGAACGACGCCGGCGACCACTCACGCGAGCACGCCAGCCAGCACCCCCGCGAGCACCCCGGCCAGCACGCCCGCGAGCACCCCGGCCAGCACGCCGGCCAGCACCCCGGCCAGCACCCCCGCGAGCACGCCAGCCAGCACCCCCGCGAGCACGCCAGCCAGCACCCCCGCGAGCACGCCAGCCAGCACCCCCGCGAGCACGACGGCCAGCACCCCCGCGAGCACGCCGGCCACGACACCAGCGACCACCCCGGCGACCACGGCCGCGTCCGGGACCGCGACACTGTAAGGCCGCCGCACGGCCCGGGGTCAACCCGTTATGCGGAACCCGCACGGCGGGACTCGGCGGTTGCGAACAAGTCGATTCCCTGATCGGCCGCATGGGCGACGAGCAGCCTGCTGACGAGCCGGGAGAGCGCGGCGCGGTCCCGCGGCGGCAGGCGGTCGAGCATCGCCAGGACGTCGGCCCCGAAGCGGGCCGAGGCCTGGGATACGAGCGCCCGGCCGTCGCCGGTGAGGCTGACAAGCACCGCCCGCCGGTCCGCCGTCGAGGGGACGCGCACGACCAGGCCGCGGCGCTCCGCGCGGTCGACCAGGCCAGGATCAACGCAGCCGTCGTGACATCGTTCGCGGAGGCGCCGCACTACCGGCAGTTCGAGGTTCCGTGTCCGCGCAGTGCGGACGAGGCGCTCGTCGAGGTCCTCGCCGTCGGCCTGCACCCGCGTGTGCGGACCGGCGCCGCCGGGGGCCACTACACCAGCACCGGAACGCTGCTGATGATGCTGTCCGCCGCTTCGTGGCCGCCAGGAAATCACCCGGCGGCGCCGAGATCCTGACATCAGGTGCGCCGTCGCCGGAACCAGGCTGACCCTGGACCAGACCGAACACCCGACGGACACTACGAATTGAGGTCTTTTCAGGTGTACGGCCGAGGCTCTGGCTTCTGGGGCATGAGGAAGATGATCGCGGCACCAGACCCTCTGGCCCGGCTCGGCCAGAAAGGCTTGCAGCCAATCGCAGGAACAGAGGAAGGTCCACGATGGGCACCATGATGGCGCTGCGGGCGCATGCTCGCGGCGGACCCGAACAGCTGGTCTACGAACAGGCACCGGCGCCGTCCGCCGGGCCGGGCGAAGTGCTCATTGCCGTGCACGCAGCGGCGATTACCTATGCGGAGCTGACCTGGGATCTGGAGTGGACCACCCGGGACGGTAAGGACCGGACGCCGGTCATACCGTCCCATGAGATGTCGGGCATCGTCGCCGGCCTCGGCGCCGGCGTCGCCGGCCTAGCCGAAGGCGATGAGGTGATCGGCCTGATCGACTTCGACCGCGATGGCGCGGCCGCCGAGTACGTGGTCATGCCCGGCGCCAGCCTTGCCGCCAAGCCGCAGTCGCTCTCCCACGTGGCCGCGGCGACGCTGCCGCTCGCGGCGCTGACCGCCTGGCAGGCGCTGGCGGACCACGCGGCCCTGGAACCCGGCGAGCAGGTGCTGGTCCAGGGGGGCGCCGGCGGAGTCGGCATATTCGCCGTCCAGCTCGCGGCGATCCTCGGCGGCCACGTCACCGCCACCGGCCGCAGCGCCGACGCCGGCTTCGTCCGGGATCTCGGCGCGGAACGCTTCGTCAGCGCCGAGGCCGGGCGTCCCGGCCAGCCCGCGGGCGGGTTCGATGTCGTCATCGACACCGTCGGCGGCGCCGTGCTTGACGGCTCTTACGGCCTGCTGCGCGAGGGCGGTCGGCTGGTCACCCTCGGCGCGCCCCCGGACCAGGAGCTGGCGGGCAGGTACAAGGTCCACGCCATGTTCTTCGTCGTCGAGCCGGACGCTAACGAGCTCGCCAGGCTGGCGGAGATGGCCGGCACGGGAAGGCTGCGAGCGGTGATCAGCCAGACCTTCCCGCTGGCCGAAGGGCAGAAGGCCTTCGAAAGCGGCGGAGGGGCCCGGCGTCCCGGCAAGACGGTCCTCGTCGTTCGCTGATCTGCCAACCGGATCTCCCAGATCGGCGTCACGTTGCGAGCCGGGAGCAGGTGACCTGGCTGCCGATCCATCCGTGTCACATTTCCCGGCGGCCCGGCGTCATGCTGATGAGATCTCAGCCGATGGGAGAAGGAGGGTGCCCGATGGCACGCATCAACGGCGTATCAAAGTCCCAGGCCGGCCTGGTCGTCAAGCTCGTCTACCGGTTCGGCCCACGGATGATGAAGAAGCTGACCGGCCGCGATCCGCAGACTGGCAGCGGGATCGAGCCGATGGAGATCTGGGCGTACCAGCCGAAGATGATGATCGGCATGGGCCGGTTCAACCAGGCGGTCCGCAAGGGCAAGACCGTCGACGAGCGGACCAGGAACCTGGTCGAGCTGAAGGGCGCGCAGATGATCGGGTGCGAGTACTGCGTCGACCTCGGCTCGCAGATATGCCGCAACTCCGGCTTCTCCGACTCCGAACTCCTCGCCCTGCCGCGCTACGCGTCCAGCGACCTGTTCACCGACCGCGAGAAGGCGGCACTCGACTACGCGGTCGCGGTGATGCGCACACCGGTGGAGGTCACCGACGAGCTGTTCGCGCGCGTGCGGTCCTACTTCGACGACCGCCAGCTGGTGGAGATCACCGCCCTGCTGACGCTGGTGAACCTCGACCGCTTCAACGCCGCGTTCGGGATCGGCTCGGCGGGCTTCAGCGACGGAATGGTGTGCGTCCCGCCGGACCGCCCCGGGCTGACATCCACGGCGCCGCCAGCTGCGCGGTAGCTGGCAGTGGCAGTCCAGGGAAAACGGGGCGGCTGGCTGTTTTCGCGGGCTGGCGGCAGGCTGGGGGCATGACGACGACACTGATCACCGGAGCGAACAAGGGTCTTGGGTACGAGACGGCGCGGCGGCTCATCGCGGCCGGGCACGCCCTCTGGCCTGCGGCCCGGCCGGCACATGTTCGGTGCCAGGCGAGCTAGAGGGCCCCGGCGGTGCACGGCTGCGGCTGATGCTCGTCGCGGTTACGGCTCGAAGTGGTCACCATGGCGGGCAGGCGGTTCGTCCGGCATCCGGGCTATGGGACCGGCGGCGTCGCCCGGGGTTCTGGGCCGCGCTGATCGCGGCGTCACCCGGGGTTCTGGGCCGCGCTGATCGCGGTGGCGGCGCTGGCGGCGGCGGGCTGCGGGGGGACGGGCGGGTCCCCGTCGGCTGCGCCGTCGCCGTCGCTGCCCAAGACCACGCTGACCGCCTGCAGCGTCGACGGGCTGGCCGCCGACTGGTATTCGTGGAGCAGCGCGGGACCACCGGGTCGGGCCTGCAGACGTGCCCGGGCTCGAGAACTGGCTGGCCAGCCCGGCCGCGATCCAGGCTACGGCCCGCCGCTGCCTGGCCTCGGCGAGCCGGGACCCGCGCCACGACACCACCACCTCGGCGGTCCGCGACCTGGACCAGGTCCGCCAGGCGCTGGGGTACAACCAGATCAACCTCTACGGGGTGTCCTACGGCGTCACGATGGGCCTGGCCTACCTGCAGCGCTACAGCAGCCACGTCCGCGCCGCCGTGCTGGACAGCGGCTCGCTGCTGAACGTCCCGGAACAGCAGCTGGACCCCTCGCACGCCCGGTCGGCCTTCGACCAGCTGGCCAGCCGCTGCGCGGCCACCCCGGCTGCGCCCGGTCCTACCACCCCGCCGCCGACCTGGCCGCCATCGTGGCCCGGCTGACCGCCCGCCCGGTCCAGGTCACCCTGCCCGGCCCCGGCGGCCAGCACCAGGCCCTCACCGTCACCGCCCCCATGGTGACCGGCTTCGTCGACACCCAGCTGTCCTCGATCCAGACCGCGGTCCAGCTGCCCGCCGTCCTGCACGCCCTGGCCCTGGGCCGGTGGTCGCAGGTGATCGCCCAGTCCGGGCTCACCACCGCGGACCTGCTCGGCGGCCCCATCTCGGTGCAGGACGTCACCATCCGCTGCAGCGACGCGTGGGCGGCCATGAACCCCGCCACGGTCGGCCAGCAGGGCCCCTCGGTGTTCGCCTCCGAGGTCACCGTCTCGGCCACCGGATGGCGCGCGCTGTGCGCGGCCTGGCCGCATGACCCCGGCGTGTCCGGGACCGTGCGCAGCGCCGTCCCCGTCGTGTTCCTCAACGGCACCGCCGACCCCGGCGACCCGCCCGCCAGCGTGGCCGGCGCCAGGGCCACCATGCCGAACGCGCTGCCGGTCTCCGTGCCCGGCGTCGGGCACTGGACGCTTAACTGGAATCCTCACCCCGGCTGCCTGCTCGCCGCCACCACTGCGTTCGTCCAGGCCGGGCGGCCCGCCAGCCCGGCCGCCTGGGACGCCTGCACCCGCGCCCTGGCCAGCGAGCCCGTGCCCTTCCCCGCCTCCTCGTTAGCCGAACATGCCGGGCTGGTAGTCCCCGGCGGGCTGCCGGACGATGACGTTCACCCGGTTCCAGGCGTTGATGAGGGCGATCTGGGACACCAGGGCCGCGAGCTGCTCCTCGTCGTAGTGCTTGGCGGCGTACGAGGCATTCGACAGGTTGTCGTAGCTGGAATCCCCCGGTAGCCGTGCCGCCAGCATGCCAGGGGCTCTTAACTCCTCGCCTACGCGGGACCGGGCCGACCGGGGAACGGTGGACAACGCTGATCACCGGCCATCTGGCGTCAGGGTGATGAGCGGTAGGTCTCGAAGAACAGTTCGATACACCCCTTGAAGCGACCTGAGGTCAAGCTGACCCACCGTGCGTGGTCTTCCCGGTCCTGAAGGGGCCGGGCTTCCGCGCTTGGTCCATGGTGGTGAATCTGCTCCGCAGGGCGGAGTGAATACAGACAGCGTAGGCGATTTGGTGGGAGGTGAGCTGGTGGGCGGAATCAAGGCGGCCGGTGTGACGTGCCTGTTTCACGGCTGCCCGTAGGTTGGCCTGCTCGGTGGTGAACCAGGCAATGGCGTCGGCGGTGAGCCGTCGCGCTGTCTCCCCCGGGATGATGCTGGGGGGTGGCTGGCGGGCAGGACGCGGGAAGGCGGCCTCGGGCGGCAGGCGGTCGGCCGCGAGCATAGCGAGTTGCAGCCAGCTGTCGAACAGACGCCCCAGCGCATCGTTCTGGCCGCTGGCGGGCTCGTCGTCGAGACGTTCGGCGGCGTACTCGCGGAGCAGGTCGTGCAACTGGTATCGCGGTTCGCCGGTCGAGTCGGTGCCAAGGGGAGTGAGCAGGGACCTGCCGACTAGCTCATCTATCACGTCGGCGACGTCAGGCTCATCGAGGAGTGCGCCGACTACCCATTCGGCGAAATCTGCCGGGCCGAGCCGTGCCAGCAGGCTGAACGCGCGTCGAGGGTGGTCGGGCAGCGACTCGTAGCTGGAGGCGATGCTTGCCCGCACCGACAGCTCTCCGGTCTCCAGCTCGCGCAGCCGGTCGTTATGGCCGGTAATCCTGCGCACCATGGCCGCCAGCGGCCACGGCGGACGGGCGGCCAGCTTCGTGGCGACGATGCGCACCGCCAACGGCAGCATCCCGCAGGCTTGCACAATCTCACCTGCGGCCCGGGGCTCGGCAGCGACTCGGTGTGAACCGACGATCCGGGTCAGCAGGCTGACCGCGTCATCGGGCGTCATCACATCCAGCGGCATCAGGTGCGCGGCGTCCAGGCCTTCCAGGCGTGCCCTAGAGGTGACAAGCAGGGCGCATCCTGCCGTTCCCGGGATGAGCGGACCGACCTGCGCGGCCGTTGCCGCGTCGTCGGCGACGACAAGCACGCGTCGGCCGGCCAGGCGGGACCGGTAGCACGCTGCTCGTTCTGAATGGTCATCGGGAACCGCGGACTCGGACACGCCTAGCATGCGCAGGAGTTCTCTCAGGACGTCGCCGGCGTCGCGCGGACAGGCTGATGCTCCGGACAACTGCACCCACAGCTGACCGTCGGGGAACTGTGCCCGGACCTTGTGCGCGGCATAAAGGGCCAGCGAGGTCTTTCCCACGCCCGGGAGCCCGGAGATCGCCACTCGCGGCACGCCAGGCTGGCCGGCAGCTGGAGAGACAGCGGTGATCAGCTGCTCGCATTCTGCCGCGCGGCAGGTGAAGTCCGCCGGGGCGGCCGGCAGACGAAACACCGGTGCCCACGGCCGGGCTGTCCCTACAGGCCTGGCAGACCCGGCATGCGCGGGGATCTCCTGGTGCAGAACCTTCGCGTGCGCTGCTCGGAGCACCGTGCCGGGAAGCATGCCTAGTTCCTCATCCAGCCTCCGCTGCAGTTCCTGGTAGGTGCGCAGTGCCTCTGCCTGCCGACCCGTGCCTGCCAGCCCGATCACCAGGCGGGCATGGACAGCCTCATCGAGCGGATCCCGCCTGGCCAGGACCCGAAGATGCGGCAGCGCACGGTCGTGCCACCCGGCGCTCGAGGCGGCGTCGGCATACTCCAAGGTGGCTGCTGTCCGCTCCTCGGCCAGCGCGATCACTGCCGGATGATTGTGCAGGATACCGATATCTGCCAGTGGCTCGCCCCGCCACAGTTCGAGCGCCTGCTCTAGGTCACCACATGCCTGCTCGACGTTCCCGTCCGCGCGAGAGGTGCGCGCGCTCTCCACGAGGCGGCGGAACTGCAGCAGGTCAAGTTGGCTTTCCGCGAGGATCAGCCGGTAACCGATCCGGTCCCGGACCAGGCACTCGCCGTGGAGATCCCGGACCGAGCCGAGCACCGACCGCAGTCGGCTCACGTACGTCTGAACAATCCCGATCGCGCTGCGCGGCGGCTTTTCATCCCACAGCGCGTCGACAATCGAATGTCGGGGCACGTTCTCATTGGGGTGCAGCGCCAGCAGCCCCAGCAACGCTGCGGGCGCGTCGGCCAGGTCAGGCACCACGGCGTCCTCACCGCTCACCGCCACCGGCCCCAGGACATCGACCCGTAGCCCGGCAACCCTCCGCCTAACCGGATCCGTGCCCGCGGCAGTGCCTGGTTCTCCCGACGGTGTCAGCTTTGGGTCCCCAGCCGCCGGACAGGAACCGGCCAGTGCCTTTTCCTGCCGATTGTCCAGTCCCAGAGCGTTCGCCACACGCTCGGTCAACTCCGGACGCGGATGCCCGAACCTCCCCTGCTCCAGGTCCCGGACAAACCCCAGGCTCACCCCCGCCCTGTCGGCAAGCTGCCGCTGTGTCAGACCCCTGCTCCGGCGCGCATCGCGGAACCGCGGCCCAACTGACCCGCCCGGGCTCCCGTTCACAGCCGATCATCTTCCCCCGGGCGCGCAAGACGCCCATTCCGCTCGGCGCAAGCACCTCGCAAACTACTAACCCCACCCACAGTAGCCGGCCGCTCCATTCCCGTACTACGGGCGTCCGTCCCGTATGCCTACACTCCGCGATCGGGCATCGGATCGCTGACTACGACGAATGCGGCTGACCATCAACGCTGCGGTATACAGCGCGCGTAGAGACCCGATCAGGCCGTCAGCGCAATCCTCTAAGAGCAAGGCAAAACAAGAGATGTTCACTTAGCAAGCCGCGCAAGGGAGAAGCGATGGTGTCACAGCCTTACGTCGACGGCATCACGGACACGGTGCCTCACCTCATCGCGAGCAGCCTGACCGTCGGGCAGCTCGCGGCCGAGAATGAAACGCTCAAGGTCTGCGTGGTCAGCCCTGACCGCTGGTTCCTTGGCGATGTCGCGACGATCACTAGCCGCGACGGCCGCGCATTCGTCGGCGACGTGGAAGGCATGGACGTCTACACCGGCGAAGTCACCATCAGGCTGGCGGACGGCTGAGGCGCGGGCCCGGCATGCTGCTCAGCGCGTGCCGGGCCTGACCCCCTACTACCTACCACCTGCATGGCGACGAGCCGTCTAGCTGCACGGACAGCCGGACCAGGTCCTCCGGTGCGCCCGGGTTGACCTCGCCGGTGACGATCGGGGCCATGGCCGCGTCGCACGCGATCGCGTCGGCGTCCTCGCCGGCCGTCAGGTGACGGCGCTGATCTCGTCGATGCTTTCCTGCAGGACATGGAGGGTGTGGTCGCGGCCGGGCGCTTCGTGCCATAGCTGCTCGAATTCCTCCCGAAACCGCTTGGACACCTCGGCGTCGCGGACGAGCGCGTTGGCGAACCACGGCCCCCGGCCATCCGATGGTGACGCCTGGCCAGATGCCTGGTCGGTGAGGGTGAAAGTGAACAGGACGTCGGCCTGCTGGCCGGGCTTGCGCAGCAGAGACCACAGCCGATTGCCCGGGATCATGTCACCGGGCACGAACCGGAGTTCGTAACCGCCGGGATAGGAAGTCATGAACTCCATGACATTGCTCAGCTGCTGTTTTACCCAGGCCAGCCGTTCCAGCTTGT
>Ga0335081_10021857_pt1 | contig 10351 bp, 7 predicted proteins | sample Lox_Sample_35_FD_206713 | JGI IMG/M metagenome (GOLD analysis project Ga0335081, IMG submission 206713) | Soil microbial communities from Loxahatchee National Wildlife Refuge, Florida, United States - Lox_Sample_3.5 | ecosystem: Environmental > Terrestrial > Soil > Wetlands | place: USA: Florida...
ACCAGGGCAACTTTCACCTCGACTGGCCTGGCGTCGGCGAGCAACCTGTCTTCCAGAAGGTCAACGACCGTTTGAGGCAGGCCACCGAGGCGTTGGGAGGAACGTTCGTCCACAATCCGTTCTGGAGCAAGCTGCTTCACAGCAACCTCACCACCGTGCACCCTCTCGGCGGCTGCGTAATGGCGGACGACGCCTCGGGCGGTGTGGTGAACCACAAGGGCCAGGTATTTTCGGGCAAGGCGGGAGCGGCGGTTTACGACAATCTATACGTGGTGGACGGCTCGGTGATTCCGCGCCCGCTGGGCGTGAATCCTCTACTCACCATTTCCGCCGTGGCCGAGCGGGCTGTGGCCCTTCTGGCGCAGGACCGCGGCTGGCAGATCGAGTACAAACTGCCTTCCGCGCCGCGCGCGGTTGCGGCCGCCAAGCCCGGGATCGAATTCACGGAAACCATGAAGGGATTCTTTTCCGGAGAGGTTCGGACGCCCTCGGCGCCGCTTCAGATCGACGCCAGCTTCCAGCAAGGATTCGACCAGGGCAAGACCGCCAATTCACCATTTCAGTTTACGCTGACCATTGCCAGCGAGGATCTGGACGACATGATGTCGAATCCGGCGCACGAGGCGCGCATGGTGGGAACGGTGGTGGCGCCGGCGCTGTCGCCGAAGCCGCTCACTATCGCCGAGGGACGGTTCAATCTCTTTACGGTGGACGCCAACAACGTTGACACCCACAACATGCAATACCGCATGAACATGGTGACGGACGAAGGCCGCACCTACGCCTTCGAAGGCTTCAAGGTGACGCATCCGGACTTCGTGTTCGCGGTATGGCCGGCCACCACCACGCTTTACATCACGATTTACGACGGCGCCAGCCCGGCGAGCCCGATCCTCGGCAAGGGAATGCTCCGCATCGCCCCCGAGGATTTTGCCCGCCAGCTCACCACCATGAAGGTGATCAACGCGGGCAGCGTCGATCAGCGCCTCAGAGAAACCGCCCGGTTCGCGCGCTTCTTCCTGGGACCGCTGTTCGACACGTACGCGGACGTGTTCGCGCAGCCTGCCGTTTTCAACGCCGACGCTCCGCCGCGCCCGAAGCGCCCGTTGCGCGCGGCCGCGCCGCAGGTGGCGTTCTTCAAAACGGTTGATGGCGTCTCCCTGCGTCTCACCCGCTACCAGGGCGGCGCGAAGGGGCCGGTGATTCTGTCGCACGGGCTCGGCGTCTCGAGCCTTATCTTCTCGATGGACACCATCGAAACCAACCTGCTCGAATACCTCTTCGCCCACGGTTACGACGTTTGGCTGCTCGATTACCGGTCGAGTATCGCGCTCCCCGCGGCTACGCTGCAGGCGAGCGGCGACGACGTGGCCACCCGCGATTACCCGGCCGCCGTGGCCAAGGTGCTCGAGCTGACCGGCGCCAGGAGCGTGCAGATGGTGGTGCACTGCTGGGGCTCCACCACCTTTTTCATGGCCATGCTGGCGGGGCTGAAGGGGGTGCGCTCGGCGGTGGCGTCGCAGATCGCCACTCAGATCCGGGCGCCACTGGCCACCCATCTCAAGACCGGTTTGCACGTGCCCTCGTTCTTGAAGGCGGTCGGTGTCGAGTCCCTCACGGCCTACGTGGACGATCACGAAGGGCTGCTGGCCAAGGTTTACGATGCGGCGCTGAAGCTCTATCCGATCGAGCTGAAGAATCGCTGCACCAACGCCACCTGCCACCGCATCACGTTCATGTACGCGCCGCTTTACGAGCACGCCAACTTGAACGAAGCCACCCACGACAATCTCCATGAGATGTTCGGCGTGGCCAACATGAAGTCGTTCGTGCACCTGCAACGCCTCACCAACACCGGCCATCTGGTGGATTACGACGGCCGCGAGGTCTACCTGCCGCACCTCGACCGGCTGGCGATTCCGATCGCTTTCATTCACGGAGCGCGAAACGAGTGCTTCCTGCCCGAGAGCACCGAAATTACGATGAACGATCTGGCGACGGCCAACGGGAGTCGTTATTACAAGCGCCACGTGATCCCGGGCTACGGGCACATCGACTGCATTTACGGTAAGAACGCGGTGAACGACGTTTTCCCCTTCTTTTTGGAGCACCTCGAGGCAACTCAGTGACATCCGCAGAGCACGAAACTGCGGCGGCGTTCGAATAATTGCACGGGAGGAGGAACTGCGATGGCCAGAGCGGAAAAATGGTTCGGCCGGATCGTCTGGATCGGAATTCTCCTCAACCTCTGTTTCGTCATCCCGGCCATATTCGCGCCGGACATGCTCCTGGCGGGCCTGGACCTGCCACCCGAGACGTCGATGCTCTGGCTTCAGAACGTGGGTGCGTTGCTGCTCTCACTCAGCGTCTTCTATGTGCCCGCGGCCGTCGCGCCCTCGCGCCACCCCACCTACACCAAGCTGGTGGTATTGTCGCGGCTGATCGCTTCCGCCTTCTGGTTTTACCTGCTGCGCCAGCCGTCGCCGTCCCCATTCGTTCGCACAGCTCTTTGGACGGATCTGGCCTTCGGCGTGGTACTCCTCCTCTTGCTGAATCCCGCCCTGCGGCCCGAGAATCGCGTGAGCCTGGGCGGCGCCGGACGGGCGCTGCACGGCTTCGGCGCATGGCTCAAGGACGGCTGGCGCACCACCTGGGTGAAAGTGGCGCTGGCGTTAGTCGTCGTGGTCGGCGGACTCGCCGGCTACGGCTTGTGGTACTACCTGCTGCGGGCGCAGCCAGACTTTGAAGGCGCAACGCCACAGGAGCACTTCAAGTACGGCGCAATTGGACTGAGCACGGACAGCCGGTTGCCGTACTACATCTGGCAGGTGCTCCCGACGATGTTCCCCGAGAAGATGCCGGGTCCGGGAGGCTGGGCGTCCTTCGGATTCATCTTCGAGCCCGGACACGATACCCCGGTGGGATTCTCACTGCGCCACATTGGCTATCCAGCCCTTGAGGCCAATTGCTCGCTCTGTCACACAAGCACCTACCGGACCTCCCCATCCGACACGCCCAAGGTGATCCTGGGCGCGCCGGCGCACGGTCTCGACCTCGAGTCGTTTCAGCACTTCCTCTTTGATTGCGCCAGCGATCCCCGTTTTACGCCCGCGAACGTTTTGAACGCGATCAACCAGGTTCATCAGACCTCGTGGTTCGCAGGCCTGGTCTACCGGTTCCTTATCATCCCCGTCGCCAAGCATGGTCTGCTGGCGCAAAAGGCCGCCTATGCCTGGCAGGACAGCCGGCCCACCGAAGGGCGCGGACGCGTGGATACTTTCAATCCCACCAAATTCAACGTCTTCCACATGCCGGACGATCACACCATCGGCACCGTTGATCTGCCGCAGATCTGGAATCAGCGGCCGCGCGAGAATCTCTACCTGCACTGGGACGGCAACAACAACAATCTTCACGAGCGCAATTACGCCGCCGCCATGGCGGTGGGCGCCACGCCGCAGTCCGTGATCCCGGCGAGCTTTCAGGAAGTTACGGATTTCCTCCTGGAACTGAAGCCGCCCGCCTTCCCCTTTCCGATCGACCCGGCGAAAGCAGCGCGTGGCAAGGTAATCTTCGACCGCGAGTGCGCGGGCTGCCACGCCTTCGGATCCCCCAAGACCGGCCAAGTGACCCCGATCGAGGTTATCGGCACCGACCGCCACCGGTTGGACTCCTTCACACCCGAACTGGTGGAACGATTCCACGCCGTGAATGCTCCGCCCTTCAAGTTCGACGCCTACCGCAAGACGAACGGCTACAGCAATACTCCCCTTGACGGCGTCTGGGCGCGCGCCCCTTATCTGCACAACGGCTCCGTACCCACCGTCTGGGACTTGCTGCAACCGGCGGAGAAGCGGCCCGCAGTGTTCTACACGGGCTCCGACGTTTACGATCCCAAAAACCTGGGCTTCGTCTCCTCGGGCCCTGACGCCGAACGCGCGGGCTTCAAGTATGAGGTGTGTCTTCCGGGGAACTCGAACGTGGGGCACGCCTACGGCGCCGGCCTCAAGGACGATGACAAGTGGGATCTGATCGAATACTTGAAGACCCTTTAGTACGCATTGCTCATGAGGTCGATTGACGTAGCGCGACGGGATGCTCAGGCCCATCCCATCAAGGTGCGGATCCTTTTGGCAGCGGAGGATGAATGCCGCGAAATCGTTTGAAGATTCTGGTGATCGACGTCGGCGGCGAGCATGTGAAGGCGCTCGCCACCGGGCGCAAGGAGCCGGTGAAGATACCCTCGGGGCCCAAGATGACGGCGGCCACGATGCTGAAAGACGTGCGAGAGGCTACGGCCGGCTGGCAATACTCCGCGGTCTCTATCGGTTACCCGGGCCCGGTCCTTCACGGGCGGCCGGTTGCTGAGCCGCACAACCTCGGCCCCGGATGGGTGCGATTCAATTTCGAGAAGGCCTTTGGGTGCCCGGTGAGACTGGTCAATGACGCTGCCATGCAGGCGCTCGGAAGCTACGAGGGGGGACGGATGCTGTTTTTGGGCCTCGGCACCGGGCTTGGGTCGGCGATGATTGTCGATGGAACCGTAGAGCCGATGGAGCTGGCTCACCTGCCGTACAAGAAAGGCCGCACCTACGAGGACTACGTGGGTGAGCGGGGCATGACGCGCTACGGAAAAAAGAAGTGGCGCCGAAACGTCTTCGATGTGGTCGAACGGCTCAAGAGCGCGCTGGAGGCGGACTACGTGGTGCTGGGGGGAGGGAACGCCCGGCGGCTGCGCAAGCTCCCCACGGGTACCCGGCTGGGCGACAATCGCAACGCATTCGCGGGTGGAATGCGCCTCTGGCTGAGCGGCGCGCACTCTCGAGCCCGCGCCGTGAGGCGGCCCGCCTGACGCGCCGCTGCCGCGCTAATCGGACGCGCTTCTCACATCAACTCGGGCAGCGGCTCGCCACGAGCACGCCGAGGGTCGAGACGCAGTAGGGAACAAACAGGGTGATGATCCTGAGGCACGTCACCGCTGTGGCACGTCCGGCGATGACTTCGCCGAGACGATTGATGACGAACAGTATCGACGCCACGATCAGAGCGCTGCGGACCGTGTGCTTGAGATAGGGAGGATAGGCGACCACGCGAAATACTTCGTGCCATTGTCCCAGGTGGGAAGCTCAGGGGGCGGAGTCCGAGTACTCTGCCGAACGACTCGATCCTCTTGCTGGGAGTCGAACAATCTCTCGTCCATGCGAGCGTCGCCTGCGGGCTCACAGCCCGTGCCACCGCGCGATGATGCTCTTCTGGATTTCCGAGGTGCCGGAGTAGAGCGTTCCGGACATCGCATCGCGAAACTGGCGCTCCAGGCGGTTCTCGGTGAGCCCGCCCTGCGGCCCCTGAATCTGCAAGGCGTCGAGGCAAGTGGCGATGCATGCGCGGCTCACCGAGAGCTTGGCGATGGCAGCCTCGCGCAGCGGACGTTTGCCCTGCTGCTTCAGCCACGCCGCTTTGTAGAGCGCGAGGCGCGCGGTTTCGAGGCGCACGTCCATTTCAGCAATCTTGTCGGCAATTTCGGGGTGGACGTCTGCCGGGCGGCCCTCTTTGCCGGTGGTAGTGGCGTAGTTTACCGACGCCTCGAGCATTCGTTGCATGGCCCCCACATGACTCGCGAAGATGCAGATGCGCTCCCACTCCATCGAAATGGTGAAGATGGCCTGGCCGCCTCCCACTTTGCCCAGGATGTTTTCCTCCGGCACCTCGCAGTCGTCGAAGGCCAGCTCCGCCATGGGCGAGGTGCGCAGGCCCATTTTTTCAAGCTTTTTGCTGATAGTGAAGCCGGGCGTGCCCTTGTCTACGATGAATCCGGTCACCCCGGCCGCGCCCTTGGAGGGGTCCAAGGTGGCGTTCACAATTACCACGTCGGCTACCGAGGCGTTGCTGATGAACGTTTTGGAACCGTTCAGCACGTAGCGGGAGCCTTTCTTATCGGCGCGGGTGCGCAGGCTGAAGGCGTCGGAGCCGGAAGTGGGCTCGGTGGTGGCCTGGATGCCCACAAACTCCCCGCTGGTCAGCTTCGGCAGGTAGCGCCTCTTTTGCTCCTCCGTGCCGAATTGGAGGAAGGGGATTTCCGCGGTCCACATGTGGGCGTTAATGGAGAAGATGAGTCCGTTGTCCTCGCAGGCGTAGCCCAACGCCTCGAGCGCGCAAACCGTGGTAAGAATGTCCGCGCCGCGGCCTCCGTACTCTTTGGGGATCATCAGCCCGTGGATGCCGAAGCGGGCGCACTTATTCCAACCGTCGCGAGGAAACTCGGAGTTGTAGTCGAGCTTGCGCACGTCGTGATTGAGCTCGCGGCGCGCAAAATCGATCACCGACTGGCGCAGGGCTTGCTGTTCCTTCGTCCAAGAGAAGTCCACTTTCCACTCACTTTCCAAGGCTCCAAACGGTTGCGCAGCCACACTCTCGGGCGCGTCTTGCCCTCCGAGTGCGGCTGCTGGAAGAAGAATCATTTTATCATTTCGAGGCTGTCCGTCCCCCCGCCCATCATCGGGAGGCATGGAAGGTGGTGTGCACACAATGGGCTGCGCCCGAGGTCGGGTTGTTTACCCAGGCCGCCGGACCGCAGATGCCAGGTTGAGCGGCGAAACCGCGGGTTCGGGCAGTGCTGTGCGCCGTCAGCTAGTCCGCCCAGGCGATATACGCAGGCGCCACAAGGTTGGCTAACGGCACGATCATGAGAATGCCCCACCACTCGGGCTTATTGCGCGCCTTCGCGATCTGCATCCAGACGATGACCCCGATGACGATGTTGACGAGCGGAATGAAGAGTAGAATGATCCACCACAACGGCTTCTGAGCGATATTGAGCATCAGAATACAGTTGGCAATGGGGACCCAGGCCAGCCAGCCGTTGGGCGTGTTCGTCTTGCGCGCGATGGTTTGAAGGCACAGCGCCATGTAGATGTACGCTGCAATGCAAACGATCACCATGAAGAAGATGAAGACTGCGCCCATCGCCAGCAGACCGGCCGCGGCACGCGCGTTCTCATCCTGAAAGCCGAACGCCGGCCGCGTAGTGAGCGCGACCAGCGCCAATACCGGCAGCGCACCGGCTGCCTTGAGCGTCGCGGCGGCCACATTCCGCCGAGCCACTGCGGGAACGGTCCAATGCATAACAACCCTCCTCCGGGTCGATTTGTCCGCTTTCTTGAATGCACACCGAGGCAACTTTACGCCCGCCCGATTCTGGCGTCAATTCTTCTTCGCTTGCTTCGTTCGGCGCTGGATCACCCTAAACGACAATGGTCCGGCCGGAGATCGAGAATCCAAGGCAGGTGAGCCCATGCGAGCAAAAGCGGATCGTCTGGCCGGGCCGGTATGGTGGTGTCTGCTGGCAGCCGCGGCGTCCGGGGCGGTCGTGTCGGCAGCGGTGTTTATGGCGGCTCGATCGGCGGCGGTCGGTGCCAAGTTCAGCCCGCCGTTCGGCGCCTGGAAAAGACTTTCCGGGCACCCGATCATCGCGCCGCACGGGGCAGGATTTCAGTCCGCCGGCACCTTCAACCCCGCCGTGATCGAGCACGACGGAAAGATCGTGATGCTCTACCGCGCTCAGGATCACCACGGTACGTCTTCGCTGGGCTACGCGGTGAGCGACGACGGCGTGCATTTCACCCGCTCGCCGCAACCCGTCTTCGGGCCTGAGGCGCCCTACGAAAAGGGCGGCGGCACCGAAGACCCGCGCTTGGTCGAGATCTACGGAACGTATTACCTCACCTACACGGGCTACAACAACGTGGACGGCGTCGGCAAGGACAGGAAGGACGCGCAGCTTTGTCTGGCCACGTCTACCGACCTGAGGAACTGGACGCGGCGCGAAGTAATACTGCCGGCGTACCAGGGGAAGTGGAATGTGGGCTGGACGAAATCGGGTGCGATTGTGCCGGAGAAGATTAACGGCAAATATTGGATGTATTACCTGGGCGACGCCCGCGACGCCGGGAGCCAGATGGGCCTCGCGAGCTCAACGGACCTGCTGCACTGGACTGACGTTGCCGGCCGGCCGGTGGTGCGATCGCGGCCCGGCACGTTTGATTCGAAGGTCGTAGAACCTGGCCCGCCGCCGGTGGTCACGCCGGACGGGATCCTCCTGATCTACAATGGCGCCGACGACCATTTGCTTTATTCAACAGGGTGGATTCTGTTTGACAAGTCCGATCCCTCCCGCGTGCTGGCGCGTGCCGATCGGCCCATTTTTACGCCGGCGGAGACGTGGGAGCGCCTCGGACAGGTGCCGAATGTGGTGTTCGTGGAAGGGTTGGTGCGGCGCGGCGCGCGGTGGCTGTTCTATTACGGCGGCGCGGATCAGTACATCGGCGTGGCGTCGGCGGAGTCGCGTTAGCGCGCCGATTGCGTGCCGCGAGGGTGGCCTCCAGAGGTAGGGGTCGCCAGGGCGGCGTGGGCAGAGATCTCGTGGAGCAGGGTCACGAACGCGCCGTTGGTCCAGCCGAAACCAACCTGGTTCTTCGGGTACCCCACGGCCACCTGAGTCTCGGAGGATCGAGTGACCACATTGTATTTTTCCTTGATGGTTTTGTCGCGCCGGAAGTTCTCGGCCACCATGGAGAGGAACTGGCGCGAGGCGAGGTCGGCATCTTGAGTATCGCCGTAACGCCGCAGCCCTTCCACCGCGATGAGCTGCAGGGGCGCCCATCCATACGGGTAATCCCATTGGGCGCCGGTCTTTTCGCGGCTGGTGACGATGCCGCCGGGCTCGTCGAACATGCGGAAGTGGCCGGCCACGGCCCGGGCTTGATCCGCCGAAGCCAGACCCGCCCAGAGCGGATAGAACGTAGTGGCATAGACGTACGACGACTGCTTGCCCTTTTCGAAATCGTAGTCGAAATAGAGCCCTTGACCCGGATTCCAGAGGTACTGGTTCACCTTTGCCCGGCGGGCGCGCGCCCGGCCTTCCCATTCGGCGACGTCCTGCGGGTGACCCAGCTCGCGGCTCATCCACGCCAGGTCCAGCTCCGTCTTGTAGAGGAGGCTGTTCAGACAGACCGCCGCGTAGTGATGGGTGGCCGCGGCGAAGGGTCCGAAGCGGAAGCTAATGTCGAATCCGGACTCGCGCACGCTGCGGTCGCCCTTGAAAAAGTCGCGGCTGAGGTGCAGGGTTTCCACGGTGTCGCAGCCCTCCGGCGCAGTGGCTCCAGCCGCCGGGGGCGCCGCGCTCTCGTTGCACACCCATACGGAGTACGCCGGACCGAGAGTCAGAGCGGCTTCGGCGTGGCCCTCGCTTTTCACCATGTATCCGTCCGCCTCAGTGGGGTGCGCCAAAAAATAGCTCACCGCGCTGCGATAGTACGTCTCCGTCTCCGCGCCCACCTCGGGTACGGGTCCCTCGCCGAGGTCGTAGTAGCGCGAGAGCCCCGTCTCGCCCGCCAGGTGGGGTGCGCGCGTCCAGAACCGGTAATCGGTCAGGGCGTTGGCATAAGCGCGTTCGAGCCAGGCGTGGTCGCGGTGGCCTTGCGCCGCATCCGCCTCATAAACAGCCCGAACCATCGCGGTCAAGAACGGCGGCTGGGAGCGGGTGAGGTGGTAGGTGCGGTTGGAGTTCAAGATGTCGCCGTAATGCGCGATCTCAAAAAAGAAGTTGTCCACCATGCCGCGCGCCAGGTCGAGCCTGCCGTCCTGCAACAGTCCGCGGATGATGAAATAGCTGTCCCAGCCGTACATCTCGTTGAACATTCCCCCTGGCACCACGTAGGAATTCGGCAGGTAGAGCAGACCCGGCTGGAGCTTGCTGGTGTCGAGATCGTTGACGTGATGAATGACGGCGGGAAGGTGCTCCACGCGTACGCTGCAAGTCTTCTGGAGTTCGATGAGCGTCGGCGGCTCCGGAAAATCGGCCGGCAAATAGAGCACCGACCGCTCCGGGAATTTCGGATCCACCACGGAGTTGCAGTCGCTCGTGGACCGCGTCAGTGTGGTCCACCCGTCGGAGATATACTGCAGGACGTCGGAATAGTTCTGGCCCGCCGCTTCGTCGCGGGCCGCACCCACGCTGGGAGGCCGGAAGCAGAGCAGAACTAACGCCAGCAGGAACGCCGCCATGCGGCGGAGGGGCCGCCCGCAGCGCTCACCGCGTGTTGCAGTCACCCGGCCCGGAAGAAACGAGGGATCACCGTCAGTACTCACCGGTCTTGGCGTGACTTCGAAATTCGGGGAAGAACTCATCGTTGACTCGGAGGTATTTAGGTTCATGACACGTAATCATACGACGACGCCCTCGCGAGATAAAGCGTTAAGCGGCGGGTGCCGGCCAGCTCCCCAGAACGAGCTCGCTGAGATCGAGGAGCGCGCGGCTGCTTCGGTGGGCAATCATGAGCGGCGCGGGTTATTT
>Ga0335081_10021860_pt1 | contig 10350 bp, 8 predicted proteins | sample Lox_Sample_35_FD_206713 | JGI IMG/M metagenome (GOLD analysis project Ga0335081, IMG submission 206713) | Soil microbial communities from Loxahatchee National Wildlife Refuge, Florida, United States - Lox_Sample_3.5 | ecosystem: Environmental > Terrestrial > Soil > Wetlands | place: USA: Florida...
CGCGGCGAGCGCGGCGAGGCGCAGGTCGAGCTCGATGCGCGCTACCGGCTCGGCGAGCTGCTCGGCAAGGGCGGGATGGGCGAGGTCGTGCTCGCGTACGACGAGCAGATCGGGCGCGAGGTCGCGGTCAAGCGCATCCGCTCGGCCGAGCCGACCGCCGAGGAGCGCGCGCGGTTCGTGCGCGAGGCGCGCGTCCAGGGCCGGCTCGAGCACCCCGCGGTCGTCCCGGTGCACGACCTCGCGATCGATCGCGAAGGCAATCCGTTCTTCGTGATGAAGCGGCTGTCGGGCACCGTGATGACCGACCTGCTCGAGCGGCTGCGCGACGGCGCGATCGGCGACGAGGCGGCGGCGCGGCGGCGCCTGCTCCGCGCGTTTGCCGAGGTCTGCCTCGCGATCGAGCTCGCGCACTCCAAGGGCGTGATCCATCGCGATCTCAAGCCCGCGAACATCATGCTCGGCGACTTCGGCGAGGTCTACGTGCTCGACTGGGGGATCGCGCGCGCGCTGAGCGAGCCCGACGACGATCGCCCGGCCGGGCCGCGCGATCTCCAGCTGTCGACCGGCGAGACCCGCGCCGGCACCGTGCTCGGCACGCCGGCGTACATGGCGCCCGAGCAGCTCGCCGGCGATCGCGCCGGGCCGGCCGCCGACATCTACGCGCTCGGCTGCATCCTCTACGAGATCGCGGCCGGCGAGCCGCTGCATCAGGGGCAGCGCGCGTACGCATCCGAGGTCGACGCGACGCCGTCGCGGGTACGGCCCGATGTCGCGCCGGAGCTCGACGCGATCTGCGTGCGCGCGACCCAGCTCGATCCGCGCGATCGCCACGGCTCGGCCCGCGCGCTCGGCGCCGAGGTCCAGGCCTACCTCGACGGCGACCGCGACATCGCGGTGCGCAGGCAGCTCGCGATCGATCACATCGTCGCGGCGCGCGCCGCGCTCGCCGAGGGCGACCACGAGCATTGCCGGCGCAGCGCGATGCGCGCCGCCGGCCGCGCGCTCGCGCTCGACCCGACCGCGCACGAGGCGGCGGACCTGGTGAGCCACCTCGTGCTGCGCCCGCCCGCCGCGCCACCGGCCGAGGTCGAGCACGCGCTCGACCAGATCGACACCGACACCGCGCGCCAGCAGGGCCGGCTCGGCGCGCTGGCGCTGGTCGGCTACCTCGCGTTCATCCCGCTGCTGCTGTGGAGCGGCGTGCGCGACGCCGGCCTGGTGATCGCGTTCGCCGGGCTCGCGCTCGGCAGCGCGCTGCACGTCCTCGTGCTCGTCCGCCGCGATCGTCTGAAGGCGAGCAGCATCTACCTCAACGCCTGCATCAACGCCGTGCTGATCGGGCTGATCTGCCGGATGCTCGGACCGTTCATCATCGCGCCGACGCTCGCGATCACGACGCTGAGCGCCTACGCGGCGCACCCGCGGTTCGGCCGGATCGGGGTGATCGCGCTGATCCTCGCCGCCTCGGTGGCGGTGCCGTGGCTGCTCGAGGCGGTCGGCGTGCTCGCGCCGACGTACTCGTTCGAGGGCGGCGCGCTCGTGCTGCGCTCGCCGGTGATCGCGTTCCGCTCGGCGCCGGTGCAGGTCGCGTTCGCGGTGCTCCTCGTCGTGCTGCTCGCGGTGGTCGCGATGCTGTCGCGCAGCATGGCGCAGCGCCAGCGTGCGGCGAGCCGGCGCGTCGAGCTCCAGGCCTGGCATCTGCGTCAGCTCGTGCCGTCGCGCGACTGATCGCGCACGGTCTTGCCGGCCGTCCGATGGCCTCGCGCCAGCTGTTACCTCGCCGACAGAACCGGCGGGGCCGCCGTGCGTTGACAGCCGCCATGGCCCGATCCGTCGCCGTCGTGGTGCTGTGCGCGTCGTGGTGCTGTGCGCGTCGTGTGCTCGAACCGCGCCGGCGCGACCGCCGGCGGTCGTCCCGCCGCTGCCCCCGCCGCCGGCGTCGTGGACCGTGACCTACCTGTCCTACGGCGCCGAGCACGAACAGTACCGCGAGGCCGAGCCGGCGGCGCGCGCGTGCTCGCGGCTGGCACTCGCCGAGACCGCGCTCGGCGCGAACGAGATCGACGGCACGATCGTGGGCGGCGACGACCCGACGTGTGGCGTCGGCGCGCGCGTGCGCGTGGTCGCGCGGCTCGATGGCGAGCTGACCGTGTCGACGGACCCGCCGGTCGCGCCGCGGACCGGCGACCTGCTGCGCGAGCTCCACGAGCATCTCCGCCACCCGCGGAGCGGCTGGTCGCTCGGACGCACGATGCGGTGGGACGCGCCGACCAAGCGCGTGGTCGAGCGCGGGGTCGAGTATCTCGACACCGTGCTCGCCAGCTCGGAGGAGGTTCACGGCATGTCCGACCGCGATCGTCAGACCTCGCTGCACGTGCGCGAGCGCGCGGCCGACCACGCGCTCGTGTGCGAGACGTACGAGGACGATACCGAGGGCGCCGGCGAGTACGGCGGCTTCTCGTATCGCGCGGTCACGCGGCTCGCGGTCGATTACGGCGACGGCGCGTCGCGGTGCCCCGACTAGTACCCCGCCACAGAGGATCTGATCGGTTGGGGCCGCCGATCCATCGCCGATCGCTTCGTTGCCGCTCCTTGCGTTACGCCCGGTAGCGCTGCGTCGCGGCGCCTCGCGCTCGGCGCGCCTCGGCAGCCGCAACCAATCATCTCCTGTGTGGCGAGGTTCTAGGGCATTCGCGTCGTCGGCTGCGACCGTCGCGTTTCGGCGCCTCGGTCGTACGTGCGATGCTCGGTCGTCACGTAGGCCGACCACACGGGCGTGCGACCCGATCGGCCGCGAACCGCTCCTGGCTCGGCTAATCGGGTGCGAGCGGATCGTCCTTGTCGCGGAACAGGCGCAGGCGCACGCGGTCGTGCTGGCGCTGCTTGTAGGCCTCGTGGCTCGACGCGCCCGACTCGTTGCGCTGCGCGGTCGCCTTGTCGGCGACCTGGAACTCGGTGAGCACGAACACCACGTGCGACAGCTCCGGCGGGACGTCGCCGATCGGCATCAGCCGCTCGAGCCGGAGCGGCAGGTCGGCCACGAAGTTGATGATCCGGTAGTCCGGGCCGGAGAACTCGTTCTTCGGCACGGCCGCGCTCGGCCCCGTCGTGGCGTGGTTGGGCAGCTCCGCCATCAGGTCGATCAGCTGGTTCATCGACTCGCCGGGGACCACGTAGTTGAACGGGATCAGCTGGCGCGTGAGGGTGGCGAGCATCGGCACGATGTCGCTGTGCTGCGGCACGATCAGCCGGAACCGCAGCTTGTCGTAGATGTTGGCCGCGAGGGTCGAGCGCTTCGCCAGCAGCTTGGTGATCTGCGAGTCCAGCGGCTTGCGGCTCCACTCGAACTCGGCCAGCGGCGCGCCGGCCGCGCGCAGCTGCTCGACCACCTGGAGCACCTTGAGCTCGATCTCGCGGAAGATGATCTCGTCGGACACCGACACCTTGAGCAGCGCCTGGCGGCCGTTGATGTGGTGGATGATGTGCATCACCTTGAGCACGACGCACGCCCACTTCTGGTGGGGGCCGCTCGACGACGCGACCAGGAACAGATCGCGGGCGGCGAGGTCGCCGGCGACCTCGTCCGGGATCGCCATCGCATAGGCCCGCGCGAGGTAGTCGACCGCGGCGGCGCGGATCTCCTCGAGGCGCGCCATCTCGTCGTCCGACTCGGGATCGAACTCGTTGAGCCGCAGGAAGCGATCGACCTCGGCATGATCGGTGAAGCCGAGGTGATGCCAGTCGATCACCGAGTCGCCGCGCAGCATCAGCCGGACGGCGTCGACGTCGGCCTGGGTCAGCTCGTCGAGCGACGGCGGCCGCGCGATGCGTGGCAGGACGGTGGCGACCACCCGACCAGCATACTACTTGCGCAGCCGGGACAGCCGCAGCGTGGCGGCGAACAGGGAGACCACGCCGACCCCCGCGATCACGTTTCCGATGATGGCGATCATGACTGCCTCGCAAGCACAACGTGGACGGACGCGAGCATGTTCCGCGATCGTCCCGTGTGGGGGATGCGGTGTCCAAAAAATGACCGGGTTTCGCCACTCCCGGGGCGGTGCTACCGTCCCACGCCGTGAAGCCCGCGGCACCCGAGGTCGCGCGCGGCCCGGGGCCGCGGTGGTTCCGCATCGCCCTGGTCGGGGTCGCGCTCGCCTACTACGTGGCGCTGCTCGACCACCCGTCGCAGCGCTTCCAGCCGCTGGCGTACTTCAGCGAGTGCACGCGGCTGTTCCCCGAGCGCGACACCGCCGCGCTCGAGTACCGGCTCGAGGCATGGTCGTGCACCGGCAAGGCGTGGGTCGAGCTCGACCCGCGGCCCTACTTCCCGATCGAGGCCGACGACAAGGAGTCGCGGTTCCAGCGCTTCGCGTATTTCTACGCCGACCGCGGCAAGGCGGTGGAGCGCCGCCCGATGGACGACGCGCTCGACGACTACATCTACAGCCGGCACGCCGCGGTCGACGACGGGGTCGCCGGCGCGATCGGCGGGATCCGGCTCTACAAGTGGACGCGGCCGATCCCGCCGCCCGGCGCGCACGTCGAGCGCTACGTCTACCGGCCGTTCATGGCGGTGCCGGACGGCCAGCGCGAGTACCTGTACAACACGCGGCGCAGCGTGCGCGCCCGGCGCTGCGGCGAGGCCGCGACCAGCGGCGAGGAGGCGCCGTGAAGGACCTCGGCGAGCTGCTCGACGACCAGATCCAGCGCGCGTTCGCGCCGCAGCCGATCGTGCGGCTCGAGGTCGTGCGGATCTTCTCCACGCTCGCGATCCTCGGCTTCATGTCGACGCGGATCATCCACGCCGACGACTGGCTGTCGACCGCCGGGTTCCGCATCCCCGACCTCGCGAACGACTACCGCCAGCCGGCGCACTTCGCCGCGCTGTCGCCGGCCCTGGCGTGGTCGGTGGCGATCGCGCTGGTGATCGCGGGGCTGATGACCGCGGCCGGCGCGTTCACCCGGTGGTCGTCGGGCGCGTTCTGCCTGCTGTGCGGCTACGTCGCGCTCGCCGATCGGATGAGCGCGTTCACCGTGTCGAAGATCGCGCCGGTGATCGCGCTCGCGCTGTGTCTGTCGCCGTCGGGCACGCGCTGGTCGATCGACGCGTGGCGGCGCCGCCGCCGCGATCCGAAGTGGCGGCCACCGACCCACGTGTCGGGTGGCTGCGTGCGGTTCTTCCAGATCATGCTGCCGGTGTTCTACTGCTCGTCGGGGATCCAGAAGGCGTACGGGGACTGGCTGCACTACCCGTACGTGCTGTTCACGCACCTCCACGACTCGTACCAGACGCCGGTGTCGTGGTTCGCCGCGAACTACTTCCCCACTTGGTCGTGGACCGTGATGCAGGCGATCACCCTGGTGTTCGAGGCGCTCGCGCCGATCTGGTTCGCGCTGCGCTGGACGCGGCCGTACGCGTTCGTCTGGGGCCTCGCGATGCACGCGATGATCGGCCTCATGTTCGGGCCGGTCGCGTGGTTCTCGCTGCTGATGATGAGCCTGCTGGTCGCGAGCTACGCGCCGGCGACGCTGCTCGACCCGACGCTGGTGCGGCTCGAGCGGAAACGCTGACCACCACGCGGAACCGCCGCGCGGTGTCGATCACCAGCTGCGTGTCGGACCACCACAGCAGCTCGGCGCGGTCGTCCTTGAGCGCCACCGCGCCGATCCGCGCGCCGGTCGCGGTGTCGGTGAGCTCGACCGCGCCGTCCTTGCCCGACGACGCCAGCACGCGGCCATCGCGCGAGAACGCGAGGTGCTCGACCCAGTCGTCGTGGTGCGCCGCGACCGCGATCGCGCGGCCGTCGCGCGTCCACAGCGCGACCCGGCCGTCGCGCGTGCCGGCGGCGATCAGCCGCTCGTCGTCGGACCACGCGATCGGATCGATGAAGCCTTCCGGCTGGAGCCGCGGCAGGTCGATCACCGCGTCGGGGTTGGCGAGATCCCAGATCGAGATGCCCAGGTAGCCGGCGCCGACGACGCGCCGGCCGTCGCGCGCCACCACGGTGCGCTCGAGGAACGCGTCGGGGTGCTCGCCGCGGCGATCGCGCACCGGGCGGCTCGTGCCGTGCTCGTCGAACGGGCCCTGGCTCCAGCGCGGCGCGAGCGCCGTGCCGCGCGGCGCGCCGGTGCGCGCGTCGACCAGCCGCAGGCCGTCGCCGGCGGGGAACGCGAACGCGTCCCGGCCGGGCAGCGGCTGGATCCGCACCGGGCCGTCGACCGTGGTGGCGTGGACGAGCGCGCCGGTCGTGGTGTCCCAGGCGTACGCGGTCGACGTGCTGATCGTGGCGATGCCGTCGTGGCCGAGGTAGAGCGTGCGGCCGTCGTCCGAGAACAGCACGGGATCGCCGCCGCCGAACGGGCTCGGCTCGACCCCGAGCGCGAAGCACGCGCCGGCGCGCTCGATCGCGAGCTTGCCGTGCTCGATCACCGCGGTCACCGCGCCGTCGCGGCTGCGCGCGACGATCTCGCGGGCGCGCGGTGCGCCGAGCACGCGCTGCATGGTCGAGAGCGACCACAGGGTCGGCCCGCTCTCGTAGCTGATCGCGTGATCGTCGTCGGGCGCGATCGGGAGCACGCCGCCTCCGAACCGGATCACCGTGCCGTCGGCGACTCGCACGAGGTCGGCGTGATACGAGTCGCGCTGCTCGAGATAGTGATCGCCGGGGCTGAACCACCAGCGCAGGTCGTCGGTCCGCGGGATCTTCCAGCGCAGCGCGCCGGTCTCGCCGTCCCACAGCGCGAGGAACGCGCTCGGGCGCGGCGCGGCCGACCCGGCGTGCGAGCCGCCGCCGAGCAGGTAGACCGGGAACTCGTACCAGCCCGCGATCAGCGCGCCGTCGTGCGACACCGCGAACGCGTTGGCGCCGAGCGCGTCGCGCGGCTGGCGGGGCTCGCGCACCGGCCTGGGGGCCGGCGCGGCCGCGACGCTCGTCGTCGGGCTGCCGCCGAGGAAGCGCAGCGCGGCCGCCGGATCCTCGAACGTCTGGATCGCGTGGGTCGTGCGATCGAGCGCGCACGTCCGCCCGCCGTTGCCCTTGCGATCGCGGACCACGACGACCAGCCAGCGCTGGTCCGCCGACATCGCGATCTCGTCGTCGCCGCTCGCGATGCCGGGGCAGGCGATCCGGTCGATCAGCGTGCCGTCGGCGACCCGCCACGCCGCGGCGTCGCGTTCGTTGACCAGGAGGACGATCGACGAGTCGGCCGACCACCACGCGAGCGCGCCGCCATCGGCCGACAGCCGCGCGTCGCCCGTCGCCGAGACCAGCGCGACCCCGCCGCTCGCGGTCGGCGCGAACGCCGGATCGAGCGGCGGCAGCGGCGCGCTCGGGGTGCACGGCGAGACCACCGGGTGGTCCGGCGCGCGGACCGCGAGCTCGCCGACGTGCGGACCGCACGCCGCGAGCGCCACGATCGGGCCGAGCTTCATGACCGCAGTAGACGCACGAGTTGTCGCGCCGCGCTGTAACACTTCGCGCTAGGATATTCGCGATGGCCACGTTCGCGTGCGGGCAGTGCGGGGCGGCGCTGGCGTTCGATGGCGTGCGCACCGCGACCTGCCCGTTCTGCGCGAGCCCGAACGTGGCGGAGCGCCCGCCGTCGGCAGGCCAGCCCGATCCGCGGTTCGTCGTGACGTTCGTCGGCGACGCCGAGCTCGCGCGCCGCTCGCTCCAGCGCTGGCTGGGCAGCCGCGGCTGGTTCGCGGACTCGGCGCTGCGCCGCGCGAAGGTCGAGGACCTGCGCGGGGTCTACGTGCCCGCGTACCTGTACTCGGCGGTCGGGCGGACCAGCTTCACCGCGCAGATCGGCGAGCACTACACCGAGGAGGAGACCTACACGACCAGCGACGGCAAGGGCGGCACGGAGCGCAAGACCCGCACGGTCACGCGCACCGAGCATCGCCCGCTCGCCGGCAGCCACGTCGGCTACGTCACCGACGTCGTGGTCAGCGCGTCGACCGGCCTGCCCGACCGCGAGCTCGCCAGCCTCGAGCCGTTCGATCTGCGCCAGATCCGCCGGTTCGCGCCCGGTCTGGTCTCCGGCTGGATCGCCGAGGAGTTCTCGCGTCCGCTCGACCACTGCACCGGGACCAGCCGCGGCGAGGCGCTCGACGTCATCGGCGACCGGCTGCGCGGCTACATGCCCGGCGACAGCTACAGCGATCTCGCGTACCGCACGCAGGTGTCGTGGGAGTCGATGGAGCCGATCCTCGTGCCGGTGTGGATGTTCGCGGTGCGCTACCGCGATGACAGGCCGCCGCTGCGCGTCGCGATCAACGGCCAGACCGGCAAGATCGCCGGCAAGGTGCCGCTCGCGTGGTGGCGGATCGTGCTCGCGATCGCGCTGGCCGCGGCCGCGATCGCCGGCCTCGTGCTGTTGCTGAGGGGACGGTGAGCGAGCGCGAGCGCGCGCTCGACGAGCCGCCGGCGTGCACGCGCTGCGCGTCGCCGATCGAGGACGGCGATCTGCGCTGCGCCGTGTGCGCGCTGCCGGTCGAGGTCGCGGCGCGCCCGGCCGCGCGCGCGACGTCGAGCGTGCTGCGCTGCACCGAGTGCGGCGCCGCGATCGCGTTCGATGGCAATCGCGGCGCGCCGGCCTGCGGGTTCTGCGGCGCCGTGATGAAGGTCGAGCAGCCCGAGGATCCGGTCGAGCAGGCGCAGCGCCGCGTGCCGTTCGCGGTCGATCGCGACGGCGCGACCGCCGCGCTCCGCGTGTGGCTCGGCCGGCGCGGGTTGTTCGCGCCCAGGACGCTGCGCGACGAGGCCGTGCTCGAGTCGCTCGTCCCGCTGTACTGGGCGGCGTGGGTGGTCAACGCCAAGGCGATCGTCGCGTGGACGGCGGACTCCGACGAGGGCGCGCGGCGGTCGGCGTGGGCGCCGCATGCCGGCGAGCTGGAGCTCGAGCTCGACAACATCGTCGTGCCGGCGTCGCGCGGGCTCAGCGTGCGCGAGGCCGGCGATCTCGTGCCCTACTACGACCTCGAGCGCGCGACCGCGATCGACGGCGCCGGCGATGGCCTGGTCGAGGGCTTCGACGTCCAGCGCTCCGCCGCGCGCGATCACGTGCATCGCGCGCTCGAGACCTACGCCAAGGTGCGGGTCAAGGCGGTCGTCCCGGGACGCAAGGTGCGCAACATCCACGTGTCCTGTCTGCTCGAGCGCCAGGCCACCGATCGCGTCGTGTTGCCGGCGTGGGTGCTCGCGTACCGCTATCGCGGCGCGCCGTATCGCGCGATCGTCCACGGCCAGCGCGCCGCCGCGGTGTTCGGCCACTCGCCGATCGACTGGCGCAAGGTCCTGCTGCTGGTCGGCGGGATCGCGGCGGCGGTCGCCGCGATCATCGTCGCGATCGCGCTGTCACGGTGACGCGACGCCGCGGGATCTCGCATCGCATCACCTCGGCTCGCCCGACATCACAGCCGGCGAGTGCGAACAACCACAGCCATCGCGTCAGCGCTTCCTCAGCAGATTGCGCGACGTCCACCAGCTCCACACCAGCAGCACACCCGCGACGCGCGCGGTCCACCATCCCCACGCCGCGCGCGCATCGTCGCCGCGCCCTTCGAGCACGACCGCGATCGATGCGCCGGCGATGCCGACGCCCGCGAAGATGATCTGATGGCCGAGCCGGTACATCAGCTGGGCCGGCGCATCGAGGTTCTTGAAGCGCAGCTGGAGCTCGCCGGCATGCGCGGCGCGCATGAACTTGCGGACCTCGGCGGGCAGCGCGGTCACCGCCATCACGAGATCTTTCGACGTCTCCATCAGCAGGCCGGACCAGTCGCCCTCGTCGCCGAGCACGAAGCGCTCGAGGTAGGGCCGGATCACGGTCATCGGGTTGAGCGCCGGATCGAGCTCGGTGCACAGCCCCATCAGCAGGAGCAGCGTGCGCTCGAGGACGATGATCTCCTTCGGGACGTGGAAGTTCTGCGACAGCTCGCGCAGCGAGATGTCCATCTTCCGCAGATCCGCGACGCTCTCGAGGCTCTTCTGCGGGTCGAACTTGATGTCCTTGAGGTTCAGCGAGTCGAGCGAGATGTTCTCCTGGAACTTCTCGTGGAAGTACTCGATGACCTGCTCGAACATGTGCTCGTTCGCGCCGCGCGCGACGAACCCCATCGTCTTCATCGCGCCGACGATCCGCGAGGTGTCGCGGGTCAGCGCGCCCTGGATCAGCTCGACGATGCCGGCGCGCACGTTCGCGGGGATCTCGGCGACCGCGCCGAAGTCGAGGAACACGATCGTCGGCGGGCCGCCGTCCACCGCCGGCCGCACGATCAGGTTCCCCGGGTGCGGATCGGCATGGTAGACGCCGTCGGTGAAGATCTGCTGGCAGTAGATCTCG
>Ga0335081_10021861_pt1 | contig 10350 bp, 9 predicted proteins | sample Lox_Sample_35_FD_206713 | JGI IMG/M metagenome (GOLD analysis project Ga0335081, IMG submission 206713) | Soil microbial communities from Loxahatchee National Wildlife Refuge, Florida, United States - Lox_Sample_3.5 | ecosystem: Environmental > Terrestrial > Soil > Wetlands | place: USA: Florida...
TCCCGCCGATCAGCAGCGGCCGGAAGATGGCGGTGATGCCGCCGGCGAGGTCGATGTGCAGCACGTGGACGACCAGCCAGACCGCAACGACGCAGCTGACGGTCGGCAGCAACGCCGCAAAGCTGCGGACCACCACGTCCGGCGCCCCCCCGGAGATGCGGATGGTCCACTGCCGCCGGCGGAAAAAAAATAAAATTTCTACCGCGAAGATGGCCGCCGCGAAGGCCGGGAACAGCCCGGCCGCCCCGAGCGTCCCCATCGGCAGCATCCGGTTCACCGGCTGCTGCATCACCAGGAACACCGCCAGGCCCGTGGTGACGCTCGCGACCGGGTCGACCTCGTGCCGCCGGGCCAGCGAAAGCGCCGTCGCCGCGCACGCATAGATGGAGACGAGCCCCGCGCACGTCGCATACCCCGCCAGCAGCGTCGGCGCGGGCGGCAGCACCTTCGCCAGCGCCGGCCACGGCGGCTGCCCCAGCAGCAGAAAAACGCTGCCGAGCAGGATGAGCGGCAAGCTCCCCACCACGCCGTCCCTCACCGCATTCAGGTGCGGCTGCTTCGACAGCGCCGCCCCGAAAGCCTGCAAACGCTCTCGCATCCGGACAGTTTGACACACTGCACAGCGCGCGCTACTCAGCGCCCCACTGACGGAGGAGCCGGCTCGGCCGGCTCCGGGCGGAGCCCGGAGGGGCGGAGCACTGATGACGACCGTAACCATGCCGCAGCTCGGGGAATCGGTGGTGGAAGGCACGGTGGTGCGCTGGATCGCCAGGCCGGGCCAGCGCGTCGAGCGCGACGAGCCGCTGGTCGAAATCGCCACCGACAAGGCCAACACCGAAATTCCTTCTCCGTCTGCGGGCGTGCTGGTCGAGCAGCTGGCGAAGGAAGGATCGGTCGTCGCAGTCGGCGGTCCGCTGGCGAAGCTCGACGACGCTGCGGTCGCCGCTGCGGCCGCGCCCACCGACGGTATCCGCGCCAGCCCGGTCAGCCGCAACGTCGCCCAGGAGCACGGCATCGATCTGCAGAAGGTCCCGGGCTCGGGCTCCGGCGGCAAGGTGGTGAAGGCCGACGTCATCGGCTACCTCGAGAAGGGCGCTACCGCGGCGCAGCAGTCGGAGCTGCAGCCGCCGTCGAGCACCTTCCCTGGGCAGAAGGCTCCCACGGCCCCGCCGCCGGCGCCGGTGTCGATCGCGCCGCCGATGTACAGCCAGCCGCCGATGACCGGCGCCGGACCCATCGGCATCTCGCTGCACGCCTACAAGCCGCCGCGCTACACGCCGAAGGAAGGCGACCAGGTGGTGCCGTTCGATCAGCGCCGGCGGCTCATCGCCGAGCACATGGTCTACAGCAAGGCCACCAGCCCGCACGTGCCGTGCACCGCCGAGGTCGACATGACCAGCCTGGCGCGCCTGCGCGGCGAGTGGAAGAAGGCGAAGGAGACAGGCGGCCGCGCCCCCAGCTTCCTCGTTGGCGTGTGCCGCGCGACCGTGCAGGCGCTGAACGAATTCCCGCGCCTGAACGCCGTCGTGCAGGACGAGAGCCTCATCCTGCGCAAGGACGTGAACCTCGGCGTCGCCGTCGAGACCGACAAGGGCCTGCTGGTGCCGGTCATCCGCCGCGCCAACGAGCTGAGCGTGCTCGGCCTGTCGCGCGCGCTGGAAGACCTCGCCGCCCGCGCTCGCACCGGCAAGGTCACCGCCGACGAGCTCTCCGGCGGCTCCTTCACTGTTTCGAACCCCGGGCTCAAGGGCAACCTCTTCGGTGCCGCCATCATCAACCAGCCGCAGGTGGGCATCCTGCGCATGGGCGAAATCGTCAAGCGCGCGGTCGTCCGCGAGATCGACGGCGAGGACGCGATCGTCATCCGGCAGATGATGTACCTGACGCTCTCCTACGATCACCGCGTGATCGACGGAGTCACCGGCAACGGCTTCTTGCACCGCGTGCGCGAGCTGATCGAAGCGGCGAAGTTCAACCTGTAGCTACTTCGCCGTCGCCGCCAGCGCCGCGCCGCACCCTTTGCAGACGAGGATGTACACGCGCGACCCGTCCGGGAGCGAGCTCTCGGTCCACGTCACGTCTTCGCTCTTGCAATGTCCGCAGCGGACCTTCTGCATGCCACTCTCCTTTCAGTGCTGCAGCATGGTGAGGAACTCCTGCGCCGGCCGGGCATTCACCACTCGCGACCGCTCCGTCCATCCCCGCCGCGCCGTGCCCACCGCATAGTGCAGGTTCTGCAGCTCCTTCGTCGAGTGCGCGTCCACCGACAGGCTGATCTTCGCCTTGTGCTTGTTCGCTACCCGCAGCAGCTCGGCGCCGAAGTCGAGCCGGTGCGGCGTGCCGTTGCACTCGATGACCACGCCTCGCCCGGCCGCAATCGCAATCAGCTCCTCCCACCGCGCCGGCATCGGGTCGCGATCGCCCAGGTACCGCCCCGTCGGATGACCCCAGATGGCGCACTTCGGGTGCTCGAGCGCGCGGCGGATGCGGTCCGTCTGCCGCGGCTCGTCGAGCTTGAAGCGTTGATGCACCGAGCAGATGACCACCTCGAGCTTGTCGAGGATGTCGTCCGGCCAGTCGAGCGCGCCATCTTCGAGGATGTCGACCTCGGTCCCGCGCAGGATGCGCACGCGGGGGAACCGCTCCTGCACGCGCGCAATCTCCTCCCACTGCCGCTCGAGCCGCTCGACGTCGAGCCCGTTCGCGTAGTGCGCCGCGCGGGAGTGATCGGTGATGGTGATGAACTCCGCCCCCAGCGACTCGGCCTTCGCCACCATCTCCGCGATGGTCGCGTTTCCGTCGGACCACGTCGAATGGCAGTGGACGAAGCCGCGGATGTCGGCCAGCGACACCAGCTCCGGCAGCTCGCGCTTTTCGGCCAGCTCCAGCTCGCCGAGGTCTTCCCGCAGCTCCGGCGGCACCGCCGCGAGTCCGAGCAGCTCGTACAGCTTCTCCTCGCTCTCCGGCTGCAGCGCGCCGCTGCCGTCGAGCTTCGCCAGGCCGTACTCGGAGATGCTCAACCCGCGTGTCCGCGCGATGCCGCGCAGCTTCACGTGGTGCTGCTTGCTGCCGGTGAAGTGATGCAGCGCGGTCGCGAACTGCGCGTCAGTCACCACGCGCAGGTCGGCCTGCAGGCCGTCCCGCAGCCGCACCGAGCATTTCGTGCCACCGCGCGCCAGCACCTCGACGACGTTCGGCCCCTGCGAGAACAGCTCCATCACCGGCTCCGGCGATCCGGCCGCGACGATGTCGATGTCGCCGTTCGTCTCCGCGTAGCGTCGCACGCTGCCGGCGATCTCGGCGCGCGTCACGCCGGGCGCGGCCCGCACCAAGAGGAGCAGCTGCTCCGCCAGCGGCCGCGTTTCCCACAGCGGCTTGCGCGCCGTCTGCCGCTCGCGCACCTTGACGATTCCCTCGAGGATCGCCTGCTCGGTCTTCTCGCCGAACCCCTTGAGGCCCTTCACGCGGCCGGCCTTCGCCGCGGCTTCGAGGTCCTCGAGCGTCGTCACGTCCAGCTCGCGGATGAGCGTCGCGGCCTTCCGCGGCCCGAGCCCCGGGATCTGCACCAGGTCGAGCGCGCCCTTGGGAAACTCGCGCCGCAGGTCCTCCAGGTACTTCAAGGAGCCATTCGTCACCAGCTCGGTGACCTTCTGGTCGATGGCCTTGCCGACTCCCGACAGCTCGCTCAGCGTTCCGTTGCGTACGCGCTCGTACAGGCCGCCGGGCGCGGCCGGATCGGCCGGCAGCGTCTCGAACGCGTCCGCCGCCATGTCGTACGCCCGCACCTTGAAGGCATTCTCGCCCTTGAGCTGCAGCAACTGTGAGATTTCGCGCAGTGTCGAAGCGACTTCCCGTGCAGTCATGGCCGACCACATAATAGCAACCCATGGAGCCATCGAACGTCGTTCTGCAGAGGTTTTTCGAGTCGAGCGAGGCCGCCAGGCGCGCCTCCGCGCCGCTGAGGAAATCGGCCGCGGTGAGCGTGCGCTTCACCGACGTGGCCGGCGACTTTCACTTCAAGCTGGTCGACGGCAAGCCGCGCTTCTCGGAAGGCAAGGCCGACGACCCCGACTTCGAGCTGACCATGGCTCCTGCCGCGGTCACCGCGCTCGCCGAAAAGCCCGACGCCGAAGTGGGCGATCTCGGCATCCTCTTCTTCCAGCGCATCGTGGCGAAAGACATCCACGTCAAGCTGCACAGCGGCCTCATCAAGCTCACCACGCGCGGCTGGCTGGGCGTGATGGCCGCGGGCGGCGGCAAGGTCGTGGTGTGGATGGCTTCGAAGGGTCTCAAGGGCCCGGCGGCCATCGGCCACGCGCTGGCGAAGCTCAGGAAGGGCTGATAAGCAGCGGCGGAGGAGCCGGCTTTGCCGGCGACGGGCGGAGCCCGAAGGGGCGGAGCACTGATGACTGACGCGATGCTGGTTTTGAGCACGCTGCCGAACGCGGACGCAGCGGCGGAGCTGGCGAAGACCATCGTGGGCGAGAAGCTGGCGGCGTGCGCCAACCTGTTCCCGGCGCTGCGGTCGGTCTATCGCTGGCAGACCAAGGTGCAGGACGAAAACGAGGTGCTGGTTCTGTTCAAGACGCGCCAGGAGCACTACGAGCGGCTCAAGGAGCGCATCCTCGAGCTGCATCCATATGAAGTGCCAGAGGTTTTGGCGATTCCGGTAGAGCAGGGCTACGCCGCCTACCTGGACTGGCTGCAGCGGGAGACCGCCTAGCCCGAAAAAAGAATTTATTTTTTGAACAGGGCATCGAGGGCCGCGAGCGCCTTCTCGCGCGGGTCCTCCTCTTTCGCCGCCCGCTCGCCCTTCCTGAACACGAACAGCTCGCACGCGTTCGCCCGCTCCTTGTCCGCCGGCGGCTCGGCCTGCGGCTCGCGGCAGCCGTAGCGCATCGCCTCGTCGTACGCGTGGCAGTTCAGGCAGCAGTGGAGAGCCGAGCGGCAGTGCGGGCAGTCGTCCCGCAGGCCGGCCGCCCCGCTGACCCCGAGATCCACCTCTTTGCGACACGACCAGCAAACGAACATGGTGGGGTATGCTACGCTGAACCGGGGCCGCATGCATAAACCCTCCAAGTTCGGGAAATACCAGCTTCTCGAGCGCATCGCCGTCGGCGGCATGGCGGAAGTCTTTGCCGCCAAAGCCTACGGCGTGGAGGGGTTCGAGCGCCTGCTCGCCATCAAGAAGATCCTGCCGACGATGGGCGAGGACTCCGAGTTCATCAGCATGTTCGTCGACGAAGCGCGCATCGCGGTGCAGCTCTCGCACGCGAACATCGTGCAGGTGCTGGAGCTCGGGAAGCACGAAGAGAACCTCTACATCGCGATGGAGTACATCAGCGGCCGCGACCTGCGGCAGCTGCTCGAGCGATTTCGAAAGCGGCAGCAGCCGATGCCGGTCCCGCAGGCGTGCCTGATCGTCGCCGAGGTGTGCGAGGCGCTCGACTACGCGCACCGGAAGCGCGACGCGCAGGGCCGGCCGCTCGGCATCGTCCACCGCGACGTCAGCCCGCAGAACGTGCTGGTCAGCTTCGAAGGCGAAGTGAAGCTGATCGACTTCGGCATCGCCAAGGCCGAATCGCGCCTGCAGAAGACCCAGGCCGGCATCCTCAAGGGCAAGTTCAGCTACATGTCGCCCGAGCAGGTGAAGGGCCAGCCCATCGACGGCCGCTCCGATGTGTTCGCCTGCGGCATCCTCTTGTGGGAGCTGATCTGCGGCGAGAAGCTCTTCACCGGCGACTCCGACTTCGCCGTGCTGGAGAGGGTGCGCAACGGCGTCATCGCGCCGCTGCGCAACGCCCCGCCGGAGCTCGAGCGCATCGTGATGAAGGCGCTCGCCAACGAGCCGAACGAGCGTTACCAGACCGCGAGCGAGCTGCACGACGAGCTGATGCGGTTCACGCTGGTGGGCGGCATGGTCTACGGCCACCGGCAGCTGGCCGAGTGGCTGCGCGAGGAGTTCAAGGCCGACTTCGAGAAGGAGCAGTCGCGGCTGCGGGGCTGGCTGGAGACGGAGCGCGAGGAGATCAGCGAGGTCACGCCGTCCGATCCCCACCGCCGGCGCCCGCCGCCCGCGATCGTCCCGTCGGTCAGCCTGGGCCCGACGCCGCAGGACCCGTTCCCGGGGCCGGCGCTGCTCAACGCCATCGAAGCGGCGTCGAGCGAGCCAACGCAGCAGTTCCGCGTCATCATCGACAAGGACACGCTGGTAGCGCCGCCGACACCGCCGAAGGGCGTGACGCCGCTGCCGCAGAAGGTGCCCGAGCAGCCGCAGGCGCGGCCGCCGCCGCTGCCGCAGGACGAGCTGCCGACGATGAAGATGGACGAGAGCGCGCTCGTCGAGGCCGAGAAGGCGCTCGCGGCCAGGCTCGCCACCGGCACGCTCTTTTCGGACGAGGAGCGGACGACCGAGGACGCCAGGCCATCGACGCCGGAGCCCGCGCCGGCGCCGCCGGTGTCCGTCCTGCCGCCGCCGGTCGTCGCGTCCCTGTTCGACAACTCGAAGGAGAGCACCGGCGCGCCGCGCGCGATGCGCAGCTCGCCGTTCGTCAAGCCGGTGCGCTCGCTGGAGCAGCCGCGGCCGGCCGCCGCGAAGCCGCGGCGCTGGGGCCTGTGGATCGGCGTCCCGCTCGCGCTCGCGGTCGCGACCTCCGTCTGGTTCCTCGTGTCCGCTCCGGACGAGGCGCGGCCGGGCAAGGTGATCATCACGCCCTCGCCGTCGGTCACGGCCGACCTGCTCATCGACGGCAAGCCGGCGGGCCAGCTGCCGCCGTTCGTCCACACTGTCGCGGCCGGGCGCCACAAGATCGAGGTCCGCGCCGACGGGTACCGGCCGTTCTCCACCAGCGTGGTGGTGCCTTCGGGCGGCCGGCCGGTGGAGCTGGACGCGCAGCTGGTGGCGGAGGGGCCGATGCAGGTTGAAGGCGTGGTCCTGACCCAGCCGCCCCCGGCGGACAAGACTCCTTCGCCCCCCGCCGAGAAAAAAAATAAATTTTTTTCTCACCGGGGGGAGCCTCCGACCCCGAGGACCGCGCCGGCGCCGGTGGAAGCCGCCGTTCCGTCGCCGCCCCAGCCGCCGAAGCCGGTCATCGTCGCGGTCGACAGCTCGGCCCGCTTGCGCATCGTCACCGACCCGCCGGGCGCGGAGGTGCGGGTGGACGGCAAGCTGGTGGGAACGTCACCAGTCACCACCGAGCCTCTCGATCCCGGCCCGTACCATCCGGTCATCGCCACGCTCGGCGGCTACGCGCCGGCCCGCAAGGCCGCCAAGCTGGAGCCGACCGGCACCACCGAGGTGAAGCTGGTCTTCGAGATCGAGCCGGCTCCTTCGGTCCAGGCGGCGACCCCGGTGCTGGCGGCGGGCGTGGGTTACCTGACGGCCGCGACCAAGCCCGCCGCGCGCCTCACCATCGACGGCCGCGACACCGGCCGATGGACGCCGGTCCCGCCGGCGAACCCCATCGCGCTGCCGGCCGGCGCGCACACCATCGTGTTCGAGACGGCCGACGGCCGCCGCGTCGAGGAACAGCTGCAGATCGAGCCGGGAAAGACCGCGCGCCTGATCAGGTCATTGCCCTGATGAACAGGTCGAAGCCGTTGTTGACGAACTGGTAGCCCTCGAAGAAGTCGTGCCGGTCGTCGCGCGGCTCGGGCAACAGCACTTCCATCCGCTTGCACGCCAGCGCCTGCGCGCGGCCGATGGCCTGCGTGAGCAGGTCGTGCCCGATGCCGCGCCCGCGCTGCTCGGGCGAGACGATGAACAGGTCGATCGACGCCACCCGCCCGCCCAGCTTCAGCTGCGGCCGGTGCGACATGGTGATCATCCCGTACAGCCGCGAGTACGCCCCGGCGTCGTGCGCGACGAAGCTCTCCATCTCCGGGTGCTGCACGACCCAGGAGATGGCGAGCTCCTGGTCGGATGCGGCCACCTTCCAGCCGTCGTCCGCCAGCAGCCGGAAGACCGCATCACGGTCCCCCCGCTTGAGCGGGCGGATGCGATAGTCCTTTCCGCTCGCCGGCGGGGGCCGTGACAGGGCCATCGAAGGCGGTAGCTTACTTCTTGGCGACCTTCGCGGCCAACTCCGCGTCGATGACCTGCTTGAACGAGTCGTACGGCAGCGCGCCCACGACCTTGCGGCCGTTGATGAAGAAGGTCGGCGTGCCGTTCGCGCCCACCGAGCTGCCGGCGCTCATGTCGGCCTGGATCTGCGCGGTGGCCTTGTGCGACTCGACGTCGCTCTTCCACTTCGACACGTCCAGGCCGATGTCGCGCGCGGTCTGCTCGTAGAACGAAGGCGAGAGCGACTGCTGGTTGGCGAAGAGCTTGTCGTGCATCTCCCAGAACTTCTCGTTGCCCTGCGCGTACGCGGCCATGGCGGCCTCGGCGGCGGGCATCGCGTTCGGGTGGAAGCTGAGCGGCTGGTTCTTCCAGACGATGCGGACCTTGCCCTTGTACTCGTCCATGATCTGCTTGAGCGTCGGCTCGACGCGGCCGCAGAACGGGCACTGGAAGTCGCTGAACTCGACGATGGTCACCGGCGCGTTCTTCGGCCCGCGCTCCGGCGCGTTGCCCACCTGCACGTCGAACTTCTGGTCGCCGCCCGGAACCGCCGCCGCTGCGGCCGCGGCGGGAGCCGGCGCCGACTTCACGTTCTCGTCCACCAGCGCCTGGTAGAGCGATTCTCTACGGACGCCCTTCTTGATCAGCTCGTCGGCCTTCTTGATCTGGTCGTCGATGACGTTCTTGAAGTTGTCGAACGGCTGCGCGCCCGAGACGAACCGCCCGTTGATGAAGAACGACGGCGTCCCGTCCGCGCCCACCGACTGGCCGTAGCTCGAGTCCTTCTGGATGAGCGCGGCGATCTCCGGTGAGTCCTTGTCCTTCTGCCACTGGGCGAAGTTCACCCCCACCTGCATGGCCCACTCGTTGTACTTGACGTCGGAGAGCTCCTGCTGGTGCGCGAACATGAGGTCGTGCATCTTCCAGAACTTGTCGTTGCCCTGCTTCGCGGCGGCCATCGCAGCCTTCGCGGCCGGCATCGCGTTCGGATGGAACGGCAGCGGCTCGTTGCGCCACACGAGCCTCACGTCGTCCTTGTAGGTGTCCATGATCTGCTTGATGGTCGGCTCGACCCGGCCGCAGAACGGGCACTGGAAGTCGCTCCACTCGACGATGGTCACCTTGGCGTGCTTCTGGCCCATCGACGGACCCTCGCCCGGGTCGACGTTGCGAGCCTGCGGCGGCGGCGCGGCCTGCGGCGGCGGCGCCGGCGGGCCCTGCATGCCGTCCTTGATGATGTGCTCGTACAAATCGCGCTTCGCCACGCCGCTCGACAGAAGCTGGTTCGCCTTGCGCAGCTGGTTGTCGATGGTGTTCCTGAAGCTCTCGTACGGCTGCGCGCCCGAGATGCGCACGCCGTTGATGAAGAAGTGGGGCGTGCCGTTGGCGCCCAGCTTCTGCGCCTGCGCCTGGTCGGCGGCGATCTTCGCCTGCGTCTCCGGCGCCGCCACGTCGCGCTTGTAGCGCTCCATGTCGAGGCCGAGCGATTGCGCCATCTCGTCCACGTGCGCCTGCGAGAGCGCCTCGGGCGCGTGCGAGTTGTTGGCCTCGAAGAGCTTGTCGTGCATCTCCCAGAACTTGCCCTGGTTCTGCGCGGCGATGGCCGCCTTGGCCGCGTAGGGCGCGTTCGGGTGCATCGGCAGCGGGTTGTGCTTGAAGACCACCCGCACGTCCGAGCCGTAGTTCCTCTCGATCTGCTGCAACGTCGGGATCACGCGGCCGCAGAACGGGCACTGGAAGTCACTCCACTCGACGATGGTGATCTTCGCGTCGGCGTCGCCCTTCTGTGGCGCATCGCCGAGCGCGACCTTGAACACCTGGTCGTTGGCCGGCTGCGAGGGTGCGTTGGCCTGCGCTTGCTTGATGGGCGTGCCCAACGGTCCCTTGCCGCCCACGCGCTGACCGATTCCAAAGCCAACCAGCGCGCCGAGGCACGCCGCGAGTGCGATGGTCCAGATGCTCTTCACGACTGGTCCTTTCGGTTCGAAATGGCCGCGCAAGCTAGCACGGGAAAAGTCCCGATTTGAACCCCCCGACTGGCGTATCCATTCCGTCCGGCGGTCCGCCAGTCGGGCGCTTGACAGTACGGCGCCGTTGCGATTCAAAACGCGCAGCAATTGCGCGGGCATCTCGCCCGCTCTCGAGGTGCCCCATGAAGAAGCTCCTGCTTGCGTTCGCCGCCTTCGCGTTCCTCGCCGCTGCCCAGGCCAAGGCCGATGAGCCGGCCAAGACCGAAGACACGACCAAGAAGCCGATGAAGAAGAAGGGCAAGGGCAAGAAGAAGACGG
>Ga0335081_10021863_pt1 | contig 10349 bp, 7 predicted proteins | sample Lox_Sample_35_FD_206713 | JGI IMG/M metagenome (GOLD analysis project Ga0335081, IMG submission 206713) | Soil microbial communities from Loxahatchee National Wildlife Refuge, Florida, United States - Lox_Sample_3.5 | ecosystem: Environmental > Terrestrial > Soil > Wetlands | place: USA: Florida...
GCCTTGACATATGTCCAATATATTGATAATATCGATTCAATACTTATTAAATATGGAACTACGACATCTCAAATACTTTGTTGCAGTGGCCGAGGAACTCCATTTTGGGAGGGCTGCAAAAAAGCTGCACATCGCACAGCCGCCCTTGAGTCAGCAGATCATGAATCTGGAAGAAGAACTTGGGATAAAGCTTTTTGACAGGTCCAGGCGAAAAATACAGATGACTGCTGCTGGCAGTCATTTTTTTAAGGAGGCCAGGCAGGTCCTTTTGCAAGTTGAACAGGCTGCTGAAACAGCAAGAAGGATATACGACGGAAAAGCTGGACATCTTGTAATAGGGTTTGTGGGCTCAGTGATCCATACTTTTTTGCCTGAAGGGTTGCGATTATTCCGAGAACGCTTTCCGGAGGTAGAGCTGGAACTGCATGAGATAAATACAGCAGAACAGATAACGTCGCTTCATGCGAAACGCATTGATATCGGATTTCTCTATACGGGCGCTCAAGATCCCATGCTCGCGTCTAAAACGCTCATGCTGGCACCTTTGCTGGCGGTATTGCATAACAAACACCCTCTTTCGGGACGCAGATCGGTGCATATCAGGGAACTTGCACATGAGCCTTTCATCGCAAACACACGCACCTCAGAGCCGATTGTCCGTGATGCTTTTATCAGCCTGTGTCATTCTGCCGGGTTCAGTCCGAGAATAGCGCAGGAGGCAGGGCAGGTACAAACAGTGTTAGGTCTCGTAGCATCCGGACTGGGAGCCTGCATCCTTCCCGATTTTATAAAAAATATCAGACGGCCAGGAGTGCAGTATATACCCTTGTCAGGATCACCTCCGGAGGTAAAACTTGCCGTTGTCTGGCGCAACGATAATACTTCCATCCTTGTAAAGTCATTTGTAACTATAATTGAGTCTTATTCATATTTCGACTGGGAGCGTTGAAAACTCCTTTCCCCATGACCCGCGCGTCAGATGAGGGCCGCAAAAAAGGTGAAAAAGAGATATTCCGCAATGGAGCGGAGCTTTCCCGTTACCCACCGCGCATTTCGAGCCGACACGGGGTCGGCGCATTGTTTTCTGACACCGCGCGGCGGCACGGCTCAAAGGCGAGATCAGGGAGCAGGATTATCAGACGCTAAAGAACAAGCTGGTCAACGCGCAGGAGTGAAACAGTAAAAATTAATTTTCCAAGGCACAACCTCAGATGACCATGCCTAAAGGCACACTGCACTCGGTAATATATATCTTATTAACCCACATACGTATTACAAAACAATTAAAGTTGTGTTAAATATAAACAGACTGCGATTGCGCAGCTGTTGCACTATATGGAAATTGCTATTTTCGTATATAATTATTCGATCGCACTATTTGTTGGCATCTTTATGATAGGTGTGGTCTTTTCACTTTGCCAATATGGACAACTCACAGAAATTAACCGCCTTTCAAGTATTCAAACTATTTTTGAGGCTTGGCCTGACGTCGTTTGGCGGACCGGTAGCGCATCTCGGATACTTTCGCGATGAATTTGTGGCTCGACGCAGATCCTTGAGCGAGAATGCTTACGCCGATCTGGTCGCCTTGTGCCAGCTGCTTCCCGGACCGGCCAGCAGCCAGGTAGGCATCGCAATCGGAATTTCTCAGGCTGGTATTCGTGGCGCTTTGACGGCATGGGCCGGGTTCACACTGCCATCGGCATTGGCGCTGATCGTGCTCGGTTACGGCATTGCCACATTGCAAGGATCGGTGACCCAAGCTGGCTGGCTCCACGGATTGAAGGTAGTAGCGGTGGCGGTAGTAGCTCTCGCAATCTGGGGAATGGCAAAAGTATTAACTTCCGACCGGTCCCGTGGTACAATAGCTATACTTTCGGCCGTGCTTGTGCTGATCTGGCCGAGCACCTGGGGACAGATACTGGCGATTCTGGTCGGCGGACTGTTCGGGCTGCTGTTCTTGAAGTCGGACACCGCATCCGGCCCGTCATCCCTGCATATTCCGATCAGTCGTACCGCAGCAATTTTCTGTATCGGGCTGTTTGCTGTTTTGCTGCTCGGGCTTCCCACCCTCGCTAGTTTAGTTCACAGTCATACGATAGCGTTAATCGACAGTTTCTACAGAACGGGATCGCTGGTCTTTGGTGGAGGACATGTTGTTCTCCCCCTGTTGCAGACAGCGGTCGTTTCCCCGGGATGGGTAAGCAAAGATCTTTTTCTGGCTGGTTATGGGGCTGCTCAAGCGGTGCCAGGGCCCCTGTTCACTTTTTCTGCCTATCTCGGAACGGTCATGCAACCGGCGCCCACTGGTTGGATCGGTGGAGTTATCTGTTTGACTGCCATTTATGTGCCGTCGTTCCTCCTTCTGATGGGAATACTTCCTTTCTGGGAGACATTGCAGAAAGAAAAGACCGTCCGATGTGCTCTGATGGGCATCAATGCTGCAGTCGTAGGACTGCTTTTGGCGGCGTTTTACAGTCCCGTCTGGACGAGCGGTATCTTGTCGGTAAAAGATTTCATCTTAGGGCTGATTGCCTTTGGTCTTCTTTCGCTCTGGAAGACCCCACCCTGGGTAGTGGTGACAATAACTGCAATAGGCGGGGCACTTGTCTCGATAATCAGTACATGACACAACCCGAATTCCTTACTGTCGTCGTAAAATTGACATTCCAGGATGGCAGGTGAGGATCGCAACTTTCAATTGTTCTCCGAATGCTCTGTTTGGGAATGTAATTCTCGCTAATGCTGGAGGTATTAATTTGCAGAATATTTTGCCGTCGGGTTCGTAACCCGAAGGTCGTCGGTGCATGTCGGGCCCCTACTGCCAACCATTCAAAGTGTCACATCGACAGATGCAGCCCCTTTTCTTTGATCTGCGATAAAAACGTGATAATTCTTATCCAGAGTCAAAATGCCATACCGGAGGCTTTCAGGATAGTGGTGGGCACGCCGTTAGGCCATGATAGGGGAGAAACACGATATAATACGAAAAAGAAAGGTGGGGATCAATGCAGAGAAAACTTGTTGTTTTTGGGATTTTATTCCAGATATTAATTTTATCAGGATGTACCAAGACGGACCCCGTTAAGTTGGTCAAAAGCGGTGTTCTGGAGATGGATAAGTCAGTCACTATCGGCAATGCCTTGGATCATTATGCGTTCTTCAAAAGTACGAGTTGGAAAACAGTTCGAGATTCTCAGCAAAGAAATATAGTCATATTTGAGGGGGCATTGGACGTCGATAAGTATTCTGGAGCAAAAATTGAAGAATTGGGGTTCACTGTCACGCCAGAAATGGTACAGAAGGGCAAGGCCAGACTGGGCGATATAAGCTTTACATTTATTGCTCAATTTACTATCAACACAGACGGGACCACTTTCCAATTAACCAACAGTTCTCATAGAATGGAAGGAACGGCTAAAGATACAAAACAAAAATTTTCTCAAGATATGCCTGACCCGAGTAATCAAATATTCAGTTTATATATTTACAAAAACAAGCTTGATCCTATATTGTTGCCTTTTCTTTTTCAGTAAACGATGTGACAAGGGCTCATAATAAATTTGCAACCGCTTCTATTCATCTTCGACCTCGGCCTTATAAGCCAGAGCCTCATGCTGGCGGTGCGTCGCTTCGGCCTCGATTCAGCCCCGGCAGTCCATTCAGGAGGCGGTTACGATCAATGGGATTTAGCGCATGTGTGTAAGGCCGGCAATAAAAAAAACAAATAGCAGCCACACATTCCTGGAAATTTATGATATGGTTTCCAAATAAGAATGGCTTCCTCCTACGAGTAGTAGCAGCGCAGGGGTTGAGGAGAGAATCGAATAATGCAAAACGTAATTAGCTGCTGAAGAATCCGCAAACCAACGGATAAGAACAGCAAATTTTCAACTTGGGCCTTCGGAAGAAGGTCTTCACATGAGGTGATGAAATGGCCGTTGAATTGCCGGAAAAGCCAGAAGTTATACGGATCATCCTGAGAGATGGGCATACCTTCAAGGTTCGTCCCATAGCCCGGGAGGACAGGGACATGCTCCGGGACTTTTTTTATAGGCTGAGCCCTCAGACTCGGTATTTCCGGTTCGGGCACATGAAGGAGCAGATCAGCGACAAGGAACTCAATTACTTTACCGATTTGCATCCACCTGAAAGCTATGCCTACCTGGGGCTTACCGGCGAAGGCGATGAGGAAATGATCAGGGCCGTGGCACGGTGGTTCCAGTCGCCGGACCCAAGCACGGCCGAGATCGCTTTTGTCGTCGAGGACAATGTCCAGGCAAGGGGCATCGGCACGGCGCTTCTCGAGAAGCTCGCGGAGACAGCGCTCAAATTCCGGATCAAAACGTTAATCGCCAATGTCCTTCCCGAGAATAGGCGCATGCTGCGCGTCTTCGAAGAGAGCGGGTTCAATATTACCAGGCGGATGCACGAGGGCTATGTTGAGTTAACCTTCGACCTCGAGCTTCAGGAAGAATTTTCGAAGCGACAGGCCCTGCGGGAGCACATCGCTCGCTCGCTCGGCATGCGCAGAATGATGTATCCTAAGACTATCGCCGTTGTCGGCGCATCCCGCGATCCCGGCAGCGTCGGAGGCAAGGTGTTTCGCAATCTGCTGTATAACGATTTCGGGGGTGCCGTGTTCCCGGTAAACCCGAAGGCGGCCGCAATTAACGGCGTCCTGAGCTACGCCTCGGTGTCCGACATTCCCGGCGATGTCGACCTCGCAATCATCGTCGTGCCCGCCCCGATGGTCCTGGATATCGTCGATGCCTGCGGCCGAAAAGGGGTCTGGAGCATCGTAGTCATCTCAGCGGGGTTCGGCGAGAGCGGCCCCGAGGGGAGGGAGCGCCAGCGGCTCCTGCGGGAAAAGGTACTCTCCTACGGCATGCGGTGCGTCGGGCCCAACTGTCTGGGCATCATGAACACGGACCCCATGGTGAACATGAACGCGACCTTCGCGAACACCTGGCCCCCGCGGGGCAATTTGAGCATCGGCTCTCACAGCGGCGCGCTCGGGCTTGCCCTGCTCGACTACGTCAGGAGCAACAATCTCGGCATCGCGCACTTCGCGAGCATCGGCAACCGCATGGATGTCTCTTCCAACGATCTGCTCGAGTTCTGGGAGGACGATGAGAATACCTCCGTCATCCTGCTGTATCTCGAGACTTTTGGCAATACGCGGCGTTTCAGCCGGATCGCCCGCCGTATTTCGCACAAGAAACCGATTGTCGCCGTGAAGTCAGGAAGGAGCGATGTGGGTGGCAGGGCCGCCAGTTCTCATACCGGAGCGCTCGCCGCCTCGGACGCCGCCGTGGACGCACTCTTCAGACAGGCGGGCGTAATCAGGGTTGATACCATCGAAGAGATGTTCAACGTCGCGAAGCTGTTGGCAGGGCAGCCGCTGCTGCAGGGACCGAACATCGGGATCCTGACGAACGCGGGAGGTCCGGGGGTTCTAGCCGCCGATGCCGCCGTCAACTGGGGTCTGTCCGTTCCCGCTCTCTCCGAGGAGACGCGGAAGAAACTTGCCACGTTCCTGCCGATGGAGGCTGCCCTCGCGAATCCCGTCGACATCATAGCATCGGCCACCGGCTCGCAGTTTGAAGAGTCGCTTCGCGTGATGCTCGATGATCCGGCTGTGGACGCGGTACTCGTCATCAATATTCCGCTCCGGGAGCCGGAGGAAGTAGCGTCGGCGATCAGGAAGGTCATGGCCGGCTACGCGGGGAAGAAGCCCGTGCTCGCATGCTTTATGATGTCCGGCGCTTCGGGCATCGACCTGCATTACGGTTCCGGCCGGGTCCTCCCGGTCTACATGTTCCCGGAGGCCGCCGTCCAGTCCTTGGCACTTTCCTTGCCCTATGCTCGCTACCGCCAGCGCGAAGAGGGGCACATCAGAAAATTTGCTGATATCGACGAGGAGGCGGCTAGGCGCTTTCTGCATTCTCACGGAGCGATCTCCAAGGCAGGGGGCTGGCTTGCGCCCGAGATCGCCATGGGACTGCTCAAGAGGTACGGGATCTCCGTTGTCGCGACAAGGGCGGCTTTCACTCCTGACGAAGCCGTACAGGCTGCCCGGGAGACCGGCTTCCCCATTGCAATGAAGCTGCGCTCGACATCGATCACGCACAAGACGGACGTCGGCGGCATCGCACTCAACCTGCAGAACGATGCGGATGTGATGAAAGAGTTTATCGGGATGCAGGAGCGGCTGGCGCTCGCCGGGCGCGAGGACGCCATGGCGGGAGTCATCATCCAGCCGATGATAAAGGGCGGCCAAGAGGTCATCATCGGGATGTCCCAGGACCCTGTCTTCGGACCGCTTCTCATGGTCGGCCTCGGCGGCGTACAGGTCGAGCTGATCAAGGACGTGGCGTTCTCGCTCCACCCCCTCCTGGACAGGGACCCCGATTACTTGCTGGCCCAACTCAAAGGCCTGCCGCTCCTGACGGGATGGCGAGGAAGCACGCCGAAGGACGTGGATTCGCTCAAGGAAGTGCTCCTCCGCTTTTCGGCGCTCGTTGATGATTTCGCCGAGATCGCGGAGATGGAGATCAATCCGCTCATGGTCTTCGACGCGGGAAAGGGAAGCTCCGTCGTTGATGCCCGCATTTCCTTCAAGGGCGAGCATCCCCGATAGGCCATTCGGGATCCCGGGCATAAAGGAGGTTCCTCCTGAACTCAAGAAATACAGTAACATCGATTCGGAATTTCTCACGTTACCGTCGCATCCGGACAAAAGCGTAAAGGTTAGGCGATCGACCTTGTGAATGAGGCGGAGCGGTGGGCGGTTGCTCAAAGTAAAAGTTCAGAATTCCCTGTGGGCTCTATGACGAATGATCTTCACCCGAAGGAGATGCGCTCATGAAAACAGCCAAGATTATGACAAAGCAAGTTCATACCATTGGGCCCGAACAAACCTTGAAGGATTGCGCAAAGATACTCAAGGAACACCACGTAAACGGCCTCGCGGTGTTGAATGGGGAAACGATTGTGGGAGTGATTACGAAGGCCGATATTTTCAAGGCCATTCTGCTTAACGGCCTTGTGGTGTTGGATGGAGGAACAGTTGCCGGAGTAATTCCAACGGCCGAAATCACTAAGGCCATGCTGCCGGGCTATTCCGACATTGTAGATGGCGAGCGCCACATGGCGAGCTTCGAGAACATCGAAGAGCGGGCGCACCAGTTGGACGACCTGAAGGTGCGGGCCATCATGGGGACGCCGCCCATCACCATAACGAGCGATACGCCCATTGTGAAAGCAGGTTCTATCATGGTCCTTAAAGGGATAAAGCAGCTTCCAGTAGTCGACAATGGCAAGCTGTCGGGTATTGTCACCCTGACGGATATCATTAACTACATTATGGAGAATATTAAGTAGGTGACAGTGATTGTTTCAAACGCAAACTCACGAATCAACACATAAAATTATTATAAATTTGCCAAGACAAAACTGTAGATAAAGAATAAAATATATGGCTTTACCCAGCAAGCAATTTCTGCTCATACTTCAGCAACACGCTCGGGTCCAAAGAGATTTATGATATAATTAGCGATTTATCATATCAAAAATGCGTCCAGCTGAGAGATGCCCAACAACATCGCGGTCAAATTAAGCGGTTATTAGATGATTTAGCCTGAGTGTGATTTACAACCAATATTGCTACCACTGTCACAATATTGGTATTACAAGATTGCAGGTGGTTACAGGATAAGCACGATTTACGAGAAGGAGTAGAATCGCGGTTGAATCATGCGGTGCGACCTTCTTTCTAAAGCCGTGATGAGAAAAACAGCAGCGAGGGTAGCGGGTTACAATTTGAACTGATACTGGAATATCCTTTTGATATAACCGATGGATTCAAATCAGTTGAAACCCATAAATTCTATTCCGAGGCAATATAGTTTCTAGAGACATGCCGGCGGTTGGAAGTGTGCCGGCAAGTAACCGCTTTTCACAGACAGATTGCCTGGTGCTTCAAAATGAGAATCTCCAAGGGCCCCCCATGGGTTATACAACTAGTTTCAGGTAACCGTAGTTTCGGTGTTATGCTATAATAAGTGAAATTTAAGCGAGATGGCCCAGGATTTTCAAATTCTTGTCATACGTCTTCAGTTATGCAATGAAACGCCTCCACAGGGAAACCCTTAAGAAGTGAAAAGGAGCATCGGAGAAATGCGAGCCCTAAAAATATCTATACAATTCATTGCATTCGTGATGTTGTTTCTCTTCACGGCGTGCATGCCACCAACAACCAGGTTCTCCTCTATATGGAAGGATGCGACATATCAAGTGCGGCCAGAAAAGATCCTTGTGATCAACGCATTTAAATTTCCCTCGAACAGGAAGCTTTTCGAAGAAGATATTGTGAAGGCATTAAAGGACCACAGGATAGATGCCGTTGTGAGTTACAATGTTATGCCTGACCCAGTCGTGGATGATATGGAAGCCATTGCGGTACAAGCAAAAGCAGCCGGCGCGGATACCGTGCTGATTAATAGACCTCTTGAAACGGCTCAGAAAGAAATTTATTTATCCGGCGGTCCTGTATTCGGGGAGGTATATATTCATACGCGAACATATGTCTACGACATGAAGTCGAACAGATTGGTCTTTGGCGCTTCAGCTGAAACGTGGTTACAAAAAGACAAGCTTTATGCTGACCAAATACAATCCTACGTTGATGATCTCGTAAATATTATGTCTCGACAGAATCTATTTTAAAGAATGGACGTATTGCTAGTAGGGCGAAAAGAGTCACTGCTAACAGCCAAACTCCAAATATTCAATAACAGTTTCGTTTTGCTGAATATGCAGACGTATCCAGCTCGTACTTCTGACTCAAAATAGTTGAGAATTGATTGTATGCCGGATAGGACTAATTCGGAGTGCAAAAATCCCGACGCAGGATGCGTTAACCACAAATGGATCGGCTATGGGTATTTAGGTCCGGTAAAAAACATCACGCGCTTTCCACGACCTAGCCCTTGGTGAAACACCTATTTCACGAATACGCGACTGAATTTACATCTTGACAAGTGTTATTTCTCTGATAAACTACTTTCATATTCTTTCGATTTGGCATCATAAATCTCAATTAACGGGGGTGTATATAATGAATGGATATGTGAAACGTGTAATGTCGCTTTTTCTTATCGTCTTTGTCCTGCTAACGTTTGTTGCAGTAGCGCTTGCGGCTGAGAAGGAGATGTCTGGAGAAGTTACCGCTGTGGATGCTGCAAAAGGCACACTTACATTGAAGAGTGGATCGGTTGACGCAGGCTTCGATTGTGAGACGGGTTCCTTGATTAAAGATGTGAAGGTGGGGGATTACGTAACCGTGCAATACAAGGAGGAACGTGGCAAAAACAAAGCTACAAAAGTTACTCCGATGAAAAAGAAGCCCTCTGTCGGATGCTGATGTATCCTGTAAAAAAAGACTGACAAATGTCTGTCTTCTATGCGTTCCATGGCAATATATTTTTAAATATGCTTATCCGGCGCATCCGTGAAATCCTAATTTTTATCTAAAAGGGCATTGGTTAATATCGAATTGCTTGTTTGATGGGGGATGTCTTTAAAGGACATCCTTCTTTTTTATTTCAAACAATAATGCTCAACAGTTCAACATGCTGCGACTGCAGATGAGTTGGTGGTCATCTCAGCTGATAAATTCATAATGAAGTGAAATGTTCTGGTCCCAATGTATCGTAGCGGATACCTTCCTGACCCTTATAATCTTCCCGGGGTAAAAAAGGGGAGGTGCTATGGAACGATTTGTAGGGGTCCTGGTCAGAATCATGCAAGGTACGAAAAATTATAGAGTCGGTTAAGCTATGAATGGTCAATATCAAAATAAAAAGAATGATGACGAAATTATTAATTATAAAGGTTTTCCGGAGAAAATTTAAGAGACAGTTAGTATGTGATTTACATTGATACGTATATGTTTTATCCGTGCAAATCATTATAAATCCGCTTCTATCAGTGTCAGAATTTCCTGTCACTAGCGCCTCCAATTAATCCCCACAATTTACCTCCGCTATGTCCCTGTTTGTACAACAGTCAAAATAGCTATCTTGTTTGATGCAGCTCCCTGTGCTGATTGCGGTATGTTCCCCCCGTATTCCGATCTGGAATCTTAACTACGAGTATGACTGCTTATATTAATCGAGAAAATCGGGCATGTTACTTTGTTTCTGTCCCCATAAAATCACTATTAAAAACCTAAAGTTTTATCACAAATATACCGATATATTTCTTTAGATAATGGAGGCCCCATGCGCATATTGAGGAAAATTACAGGTGCAATCGTATTGATTTCTGGAGTCTTTTTTGCAGTT
>Ga0335081_10021864_pt1 | contig 10349 bp, 12 predicted proteins | sample Lox_Sample_35_FD_206713 | JGI IMG/M metagenome (GOLD analysis project Ga0335081, IMG submission 206713) | Soil microbial communities from Loxahatchee National Wildlife Refuge, Florida, United States - Lox_Sample_3.5 | ecosystem: Environmental > Terrestrial > Soil > Wetlands | place: USA...
CCGCGCTTGCGCTCGCCGCGCGGCCGGTCGCGGCGCTCTTTGAGCCGGGTGATACGCACGCGTTTGATGCGACGCGGATCGGCGTCGAGCACTTCGAATTCGAAAAGTCCAGGCCCTGGGATAAGTTCGCCGCGCACCGGCAGGCGGCCGGCGCGCGTCACCAGATAACCGCCCAGTGTATCGACTTCTTGCGCCACCTCGCCGGGATCGAAATCATTGCCGATGATCGCCGCCACGTCCTCAAGCTGGGCGCGCGCGTCGGCGATGAAGGAACCGTCGGCTTGGCGCACCACGTGCGGCGTCTCGTCCTCGTCGTGCTCGTCGGCGATCTCGCCGACGATCTGCTCGACAATGTCCTCGATCGAAACCAGACCGTCGCTGCCGCCATATTCGTCGACCACCAGCGCGAGATGAATGCGGGTCGCTTGCATGCGCGCCAGGAGATCGATCACCCGCATCGACGGCGGCACGAAGAGAATCTCGCGCACGATATCGGTCGCCGACAGCGGCAGCGACAGATCGATCGCCTTGAGATCGAGGTCGGCCGCCAGCGGCTTTTTGCGCTTGGCGTTCTTTTGCGGATCGACCGCCGCCCGCGCGGTCATGAAGGCGATCAGGTCGCGGATATGCACCATGCCGATCGGATCGTCGAGCGTGTCGTTATAGACCACCAGCCGTGAATGGCCGGCGCCTTCGAACATGCGCACCAGCTCGCCGAGCTTGATGTCCTGCTGTACGGCGATGATATCGGCGCGCGGGATCATCAGGTCGCCGACGCGCCGCTCGCGCAAGCCGAGGATGTTCTTGAGCATGCGGCTTTCTTCCGGCGAGAAGCCGGATTCGCCGGGCGGCATGGCATCGAGCACGTCGCGCAGATCGGCGCGCGAATTCGGTCGTTTGCCGAAAATGGCGCGGAAGACGCGCACGAACCAGCTTTCGCCGTCCTCGCGGACGGGCGGCACCGGCACCGGCAAATTGCGCGGCTCGAAGGGAACGTCGGGACGGGCGCTTGCGGAATCGTCAGACATGGCGGTCAGGCGTCGCGGGTAAGATCGCGCGCGCGATAGGGATCTGGCATTTGCAAGCGCGCCATGATCTTGCTTTCGAGCCCCTCCATCGCGTCCGCTTCGGATTCTTGCTGGTGATCGAAACCGAGCAGGTGCAGAAGGCCGTGCACCGCGAGGTGGGCAAGATGATGAAGGAACTCGTGATCCTCCTCGTCGCATTCCCGCTCGAGCGTCTCATAGGCGATGACGATATCGCCGAGAAACCCCGGCGCGCCCGGCTTTGCCGCCGGAAACGACAGAACATTGGTCGCCCTGTCGATGCCGCGCCAGTGCCGGTTGAGCGCGCGAATCGCCGCATCGTCGGTCAGCAGGATAGCCACTTCGCCGCCCGCTGTTGAGAGCGTGGCGGCCGCCGCGGCGATGGCGGCGCGGACGGTTTCTTCGGCGGCAGGCTCGGCCCGCCAGAGCGGCGACTGAATTTGGATATCGACCGACGGCACCACCGCGCGCCGGCCCGGCGCGCTGCTCATTTCTTGGCCTCGCGCGCGGCCGCCTTGCGGTCATAGGCCTCCACGATACGGGCAACCAGTTCGTGGCGAATGACGTCTTCGTGCGTGAAGGCGACGTGACCGACGCCATCGATGCCATCGAGCAACTTGACCGCTTCGGCCAGACCGGACGTTTGGCCGGACGGCAGGTCGACCTGGCTTGGATCGCCGGTGACGATCATGCGGCTGTTCTCGCCGAGACGGGTCAGGAACATCTTCATCTGCATCGACGTGGAATTTTGCGCCTCGTCGAGAATGATGGCGGCGTTCGACAGCGTGCGCCCGCGCATGAAGGCGAGCGGCGCGATCTCGATTTCGCCGGCCTGCAGCGCGCGCTCGACGATGCGCGCGTCCATCAGATCGTAGAGCGCGTCGTAGATCGGACGCAGATAAGGGTCGACTTTTTCGCGCATGTCGCCGGGCAAGAAGCCGAGCCGCTCGCCGGCCTCCACCGCTGGGCGCGATAGAATGATGCGGTCGACTTCCTTGCGCTCGAACATCTGCACGGCTTGCGCAACGGCAAGCCAGGTCTTGCCGGTGCCGGCCGGGCCGGTGCCGAACACGAGCGAATGGCGCTTGAGCGCGCGGATATAGGCATCTTGCGCGGCGGTGCGCGCACGCACCGGACGCTTGCGCAGATTGATTTCTTCGAAAGCCGGACGCGCGCTTGCCGGGTCGTAGTCGAATAGCGAGCCTTGCGCGATCGCCTGGCGTATGGCGCCTTCGACATCGCCTTGGGCGAGCTCGCGGCCACGCTTGATGTGCTCGTAGAGTCCCTCGAGCACGCGGCGCGCCTGTTCGCAGGCCGAGCGCGAGCCATCGATGGTGACGTGGTTGCCGCGCTGTTCGGCGACGACGCCGAGGCGGCGCTCGACCAGCGCGAGATTTTGCCCGTATTGACCAAAAAGGATGGAGGCGAGCCGGTTGTCTTCGAAGGCGAGTACGATCTGCGTCGTTGCCGTTTCTTCCGAAGCGGCGGCGGATGGGATCGGCGGATCCGGTGTGCGCAAGGTTGGTTCAGGCTCCTGCTGCGGCGAAGTCCGGCGTCGACGGTTGCCCGGCGAGGGTGCCGAACAGGCTGTTGCTGCCGACCTCGGTGATGGTGACCGGCAGCGCCGAGCCGATCAGCCGGCGCGGGGCGATCACCTGCACCGTCTGCAAATATGGAGTGCGGCCGACCAATTGCCCAGGGTGCCGGCCGGGCTTTTCCAATAAGACTTCCAGGGTTTTTCCGGCAAATCTCGCGTTGAAAGCGCGCCATTGCCGGCCAATAACGGCCTGCAGCCGCTGCAGCCGTTCCGCCTGGACCTCGCGCGGAATCTGGTCGTCGAGTTCGACGGCCGGCGTTCCCGGTCGCGGCGAATAGGCGAAGGTGAACGCGGTGGCGAAGCCGACTTCCTCGACGAGTGACAGCGTGGCGCGGAAATCGGCTTCGCGCTCGCCCGGAAAACCGACGATGAAATCGGAGGTGAAGGCGAGATCGGCGCGGCTGGCGCGCAGCCGCGCGATGACGTCGAGATAATCGCTTCGCCGATGCCGGCGGTTCATTGCCGCCAAGATGCGGTCGCTGCCGGATTGCACCGGCAAATGCACGTAAGGCGTCAGCGCCGGCAGGTCGCCATGCGCGGCGATCAGAGCGTCGTCCATGTCGCACGGATGGCTCGTGGTATAGCGCAGGCGCAGGATGCCGGGCACTTCGGCGAGCCGCCGCAACAATTGAGCAAGGCCGGCCGGCCGGCCGCCGGCATCCGGTCCGTGATAGGCATTCACGTTCTGCCCGATCAGCGTTACTTCGCGCACGCCGCCGGTGGCGAGGTGCTCCACTTCGGCGACGATCTTCTCGAGCGGGCGCGAGACCTCGGCGCCGCGCGTATAGGGCACGACGCAAAATGTGCAGAATTTGTCGCAACCTTCCTGCACCGTGACGAATGTGGAGACGCCACGCTTGGCGATCGCCGCGTGCGCCGGCGCCGCGAGCGCGTCGAACTTGTCGTCGAGTGGGAATTCGGTGTCGACGACGCGCTCTCCCGCCTCAGCGCGCGCAACAAGATCGGGCAGCCGGTGATAATTCTGCGAACCGACCACGAGATCGACGCTGCCGGCACGCCGCACGATCTCCGTCCCTTCGGCCTGCGCCACGCAGCCGGCAACCGCAATCGTTATGCGGCGGCCGTGTGCGGCGGCTTCCTGCTTGAGCGCACGCAGTCGGCCAATTTCGGAATAAACCTTTTCCGCCGCCTTTTCGCGGATGTGGCAGGTGTTGAGAATGATGAGATCGGCATCCGCGGCCTCGGCCGTCTCGGCGTAACCGGCCGGCGCCAAGGTGTCGGCCATACGATAGGAATCGTAGACGTTCATCTGGCAGCCGAAGGATTTGATGTGAAGTTTGCGGGTCTCGCTCATGCCATTCGTATTCGCGACGGGCGGCCAATTTAGCCTTTTGGCACCGGCCTTGTCGCCCTCATCCATGTCACTGATTTCGTGACGCTTTTAAGACGCGGCGGCGTGCGCCGGGCGCGGCCTGTCGCGCAGCGTCGCACGATTGAGCCCACGCACCATGTCTTCCAATGCCCTGGTCATGGCCTTGCGGTCGGCCGTGTGCTGGGTCGTGAGTGGCTCGCCGTAGCTGACCACGACGTCGACGGCGCCGCGAGCGATGAACTCACGGATATGCGGCATGAAGTCGAGTTCGCCGTACCAGGCGACCAACGGGCGATGCTGGCGACCCATTGGAATCCCATGCTGGTTGGTATAGCCGATCGACATCGGCTGCACGGTGATCCCGTGCGTGATCTGCTGCCCGATTTCCTTAACGGCGCCGATCAGTGACGAGCGGAACGGCAGCACGCGGTTGCCGTCGCTCGAGGTGCCTTCTGCGAACAACACGACCGATGTGCCGCCGACGATGCGTTTGACGATCTCGCCGATTGCCTCGGCGGCTTGATGGCGGCGCGTGCGGTCGACAAACACGGTGCGCTGCATTTTGGCGGTGATGCCGACCAGCGGCCAACTCGCGACCTCACGCTTGGCGACGAAGGCGACAGGCACGATCGAACCGATCACCACGATATCGATCCAGGACACGTGATTGGAAACGAACAGCGCGGCGCGGCCGGCGACCGGCTCGCCGACGACGTGGACGCGAATTCGCAAGAGCCGGCAGAGCAGGCGATAATAGCGGGTGGCGATGAAGCCCCAGCCCGGCAGCCCGGCTTTGCCGAGCAGCCATTGCAGCGAGATCAAGACCGGGGTCATCGTGAAGAACACCGCCCCGATCATCAAGCCGCGCAGCATGGAGATTTATTTTTTCTCGTCGTCGAGCGGCACCGCGTAAAGCTCGAGACGGTGGTCGACCAATTTGTAGCCGAGCTTGCGCGCGACCTCGGTTTGCAGGCGGTCAATTTCTTCCGAACGGAATTCGATCACCTCGCCGCTGCGCAGATTGATCAGATGGTCGTGATGCGATTCGGTCGCCGTCTCGTAGCGTGCGCGGCCCTCGCGAAAATCGTGCCGCTCGATGATGCCGGCATCTTCAAAAAGGCGCACGGTGCGGTAAACCGTGGAAATGGAAATGCGGTCGTCGACTTTGGCGCAGCGCCGGTAGAGCTCCTCGACGTCGGGATGATCGTCGGAATTCGCCAGCACGCGCGCGATGGTGCGCCGCTGCTCGGTCATGCGCATGCCCTTTGCGGCGCAGAGGGCCTCGATATTGCGCCTGTCGGAAATCGTCTTATCCGGCGTGGTCACGGCGGCGGTCTCGTTCCTTAATGCCCGGCCCCTCTATCATATTGATCCTCGGCGGTTAAACCAAATCCCGCCGCAGTACCAGGGCAGTGGCCGCCTTGCCGTCGGTGGCCGGGTAATAGTTGGCACGGCGGGAAATTTCGCGAAATCCGGCGCGGCGGTAAAGGCGGATGGCCGCGGTATTGTGCTCATCGACTTCCAGGAAAACGGCGCGCGCGCCCAAGCCTGCCAGCCGACGCAAATGCAGGGCGAGCAGGCCACGCGCCAAGCCGCGACCCTGGCGCGCAGCTGCAACCGCGACCGAGAGGATCTCCGCTTCATCTTCGACCAAGCGCGAAATGATGAAGCCGGCCACGGCCGAGCCTGCCATCGCGCGGTGGGCGGTGACATGCCGGTCGGTGAGCAGGCCCTCCACTTCCTGCTCGCTCCAGCCGCGGCGGAACGAGGCGGCATGCAGCGCGGCGATGGCCGCGGCATCGCCGCTGCCGGCCTCCGACAGCACCGGTTCCGCCCGCGCAAAAAAATGCGACAGCAACCCCATCAGCGTCGTGCCACTCGCGCCGCAGCCTGCGGCTGCGCGTCGGGCGCGCGTAAGTAAAACGGTTTCGGCGGCGCGCGGGTGTCGACCGCGGCGGCGCCGAGTCGCGCCACCCATTCGATGTCGGGCGCCCGCCGCGGATCGACCAGGCTCGGCGGCTGCTGGCCGGCCGGCCATGCCGCCGCCAGCATCGCCGCCGCCGTGCCGACGAGTCGTGGCGCACCGCCCGCCGCCATGCGCAACGCCTCGCGCAAGGGCGCAATCCGCGGCGAAACGATGCTGCGGCCGCCAGGGCCGAAGACCTGGAGATAAATCTGGTCGTGGCGGGCATCGATCGCGGCCGCGACCGGCACCACGTCATTAACTGCGATCAAGGGGGCGGCATAAGCGGCAAGCGTCGTGAGGCCGACCGCCGGCTTGCCGGCAGCAAGCGCGATGCCGCGGGCGGCAGCAATTCCGACGCGCAGACCGGTGAAGCTGCCGGGCCCGGTGGTGACAGCGACGCGATCGAGCGCGGCAAAGCCGAAACCGGCCCGCTGCATGACGCGAGCAACCATCGGCATCAGCGCTTCGGCGTGGCCACGCTCCATCGGTTCGGATTCGTGCACCGAGTTCGCCGACACAGCGGTGTCGACCACGGCGGCGGAACAAGCCCCAAGGGCTGTATCGATGGCAAGAATGCGCATTTAGCGACCGTCATCAGCCGCGAAATTGGATGATTTAGTTATCGCGGACGATGCCGTTATACCGCAGCTTGGAGCTTACTGGATGCCCGCTTTCGCGGGCATGACAGCTTTTTACACCGGGCGAACTTCGCTGACTTCGGGGACGAAATGCCGCAGCAAATTCTGGATGCCGTGCTGCAGCGTCGCGGTCGAAGAGGGGCAACCCGAGCAGGCGCCCTTCATGGTTAGATAGACGACGCCGTCCTTGAAGCCTTTGAAGGTGATGTCGCCGCCGTCGCCGGCCACCGCCGGCCGTACGCGGGTCTCAATCAGGTCCTTGATCAGTTCGACCGTCTCGGCATCCTTGGCGTCGAAGAATTCATCGCCGTCAGAGCCTGCCTGCTCGGCGCCACCCGCCAAAAGCGGCACGCCGCTGATATAATGCTCCATGATAGCGCCGAGAACCGCCGGCTTGATCTGCTGCCAGTCGCCGTCGCGCTTGGTGATGGAGATGAAGTCGGCACCGAAGAACACACCACCGACATTGGGGATGGCGAACAGCCGCTCCGCCAGCGGCGACTGCGCCGCGGCGTCCTTGCTTTGGATGTCGAGGGTGCCGGACTCGAGCACCGGCCGTCCCGGCAGGAACTTCAGGGTCGCCGGATTGGGCGTGGTTTCGGTTTGGATGAACATTGGCTGCTCCTTGCGGGTTCAAGGCCCGTGGATGGCATGAACTATAGCTGATAAATGGCGCTTGCGGTGAACGGGGTCAACCGCCTGTCCATTACGAACTCGCGTCGATCTCCTCATCGCTCAGATGCCCCGGCACGATGGCCACGGGGATCGGGAAGCTGCCGGCGGTTTTGGCGAGGCTCGTGACCAATGGGCCGGGGCCTTCGTTGGCGGTGCCGGCAGCCAAGACCAGAATGCCGATGTCGGCGTCCTCGTCGATCAGCTTGACGATCTCCTCGGCCGGGTCGCCTTCGCGGATCACGCGATCGGGCGCGATATCGGCGATGGCTCTGGCGCGTGCGGCGAACTTGTCGAGCGCAGCATTCGCCTCGTCCTTCGCCTCGGCCTTCATGATGTCGGCGACGCCGAGCCATTGCTGATTGTGCTCGCCGGTATCGATCACGCGCAGCATGATCAGTTGCGAGCCGGTGCGGCCGGCGCGCTTGGCCGCCCAATAGACGGCGCGGTCGCATTCCTCGGTGTCGTCGATGACGACCAAATATTTGCGTTTGTGACCGGCTTCGAAGCTGCGCCGCCTGGTGCTCATGCCGGAATGGTGGCACGACCGGCGGTAAGCCGACAAGCGGACGCGCCCGCGCCGTTTTGCGCTGCGCAAAATGCGCTGCGCGGCTAGCGCCGCACAAAGCCGACGATATCCTTGACCGCCTTCATGGTTTCGGCGGCGATAATCTGCGCGCGCTGCGCGCCCTCGGCGAGCACCGAGTCGATATAGACTGGGTCTTGCGTGAGCTTTTTCATCTCGGCGCCGATCGGCCCGAGCTTGGCGACGGCGAGATCGACCAGCGCGGTCTTGAAGGTGGAGAACTGTCCGCCGCCAAATTCACCGAGCACCTGCGCCTTGCTCACGCCGTTGAGCGCGGCATAAATGCCGACGAGGTTGTCGGCTTCCGGGCGCGGCTCCAGACCCTTCTCCTCGCTCGGCAGCGGCTGCGGGTCGGTCTTGGCCTTGCGGATCTTCTGCGCGATGGCGTCGGCGTCGTCGGTAAGATTGATACGCGAATAGTCGGACGGCTCGGACTTCGACATTTTCTTCGAGCCGTCGCGCAAGCTCATGACGCGTGTCGCCGGCCCCTGGATGATCGGCTCCGGCAGCGGAAAGAACGTGTCGCCGAATCCGTGCGCCTTGATCGAGGCGGCGAAATCGTTGTTGAACTTCTGCGCGATGTCGCGCGACAGCTCGACGTGCTGTTTCTGGTCGTCGCCGACCGGCACATGCGTGGCGCGATAGACCAGGATGTCGGCCGCCATCAGGCTCGGATAAGTGAACAGGCCGACGGAGACATTCTCGCGGTCCTTGCCGGCCTTCTCCTTGAACTGCGTCATGCGGTTGAGCCAGCCCATGCGCGCGACGCAATTGAACACCCAGGCGAGCTCGGCGTGCTCGGCAACCTGGCTCTGGTTGAAAACGATTTGCTTCTTCGGATCGATGCCGCAGGCGATGAAGGCCGCGGTCACTTCGCGCGTCGCCTTCAGCAATTCGGCCGGCTCCTGCCATACCGTGATGGCGTGCATATCGACGACGCAATAGATGCAGTCATAGCGGTCCTGCAGCGCGACGAACTTGGTGATCGCGCCGAGGTAATTGCCGAGGTGCAGGTTGCCGGTCGGCTGCACGCCGGAAAAGACGCGTTCCTTGAACGCCATCGCCTCGCTCCGGAAAATGTGGGGGCCACATCGCATGACGCCGTTTGCCGCGCAACCCCCCGACAGCAAAACAATATTAAAGACCGCGCCGTTACGTTATAGGAAGCAGGCAAGACAAGCGGAATCTCGCGGGGGTGGCGAGCGACAGGTGGCATTGAGATGAGCAAAGACGAGCTGATCATCCAATTGGTGAAAATAGCGCTCGGCGTCCTGATCGCCGGATACTTTCTTTGGTGGAGTCTGGAAGTGCTGAAACGCCTTCCGCCTCCGCACTAGCCGCGCGCGACCGTCAATATTGCCAGGGGCTCGGTCGCCGCTATAGTGCGCGGCCATCCCGATCTTGCTTTGCGACTTCATTTCATTCGAGGACCACATGACGGCTCCCCGCTACGATGTCATCGGCATCGGTAACGCCATTGTCGACGTCATCGCCCGCGCCGAGGACGACTTTTTGGTCGCGCATGGCATGCACAAGGGCAGCATGGCGCTGATTGAAGAGGCGCGCGCGCAGAAGATTTACGACGCCATGGGACCGGCGGTGGAGAGTTCGGGCGGCTCGGCCGCCAACACAATCGTCGGGGTGGCGAGTTTCGGCGCCCGCGCCGCCTTCGTCGGCAAGGTGAAGGACGACGAGCTCGGCCGCGCCTTCGCCCACGACATCCGCGCCGCGCGCGTCGCCTTCGACACCAAGCCGGCGGCGGACGGCCCTTCGACCGCGCGCTGCTACATCATGGTGACGCCGGACGGCGAGCGCACCATGAACACCTTCCTCGGCGCGGCGCAGGATTTGCGGCCCGCGGACATCGACGAAAGCACGATCGCCAGCGCCGCGCTCACTTATCTCGAAGGTTATCTGTGGGATCCGCCGCAAGCCAAGGAAGCCTTCGTCAAGGCGGCGGCGATTGCGCACAAGGCGGGGCGTCGCGTCGCGCTGACGCTGTCGGACGCGTTCTGCGTCGACCGCTATCGAGCCGAATTCCTCGACCTCATCCGCAAGGGCACGGTCGACATCGTCTTCGCCAATGAGCGCGAATTGCACAGTCTCTACGAGACCGCCGATTTCAACACCGCGGTCAAGGCGTTGCGCCACGATGCCAAGCTCGCGGCGGTCACCCGTAGTGAGAAAGGCTGCGTCGTGGTCACTCGCAAGGCGGTCGAAGCGGTGCAGGCAATGCCGGTCGAGCAGGTGGTCGATGTCACCGGCGCCGGCGATCTGTTCGCCGCCGGCTTCCTGGTGGGTCTCGCTCGCGGTAAGGACCACCGCACCGCGGCGCGTCTCGGCGCGCTAGCCGCGGCCGAGGTGATCCAGCACATCGGCGCGCGACCGGCGGTCTCGCTCAAGGCGCTGGCGGCCGAGAACGGGTTGCCGGTCTGAAGCAGCGCAGTGATTGGGCTTTCGACGGGTCCGACGAGGCGAGCCGGCCGCCAGTAACCAAAAAGTAACCGAACA
>Ga0335081_10021866_pt1 | contig 10348 bp, 9 predicted proteins | sample Lox_Sample_35_FD_206713 | JGI IMG/M metagenome (GOLD analysis project Ga0335081, IMG submission 206713) | Soil microbial communities from Loxahatchee National Wildlife Refuge, Florida, United States - Lox_Sample_3.5 | ecosystem: Environmental > Terrestrial > Soil > Wetlands | place: USA: Florida...
TTCCGGCGCTGGAGATCCACAGCCGGTGAGGCTGGCTCTTTCACGCCCGGCGAAACGCGCCTGCCAAGGCTTTTGCGGTATGTTTAGCCCTGCGCCGAGATCAAGTCGACGGCACGGCTGAAGCGCGATGATCAATCTCCTGGACCTCGATCGCGAAGCGCTGACGGCGTTGTTCGAAGCCCGCGGCGAGAAGCCGTTCCGCGCCCGGCAGACGCTGCGCTGGATCCATCGCCGCCTGGTCGATCGGATCGAGGCGATGAGCGACCTCGCCAGGTCCACGCGCGAACCGCTGGCGCTCGAGGCCGAGATCCGCGCACCGGGCATCGTCCGCGACGCGCGCTCCGAGGACGGGACGCGCAAGTGGCTGCTCGACGTCGGCGCCGCCAACGCGATCGAGACGGTGTACATCCCGGAGGACGACCGCGGGACGCTGTGCATTTCGTCGCAGGCTGGATGTGCGCTCGACTGCGCCTTCTGCTCGACCGGGAAGCAGGGCTTCAATCGCAACCTTTCGACGGCGGAGATCGTCGGCCAGCTCTGGCTCGCCAACCGCCTGCTGCTCGCCGACGGAGTCCGCGCGCCGTGGGTCGAGCAGGGCCGCCACCCGGTGACGAACGTCGTGATGATGGGCATGGGCGAGCCTCTCGCCAACTTCGACAACGTCGTCGCTGCGCTCTCGCTCATGCTCGACGACGATGCCTACGGGTTGTCCCGGCGGCGGGTCACCGTGTCGACGTCCGGGCTCGTGCCGGCGATCGACCGGCTGCGCGAAGCCTGTCCCGTCGCCCTCGCCGTCTCGCTGCACGCGCCCGACGACGCGCTGCGCGATCGGCTGGTTCCGATCAATCGCAAGTACCCCGTCGCCGATCTGCTGTCGGCCTGCCTGCGCTACATCGAAAAGGCCCCGCGCGACTTCGTCACCTTCGAATACGTGATGCTCGACGGGATCAACGACTCGCCCCAGCAGGCGCGTTCGCTCGCCGCGCTCGTGCGCGAGGTTCCGTGCAAGTTCAACCTGATCCCGTTCAATCCGTTCCCGAAGACGCAATTCCGGACGAGCTCGCGCGCACGGATCCTCGCCTTCCAGAACGTGCTGCAGGACGCCGGGTTCACGGCGACGGTGCGGCGCACCCGCGGGGACGACATCGATGCGGCATGCGGTCAGCTCGCCGGCCGGGTGCAGGACCGCACGCGGCGGACGCAGCGTATCCATTCCATCGCGCATTGAGGTCCCGTTGATGAGCGTCCGCAGCCTCGCCACGATCGCCGCACTGGCCGCGCTCGCCGCCGGCTGCGCCACCAAGCAGACCGTGCAGCCGGTCGCCGAGCCGGCGGCTCTGCCGGCGCCGCAGCCGGCGAGCCCTCAGGTGCGTGCGCAGCTCCACACCGAGCTCGGCGCTGGCTACTACGAGCGCGGACAGATGGACGTCGCGCTGGAGGAGCTCAATCTCGCGGTGAAGCTCGACCCGAATTACGCGCCCGCCTACAACATTTTCGGGCTCGTCTACGCCGTGCTCGGCGAGGACCGCAAGGCCGAGCAGGCTTTCGCGCAGGCGCTCAAACTCGCGCCCAACGATTCCGAGATCCACCACAACTGGGGCTGGTACCTCTGTCAGCACCATCGCGAGCGCGAAGCGCTGGCCGAGTTCGAGATCGCGGTGCGCAATCCCTTGTATCGCACTCCAGAGATCGCGCTGGTGAACGCGGGGCGCTGCTCGCAGTCGTTCGACGAAGCCGCCGCCGAGAACTATTACCGCCGCGCGCTCGCGGTTCAGCCGGGCAATCCGCTGGCGAGCCTGGGTCTCGCCCAGATCGCCTATCGCAACCGCCGTTACGACGAAGCGCGCACCTGGATGAAGGGCGTAATGCTCACCACCAATCCGCCGCCCGAAGGATTGCGCCTGGGCGTGTGCATCGAGCGCAAGCTCGGCGACAAGCAGGCCGAGCTCTCGTACATCTCCCAGCTGAAGAATCGCTATCCCGAGGCGCCCGAGACCAAGGGCATCGCGACCGACAACTGCGAATGAGCACGCTGGAAGCAGGCACGGAAGCGGCGGCGCGGGCGTCCGCCACCGCGCTCGGCCCTGGAGCGGCGCTCAAGTCCGCGCGCGAGCGCGCCGGGCTTTCGCTCGACGAGGCGGCGCAGCAGCTCAAGCTCGCGCCCCGCCAGGTAAGGGCGCTCGAGAGCGATGATTTCAACCGGCTTCCCGGGCGCACCTTCGTCCGCGGTTTCGTGCGCAACTACGCGCGGCTTCTCCGTCTCGACGGCGATGCGCTGATCGCGGGGTTGCCGGATGCCGCGCACGCGCCCGGTCTCGCGGCGCCGCCGCTACACTCCACCGGCGGCGCGATCGGCGAGGTGCCCGGCCCGCACGCGCCGCGCGCCGCGTTCGGGCGGTGGTTCATCCCGCTGCTGCTGATCGGTTGCATCGTCGGGGCGGGCGCCTACGAGTGGTATCGGAGCGCTTCGACGGCCCCGCCGCAGACAGCCAGCGTCGAACCGGCGGCAGCCGCGCCGGCGTCGGCAGCCGGAACGGCGCGCAGTGAGCTGCCTAATCCGTTCGCGCAAGCGCCGGTCGCGGAACCCGCGCCGATCGAAGCGCGCGAAGCGGCGTCGCCGGCTGCGACGGCGAGCGCGTCAGCAGTCGAGTCGACCGACGCGCGCTCCGCCGCGAGCGAGCCCGCGGCCCGACCGGCCGTTGCCGCAGCGCCCTCGACGACGGAGCCATCGGCTCAGGCCGACAAGCCACTCGTCTTGAGCTACCGCGGTCCATCCTGGACCGAGGTGCGTGACCGCAGCGGCCAGGTGGTCCTGGCGCGCGTCGTTCCGGCCGGCTCCGAGCAGGCGATCGGCGGCAGCGCGCCCTTCGATCTGGTGATCGGCAACGCGCGCGCGGTCACGCTCACGTACCGCGGCGAGGCCGTCGACCTCGCCCGGTTCACGCGCCAGAACGTCGCGCGGCTGCGCCTGCAGTGACGCGAGAACGACCCGTGAGCGCGCCTGCAATCGCCCGCCGCGCAAATCAGGCCGTCCGTGCCGGAGTCGAGCTGCCGAAGGACCCGAGCAACGCCATCGGCGTCAAGTCGGTAGCCTAGCATCGTGGCTGCGACCATCCAGGCCGTCCGCGGCATGAACGATGTGCTGCCTGATGAGGCCGCGGTGTGGGAGCGGCTGGAGGACGCCGCGCGTTCGGTGTTCGCCCAGTACGGCTACCGCAACGTACGGGTGCCCATCGTCGAGGCCACACCGCTGTTCGTTCGCGGTATCGGCGACGCGACCGACATCGTCGAGCGTGAGATGTACAGCTTCGAGGATCGCCTCAACGGCGAGAGCCTGACGCTGCGGCCCGAGGCCACCGCGGGCATCGTCCGCGCGGCGATCGAGCACCATCTCACCTACGAGCGGCCGCAGCGCGTGTGGACCGTCGGGCCGATGTTCCGCCACGAGCGTCCGCAGAAGGGCCGCTATCGGCAGTTCTACCAATTCGACGTCGAGGCGCTCGGCTTCGAGGGTCCCGACGTCGATGCCGAGCAGATCGTGATGCTGTCGCGCCTGTGGAGGCGGCTCGGCCTGTCCGACACGAGGCTGCACATCAACACCATCGGCGACGCGCAGGAGCGGGCGGCGTACCGCAGGACGCTGACGGACTACCTGCGCAGCCACGGGGACGCGCTCGACGCGGACTCGCAGCGGCGCCTGGCCACGAACCCATTGCGCATTCTCGACAGCAAGAACCCCGCGATGCAGGGTATCATCGCCGGCGCTCCGAAGCTCCTCGATCAGCTCGGCGCGGACTCGCCCTCGCGGCGGCACTTCGAGGGCCTCCAGGCACTGCTCGCCGAGGCCAGCATCGCCTTCGAGGTCGATCCCCGTCTGGTCCGCGGCCTTGACTATTACAATCGCACGGTTTTCGAGTGGATGAGCGATCGGCTGGGCGCGCAGGGCACAGTGGCCGGCGGAGGGCGCTACGACGGGCTGTTCGAGCAGCTCGGCGGGAAACCGACGCCCGCGTGCGGATTCGCCATCGGCATCGAACGTCTGGTCCTGCTGCTCCAGGAGAGCGAGGAGCCGTCGCACAGCGTCCCGGACGCATACGTGGTGCATTCGGGGGAGGGCGCCGCGAAGCTCGCCCGCACGACGGCGGAAGCGCTGCGCAATGCCGGACTGTCGGTGATCGTGAACGCTGGCGGCGGCAGCATCAAGGCGCAGATGCGGCGCGCCGACGCGAGCGGCGCGCGCTGGGCGGTGATCGTGGGCGACGACGAGGCGGGCGCCAACCGCGTGGCGGTGAAGCCGCTGCGCGCCGCGGGCGAACAGATCGCGCTGCCGCCGGACGCGGTGGCTGCGCACATAGGACGGGCTTGACATGGCGGCATACGATCTCGAAGAGCAGGAAAAGATCGAGGATCTCAAGGCGTGGTGGGCGCAATACGGCAAGTACGTGAGCGCCGGAGTGACGTCGCTCGCGGTGGTGGTGATCGGCGTGCAGGGCTGGCGCTGGTACCAGGGGGCACAGGCGAGGGACGCGAGCGTGCTGTATCAGGCGGTGAGCCAGGCGGAGCGGGCCAACGACCCGACCAAGGCGAAGGACCCCGCCATCCAGCTCGAGGAGCGCTTCGGCGGCACCGCCTACGCGCCGCGCGGCGCGCTGCTCTACGCCAAGCTTCTCTACGACGCCGGCGACAAGGCCGGCGCCAAGGCGCAGCTCCAATGGGTCGTCGATCATGCGGGCGAGGAGGAGCTTCGAGCAGTCGCGCGGTATCGCCTGGCGCAGGTTCTGCTCGACGAAAGGCAGTACGACCAGGCGCTGAAGACGCTCGACGGCAAGGTCGACGAAGCTTTCGCCGCCGTCTACGCCGATCTGCGCGGAGACGTCCTTGCCGCGGCCGGCAAGAGTGCCGACGCGCGCGCAGCCTACGAGAGCGCGCTCACCAAGCTCGACGCCAAGTCGGGCTATCGCGGTTACGTCCAGGCTAAGCTCGATGCGCTGGGGGGCCCGCTGATCGCCTCTTCGGAAACTGCGTCCGCGGCGGGCGCGCCAGCGACGCCGAGCAAATGAGTCGGGCAAACCGGGCGCCGAGGCACACCCGGCGCGCGGGCATTGCCTGCGTCGCCGCGCTGGCAGCAGCGTGCCTCGCCGGGTGCTCGACGCTGTCGACCTGGCTGCCGTCGTGGCTCACCGAACCGCCATCGTGGCCGTCGTGGCTTTCGTTCGGTCACGACGCCCATAAGCCCGGACCGCTGCCCGAGATCACGGCGCGCACGCAGCCACGCGTGAACTGGCAGGTTGCGGTCGGCGGCAAGGTGTCACCGGGTTTCGCGCCCGCGGCCCGTCCTGACGTCGTCTATGCCGCCGCCGGCGATGGCGCCGTCGTGGCGGTCGATGCCGCGAGCGGTGCGCAGCGCTGGCGCATCCAGGCCGGCAAGCCACTTTCCGCCGGCGTCGGCGCGGACGGCACCGCCGTGGTCGTCGGAACCAACAAGGGTGACGTGCTCGCGTTCGACCCGGCGGGCAAGCCGCTCTGGGAGGCGAAGGTTTCCAGCGAAGTGAGCGGTCCCCCGCGGCCCGCCGACGGGCTGGTCATCGTCTGGTCGCTCGACGGCAGGATCTTCGCGCTCTCGGAAAGCGACGGCGCGCGCAAATGGGTCTATCAGCATGCGACCCCGCCGCTGACGGTCCGGCGGTTCGCCGGCGGGATCGTCAGCCACGGGGGTCTGTTCACGGGTACACCCGGCGGGAAGCTGCTCGGGATCGATCTGACGACCGGCTCGCTCGCCTGGGAAAGCAATGTGACCACGCCCAAAGGGGCCACCGAGCTGGAGCGCATCGCCGACATCACCAGCCTGCCCGTGGTCCAGGAGCGCGAGGTGTGCGCGGCGGCATACCTGGGGCGGGTCGCCTGCTTCGACGTCCAGCGCGGCACGCTCCTGTGGTCGCGCGACTTCGGCAGCCTCGGCGGCCTGGCGATGGACAATCGCTACCTCTTCATCACCGACGACAAGGGCGCGATCCAGGCGCTCGATAAGGCGACCGGCGCATCGGCGTGGAAGCAGGACATGCTCGCCCAGCGCTCTCCCGGCGGGCCGGCGATCCTCGGCGACTACCTCGGCGTAGTCGACGTCGAAGGCTACATGCACCTGCTCGATCGCAGCGACGGCGCGCTCGTGGGGCGCGTGGCGACCGACGGCAAGCCGGCCGCGTCGCAACCGATCGACGTGGCTGACGCCGCGGTGTGGGAGAGTCTCGGCGGCAACCTGATCAGCGTGAGCGCACGATAGACGAGGCTTGAGCGCCAGGGCTGCCTGATGCAGCCGGTCCATGGCGCCAGAGGTCCCCAGGAACATCGGAACGCGATGCTGCCCACGCTGGCCCTCGTCGGCCGTCCGAACGTCGGCAAATCCACGCTGTTCAACCGGCTGACCGCGTCGCGCGCCGCGCTGGTCGCCGACTTCCCCGGGCTCACTCGCGATCGCCAATACGGCCGCGGTCGACTGGGCAGCCGTCCGTTCATCGTGGTCGACACGGGGGGCTTCGAGCCCAAGGCGCGACAGGGCATCATGCGGTCAATGGCCGACCAGACCCGTACGGCGATCGCCGAAGCCGACGCAGTGATCTTCCTGACCGACGGCCGCGACGGGTTGACCAGCGACGACCGGACGATCGCCGAGCTGTTGCGCCGTTCGGGCCGCCCCGTGGTCGTCGCGGTGAACAAGACCGAAGGCCTCGAGCCGGCGAGCGCCGTGGCCGAATTCCACGAGCTCGCCCTGGGCACGCCGATCGCCGTGTCGTCGGCGCATGGCGAGGGCGTGCGCGAGCTGCTCGACGCCGCGCTCGCACGGTGTACCCGCGAGACGCCTCCCGAGGAGCGTGACGCTCGCGAGGGGCGCGTGCGGGTCGCTATCGTGGGACGGCCGAACGTGGGCAAATCGACGCTCGTGAATGCGCTCCTCGGCGAGGAACGGGTGATCACGTTCGCCGAGCCGGGCACCACGCGCGACGCGTTGTATCTCGATTTCGACCGCGGCGGCCGCGCCTACACGCTCATCGATACCGCGGGGGTGCGCCGGCGCGGAAAGGTGTTCGAGACGGTCGAGAAATTCTCGGTGATCAAGACGCTGCAGGCGATCGAGGATGCGCACGTCGTGGTGCTGATGCTCGACGCCGAGCAGGGCATCGGCGAGCAGGACGCGCATATCGCGGCCCACATCCTCGAGGCGGGACGCGCGCTGGTGGTCGCGGTGAACAAGTGGGACGCTGCCGACGCGGCGGGCCGCGCGGCGGTCAAGCGCGCGCTCGATCGCATCTTGAGCTTTCTCGACTTCGCCGAGCGGCTCACGATGTCGGCACGCGAGGGCCGCGGGATTGCGGCGCTGCTCTCCGCGGTGGATCGGGCCTACACAGCGGCCACCGCACGCTTGCCCACGCCGCGGCTGACGCGCGCGCTGCAGGCGGCCATTGCGAGGCAGCAGCCGGCGCGCGCCGGGCTGGGTCGACCGAAGCTGCGCTATGCGCACCAGGGCGGCGTCAATCCGCCGGTGATCGTCATCCACGGCAACGCGCTCGCCGCCGTGTCGGACAGCTACCGACGGTACCTGGAACATTTTTTCCGACAGGCGTTCCAACTGCAGGGCACGCCGCTTAGGATACAATTCAGGGTGGGCGCCAATCCCTACGCGGAGTCCGCCACGCGCCGGCGGAAACGCCGCTAGGACCGTCTTCCGTCGGCGATCGCGGAGGGCGGCCTGGACCAACAAACGGTGCGGCCAAGAAAACAAGCGGAGCAAGCGATGAGCAATAAAGGGCAAATGCTACAAGACCCGTTCCTGAACACGCTGCGCAAGGAGCACGTTCAGGTTTCCATCTACCTGGTCAACGGCATCAAGCTCCAGGGCCAGATCGAATCCTTCGATCAATACGTCGTCCTGCTGAAGAACACCGTCACCCAGATGGTGTACAAGCACGCCATCTCGACGGTCGTGCCGGCTCGCGCCATCACGATGCCGCACGACACCGAGCGCGAAGCGGCCTGAGGCGTCCGCGGCGCCGTTTTTCGATCGACGGCATTGCCAACGAGTGAGTAGCGTCAGGGGAGACGCGCTCCCGGCGCGCGATCGCGCGCTGCTGGTCGAGCTCGATTTCGGCGAGGGCGGCTCGCGCGAGAAGCTCTCGGAGCTGAAGGCGCTCGCGCGCTCGGCGGGGGCGCAGATCGCCGACGTCGTCACCGCCCGGCGCGTCAGGCCGGATCCGGCCTTGTTCGCGGGCCGCGGCAAGGTCGCCGAGATCGCGGCGCGCCGTGCCGACACCGGCGCGGATCTCGTCATCTTCGATCACGAGCTGTCCGGCGTGCAGCAGCGCAACCTCGAGCGAGCGCTCGACTGCCGCATCGTCGATCGCGTAAGCCTCATTCTGGACATCTTCGCCCAGCGCGCCCGCAGCGCCGAGGGCAAGCTCCAGGTCGAGCTCGCCCAGCTCAGGCATCTTTCGACGCGCCTCGTGCGCGGGTGGACGCACCTGGAGCGACAAAAGGGCGGCATCGGGCTGCGCGGTCCGGGCGAGACGCAGCTCGAGACCGACCGACGACTGATCGGCATTCGGGTGAAGATCCTGAACGACCGCCTCGACCGGCTCGGTCGCCAGCGCGAAACGAGAGCGCGCGCCCGGCGGCGGGCGGAAGTGCGCAACGTCGCGCTGGTGGGCTACACCAACGCGGGCAAATCGACGTTGTTCAACCGTCTGACCGGCGCGAGGGTACTCGCGGCGGATCAGCTCTTCGCCACGCTCGACACCACGCTGCGGCGATGGGACCTGCCCGGCGCGCAGGACACCGTGCTGTCGGACACCGTCGGGTTCATCCGGGATCTGCCGCACGATCTGGTCGCGGCGTTTCGCGCCACGCTCCAGGAGGCGGTCGACGCCGACCTGCTGTTGCACGTGGTGGATGCGGCGCACTCGGATCGCGATCTGCAGATCCAGGCCGTCGACGCCGTTCTTGCCGAGATCGGCGCGGCCGGGGTCCCGCGGATTCTGCTGCTCAACAAGTGCGACGCGGCGGGTGTCCCGCCGGGCGTCGAGCGCGACGAATATGGTAAGATTTGCGTCGTCCGTTTGAGCGCGCTCACGGGCGCCGGCGTGCCGGAGTTGGCCGCCGCGCTGGGCGAGCGGTTCCCGCGCGGCGCCAGGGAGCTACCGCGCCAGGCGGCGACCGCGTGAACGCTTGAAGCGGCCGCAACCTTGCCACTGCCTACCCTCACCCGTCCATCCCGGCCGCAGCCCGGCCCCTGCCATGTCGCTCAACGATCCGCAGTGGGGTAAACGCGGCCGCGGCGGTCCGCCCGATCTCGACGAGATCTGGCGCAACGTAAGCCGCCGCGTCAACGAGCTGTTCGGAAGGCGCGAATCCGAGGAAGGGCCCGGAAAGCCGCAGCGGCCGCGGTTCCCGCTCGGGGGCGTGGGCCTGCTCCTCGCGGTGGTGGCGGTCATCTGGCTCGCGAGCGGGTTCTACATCGTCGATGAAGGCCGGCGGGGCGTGGTCACCCGCTTCGGGCGCTACACCGAGACGACGCTCCCCGGTCCCCGCTGGCACCTCCCGTATCCCGTCGAAGCGGTCGAGGTCGTCGACTTTTCGAAGATCAAGACGGTCGAGATTCACGGCACGTCGCCGGCGAGCCGATCGGCGCGGGGGCTGCTGCTCCTGACCGACGATGAGAACATCACCGATGCGCTGTTCGCCGTGCAATACCGTCTGAAGGACGCGAAGGACTACGTCTTCAATGTCAAGAATCCCGACGACGTGCTGGTCCAAGTCGCGTCGACGGCCATCAGCGAGGTAGTCGGGCGCAGCCAGATGGACTTCGTGCTCTACGAGGGGCGGGGCGAAGTTGCGAGGAAAACCGAGACGCTGATGCAGGAGATGCTCGACCGCTATGGAACCGGGATCCAGATCCAGAGCGTCTCTCTGCAGGATGCGCAGCCTCCGGAGCAGGTCCGCCCGGCGTTCGACGACGCGGTCAAGGCAGGTCAGGATCTAGAGCGGCAGAAGAACGAAGGCCAGGCCTACGCGAACGATGTCGTGCCCCGGGCCCGCGGCCTCGCCTCGCGGCTGCTGCAGGAAGCCGATGGTTACAACGCGCGCGTGATCCAAGAGGCCGAAGGCAACGCGAGTCGCTTCAAGCAGATCCTGGTCGAGTACGACAAGGCGCCGGCGGTCACGCGCGAGCGGTTGTATCTCGACATGATGCAGTCGGTGCTCGGCAGCACGAGCAAGGTGCTGGTCGACCAGAAGGGCACCAACAGCCTGCTGTATCTGCCGCTCGACCAGCTCCTCAAGCAGGCGCAGCCGGGAACGG
>Ga0335081_10021867_pt1 | contig 10348 bp, 8 predicted proteins | sample Lox_Sample_35_FD_206713 | JGI IMG/M metagenome (GOLD analysis project Ga0335081, IMG submission 206713) | Soil microbial communities from Loxahatchee National Wildlife Refuge, Florida, United States - Lox_Sample_3.5 | ecosystem: Environmental > Terrestrial > Soil > Wetlands | place: USA: Florida...
TCAACCGGCAAACGCTGTACGGGGCCCAGGTTCATACCGAGCTACTCCAGGGAAGAATCCGAAAGGGGACGGGCTCGGCCGTCCCCTTCGGAGTGACGGCTTACTGCAACAGCTTCAGTACCAGCTGCTGCTGCTGGTTGGCCTGGGCCAGAGAGGAAATACCGGTCTGTTCCAGGATGGAGTACTTCGCCAACGTCGCGATGGTGGACGGAATGTCCGCCGCCCGCACGCCGTCTTCGGCACCCGTCAGGTTCTGCACCTGGTTGGTGATGACGCCGGCGGCGCTTTGCAACCGGTTGACTGTGGCGCCGATGGTGCCGCGCAACGCAGCAACCGTCTGCACGGCGGTATTGATGGTCGCCAACGCGGCGGTGGCATCGTCAATGTTTAGCAAATCATTGACCGATCCCGCCGTGCCGTTGGTCAGCGTGCCACCTGGGAAGGTGTTATTCCCCCCGGTTTGCGCGGTCACGATGCTGTTGCCGGCGAGGCCCTTGGTCAGTGCAGTGAATACGACCGTGGTTGGCGTAGCCACCGCGGAGACCGCAGTATTGGCGACAGTAGGACTCCCGTAAGTGCTGCCCGAACCGCTGCCGCCGTTGACGGCATTGGCCAGATTGGTAAGACTGCCAGCCTCCGTTGTTCCCACCAGGACCTCATTCGCTGTGGGGGTTGTGCTGAGGGCGTTCACGAAGGTGTAGGTTTGCGTGCCCACCGTGACCGTATCCCCGGCGGTGGCGACTTTGGCTGCCCCGGTGTCGGTGCCGCCGGTGAAATCCAGGGTGGCAAAGGCATTATTGCCGGTGGCCACGCCGGAGATGCCGTTGCCGGCGGTGCCGGCCACGTTCGCCGTGAAGGTTACGGAGGTCCCGGCGACCAGGGTTGCCGCCCGGACGCTGGGATTGGCCACCGTTCCAGCCGAGTAGTTCGTTCCCTCACCTGTTCCCTGGTTCACCGCAAGCACAAGATTGGCCAAAGAGACAGTGGTCGTGCCGGCAACTACTTCATTGGCGGTCGGCTTGGAGGCGAGCGCAGTCACGAAAGTGTAAGTTTGACCACCCACCGTCACCGTGTTGCCAGCCACTCCGGCCGTACCACCCGCTCCGCCCAGGGTGGCGGAAGCGGCCGCCAGGTCTGCCGGGGTTCCCGATACCAGTGCAACCGAGTTTCCCGTCGTGGATCCATTGCCGACGCCGTTAATGTTTGCCGTGATGGTGTCCACGGTTGCGCTGGTGTTGGCCGCGGTCGCGAAAGCGTTGGCGGTGGTTCCCTGTCCGTACTCGACTCCTGCCTGACCGGGCGCGGCATTGATCGCCGCCGCCAAGTTGATCAGGGACTGTTGGTTGTTGACCCCAAGCGCGACCTGATTGGCTGTGCCCCCGTTGGTCAACGTGGTCACGAAGGTGTACGTCTGGTTTCCGACGGTCACGGTGTCGCCATTGGCAGGGCCCGTGCCGGCGATGGTCAAGGTCGAATGCGCCGCGGTCGCGGAAGTGATCGCGCCGGTATTGGTCAGGATGTCGCTGGCTGCGGTTGCAGCGGCGCCCGGCGTTTGGGTAAGGGTGCTGGTGGCAGCCTGCGCTCCACCTAAGCTGAGGCCGGTAGCGGAAAGAGTCCCGGTGGTTACACCGATCAAGCTGTTGCTGGTGGCGCCTCCATCACTCAGGAACACATTGAGGGTGTTGGCGGTGAACACCTGCCCGCCGTTGTAATTCGTCTTCAGACCGATACGGTCAATTTCGGCTTTGATGGCGGTGTACTCAGCGTCCAGCGCGACGCGCTGCGGGTCAGAAACCGTACCCGTCGCGGCTTCGGTGGCCAGCGTTACGGCGCGGTTGAGAAGGGTGGTCACCTGGGCCAGGGAGCCATCGGCCACTTGGAGCGCACCGACGCCGTCATTGGCGTTTCGGGCGGACTGGGTGAGGGCGGTGATGTTGGCATGCAGACCGTCGGCAATAGCCAGGCCGGCGGCGTCGTCCGCGCCAGTGTTGATGCGCGACCCAGATGAGAGCTGAAACAAAGCTTTCTGCAAGTTGCTATTGGTGTTCGTCAATTGGTTCTGGGCGGCCAATGACGCGATGTTGTTTAGAACACTGAGTGCCATTAAAGTTGCTCCTTTGGGGTGGTCCCGCCGCTTCTGAACCGCCTTCACAAACTCTGGGAGGGCTGTTCCTGTCAGGGCTCACGGAACCTGCTTGCCCGTTCAAAGCAGCACATCGGCAGATTGCCGCGGTGCTTTAGCGGTCGGCGCGCAAAGGTCTCTGGTACCTCAGTAATCGGCCCTGTTACCCTGCCCGCGTAACCTGCCCGCTGTTGCCATCCGATGAATCCCAAGGCAACCTCACGCGCAACCTGGGTGTGCCTCAAGGAGCGGAGATGGTGCGTTTGACCCGCCTGAATAGCCAGCCGCTGGTGGTCAACTCCGACCTGATCAAGTTTGTGGAGCAGTCGCCCGACACCCTCATCACTCTGGTCAACGGTGAGAAGTTCATGGTGCGGGAAACCAGCGATGAAGTGGTCCGGCTCATCGTCGCCTTTCGCCGGTCCATACTTCTGGGATTGACCGCCGCCTGGAGTGGCCCGCCAGTGCCGGAAGCGGTCCAGGGCGCGGCCGCTACCGAAGCCACAGGCAAGAGGTAGCGGTGGTGGACAAGGCCACATGGATAGGCATTCTGCTGGCCGCGGGCGGCATCGTTACCGGACTCCTGCTGGAGGGCGGAAATCTCTCTCAGGTGCTGCAACCCACGGCGGCCATGATTGTTTTCGGCGGCACCGCCGGGGCGGTGCTCATCCAATTTCCGCTGGCCATCGTGCTGCAAGCGGTCCGCCGTCTGGCCCACGTGTTCGTCGAGCCGCGCCTGGATCCGCAGGAACTGATCACGCAGCTGGTACAGTATGCCAACCACGCCCGGCGCTACGGCATCATTTCGCTGGATGAGGAACTGAACAGCATCCAGGATCTGTTTCTTAAGAAGTCTCTCATGATGGCGGTGGATGGCATGGAGCCCCAGGAGCTGCGCAAAACCATGGAACTCGAGCTCGACAATCGAATGGAGGACGAAGAAAAATTGTTTCACGTATTTGAAGCGGCGGGCGGGTTTGCGCCGACCATCGGCATCATCGGCGCCGTTCTCGGGCTGATCCAGGTCATGCAGCACCTGGATAAAATAGATGAAGTCGGACGCGGAATTGCCGTGGCTTTTGTCGCGACCATCTATGGCGTGGGCTCGGCCAATCTGTTCTTTCTTCCGGCGGCGGGCAAGCTGAAGATCCGTCTGCGGGGCGAGCAGCACATGCGGGAAATGGTGCTGGAGGGAGTGGTCTCCATTCTGGAGGGCATCAACCCGCGCATGCTGCAAAGCAAGCTGGAGGGTTTCTTTGCTCAGCTACAGCATGCCGAAGAGCCGAAAGAACAAAGCGCGGCCGCCTCATGAGACGCCGGCGGCGAGCACAGCCCCACAGCAATCACGAACGCTGGCTGGTGTCCTACGCCGATTTCATCACTCTGCTGTTCGCATTTTTCGTGGTGATGTACTCCACCGCCCAAACCGACAAGCAACGCGTGGGCAAGCTGGCCTTGGCCATTCAAGTGGCCTTCAAGCAATTAGGGGTCTTCCCCGGATCTTCCGTCGAGTCTCCGACTCCGGGGAACCTGAACACCTACCAGTCCAGCCCCGGGCAGCCCAGTCCGGCGCCGGGACCGGCCACCCACACCGAAGGTACCGAAGACCTCAGCGTGTTGAGGAAGGAGCTGGAGCAGTCCCTGCAGGCGGAGATTTCCCGCCATGAGGTGGACATCCGCGGCGTGCCCGACGGGCTGGTGATCAGCCTGCGAGAGATTGGTTTCTTTGAAAGCGGGTCGGCCCTGATCCAGGCGCGCTCCCAGGCCGCGTTCGCGCGCATCGCGGGGTTGCTGTCGCAGCGGCCCTATCGGGTGCGCATCGAGGGGCACACCGATGATGTCCCCATTCATAATGCGCAATTTCCCTCCAACTGGGAGCTGTCCACGGCGCGCGCCACCGAACTGGTGCGTTTGTTGATCACGGAGTACGAATTCGCGCCGGAGCGGCTTTCGGCAGCGGGTTTTGCGCAATATCATCCAGTGGCGAGCAACGATTCGGCTGACGGGCGGGCGCAGAACCGCCGCGTGGACCTGGTGGTGCTGGGCAAATGGCCCACGTCCCCGGAACTGGGCAACCACTTGAAGCCAGCACCGGGAATCCCGGCGGAGCCTCGGCCCGACCCGACCTCCGGCCAACCCAACTAGTGACGAGGAATGCCACCGCCCCCGGTCTCAACTTTTCCAGTCCGGGGCCGATAAGTTTCTTGCGACGTCTAGTGGGCGCGAAGGGGCCGCAATGGGTGGAGGTGACGTGCAGGACGAAAAGGATGAGGTGCTCAAGATCCTGCGGGCGCTCCAGGACCTGGCATCGCTCGAACGCGAGACCGCGGTCGCAGAAACCAATCTGTTTGGCGTGCTGCGCGATCGCATGTCGCCGGTGGCGCGTTATGGCGATCCCATCATGGTCAAGTATCGCGTCCTCAACTACAAGACCGACCGCCAGACCGAGCAGGCGACTTATCTGCCTGAGGGTTTTCCCACCACCGAAGGCGCAAAGCCGTTGCTGGCACTGGCCGTCATAGACAACTACGCCGTGCTCGACCGCCTGGAACCCTCCGCCAAGGACGGCCCACGCTTGAGCCGGCAGTATGCGGGAGAGTGTTTGTTCCTCAGCTGGGACCGGAAGTGGATCCTGGCAGAGCGGACTGGGTCTTATTCTGACGAGCCCGGTGCTTCCAACGAATGGGAAGCCCGCTGCCGCATCATTTCTGACCGGGCGCTGCTGGACCGCTACTCCCTGGAAACCGTGGCCGATGGCCTGCTGGCCAGCACCAACAAGATATGGGAACGGGTCTCTCCCCGCATGGAAGCCTTGAAGCGAAGGTTTGCCAAAGTGGAAAAGGTAGCCGACGACATGTCCAAACTCAAGGGGTTCTCGCGCGAGGCCGGTCCGCCCAGCTTGAGTACGGAGCCCAAAGAGATGCGCAGGGTGACCAAGACGCTGGGGTCATAGGTGTGCCCAGCGGCGAAACCGCAGAAGGAGTAGGTCCAACCCATGAGTCTGGCCAGCAAAACTTTGCTGATCCTGCTGCTCACCGCGGTCAGCCTGGTGGCCGCCGTCTATCAGACCACTCGCTGGTTGCTGCTGCCGCGTTTTCTGGAAGGGGAGCACCATGACATGCAAGCCGCCGTGCAACGAGTGCAGCATGAGTTCGAGGACGAAATCGCCGGGCTGGCAGCCACGGCCAGCGACTATGGCGAGTGGGACCGCACCTATGATTTCATGCGGCGGCGCACGCCGGACTACATCGAAATCGAATACAAGAACGAAACCCTGCAAGGCCTGCAAGTGAACTCGGTGACCCTGCTGGACACTCAGCGGCGAGTGGTTTATCTCAAGGCTTACGATCTGGCCCGCGCCCAGGAAACCGGACCTTCGCCTGAGCTGGAGAGATTCTTGACCAGCAATGACTGGAGCAAGGGCGCGCTACAAGGGAGCCGTGCGCGGTCCGGGATCCTGCTGCTTTCGGAGGGGCCGGTCTTCATCGCGGCCAGCCCCATCCTGACCTCGGCTCGAAAAGGCCCGGCGCGTGGCCTGCTGGTCATGACGCGGAACCTGGATCCGCGGGTGCTCGCGGCCATGAAATCATTTCTAAACACGGACCTGGCGGTCGAACTCACTTCCAGCCCGTCTCTGCCCCAGGATTTCCGCGATGCCATGTCCGCCAGCGGCGCCGGGCAGGTGGTGGTGCAGCCGATGAGCCCGGATTGGGCCGCGGGATACAGCCTGCTCGCCGATGTCAGCGGCCGGCCCGCGCTGGTCATTCGGGTCATCCAGCCGCGGCAATTTCTGCAAAACGCGAGGACCAGTCTCCACTACTTGCTCGCAGGCTTTTGCATTATCGGTGCGGTCTTCATTGCCACGACCATATTGCTCCTGCGCTATGCCGTGCTGCGGCGCGTGACTTCGCTCAACAGCCAAATCCGCAATATCGGCGAGCGCCGCGACCTGGCGGCAAGGGTCCGTACCGATGGCGGCGACGAACTGGCCAAGCTGGCGGAAGCGGTCAACACCCTGCTTGATTCTTTACAGCAGCGCGACAACCAGTTCCGCCTGGTCGCGGAAAACATCCATCAGGTGCTGTGGGTCAAAGACGAGGTCAACGGCAAGGTCACCTATGTGAGTCCGGCCGGCCAGAAGTTGGGAGGCCAACCCCAGGAAACACTCTATGCCGATCCTGACACTTTGCGCGACGCGATCCACGCCGAGGACCAAAACGCAGTCGCAGACATGCTGAGGCGACAAAGCGAAGGAAGGGAGGGCGAGGCGGAATTCAGGATTGTGCAGCCGGACGGCAGTATCCACTGGGTCTGGCGCCGCCACTTCCCGGTTTTCGATTCTCAGGGAAGACTGGCCCAGACTGTGGGCGTTTCCGAGGACGTCACCGAGTACAAAGACGCCGAAGAGGCACTGCTGAAATCACAGGACGACCTCTGGAATGTGATGCTAGCTTCGGCCGGCGCCCCCAATTGCGCCCAGATCAAATGAGAGTCCGATGATTAAGAAGCAGTCATGAGACCTCGGCGCAACCAGAAGTTTGGTTCCTGACTGGATTCCCGGTGCTCAGTCCGCTCGATTTTCTCCCCTTCCGCCTCAAGCCCAACGGATTCCTGCCGATGGTGCGCACAAACACCCGAAAAAGGGAGCGCGCATGCAACCCTGGAAACAATGGCCTTTGGCCGTAGTCCTGCTTACATCGTGCTGTCCTTGCTTGTGGACGCAGTCAGACTCGTGCTTTGTTCGCGCTCTGAAAGACCAAGCTGCGAACAAGGCCAAAGCCCCGGTTAGGAGGCCGGCGGCTTCCGCTCCCAACGCAGCGGGGGTGGACGAACTGCGTGACCTGGTGGCGGCGCAGCAAAAGCAGTTGGACTCCCAGGCCGAGCAGCTGAAGCAGATGAAGCTGCAAATGCAGCAGTTGCTGGAAGCCGCTCAGGCCGCCACAGCCGCTGCGCAGAAAGTGCAGGGCACCGCGGAACAGGCACAACTTTCAGCTGGCGCGAGCAACGATAAGTTGCAAGCGCTGGATGGCGCGATGGCCGATCTGAAAACGGAGACCAACACCGCTGCCCAGGCCATGCAAGCCTCCACTAAGGCGATTGCGGAGCTGGCGCATCCCACCACCCTTCACTACAAGGGAATCACCCTGAGCCCCGGAGGGTTCCTCACCGCGGACACCATTGTCCGCACGCGGAATGAAAATGCCGACGTGACCAGCAGCTTTAGCCTGCTGCCCTTTGACGGAGTGGCCAATTCTCATCTCAGCGAATTTCGGGCTTCGGCGCGGGCTTCACGAATTTCTCTGCTCCTCGAGGGCGCCGCTGGCAACGCCAAATTGACCGGCTACTACGAACTAGACTTTCTCGCACAAGCTCCGACCGCCAACCAGGTCCAGACCAATAGCTTCAGCCCGCGACAGCGGCAGTTGTGGGCGCAAGCCGCCTTCAGCAATGGCCTAACGGTGACCGCCGGGCAATATTGGAGCCTGCTAACCACCGATCGCAAGGGGATTGCAAACCGCGCTGAGCTCATCCCCAATACTGTGGACGGAAGTTACGTGGTCGGTTACAACTTCACCCGGCAAACCGCGTTCCGGGTGACGGAGAATTTCAACGACCGGCTTTGGGCGGCGTTTGAGTTGGCCAATCCGGAGACCAACCAGCCCAACGCCAGCTTTGTCCCGGCCAATCTCTTTGGCTTCAACAACAGCCCCAATGCCGGGTCGCCCAATGGCAGCACTTTGAATTTTCTCTCCGGCAGCACCAACGGTTTTTCCACCAATCTGGCGCCGGACCTGCTGGGCAAGCTGGCATGGGAGCCGGGATGGGGCCATTATGAATTGAAGGCCCTGGGCCGTTTCTTCCGCGACCGCATCAATGGCCAAACTAATCATGCCTATGGCGGCGGCTTGGGTGCGGCGGCAATTCTGCCGGTCGTCGCCAAGAAAGAGGACTTCATCATTGAAGGGCTGGCGGGCAATGGCATCGGCCGCTATGGCGCAGCCAACGGGTCCGACATTACCCTTCGCCCGGATGGCTGGATCATTCCCATCCATGCCATCCACATCATGAGCGGGCTAGAGCTTCATCCCCGCGCCAAGCTGGACGCCTACCTGTACGGCGGGGACGAATATTATCGGCGTGCCGCTTACGTGGATCCCACCAACCCCGCGAAGCCTGCCGGCTATGGATCGAGCCTGGTGGTCAACACCAATTGCCAGGTGGAAGTCGTTCCAGCTGGAGGTGCGGCCTGCGGCGCTCAGAACAAGAATGTGTGGGAAGTGACCGGCGGGGTCTGGTATCGCGCCTACAAGGGTCCTTTCGGGACCCTGCAGTATGGCGCGCAATACGAGTTTCTGCACCGTTCCACTTGGTCCGGCGTCGGCGGCGCGCCCCAGGGTTCGGACAGCGTGGTGTTGAGCTCGTTCCGCTATCTGCTGCCCTGATGCGATTGACGCGGCAACCGCCTCGCACCCAACCTAACGCGAGGGACAGGGTCCGGAAATATTCTCGATCCGTTCCACTGTCATTTCACGGCCCGGGTCCGCGGCCGCACTGACCGCGGGCGTTTCTTCATCCGCGCCCTCCGCTGCCACCGGCGTCAGCTTCCCCAGCACTTTGACCCGCCGGCCCACATGCTGGCCCAGCTGGTCGCTGCTGCCGCGGAGATGGATGACTCCGATGTGCTTGGCGTTCAACTGGTACTCGTTACCCTGTTGCGCGATGCAGCCTTCCACGCTGCGATGAAGGTGAGGATTTTGGGCCTGCAACACATCCACCCGCGGATGCGAACTCTCCGCCACGTTGCCGGATGCAACCTGCCCCGGCAGCGCTGAAGCCAGTAGCGAAAACGCGATGCCCACAGAAGCTACGAGATACTTTGACATGATTTCTCCTGACATTCTTTCTTGCGTCCTTCGCAGGGAAACTCCGCAATTCTATCCCCGCACGGGCCCTTCCGCCGAAGTCCTGTTTTCTTAGCTTCCCATGCTTGCGGCTGTCCCGCGGCCTGAAGTCGAGAAGAAAGGAGTTGCACAACCGTGGTAGTTCTCGCGCTCTGCTTCGATCGTGGAGAAGCTTGCTTCCCAAAATGGGACAGAAGTCCGGACTCACCGAACGTTTGTACGAAGAGCTGTGTGTCCAGAAAACCATGAGGGACAATCGCGACGCCTCAAAGCGCCGCCCCTCATTCCGGCATTGCGAATTTCTCTTCGGATGGGCCATAGGTCCCGAGACTCCCGTGTTTTTCACCCCGGTGACACGCGTAAAGCCCAGGCTTGCCTTGCCGATGAAGCAAGGGACTGGATGCCCTCCACGTAGCTCAGCAGATTCGAAGAGCCAACTGGATACGGCAAGTAGAACAAGCGGGCCCCAACCGGAGGATTCGACCATGAACCGATTGAGTTTGAAGATGAAGCTGGGCATGGGTTTCGGCGTGCCTTTGTTGATTCTTACTATCATCGGCGTTTTCGCCTACCGATTGGCCAACACCGAGGACGCACTGTCGGACCAGGTGGAGAAGCAAGTCCACAAAGTGGAACTCATGTCCAAGGTGCGGGACGCGGTTTACATGCACATCATGGGCTTACGCGGCTTTCTGATCACCGGGAATGAAGACCAGCTAAAGGACTTCGAGCAGGGTAAGGCCCAGTTCCAGGAGAACATGGATGAAATGGAAAAGCTCCTGCAAACGGAGGAAGGCAAGCGGACATTCAGGGACATCAAAGACACTTACGGCGAATATCGGCAGTATATGGACCGGTCCATTGCACTTCGCCGGGCCGGCAAGATCCAGAAAGCAATAGAGGCGATCTTCAACCCGCAAGTGTCGGCCAAGCGCGCTGAGTTATACCAAAAAGTTGACGTTCTCGTGGGGCTGACCGAAAAGCTGCACAAGACTGCCACCGATGAGCAAACGGCTTCCGAGTCACAATCCGAGATCGTCACTTCGATCCTGGTGGGTGTGGGGCTGGCAGTCGGAGTTGTGATTGCGGTCCTGATCGCCCGCTCCATCACTGGCAACATCACCCGCATGGCCGGCATGATCCAGGAAATTGCCGGCAACAATCTGGCGGTGGACGATGTTGAGATCTCCTCCCGGGACGAAATCGGCCAGGCCGGTACCGCCCTCAATAAGATGAAGAACAACCTGCGCGAAATTATCCAGTCCATCGCGGGCACCGCCGAGCATGTGGCCAGCGCCAGCGAGGAAATTTCCTCCTCGGCTTC
>Ga0335081_10021868_pt1 | contig 10347 bp, 8 predicted proteins | sample Lox_Sample_35_FD_206713 | JGI IMG/M metagenome (GOLD analysis project Ga0335081, IMG submission 206713) | Soil microbial communities from Loxahatchee National Wildlife Refuge, Florida, United States - Lox_Sample_3.5 | ecosystem: Environmental > Terrestrial > Soil > Wetlands | place: USA: Florida...
GCGATGCCACGTCGAGCTGGACCACTGGGGCTTGCAACGGGACTGCTCCATCGCAGCGCGTTCCCGCGCCGGAATCGCGTCACATCATAGCAGGACTCCGCCGCCGGACAACCGGCCGCTGCGCCGCATGTGACCCAACGGGCGCGGGGGCCTGTCCGCGGCCTTCCCGGCCTGTGCCGGGTCGGGCACAGTTCGCGCACCCTGGCCGCACTCTCTTCCTCCGCCTGCGCTACGCTGGATCGCAGCAGGAGGCGATCATGCGCGCACTCGTGGGGCTCCTGATTACTCTCGCCATCGGTTATTTCATCTACCGCACCTACCTGGTTCAGTCGCTTCCCAAGGACGAGGGCGGCGGCTCGCCCGTCAACGCCATCAGCGCCACCGGCGTCAAGAACGACCTCATCGCCATCGCCCAGGCCGAGCGGGCCTACTTCGCCGAGCACGGCTCCTACGCCTCTCTCTCCGATCTCACCTCCAGCGGCGCCATGACCATGACGCGCACCAGCCGCGACGGCTACTCCTACTCCGTGGACACGCAGCCCGGCGGATTCACCGCCACCGCGCGCTACTCCGGCCCCATCACGCCGCCTCCCTCCAGCTTCCAGATTGACCAGTCCATGGAAGTCCACGCCCTCCCCTAGACCGCCGTTTCGCACTTCGCGCGCCTTCGCCTCAATTCCGTTCCTCACCCCCCGCCCGAAGGCGCCGTCAGTCCGTGTGTTAGAATCCGGGCGGATGCACACCGGACTCAAAGAGCTGCTGCACGTCCAGATGCTGGATCTGAAGCTCGCCGAACTGGCCGGCCAGCTCGCCCAGTTTCCCCGGCGCATCGCGGAGGTCGACGCGCAGGTCGAAGCCGCGCGCGCCTCCCTCTCCTCAACCCGCGAGGCCCAGTCCTCCAGCCTCAAGGACCGCAAGAAGCTCGAACTCGACGTCGAATCCTGGAAGGACAAGGTCCGCAAGTACAAGGACCAGACCGCCCAGGTCAAAACCAACGAGGCCTACCGCGCGCTCCTCCACGAGATCGAAGGCGGCGAAGCCCAAATCCGCAAGGCCGAAGACGCCGTCCTCGAACACATGGTCACCGGCGAGGAGCACGACCGCCAGGTCAAGAGGGGCGAAAAGGCTCTGGCCGAAGCCGAAACCTCCGCGAAATCCTCCCGGGCCGCCATCGAGGCCGAACGCGCCACTCTCGCCGCCCGGCAGTCCGCCCTCCGCGCCGAACGCGACTCTGCCGCTTCGGCCGTTCCCCCCGCTCTGCTCGATCGCTACCGCATCTACGCCCCGCGCCATCATGGCGTGGCCGTGGCCACTCTCGACGGCGAAGCCTGCTCCGGATGCCGCGTGCATCTCCGCCCGCATGTCGTCCAGCGGCTGAAGCGTCCGGAGAACGACCAGATCGTCGAATGCGAATCCTGCGGCCGCATGCTCTACTACGAAGAGCCTCCCGCTGCACCCGCTCCCTCCCCTGAAGTCGCCGCCGCGGCCCACAAGCAGGATTCCTCCGGCGGATGATCCCGCGCTCCACCACGGCATGAAGCACAGCGGGAAACCTCCGTCGCGGCACGCCCCACTCTTCTCCGAGTCCGCCTCCGCGGCACGCCCGCGCGGCATGGTGATCGCCAGCATCGACGGCGGCGCCCGCGGCAATCCCGGTCCCGCGGCCTACGGCTTCCTCCTGCGCGACGCCGGTGGCGCCACGCTCGTCGCCACGGGAAAAACCGTGGGACACGCCACCAACAATGTCGCCGAATATTTCGGATTGATCGCCGCGCTCGATGCCGCCCGCGAACGCGGCGTCGCCAGCCTCCGTGTGGAAAGCGATTCCGAGCTCCTCGTCCGCCAGATGGAAGGCCGCTACCGCGTCAAGAGCCCCGACCTGCGCCCGCTCCACGAACGCGCCGTCATCCTCTCGCGCTCCTTCGAGCACTTCGAGATCGCCCACGTCCCGCGCGAAAAGAACCGGGAAGCCGATCGCCTCGTGAACGAAGCGCTCGATGGTGGAAATATCGAAAACCGGCCCGGCCGGCCGCCGCAACTGCGCACCGTTCGCGCCCGCTACCAGCGCGGCGTGTTCGTCCCGGAAGAGGCCATGGATCTTCCCGACGGCGCGGAATTCGTGCTGACCGTGCACCCGGCTCCGCCACGCCGCGGCTGACGGCTCCCCGCCGCGAATCCTTCCGCCGCGGCCGGCGCTTCAGTGCGGCGGCGCCGGCGCCCCCGCAATTCCCGCGTTATGCAGCTCCGCCAGGATGTAGTCCTCCACGCGGTTCCATACCTCGGGGTTCGTATCTCCCCCCGGCTGCCGCGTGGGACTGGAAAGCCCGCCCGTCGTCTTGTCCGACAGGTCCACCCAGCGGCCTCCCGCGGTGAATCTCTGGTTGGCCAGAATCTCCGTCTTCGCGGGGTCTTCCGCGCGGATCGATGCCGGCGCGCGCAGCGAGGGAAGGCTGCTCTGGTACAGGTTCGCCGCTTTCGCCACATTGGAGGGAATCACGGCCTCCTCCGGCCCCGTGTAATCCACCAGTTCCGCCAGCGCCACGGGCAGTTCGCGCTGCTTCAGTTCCCGCACCAGTTTCAGCACCTCCGCGGCTCCCTCTCCGCGTCCGTACAGCAGCACGCGCACCGCGCGGCAGCCTTCCGCCCCGCAGCGTCCCTTCGAGTCCCGGCCCGTCGCCGCTTCGATGAACTTCCGCGCTTCCCCGCGCCTGGAATGTTCCGCCAGTTCCAGATACACGCCGGGCAGTGCCAGCGCGCGCAGCCGCTCCTCCAGTAGCACCGCCGGGCGGTTCAGCTCCGCATCGCGGTCCGCATGGTCCAGAAATCCCACGATCAGCGTGCTCCCCGCGGGCAGCGGAGTCGGCGTCGAGAAGTCCTTTCGCCGCGGCGACGCCGCCGCGGCCGGAAGCAGCACTGCGGCAGCCAGCAGCGCGCCCAGCCACACACCCCCGCTCCGGAGAGAAGCAGTTCCCGCGCTCCGTTCCGGATGACACCGAAAGTGGCCCATGGATTTAATTCTTCAAGACGTAGGAGCGGTACAGCGTGTCGCGCTGCGCCGGGATGTACCCCGCGTCGCAGATGATGCGCCGCAGCTCCGCCTCGTTGGTGCGGTTGCGCACGCCCGCGGCATACACCACGTTTTCTTCGATCAGGATGCTGCCCACGTCGTCCGCGCCGAACTGCAGTCCCACCTGGCACACTTTGATTCCCGGCGTCAGCCAGCTCGTCTGGATGTGGTCGATGTTATCGAGATACAGCCGGCTCACCGCCAGCGTCTTCAGATAATCCACCGCCGTCGCTTCCCCCACGCGTTTCCCCAGCGAGGTATTTTCCGGCGCGAAAATCCAGGGGATGAACGCGGTGAATCCCCCGGTCTCTTCCTGCAGACGCCGCACGCGTTCCAGGTGATTCACGCGGTGGCGCAATTCCTCGCCGCACCCGAACATCATGGTGGCCGTGGTGCGCAGCCCCAGCGCGTGCGCCGTGCGGTGCACCTGCTCCCATTCGTCCGCCGTGCACTTCAGCCGCGAGATCCGCCGGCGCACTTCATCGTCCAGAATTTCCGCGCCCCCGCCCGGAATCGAGGCCAGCCCCGCGTCGCGCAGCCGCGCGATGGTGTCCCGCAGCGGCAGGCCCGACAGCTCCGCGATGTTGATGATCTCCGGCGCGGAAAAACAGTGCAGGTGCACCTGCGGGTACCGCCTCGCCAGCGCGCGCAGCATCTCTTCGTACCATTCGATTTTCAGGTCCGCGTGCAGCCCGCCCTGCAGCAGGATCCCCGTCCCCCCCAGCGCCAGCATTTCCTCGATTTTCGCGGACATCTCCTCGATGCTGCGGATGTAGCCCTCATTCGATCCCATCGGCCGGTAGAAGGCGCAGAACGAGCAGTATTCCGTGCAGAAATTCGTGTAATTGATGTTCCGGTCGATCTGGTAGGTGGCCACGCGCGCATCGGTCTTGCGGTTGCGCACGCCCTGCGCGGCCATTCCCAGGCCCAGCAAATCGTCCGAGCCCAGCCACTCGAGCGCTTCCTGTTGCGTGATCCCCATCTGCTAATTCCTGTGTTCCTCGCTGGCCACGGGCCACTGGCCACTGGCCCGCCCTGGCCCGCCGCCGCCGGGAAGCACCGCTTCTCCGGCGTACTTCAGCGGCTGGTGGTACGGCACGAGTCCCGCGTCCGCGGCTTTCTGGAAATAGAGTTCCAGCCCCGCGCGATTTTCGTCGTCCAGCGAGTAATTGATGTTTTCCAGCAGATAACTCTCCAGATGCGCCTGAGGCAGGCCGAGCGTGGCCGCCGCGTTCGCGGCAATTTCCGGAATGTGCGCCAGGCCGTATTCCTTCGAAGCCTGGAAATCCCCCGCCAGTTCTGAGGCTTCCGGGCGCGCCAGCACGCCCTCTCGCGCCGCCCACAGCGCCAGCACGGCGGGCCGCTCCGTCCACGCCCGCCATTCCGAGACCACGTCGTACAGGTACAGCCGCGCCTTCTTTCCGGCGAGAAGCGGCTCCCCGGCGTCGTGGCGTTCCGCCAGGCGCAGCGCGGGATCGCCGATGATGAGCGCCGCGTCGTTCTCTTCGAGCATGGCGCCGAGATCGGGCGCGGCGCTGGCAAAACTGATCCGCGCGCCGCGGCGCGACCACCATCCCGCCACGAGCAGACGGACCAGCGCGGCCGTGGCCCGCGAACTGGTGTCCAGCGCCAGCCGCAGCACCTCTTCAATTGGCACGCGCGATAGGATCAGCAGGCTGCGCACTTCGTGCTTCGAGGCGATGGAAATTCCCGGCAGCACCACGAGACCCAGGATGCGCTGGCATTCGATGGCGGGGAGGATGGCCACGTCGGCCTCGCCGCGCGCCAGTTCCTCCGCGCATTGCGATGGCAGCGTGAACTTCAGATCGTATTTCCCCTGCAGCGGGCCGTGTGTGAATCCCCACACGAGCGGCGCCGTGTTCAGGTACTGCACCACGGAGATGCGGATTTTGCTCATGGGCGCGTGCCGTCGGAACTAAATATATCACGCGCCGAGTGAGACTGGTGGTTCTCCGCAAGCCTTCCGCGGCAGGAAGCGCGGACGATCTCCCGGACGCAACGGCGCAATCATCCGCGTCGAAAGTTCCGTTCGTTTCGCCCCCTCCGTTCGAGTGTAAACCACCGGCTTTCGGCCTTTTTCCTCCTTGCATCTGCGTCCGGATAACAGAATTATGTTAACTAGATCCGCCTCTCCAGGATTTGACCAAAATCGCGCATTTTCCGCCCATTCCCAATTTCGGAATTTGCCACGGTTGATTCGTATTTAGGCACGGCTTCAGCCAGCCCTGACAGACGAAGGGCCGTGCCGTATCGTGCCGCTCAGTTGTTGCTTCGTATCAGGGCACGGCAAGAGCCGGGCCCTGATACAAAGCATGCGAAGTCAGTTCGCTCGGTTCGTACCAGGCCTGCGCGCCGCGGCGCGCGATCTGGCGAAGCGTGCCGCTGGGTGCGCCGCGGGGGCCAAGACCCCAGCGCCCCTGCCTAGCCCTCACCCACGAGCCTCAAACGATCGTCGATTTAAACCCTGTTGCCCCGGGGGCACAACCCATCCTAATGCGTGCCATTGTGTGGCGCAGACCGGCGTAGGCGCTCCGGCCAGCCAAGGCCAGCACGCGAATCGGATGTTGACAAATCCTCCTGCGTGGACAAATGTGCTCGGCGAATCTTGGAGGAAATTGATGCGGCGAATTCTCATGCTTCTGGCCACGCTCGTTGCGTTCCCACCGGCTGTTTTCCCTCAAACACCAGCCGCGGCGAAGGAGCCCGCGGGGGTCATGACCATTGCCGGAAAAACGGCGGGGATGGAGAGGATGCCGGGCTACGTGCCCATGTACTGGGACGCGAAAGCCGGAAAGATGTGGCTCGAAATCGGCGACTGGAACACCGAATTCATTTACATCGAATCGCTGCCCGCCGGAGTGGGGTCGAACGACATCGGGCTCGACCGCGGGCAACTGGGGCGCACGCGCGTGGTGAAGTGGGAGCGCTCGGGGCCGAAGGTGCTGCTGGTGGAACCGAACTACGGGTTCCGCGCCGTGAGCCAGGACGCGGACGAACAGCGGGCCGTGCGCGATTCGTTTGCCGAATCGGTGCTGTGGGGATTCGACGTGGCTGCGGAGGAAGACGGGCACGTGCTGGTGGACGCCACGCCGTTCTTCCTGCACGACGAGCACAACGTGACGGGCGCACTGCGGCAGACGAAGCAGGGAAATTTCCATCTGGACGCGTCGCGGTCCGCGTTCTACCTGCCGAGGACGAAAAATTTTCCGAAGAACACGGAAGTGGAGGTGACGCTGACGTTCACGGGAGACGATCCGGGGAACTGGCTGGAGCAGGTGGTGCCCACGCCGCAATCGGTGACGGTGCGGGAGCATGACTCGTTTGTGGAGGCGCCACCGCGGGGATACCACATGCGCGCGTACGATCCGCGCGCCGGATATTTCGGCATCGAATACGCGGACTATGCGTCGCCGGTGGGCGAGCCGCTCGTGAAACGCTACATCGCGCGGCACCGGCTGGCGAAGAAAAACCCGGCGGCGGCGATGAGCGAGCCAGTGGAACCACTCGTCTATTACCTGGACCGCGGAGCGCCGGAACCGATCCGGTCGGCGCTGCTGGAAGGGGCGCGGTGGTGGAACCAGGCGTTTACGGCGGCAGGATATAAGGATGCGTTCCGGGTGGAGCTGATGCCGGAGGGCGCGGATCCCATGGACGTGCGCTACAACGTGATCCAGTGGGTGCACCGTGCGACGCGCGGCTGGTCGTACGGCGGAGGAGTGGTGGACCCGCGGACGGGCGAAATGCTGAAGGGGCAGGTGACGCTCGGATCGCTTCGCGTGCGGCAGGATTATCTGATCGCGGAAGGGCTGCTGGCGCCGTACACGAGCGACGATCCGGACGCGCCGGCGCCGGGCGAGATGCTGGCGATGTCGCTGGCGCGGCTGCGGCAACTGGCGGCGCACGAAGTGGGACACACGCTGGGGCTGATGCACAACTTCGCGGCGAGCACAAACAACCGCGCGTCCGTGATGGATTATCCGCAGCCGCTGGTGACGCTGGGAGCGGACGGAGTGCCGAACCTATCGAACGCGTACGCGGTGGGCATCGGAGAATGGGACAAAGTGGCCATCGCGTACGGCTACCAGGATTTTCCGCCGGGAACGGACGAGCACAAAGCGCTGGAGGCGATTCTGCGCGGGGCGCGCGAGCGCGGGCTGCGCTACCTGACGGACCAGGACGCGCGTCCGCCGGGGAGCGCGAGCCCCATCGCGCATCTGTGGGACAACGGAACGAATGCGGTGGACGAGCTGAACCGAATGATGACGATCCGCGCCGCGGCGCTGAAGCGCTTTGGCGAGCACAACATCCGGCCGGGGATGCCGCTGGCGACACTGGAAGACACGCTGGCGCCGATTTATCTCTATCACCGCTATCAGGTGGAAGCGGCGATCAAGGAAATCGGGGGAGTGGATTACACCTTTGCGATGCGCGGGGACGGGCAGAAGCCCGCGGTGCCGGTGGGGGCGGAGGAGCAGCGGCGGGCGCTCGCCGCGGTGCTGGGAACGCTCGCGCCGAGCGTGCTGGCGCTGCCGGAGCCGGTGCTGCGGCTGATTCCGCCGAAACCGCCGCTGTACCGGCGCGACCGCGAGAATTTTCGCGGGCACACGGGACTGACGTTCGACGCACTGGCGCCGGCGGAGGCGGCGGCGAATCACGTGGTGGGATTGTTGCTGAACCCGGAGCGCGCGGAGCGGCTGGTGGAACAGCACGCGGAGAACCCACAGGAGCCGGGGCTGGACTTTGTGATTGGAGGGCTGATCGGTGCGACGTGGGAGTCGCCGCCGCGCGCGGATTATGCCGGGGAGGTGAGGAATACGGTAAACGACGTCGTGCTGGAACACCTGTTCGCGCTGGCGGCGAACGAGCGGGCTCCCGCGCAGGTGCGGGCCGTGGCGTGGGAAAAGCTGGAGACGCTGCGGAAATGGTTATCCGGGCAAACGGCGGCGGCGGATGCGGCGCAGCGGGCGCATTTTGCGTATGCGGCGGCGCAGATCGCGCTGTTCCAGAAAGATCCGAAAGAGTGGAAGCCGGCGCCAACGCCGGAAATTCCGGAGGGACAGCCCATCGGGATGATGGACGGCTCGGCGCTGACGCCGTGGATTTGCGACGCGGGGGCGGAGGGGCGGCCGTAGGAGAGGCGGACTGGAGAGAGAACAAAGAGGGCGGACACATGGGTCCGCCCCTACGAGAGCGCGGAGAGAGCGGCGGCGCGCAGGAGGAACGAACCGCAGGGCTGGCGCCCTGCGCTACAGGCTGTGGCCTTGACAGTAGAGTAATGGGCGAATAGCCTCTCGCGCGGGGTCATGCCATCGGATACGTATCTGGCCTGGCTGGCGCTTGGGCTGACGCCAGGACTGGGAGCGAGGCTCGCGGGGAAACTGCTGCGCGAGTTCGGCTCGCCGGAGGCGGTGTTTGCGGCATCGCTGACGGCGCTGGAAGCGTGCCACATCCCGGCGGAAGCGGCGCAGGCCATCCGGTCGCAACAGCCGCTGCGGCTGGCGGAAAAAGAGCTGGCGCAGGTTCGCGCGCTGGGCGCGAAACTGATGACCTGGGACGATCCAGCGTATCCGCGGCGGCTGCGGGAAATCTACGATCCGCCGCCGGTGCTGTACCTGCGCGGAAATCCTGATCTGCTTTCGAAACATTCGATTTCCATTGTGGGGTCGCGGAAACCCTCGCCGTACGGGGTGCAGATGGCGGAGAAACTGGGCCGCGACCTGGCCGCGCGCGGGCTGGTGGTGGTGAGCGGGATGGCGCGCGGCATCGACGCATCGGCGCACCGCGGAGCGCTGGAGGCGATGAAGCAGAGCGGGCGGGGGGCGACGGTGGGCGTGCTGGGAACGGGCATCGACGTGATTTATCCGAAAGAGAACCGGAAAATTCACGAGGAAATCGCACAGCACGGCTGCCTGATCTCGGAGTTTGCGATGGGGAGCTTCGCGGCGCCGCAGAATTTTCCGGTGCGCAACCGCATCATCGCGGGAATGGCGCTGGGCGTGGTGGTGGTGGAGGGAGCGCAGTATTCGGGCTCGCTGATCACGGCGCGGCTGGCCATGGAATTCGGGCGCGAAGTGTACGGAGTGCCGGGGAACGTGACGCATGCGGGAAGCTTCGGGCCGAACCAACTGGTGAAGCAGGGAGCGAAGCTGGTGACGGGATGGGAAGACGTGGTGGAGGAGCTGCCCACGGACATCCGCGCGGAATTGTTCCCGGCGGAAAGCGTGTCGAGCGAAGAGCGCGCGACGCTGCTGGAGGGCACGTTCTCGCCGGAGGAGAAAACGCTGTACGGGCTGCTGACGGCGGACACGGCGCGGCACGTGGACGAACTGGTGGAGCTCTCGGGGCTGAGCTCGAGCGAGGTGCTGGCGTCGCTGTTCGAGCTGGAGATGCGCGGGGCCATCCGGCAGATGCCGGGGAAACACTTTGTGAAATCCCTCTTGTAAGTCTTTGGGTTCCTGTGACTAACATGAGTCCGTAACGGCAGGGGAGGCGCGCGCGGTAACCTTTCCGGGGAGAGGCGCATCCTTAGGGCCGAGAGGCAAAAAGCAACCCGATCCGCTATGGCACGCTCGCTCGTCATCGTCGAATCGCCCGCGAAGGCGAAAACCATCAACAAATACCTGGGACGCGATTACATCGTGAAGGCGTCGTACGGGCACGTGATGGACCTGCCGCGGAAGGAAATCGGGATACTGCTGCCCGGCGAGGAGCGCAAGAAAAGGAAGCGGAAGGCGAAAGCGGGCGCGAAGGAGGCGGCCAAGAAGGCGCCCAAGCCGCCGGTGGTGAACGGGGAAAATATATTTGAGCCGAAGCTGCAGATCATCCCGGGAAAAATCAAGGTGATCAACGATCTGCGGCGCGCGGCGAACAACGCGGAGACGATCTACCTGGCGGCGGACCCGGACCGCGAGGGGGAGGCGATTTCGGCGCACCTGAAGCTGGTGCTCTCCAAGCCGGCACGATTCGCGGTGGACGAAGCGGGGGAAGAGGGGAAGAACGGAAACAAGAACGGGAAGGACGCGAAGGCAGAGAAAGCGGGGCCGGCGAAAAAAGCCTCCGCGAAGGACGTGCCGCTGCGGGCGGCGGACCCGAAGAAAATCTTCCGCGTCACGTTCAACGAAATCACGCAGAAGGCGGTGAAGGCGGCGTTCGAACACGCCGGACAAGTGAACGAAAACCTGGTGGACGCGCAGCAGGCGCGCCGGGTGCTGGACCGGCTGGTGGGTTACAAGGTCTCGCCGCTGCTGTGGGACAAGGTG
>Ga0335081_10021869_pt1 | contig 10347 bp, 9 predicted proteins | sample Lox_Sample_35_FD_206713 | JGI IMG/M metagenome (GOLD analysis project Ga0335081, IMG submission 206713) | Soil microbial communities from Loxahatchee National Wildlife Refuge, Florida, United States - Lox_Sample_3.5 | ecosystem: Environmental > Terrestrial > Soil > Wetlands | place: USA: Florida...
GCAGTTTCGGGTCACCTACGACCGAAACTGCCCACGATCATGAAAGACGGCGGGTGGGCGCAGGGAAGGCGGGGAGGCGGAGCGGCGCGCGGCGCGGTGCTCGTCAGCGGGCGCGGCGGCGCAGCCGCTCGGTGTCCAGGATGAGCACCGAACGGGCCGAGATCTGCAGCCAGCCGCGGGCCGCGAAGTCGGCCAGCGCCTTGTTGACCGTCTCCCGGGACGCTCCCACCAGCTGGGCCAGCTCCTCCTGAGTCAGGTCGTGATGGACGTGCAGCCCGTCCTGTTCCTGCTCGCCGAACCGGTCGGCCAGGTCGAGCAGGTTCTTCGCCACCCGGCCGGGGACGTCAGTGAAGACCAGGTCGGCCGTGACGTCGTTGGCCCGGCGCAGCCTCCTGGCCAGCGCCCGCAGCATGTGCATGGAAACATCCGGGCGCTCGAGCAGCCAGGGGCGCAAGGTGTCATGCGCGAGCGCCGCGAGCGCCGCGTCGGTAACGGCGCTGGCCGTCGAGGTCCGCGGGCGGGGGTCGAACAGGGACAGCTCGCCGAACATCTCGCCCGGACCGATCACGCTGATCAGGTTCTCGCGGCCGTCGGCCGCCGCCCGGGTGAGCTTCATCTTGCCGTCCAGCACCACGTACAGGCGGTCGCCGTCCTGTCCCTCCAGGAACAAGTGCTCGCCGCGCGATAGTTTGACGTCGGACATCTGCCGCCGGAGCGCCCGTGCGCTTTCCTCGTCGAGCCCTTCGAAAAGCGGTGCCCGCCTGAGCACAACTTCGGCGTCCTCCACCGATCCTCCTTGCCGGCCTCGATGCCGCCGGCCGCCTGGCCAGCGGGCGGGCCAGCGATAGTCTCTGGCCGTGCCCTAATAGTGTGAATCATCCCGCACCAACAGATGTGCTCGGGATCACATTCCAGTGTGGCCCGGACGGCGGCAGCGACGAGACTCACATTGCAACATGAGATGCTCTTATCACATAGCGTAGTGGACGCCCGTACACCGGAGCGTTCGCCGGCATCGACGGCATGTACCGGCCCGGCGGGCTCGCCGGCGCCGTCCGCCCGCCCGGCGGGCTCGCCGGCGCCGCCCGGCCGGGTGAGTCTAGGGCGTCTCGAGCTGGCTGAGCACCTGGCCGTAGGCGAGCGAGATGAGCTTGACCACGTTGCCGTGCGCGCCGAGCGGCTCGCAGTACTTGGCCCCGATCGCCGCCGCGGCCTCCTCGATGGCCGCCGGGTCGGCCTCGGGGCCGATCAGGCACGGCGCGAAGGCGATCCGGGTCACCCCCATGGCCTCGAGCTGGGCGGCGGCTTCCTCGATGGTGGGCTTGGCGTCCAGCGACGCGGCCATGACCGGCAGCGCGAGCCGGGCGGCGAGCAGGAACGCGGTGACGCCGGCGGTACCGACCGCTTCCTCGCCGCCGACGGTGGCCAGGATGATGCCGTCGGCCGAGGTGGTGATGCTGAACATGCGCACCCGGTCGGCCCGGGCCAGCCCGGCGTCGGCGAGCCGGTGGTGCAGCGCCTCGGCCAGCAGCGCGTTGGTGTTGAACACCTCGCCGATGCGCGCGTTGACCCCGCTCGCCGTGATCGCGTCCCGCAGGTCCCTGAGGCTGCCCGGGTGCGGGGTCACCACCTGCGGCACCACCACGGCCGAGGGGGCGCCCGCGGGGCGCCGGGCGGCCGCGTCGGCCAGGACCGCCCGGATCCCGGACGGGTCACCGCGCCCGCCGTGGTCGATCCGCGCGGTGCGCACGTCCAGGGCCGGGTTGTCGATCCGGAGCACGGTGGCGATGTCCGCGGTGGCCCCGGTCAGGCCGTCGTCGCCGGCACTGGGCACGGCGAGCACCAGGGCCGGCGCGCCCTCGGGCAGGCTGGCCGGCATCGGCCGCCGGTGGCGGCCGCCCGGCGCGACCAGCCGGGCTTGCGCCGGGCGGACCGGCGCGCCCGGCGACCGGGAATGCGAACCCGGCCCGGGCAGCCTGCGGGCCAGCGCGTCGCGGTCCGGCTGGCCGTAACCGGGGAAGCCGGCTCCCTGCGCTCCTGTATCGGTCGAGAATTGCGGCGGCATCGCTTCCCGTCCCGCCCCCTGCAGCGGCGTGTCCGACGGCACGTTCGCGCCATGCCGTCGCCCGGGCAGGCCCGTCGAGGAGTCGCGAACGTCTGTCACACAAGCGAAGCGTAGTCGCCGGTGATCGGCAATTTGTGAAAACACCTAAAAAAAGGATATGCGGCCACGAGTGACGCGCGCGGCCATTTCCGTCCGCTCACCGGGAAAGCGTGTGCGGCCCGCGCTCGCCCGGCTTGTTACTAGCGGGTAGCATAGATCGCGGTACGGGTGAACAGCGATACGGCGGAGCAGCGGATGAGCCACTACAAGAGCAACCTGCGGGACATCGAGTTCAATCTGTTCGAGGTGCTGCGGCGCCAGGACCTACTCGGCCGGCCCCCGTTTCCGGAACTGGACGAGGAGACCGTCCGCGGCATCCTCAGGGAGCTCGAGCGGCTGGCCGCCGGCCCGCTGGCGGAGTCCTTCGCGGACGCGGACCGCAACCCGCCGGTGTTCGACCCGGCCACGCACTCGGTGCGGATTCCCGAGTCGCTGCGCAAGTCCTACCGCGCCTTCATGGACGCCGAGTGGTACCGGCTGTCCGTGCCATCGGAGCTGGGCGGTACCGACGCGCCCCGGTCGCTGAACTGGGCCATGGCCGAGCTGGTCCTCGGCTCCAACTCGCCGGTGTGGATGTACGCCAGCGGGCACACCATGGCCCGGGTGCTGTGGGAGCTCGGCACGCCCGCCCAGAAGCGGTTCGCCGAGCAGGCGATCGAGCGCGAGTGGGGCTCCAGCATGGTGCTGACCGAACCCGACGCCGGCTCCGACGTCGGCGCCGGACGAACCCGGGCGATCGAGCAGCCCGACGGGATAACCTGGCACATCGAGGGCGTCAAGCGGTTCATCACCAGCGCCGAGCACGACCTGGCCGACAACATCTTCCACCTCGTGCTGGCCCGGCCCGTGGGCGCCGGCCCGGGTACCAAGGGCCTGTCGATGTTCCTGGTGCCCAAGTACCTCACCGCGGCCGACGGGACCCTGAGCGAGCGCAACGGCGTCTTCGTCACCACCGTCGAGCACAAGATGGGCCTGAAGGCCTCGACCACCTGCGAGGTGACGTTCGGCGGGGACCGCCCGGCGGTCGGCACCCTGGTCGGCGGCGTGCACGACGGCATCAGGCAGATGTTCGAGGTCATCGAGGACGCCCGGATGGTGGTCGGGACCAAGGCCATCGCGACCTTGTCCACCGGCTACCTGAACGCCCTGGACTTCGCCAGGAGCCGGGTGCAGGGCGCCGAGCTCACCCAGATGGCGGACAAGACCGCGCCGCGGGTGACGATCATCCACCACCCCGACGTCCGCCGCATGCTGATGCTGCAGAAGGCGTACGCCGAAGGGATGCGGGCGCTCGTCCTGTACACGGCCGCGATCCAGGACACGCTGCAGATCGCGGCGGCCCAAGGCCGCACGGACGCGGCCGCGGCCGGCCTGAACGACCTGCTGCTGCCGGTGCTCAAGGGCGTCGGCTCGGAGCGGTCCTACGAGATGCTCGCGCTGTCCCTGCAGACCCTCGGCGGCTCCGGGTTCCTCCAGGACTACCCGATCGAGCAGTACATCAGGGACGCGAAGATCGACAGCCTGTACGAGGGCACCACCGGGATCCAGGGCATGGACCTGTTCTTCCGCAAGATCGTCCGGGACAACGGGCAGGCGTTCGGGGCGCTGCTCGCCAGGGTCAGGGACTTCGCCGCCGCGGAGGGCGGCAACGGCAGGCTCAAGGCCGAACGGGCCGCGCTGGCTCAGGCCGCCACGCACGTCGAGGCCATGGCCGGCGCCATGGCGGGCTTCCTGATGGCTGCGGCGGACCAGCCGGCCGAGATCTACAAGGCCGGGCTGAACACCAACAGGCTGCTGATGGCCCTGGGCGACCTGGTCATCGGGTGGCTCCTGCTGACCCACGCGGACATCGCGCAGCACAAGCTGGACGAGATCGGCGCCGACTCGCCCGACCGCGACTTTTACGCGGGCAAGGTGGGCGCGGGCCGGTTCTTCGCCGCGACCGTGCTGCCCCGGCTGGCCGCCGAGCGCGCAATCGTCGAGGAGACCAGCCTGGACCTGATGGACCTGCCCGAGGGCGCCTTCTGACCCCGCCTGCTGAACCCGGGCTCAGCTCCAGGCGAGCATCCGGAGCGGGTCCGTCAGCATGGCCCCGATGTCGCGCAGCACGGCGGACCCGAGCTGCCCGTCCACGATGCGGTGGTCGAAGGACAGCGACAAGGTACCTGCCTGGCGCACCGCGAGCTGCCCGTCGACCACCCAGGGCGTGTCCTTGACCTGACCGAACGCCAGGATGGCTGACTCGCCCGGGGTGAGGATCGGGGTGCCCGCGTCCACCCCGAACACCCCCACGTTGGTGACCGTGATCGTGCCGCCGGCCAGGTCGGCCGGCGTGGCCTTGCCCGCCCGCCCGGTCTCGGCCAGCGCCTGCACGCTGCGGGCCAGTTCGGGCAGCGACATCTCCTGCGCGTTCTTGACGTTCGGCACGATCAGGCCGCGCTCGGCGGCCACCGCGATGCCCAGGTTCACGTAGTGCCTGACCACGATCTGCTGAGCGTCCTCGTCCCACGAGGAGTTGATCAACGGGTGCCTGCGCACCGCGACGAGCAGCGCCCGGGCCACGAAGAGCAGCGGCGACACCCGCAAGCCGGCGAATTCGGGCAACTCGCGGACCCGGCGTACCGCCGTCATCGTCTCGGTCATGTCGACCTGCAGGAACTCGGTGACGTGCGGCGCGGTGAACGCGCTCGACACCATGGCCGCGGCCATGTGCTTGCGCACGCCCCGCACCGGGATCCGCTCCTCGCCGCCCGGGCTGAGGACCGCGGTCGGCCGGCCCGTCCGTGCCCCGTTCCCGCCGCCGGAATAGGCCGAACGGGCGGGGCTGCCAGTGGCCGCCGCCCGCTGCACGTCATCCCGGGTGATCAGGCCGTCCGGGCCGCTGCCCGCCAGCGCGGCCAGGCTGATGCCGAGATCCTTGGCCAGCTTGCGCACCGGCGGCTTGGCCAGCACCCGCACGGCGGGCAGTTCCGGCGGCCCGGCCGGCACCTCGGGCGCGGTGGGGACCTCGGCCGTCTCCGGGCGGGCGGCCGCGGCGGCTACGGCCGGGGGCGTCTTGCGCGCGCGGCGCGTGGTCGGGGAGGCCCTGACGCCGTAGCCGACCAGCACGGAGTGACGCTCCGGCGCCTCGGCCGGCGGGCTCTGGGCCGGTGCCGGGGCGGATACCCCGGCCCGTTCGGGATCATCGGTTCCCTGCCGGCCGGAACCGACCTCCACCGCGATGATCGGCACGCCGACCTCGACGGTCTGGCCCTCCTCGGCCAGCAGCCGCGCCACCGTGCCGTCCCACGGCGACGGCAGTTCGACCACCGCCTTGGCGGTCTCGATCTCCACGATGATCTGCCCGTCCTCGACCTGGTCGCCCGGCTTGACGTGCCAGGCGACGATGTCGGCCTCGGTCAGGCCCTCGCCGACGTCGGGCAGTTTGAACTCCTTGAGCTCGGTCATGATCGCCCTTTCAGTGTCTCCGTCAAGGGTTCGCGTTATTCAGATTTCCCGCTGTGCTTCTCACCGCGATATGCACCGACCGCTCGCACGGGCTCAACAGGCCCGTGCTCGCTAGCCGGTTCTGAATAACGCTCCTCAGTAGCCGAACGCGCGGTCGACGGCGTCCAGGATCCGGTCCAGGTCGGGCAGGTAGTGCTCCTCGAGCCGGGACGGCGGGTACGGGGTGCCGAAGCCGCCGACCCGCAGCACCGGCGCCTCGAGGTGGTAGAAGCACCGCTCGGTGACCCGGGCGGCGATCTCGGCGCCCAGCCCGGCGTACACCGGCGCCTCGTGGGCGACGACGCAGCGGCCGGTCTTGCGCACCGAGGCGCAGATCGTGTCCACATCGAGCGGGGAGAGCGAGCGCAGGTCGATGACCTCGACGCGGCGACCGTCCTCGCGGGCGGCGACCGCGGACTCCAGGCAGGTGCGGACCAGCGGGCCGTAGCCCAGCAGGGTCACGTCGGTGCCCTCCAGGGCGACGTTCGCCCGGCCCAGCGGCAGCGCGCCGGCCACCCCGGCCGCCGTGGCGACCTCGCCCTTGTCCCAGTAGCGCCGCTTGGGTTCGAAGAAGATAACCGGGTCGTCGGAGCTGACCGACTGCTGGATCATGGTGAACGCGTCGGCCGGGTCCGCGCAGGCAACCACGCGCAGGCCGGCCGTGTGCGCGAACAGCACCTCGGGCGACTCGCTGTGGTGCTCGACCGCGCCGATGCCGCCGCCGCACGGGATGCGGATCACCGCCGGCAGGCTGACCTGGCCGCGGGACCGGTAGCGCATCTTGGCCAGCTGGCTGACGATCTGGTCGACGGCCGGGAAGACGAAGCCGTCGAACTGGATCTCGCAGACCGGCCGGTAGCCGCGCAGCGCCAGGCCGATCGCGGTGCCCACGATGCCGGACTCGGCCAGCGGGGTGTCGATCACCCGGGCCTCGCCGAAGTCCTTCTGCAGGCCGTCGGTGATCCGGAAGACGCCGCCGAGCTTGCCCACGTCCTCGCCCATGATCAGGACCTTGGGGTCGTTCTCCAGCGCCTTCCGCAGTCCCTCGTTGAGTGCCCGGGCCAGGGTCAGGTTGGTCACCGTCCGGCCTCCTCGTCGAAGGAGGCCAGGTAGGCGGCGTACTGCTGGCGTTCGGTCCGGACGATCGCGGTGGGTTCGGCGTACACGTGGTCGAAGATGGTCAGTGGCAGCGGGTCGGGCATCGTCCGGCAGGCCTCGCGGACCCGGGCGCCGGCCTGGTTGGCCTCCTCGTCCACCCCGGCGAAGAATTCCGGCTCGGCCAGGCCGCCGCGGACCAGGTAGGCCCGGACCCGCTCGATCGGGTCCTTGTGCTTCCACACCTCGAGCTCGCTGGCCAGCCGGTACCTGGTGGGGTCGTCGGTGGTGGTGTGCGCGCCCATGCGGTAGGTGAACGCCTCGATCAGCGTCGGACCCTGGCCTTCCCTGGCCGCCTGCATCGCCTTCTGCGTCACCGCGTAGCAGGCCAGCACGTCGTTGCCGTCCACCCGCAGGCCGGGGAACCCGAAGCCGCGGGCCCGCTGGTAGAGCGGGATGCGGCTCTGCTTCTCCAGCGGCTCGGAGATCGCCCACTGGTTGTTCTGGCAGAAGAAGACGACGGGCGCGTTGAACACCGACGCCCAGACGAAGGCCTCGTTGACGTCGCCCTGGCTGGTGGCGCCGTCGCCGAAGTAGACGATGACGGCCTCGGCCTCGTCCCCGCCGACGGCGCCGTCGCGCTGGATGCCCATCGCGTAGCCGGTGGCGTGCAGGGTCTGAGCGCCGATCACGATCGTGTACAGGTGGAACTTGTGTTCCTCGGGCGCCCAGCCGCCGTGGCTGACGCCCCGGTAGAGCTCGAGCAGCTTCACCGGGTCGATGCCGCGGCACCAGGCCACGCCGTGCTCGCGGTAGGTGGGGAAGGCCATGTCCCGGGCGCTCAGCGCGCGCCCGGAGCCGATCTGGGCGGCCTCCTGGCCGAGCAGCGAGGCCCAGATGCCGAGCTCGCCCTGGCGTTGCAGGGAGATCGCCACGGTGTCGATCCGGCGGACGAGCACCAGGTCCCGGTACAGGCTCCTGATGTCGGCGGCGGACAGGGCCAGCGGGTAGCCGGGGTGGTCGATCCGCTCACCCTCCGGGGTGAGCAGCTGGATGAATTCGCCCGCCTGATCAGGCGCGTCTGGGGCGGGCTGGTCGGGTGCTGGTGCGGCGGTGGTCGCGGCGCCGGATTCGACGGTCACGTGCCACTCCTTTCCGGGCCGGGACTGGGATCACCAGCGCCGGCCTTCCCGGACGTATCTGTTCTCGGGCGGTGGCGTACGCTGCGTGCCCGGTGGGGCGCGTGCGTCCGCGCGGCCCGTGGGACGCTCCCCACCTGACGATATATGCCCTGATCGCCTGGAGGATACGTGGCGCGGATGATCGTGGAAGTAATGCTCAAGCCGGAAATCCATGATCCGCAGGGCGAGGCCATCGCCAGTGCCTGCCACCGGCTGGGGCTGGGGCAGGTGCGCGGAGTCCGGCAGGGAAAGCGGTTCGAGGTGGACCTCGACGGCCTCGCCGACGAGGCCGCTGTGACAGCTATCACAAGGCTGGCCAGGGATCTGCTATCGAACCCGGTCATAGAGGATTTCACCGTGCACGCGGGGTAAGGCGGGACCTTCTGCACGTTCATTTGAATTGTGCAATGACGGTTCCGGTGGCGTTAACGGGGGAATCATTTCGATTGTGAGTACGGGTGGCATGACGGGAGTGAAGCCGGTGCCTGACGTGAAGTTCGGCCTGGTCTTCCGGTGCGAGACGCTCAGCGTGCCGGTCATGCGCCGCGTCCTCGGTGACACCCTGCGGCGGCTTGGCGTAGACGAGGAATCGGTGTACGACATCCTGCTGGCCGCCACCGAAGCCTGCACCAACGTCCTCACCCACGGCGGCCGGCAGCTCCGCGACTACGCCGTGGTCACCAGCCTCGGCGCGGTCGGATGCCAGGTCGAGGTGGCGGACGACGGGGCCGGGCTGGGCGAGCCCGCCGCGGCGGAACGCGACGCGGCCGGCGCGGACCCGCAGCGGACCCCGCTCGCCCAGCTGCCGGAGTCGGGCCGCGGCCTGGACGTCATGCGCGCCTGCGTGGACAACGTCACGCTGGACAGCCGCCCCGGGCACGGTACGGTGGTGACCATGCGCAAGCACATCAGGTGGCCGGAGGACGCCCCGCTGCGGCAGTTCCGCGCGGCCAGCTAGATTATCCTGCCTGCGTGCGGATTGGAGTTATCACTTTTCCCGGGTCGCTCGACGACCGGGACGCGGCGCGGGCCGTCCGGCTGGCCGGGGGCGAGCCGGTGGCGCTCTGGCACGGCGACCGCGACCTGCGCGGCGTGGACGCGGTGATCCTGCCCGGCGGCTTCTCCTACGGCGACTACCTGCGCTGCGGCGCCATCGCCAGGTTCGCCCCGGTGATGAGCGAGCTGGTACCCGCCGCCCGGGCCGGCCTGCCGGTCCTCGGCATCTGCAACGGCTTCCAGATCCTGTGCGAGGCGCACCTGCTGCCCGGCGCGCTGACCCGCAACGCCGGCCTGCGGTTCGTCACCAGGGACCTGCCGCTGCGGGTGGAGAACACGCAGACCGCGTGGACCCGGGCCTACACCGCCGGCGAGCAGATCGTGGTGCCGCTGAAGAGCGGCGAGGGCGCCTATGCCGCCGACCCGGGCACGCTCGCCGGGCTGGAGGCATCCGGGCAGGTCGTGATCAGGTACGCGGGCGACAACCCGAACGGTTCGGCGGCCGCCATCGCGGGGGTGCGCAACGCGGCCGGCAACGTGGTCGGCCTGATGCCGCATCCCGAGCACGCGGTCGAGCCGCTGACCGGCCCGTCGGCCGACGGCCTCGGCTTCTTCACCTCCGTGGTCTCCCCGGGGGTGCTGGCGTGACTTCGCTGGATACCGTGGCGCGGGCGGAGAGCTCAGCCGATCTGCCTCAGCCCTATGCCGAGCTGGGGCTGACGCGGGACGAGTACGAGAAGATCGTGACCACCCTCGGGCGGCGGCCGACCGGCGCCGAACTGGCCCTGTACTCGGTCATGTGGAGCGAGCACTGCTCCTACAAGTCCTCCAAGGTGCACCTGAAGCAGTTCGCGGCCAAGGCCCCGCCGTCCGGCGCGCTGCTGGCCGGCATCGGCCACAACGCCGGGGTGGTCGACATCGGCCAGGGTTACGCGGTCACCTTCAAGATCGAATCGCACAACCACCCGTCGTACGTGGAGCCGCACCAGGGCGCGGCCACCGGCGTCGGCGGCATCGTCCGCGACATCCTGGCCATGGGCGCGCGCCCGGTGGCGGTGATGGACGCGCTCAGGTTCGGGCCGGCCGCGGCGCCCGACACCGCCCGGGTGCTGCCCGGCGTTGTCAGCGGCATCTCCTTCTACGGTAACTGCCTGGGGCTGCCCAACATCGGCGGGGAGCTCGACTTCGACCCGAGCTATGCGGGCAACCCGCTGGTCAACGCGCTCTGCGTGGGCGTGATGCGGCACGGAGACCTGCAGGTCGCCGCCGCCAGCGGACCGGGCAACAAGGTGATCCTATTCGGGTCCACGACCGGCCCGGACGGCGTGGGCGGCGCGTCGGTGCTGGCCAGCGCGGCGTTCGGCGCGGGGACGGGCGACGCCGCGAAGCGGCCCAGCGTGCAGGTGGGGGATCCGTTCACCGAGA
>Ga0335081_10021870_pt1 | contig 10347 bp, 9 predicted proteins | sample Lox_Sample_35_FD_206713 | JGI IMG/M metagenome (GOLD analysis project Ga0335081, IMG submission 206713) | Soil microbial communities from Loxahatchee National Wildlife Refuge, Florida, United States - Lox_Sample_3.5 | ecosystem: Environmental > Terrestrial > Soil > Wetlands | place: USA: Florida...
AGTTAATCGCAAGATCAGGGTTCGCTTCCGTAACACATGGGTGAATATCTTCATCCGTTTGAGCTGTCAGCAGGATGGTAAAGGACAGTAGGCCAAGAGTGAGAACCAAGGCGAAGCGAATCATAGGCTGCAGCATTCAGCGTCCAATTGAGCGTTCGTTTTGGTCGAAACAGAATCATTATATTCCCGTAACAGTCAAGTGGCGTAACATCCCCATTTCACTCATTGACCCTCAAAAAGGCGAAACAAGAGCGCATGCTTGTGCAAACGCCTGGTTACAGCAGTTGAGGCCGTTCACGATTCACAATGTGCAGGTAGAATGCCTCAGGCGGGTACATGTGAAGTGGCAGAACCCAATCAACGAATCGCGCCGAAGGCCGACTCCGGCAGCGGGCGTATTTGCGCTGGCTTGTCTGCTTTTGGGCTGTCTAGGCTGTTCGAGAGCAAAGGCGAAGTCGGAGCCCGAGCCAGCTCCCGATGCACAAATCCAACTCTCTCCGCTGGGTCTGCCGAAGGGCTTCTTTTCAACGAGAGACGAAACGCCGGGGACGATCATCGCCTATCGCTTTGTGGTTTGGCTGAACAGCGAAGAGGTCGCAGTCGGGTTTAGCACAAGCCCCATTTCCCAGATGACGCCTGACCATAAGGGTTCGGCGAGACTTATTGCCTTCAACGTTGCTGGTGTGTTGAAAGCTCAGCGAGACATCGCCTATCTCTCCGATGGTTATGGCGAACTGGTGGCTGACGGCGAGGCAACGGCTGGCCCCGGCGGGACTCTTCTTTTCCGAATACAGTCTGTAAACCTTAACAAGGAAGGCACGAATGAATCTAAATCGGGCGTCTTGCTATTGGATGAGAACTTGCATGATGTTGCCCGCATAGATCGTTTTCTGGAACAAACCACCTTCAACGAGCACGCGCTCGTCTTCCAAGAGGGCTTTACGCTGGGTCAATCACGCACGTACGACATTTTGGATGGTTCCCCTCCGATGCAGACAAATCGCTGGCAACAGGACTGGCCAATCGACGCAAGAGATCGAAAGTTTGGGGAGCACGGACTGGCATACATGGTTTGCCAACAAGAACTGCGACCGAACGAGTATGTCTCGACTGGCATCATCTACGCAGGCACGAAGCAACGCTGCCAGATGATAGCGGAAGGTGAAGACCGAGCAACATGGGAGGTTCCGCTGAAGGACGGCGAGACGGCGACCATAGTCGGTCTGTTAGGGGATGGAACTGTAGTCGGTCACGTCAGAGGGGCTGAAAAAGGCGACCACGCAGGGCGACTCGTTATCTGGAAGAAGGACAAAACAACTGAGTCGCTGCCATGGATTCCGCGAGACAATTGCGGATCGGTTCAAAGCGCTACTGCAGACATGTCGCGCTACGCGGTGTTTGCAACGTGCGACGATCGCAGCGACAGCGGGCGATGGATCGTGTTTGATCGAAGGTCGCCAACTCCGTTAGTGAATCGAGTGTTCCCGAAGAATGGACGTGCAGCTTTGTCTCCGGACGGGCTGCACTACGCCAGCTTTGAGTCGGGGGAACTTCGCGTCTACTCGTTACCGAAGCTGCATTGAGTTCGTTGGTGAAAAATCGTGTTTACACTCCCTCGGAAGTCACGACCTAACCTGTTTGGAATCAATGACAGGCTAGCAAGAGTGCTTTCATCTCCATGGGTGGGCCGTAGGCCCATGGGAACTCAAAATGCCCGCTTCTGTCGGATTGAGGGGCCAATCAACGCTTCTCCGATTGGAAGTACCATTGTCCGTCCTTCAAAGGCCGGTGATACCAGTGATACCGGTTTGCATGGAATTACAGCGAACTGCAGAGATTATAGAAACTCTATCCGCGTATCGGAATGTGTTTGAAACCAGCATAAACACAGGCTAGAATCACTAACCGTAGGTGTCAGTATGACTTGCAAGAATTGGCGTCAATAGAATCCCTCTCTCTCCGCCACTCTTTCGCAGATTCACTTCCGAGCCAAAACTCTAAACCGTGTGCCTTTTCCGCCCAAGACAACCGGACCATTCCCGGTGCGCACCGTAGGGCTGAAGGAAGGGATAGAATCATGTCATGGCAGAGTTCATCTGCGTAAAAAACTGCAGATATTGCGGAGAGCCTATTCCATTGGTTGAGCAGCCAGTGGACTTCTCAGACGATTTCCTGCCGGAGCCTTGCACCAAAATCCTCGTTAGGCACGGCACGCACGTTCCATCGTCCCGATGTAACCAATCAGCGATGTATAGTGTGGATTGGGACATTCGTCCAATCAGATACCTTAGGCGGGTTGGCTTCCGCCCACATCCAGAGTTCTATCATCGAAAGAGGAATCCTTCGTGAGCATCGACTGGATATGGTTGATGCCCACCAAAAGGTCTGCAAGAAGAGCGATTAGAGTTGGTGTTTTTGTCTGTGGCGTACTGGCGTTGGTCGGCTTCATCATCGCATCCTTTCTGGAAAAGTCTTCTTGGCGGGATTTCGGTATGTCCCTCCGCGGGGTGATGCTGGAACTCGCACTCTTCTATGTAATCGTGGGTTGGCGGCTACAGAAAAACTCAAGGATGTTTGCAGTCCTCGGCTTGCTAGTCACCGTCTACTTTTACCGGGACAAGTTCACCAGCTTGCCTTCCGCCATCCTTCCGGGGTTGGTTGTCCTACTCTTGGTCAACACTGTGCGGGCGACTTTCCTGTTCCACAAGTATGAGAAGGCGGAGAAGGAAAGCCAGATTTCGATTCGGGCCGGGGTATAATCTTCGCCCAAGATGGCAATCTCACCAGCCGCTCTCTCGGAAAGTTGACGCCGCGCCGAAAAGAATATTGTCAGGTGGTCTTAGCCGCCGAATTGCGCCCCACGTCTCAGGACACGTGCATCCATCACGCTGAGAGTTTTGTCCGATGGCTGCACGGTGAGTTTGACCCCGGCTCTCGCGTTAGTCCTCCGATTTATTTGGTGAGGAGGATCGTAAAGGCGTATTGGACCAATTGGCTGCCACAGGAAAGGCAACAATCACGGTTCCGCGAGGAACGGGATTCGGCACCGCGTGTGAATCTCCCAACATCCAACGGATGAGCACATCGTAAATGGGCCCAACCCGCAAAAAGAAGTCATTAGAAAGGATAGGTAATGAAGAAGCGGAAACTTGGAAAGAGCAATCTCGAGGTATCGGAAATCGGGTTCGGGTGCATGGGACTGAGCTTTGGCTTTGGCCCACCGGTAGACAAGCAGGACGGAATCAAGCTGATTCGGGCGGCGGTCGAGCGCGGCGTGACGTTTTTCGATACCGCTGAAGTTTACGGACCATACGCGAACGAAGAGCTGGTGGGCGAAGCTCTGGCTCCGTTTCGCAGCGGAGTGGTGATCGCCACCAAGTTCGGGTTCAAAATTGATCCGGCCACCGGCAAACAGGCGGGGCTGGACAGTCGGCCAGAGCACATCAAGGAAGCCGCCGAGGCCTCGCTCAAGCGATTAAAGACCGACGTGATCGACCTCTTCTATCAGCATCGGGTTGATCCCGACGTACCAATCGAAGAAGTTGCGGGGGCAGTGAAGGACTTGATCGAGCAAGGCAAGGTGAAGCACTTCGGACTGTCGGAAGCAGGGGTGAAGACGATCCGGCGCGCACACGCGGTTCAGCCGGTCACTGCACTGCAGAGCGAATATTCGCTTTGGTGGAGAGAGCCTGAAGCGGAGGCGATTCCGACGCTCGAGGACCTCGGGATCGGGTTCGTTCCATTCAGCCCCCTAGGAAAAGGTTTCCTCACCGGCAAGGTCAGCGAGGATACGAAGTTCGACAAAAGCGATTTCCGCAACATTGTTCCGCGCTTCACGCCGGAGAACCGGAAAGCGAATCAGGCTTTCGTTGATTTGCTAGGCAGATTCGCACAACAGAAGAAAGCGACACCTGCTCAGATCGCGCTTGCCTGGCTGCTGGCGCAGAAACCGTGGATCGTGCCGATCCCGGGTACGACCAAGCTGCACCGCCTGGAAGAAAACCTTGGGGCCGTCAAGGTTGAGCTTGCGTCCGACGATCTCCGCGAGCTAGATATGGCAGCCTCAAGAATCCAGGTACAGGGTGCTCGATACCCCGAAGAGCTGCAAAAATTGGTGGGACGGTGATCGGCAGTGGCCTCGGGTTCCTCCCAAGGGGCTAAGCCCCAATGTTTATAAGGCTCTGAACGGCGCGGCTGAAGCCGCGCCCCTTCAAGGCCTGACTTACGAGATAGCCGATAGCTTCTGAACAGAGAAGGTAGCCATGCCAGCGCAGAAGGATAGTCTAAAAGACCGGCTTTCCCGCCATCGCGAAATTACTATCACTGTGACCGGCAGAAGGTCGGGACGCGCCATTTCAATCCCGGTGTGGTTCGTCTCGGAAGACGACGAGTTGTGCCTGCTGCCGGTGCAGGGGTCCGACACGCAGTGGTACCAGAACATGATCAAGAACCCGAAGATTCGCATTGCGGCGCGCGGGGCAGAGGCTGAATTAAAGGCTGTGCCGATCACCGATGCGAAACGGGTCGCGTCCGTCATCGAGAGTTTCCGCGAGAAGTACGGGGCCAAGGACGTGAAAAAATATTATTCGAAGTTCGACGTGGCCGCTCTGGTTCAGATGCGCTGAGAATCTCGTGACGTCATTCCGTGCAAGCGACCATTGCGATCTCCTATTGATCCAGCGAAGTTACCCTCGGGTTTTCCCTCAGGGGGCTAAAGCCCACAATTATTCAGCGCTCAACGGCGCGGCTAAAGAGGTCGCTGAAAAAGTGCATCAACGCTTCGACAGATGACCACCGGGGCTAAAGCCCAATTCATATTGCACGACTTACGCGGCCCTGAAGGGCCGCTCTTCCACGGTGATCGACGCATTTCGGACTTTTTCAGCAGCCTGTAAAGCCCGCGTCCCTACAAAATGGATTTATGAGATAGATTCCCAGGGGTTTCCGCTATCACGGTTGCGGCGTACTACGCGAGGACCGGTTTATGATGTGCACGCCACAAGTTGCCGGTATCGGAGGAGTCGTCATGAAATCGCTGGTTTTGATCAGCTGCATGGTAATTGCAGTGACTGCGAGCGCGCAGAGCGATCGCAAGTTCCTGAAGTCGAAGCTCGCCGGGGAACGGCATCTGCCGTTCAGCAGCGGCGTGCTCGTGAACGGTACGCTATACATTGCAGGAACAACGGCAGAGCCCGACAAAATCACGCCGAGTCTCACACCGGAGGCCGAGGCGCGCTCGATCATGGAACAGATCAAGCAGACGGTCGAAAGCGCCGGGATGAGCATGGACGATGTGGTGTCGATTCAGGTGTTCTGCACCGACCTGACGCTGTACGAAAACTTCAACAATGTGTACAGCAAGTATTTTCATGACAATTTTCCGGCGCGGGCGTTTATCGGGGTGCCCAAACTGCTGTTCGGCGCCCGCTTTGAGGTGAACGGGATCGCGGTCGCCCGGAAGCATTGAGCGCCAGGGAGGCGGTGGCAAGACGGCGCCCAGCCGGGTCCGCTCGTCGCAGAATCCGAGCCGGGCACGATCGTGGCCGGGGGCTGTGGGGGTTTGTCTCTAAATTGTCAAATAGTTGTTATTTTCTTGTCCTGCTTGCACTTCCAGACGTGAGAACAAGCTATTGTTTAGGGGTATCATTGCAAACTTAATGGGGTGAGCCATGAACAGATTCTCATCTGCGCTTGCGGTAGCGCCGGGGCGGGCGGTCAAACCGGCGGGCTTGTCGCTGGTTGCGGTCGAAGAGCGGGCGCCGCGACCAGCGCGCTTGTCGTCGGAAACGGAAGAGCGGATTTCTCGCAATGCGCCGGTTTCGCGCGAAGTTGGCGAAGAAGTGCGGCCGGCAAGCTCGGAGCGGATCCTCGTCATCGAGGACGACCGTGGGGTGCAAAAGGCATTGAAACGGCTGTTCGAGGGAGAGGGGTTCGCCGTGGATATCGCGTCGAATGGCGCGGCGGGGCTGGAAATGTTTCGCGCGGCAACGCCGTCGGTTGTCGTGCTCGATCTGCGGCTGCCGGGAATGCCGGGGCAGGATGTTTGCCGCGAAGTCAGCCAGGCCGCCCCATCGCTGCCGATCATTATTCTGAGTGCGCGCACCGACGTGATGGACAAAGTGCTGCTGCTCGAATTGGGGGCGCACGACTACGTCACCAAGCCGTTCAGCCCGCGGGAACTGCTGGCGCGCGTCCGGACCGCGATGAGGCGCTCGTCGCGCGGACCGTTGGCTGAGACCTTCAGCTTTGGCGAGGTGAGGGTTGACATCGCAAAAATGGAGGCGCGGCGCGAGGGAAAGCTGGTGCAGCTTACGTCGCAGGAGTTCAAGGTTCTGAAGTTCATGATCCAGAATGTGGAGCGGGTGCTGACGCGCGAAGAGCTGCTCAACAGCGTTTGGGGATATCAGAACTATCCCAGCACGCGAACGGTGGACAATCATATTCTGCGGCTGCGCCAGAAATTGGAGAAGGACCCTGCCAATCCGGTGCATTTCCGTACCGTGCACAGCGCGGGATACAAGTTTGTGCCGTGAGTCAGTGGCCAGTGGCCAGTGGCCAGTTGAGCGAAGTTAATGGGGGCTAGAACTAGTTTCATAAGTAGATATGAGGTGCAAAAGCGAGCCTCAGAGGCTAAAGCCCGCCAAATTGGCGGCACTTAGTGGCACGGCTGAGGCCGCGCCCTTCCCAAAACCTATTTATGAAACCGGTTCTGACCACTGGCCACTTTTTGGCCACTGACCACTGACCACTGTCGAGGAGAAGTATGAACGGATTGCGGCTGCGGACTAAATTCTTACTTTCCCTGGTGGTGGTGTCCGCGGCCCTCACCTTCACAACGCTGTTTGTGGTGCAGCACACGATCCAGAAGCACGTGCGAATCGAGATCCAGCGCGATTTGCAGGACTCGGTGTCGGCATTCCGCAATTTTCAGAAACAGCGCGAAGTGACGTTGGAGCGATCGGCCGCGCTGATTGCGGACCTTCCCAACGTCCGCGCGCTGATGACGGGCCCCGATGCGGCGACGATCCAGGATGCCTCGCGCGACCTGTGGAAGCTGGCGGGCAGCGACGTGCTTTTGCTGGCGAATTCTTCCGGCCAGGTGGTGGCGCTACAGGCTGCGCCCCCGGAGGTTACGATCAACCGCGCCAGTGAATTTTTCCCGCAACTGCTCAACGGAAGTGAAGAGATCCACTGGTGGTATGTCGAAGGGCACCTCTACGAGATATTTCCACAAAACATTTATTTCGGACCAGCCAACGAAAACCGCATTCTGGGATATCTCGTGCTGGGTTTCGAGATTGACGATCGAGTAGCGCGGGAGGTGAGCCGGGTTTCCGCGAGCCAAGTGGCATTCCGCTACGGCGATTCGATCGTGCGCAGCACGCTGACGGCATCACAGGAGGCGGAACTGCTGCACGCGGAAAGCAGCCAATCGCAGGCACATCCGGCGAGTCCGGACCAGATCTGGCTGGGTGACGAGCGCTTTCTGACCACCTCGATCGATTTGTCATCGACTGCCGCGCCAGTTCGCTTGAGCGTGCTGAAATCGTTCGATCAGGCCACAGCGTTCCTGAGCAGCTTGAATCAACTGCTGCTCGCCCTTGGATTAGCGGCGCTGCTCGCCGGGTCTCTGCTGGTGTTTCTGATCTCGCACACGTTCACGCGCCCCCTGAATAATCTGGTGGCCGGAGTGCGGGCGCTGGAGCATGGAGATTTCACCTATCCGCTCCCGGCACACGGAAACGACGAAGTGGCCGAGGTCACGGGCGCGTTCGACCGCATGCGCACCAGCCTCGAAAAAACGCAGCGGGAGCTGCTGGAAGCGGAGCGGCTGGCTACCATCGGACGGATGGCAAGTTCGATTTCGCACGACCTGCGGCATTCGCTGGCGGCCATTGTTGCCAACGCGGAATTTTTGTGCGAGGCCAAGCTCACGGCGGGGCAGCGTGAAGATCTGTACGCGGAGATCCGGATTGCGGTGAACCAGATGACGGAACTGATCGAGTCCCTGCTGGAGTTCTCGCGCACGCGCGAAACGCTGCGTACTTCGCATGGCGACCTGCGCGAGGCAGTCAGTCGCGCGATTCAATCGGTGAAAGCGCACCCGGAATTTCATGACGTGCACATCCATGTGGATTGCGAGGGCCCGGTTGAGGGCTGGTTCGATTTCAAAAAACTGGAACGCGCCTTGCAGAATCTGCTGCTCAACGCTTGTGAAGCGGTATCTCCGCATTCGGGCGAGGTAGAAGTCAGCATGCGGCGGAACGGAGAGGGGCTGGAGATTCGAATTCACGATAATGGCCCGGGAATCGCGGAGACAGTGAAGGACCATCTGTTCGAGCCGTTCGTGAGCCATGGCAAAGAAAATGGGACGGGGATGGGATTAACCGTGGTGCAGAAAATCCTGCAGGACCACGGCGGGGACGTGACGGTGGAGCGATCGGATGCCACGGGCACGACGTTCAAGGTTTTATTGCCAGGCAATGGTTCGCCGGAAAATGCATTCGTGGTGAAGAACGCGACGTAAGGTCGGAGCAGCGCCGGTGGACTCGTTGTCATTGCGCCGTAGGCGAGCAAGTTGCCGTGCGCTACAATCCCAGAGCCCGAAGAAAAACAAAGTGTGTGGGAGGCGACATGAGTTCGATGCGCGCTTGCAGATTTTTGCGATGGGCAGTGCTGGCGGCTCTCTTTGCAGGGAATATTCCGGGGTGGGCGCAACCATCCAGCCCGCCAGGGGACTCATCCGGCGAGGATTCGTTGAGCCAGTCGGTTCGCGAGTTGCGGCACGAGGTGCAGGATCTGCAGGCGGCGGTCGCCGAGATCCGCTCGGAAGCGCAACAATATCGCGCCGAAACGGTCGAACTGCGGCGGGAACTGCAGAGCCTGCGCACGGTGCAGGCGGCCGCGAACACGGAAGCTGCAAGCGCAGGTGCGAGCACCAGCGGACAGGCCCCAGCCGGCATCGATCAGACGCAAGCAAGCACGCAGCACACCCAGACGGCCAAGCTGGAAGAGGAGTATCAACTTCTCGCCGGAAAAATCGACGACCAATACCAGACGAAGGTGGAAAGCGCCTCGAAATACCGCGTGCGCCTGTCGGGAATCGTACTGCTGAACCTGTTCAGCAACAACGGAACCGTGGACAACATTGATTTTCCAGGCATTGCCTATGACAACCCGCCGGGCTCATCGGGCGGGAGTTTCGGGGGCACGCTGCGGCAATCCGAGATCGGGTTCGAAGTTTTTGGTCCGCACGTGGGCGGGGCGCGCACCAAGGCGGATCTGCAACTGGATCTGGCGGGAGGATTTCCGGCCACGATCAATGGAAGCAACTACGGACTTCTCCGGCTGCGCACCGGCACCATGCGGATGGATTGGGAGCATACCTCGCTCGTGGCAGGTCAGGATGGCTTATTCTTCTCGCCTGAAACGCCGACGTCTTTTGCTTCGCTGGCGATCCCCGCACTTTCCTATGCCGGCAACCTGTGGGGCTGGATCCCGCAGCTCCGTGTCGAACACCGCATTCCCACGGGCGAAGACTCGAACCTGCTGTTGCAGGGAGGAATTCTCGATTCGGTCAGCGGGGACCCTATCTACAGCTACTATCGCTATCCGCAGGCGGGAGAACGTTCGCGGCAGCCAGCTTACGCAACCCGCGTAGCGTGGACACGCACTCTGTTCGGCCAACCTCTTCACGTTGGGGTCGGGGGTTATTATGGCCGCCAAAATTATGGGTTCAATCGAAACGTCGATGGCTGGGCGGGGATGGCGGACCTTGAGATACCTCTGAGCACTCGCTTTTCCTTGAGTGGGAAAGTCTACCGAGGGCGTGCATTGGGCGGAATCGGCGGCGGTATCGGGCGCAGCGTTTTGTTCAATGGCAATCCGGGTCAGGCATGGACCTCAGTACGCCCCCTGAATGACGTGGGGGGATGGACACAGCTCAAGTACCGCGCCACCAGCAAGGTGGAATTCAACGGTGCGTTTGGGCTAGACAATCCGTACGCAGCTGACATCCGCTTTTTTGGCGCAAACAGTCTGGCCTATGGCGATCCGACACTGATCAAGAACCAGGGTGGCTTTTTCAACGTCATCTACCGTCCTCGTTCCGACCTGCTTTTTTCCGCCGAGTACCATCGGCTGACAACGTTTACCAGCGACAATGGGAGTTACAAAGCGGACCACATTAATCTGGCGATGGGGGTGCTATTCTAGGGTCTTCCACGACAGATCTGAAATCACTATGGCCAGGCGAATTCTTACGATCGGGCTGCTGTTGTGCGCTTCCCTCGGGGTAGGCGCGCAGACCACGGTGCGCGGTCGAATCGAACTGGAAGGTCCGCACCA
>Ga0335081_10021871_pt1 | contig 10347 bp, 7 predicted proteins | sample Lox_Sample_35_FD_206713 | JGI IMG/M metagenome (GOLD analysis project Ga0335081, IMG submission 206713) | Soil microbial communities from Loxahatchee National Wildlife Refuge, Florida, United States - Lox_Sample_3.5 | ecosystem: Environmental > Terrestrial > Soil > Wetlands | place: USA: Florida...
CACCCAGGGGACCGGCGGCGCGCAGATCACCAAGCCGGGGTGGATCGGCTGCCAGTACGGCTACGGCAGCATTCACTTCGTCTCGACCAGTCCCGTCTATCCATTCGCGAGAGCGGGCGGCCTTGGCTCGGTCAACTACCAGAACGGGTTCCAGGTGAACATGGTCGGGCAGCGGTTCGTCGACGAGACGGCGGGCAGCTACACCTGGGTCGACGCCGCGATGCAACCGAACGCCGGCTCCAAACCGCCTGACTTCAGCGCTGGACCGGTGTGGTTCATCTTCGACGCGAATGCCGTCGTCAAGCAGGGTTGGACCCTCGCCGGCAACACCGATCCTGCGTTCTTCTTCACGGCGAACGACATGGCGGGCCTCGCGGCGCAGATCAACACGAACAAGTACCAGGTCAGTCCGATGAGCGGTGCGACGCTGGAGGCAACGCGCGTCAAGTACAATGGCTTCGTCGCCGCAGGCGCAGACACGGATTACGGCAAGACCATCACGGCGGGGACGACGCTTCAGGTCAACACGCCTCCGTACTACGCGGCGTTCGCCACGCCCACCATCCATGACTGGCTGACGGGCATCCGCATCGACGCGGGCGCGCACGTGCTCGACCTCGACGGGAAGATCATCCCCGGTCTGTACGCGGCCGGCGAAGACGTGGGCGGCATGGTCATGCACGGCCTGGCGAAGTGCGCCGTGTTCGGCATGATCGGCGGCTACAACGCGGGCCTGGGAACCTAGCAATCCCACGAGTCCGGTACCGAAAAGGGCCGCCCGGGAAATCTCCGGGCGGCCCTTGGTGTCTCGAAGGCTGGGCGTGCGATGGCGACCGGCGACGCCGCTCCTTCAGCGGTGCGCGGACGAAGCCCGGTCGGCGGCCTCGCGCGGCGCGCCGGCGAGCGAGAGCAGGTGGCCCATCTTGTCGCGCTTGACCCGCATGTAGTCGGCGTTGCGCTCGGAGATGGGCAGCTCGAGCGGGATGCGGGCCACCACCTCGAGATCGTACGCGGAGAGCCCGACGATCTTCTGCGGGTTGTTGGTCATCAGCCGCATCTTGTGCACGCCCAGGTCGCGGAGGATCTGCGCGCCGATGCCGTAGTCGCGCAGGTCGGCCTTGAAGCCGAGCTTGATGTTGGCCTCGACGGTGTCGGCCCCTTCGTCCTGCAGGTTGTACGCGCGCAGCTTGTTCGCGAGGCCGATGCCGCGGCCCTCCTGGTCGAGGTAGACCAGCACGCCCTTCCCCGCGGCGTTGATGGTCTTGAGCGCGCGCTGGAGCTGCGGGCCGCAGTCGCAGCGGGTCGAGCCGAAGACGTCGCCGGTGAGGCAGCTCGAGTGCACCCGCACCAGCACCGGCTCTTCCGGCGCCCAGGTGCCCTTCACGAGCGCGACGTGCTGCTTTACGTCCACGTCGTTCTCGTAGGCGATGGCTTGCATCTCGCCGTACATGGTGGGCAGCGTCGCCTCGACCGCGCGGCGAACCAGGCGCTCGCGCTCCATGCGGTACTTGATGATGTCGGCGACGGACAGGATCATCAGCCCGTGCTTCGCCGAGAACGCTTCCAGATCCGGCCGGCGCGCCATGGTGCCGTCGTCGTTCATCACCTCGCAGATGACGCCGGCGGGGTTGAGGCCGGCGAGCCGCGCGAGGTCGACCGACCCCTCGGTCTGCCCGGTGCGCACCAGCACGCCGCCCTGCCGCGCGCGCAGCGGAAAAATATGCCCCGGCCGCACCAGGTCGTCAGGGACGGCGGTCGGCGAAATCGCCGCCAGCACCGTGGTCGCGCGGTCGGCCGCGCTGATGCCGGTGGTCACCCCGCGCGCCGCCTCGATGCTGACGGTGAACGCGGTGGAGAAGCGGCTCTCGTTCTCCTGCACCATCATCGACAGGCCCAGCCGCCTCACCTGCTCGGCGGTGAGCGACAGGCAGATGAGCCCGCGCGCGAACCGGGCCATGAAGTTGATCGCCTCGGGCGTGGCGAACTCGGCCGCGAGCACCAGGTCGCCCTCGTTTTCGCGGTCCTCGTCGTCGACGAGGATGACCATCCGGCCGTGACGGAGATCTTCCAGCGCCCGCTCGACGCGGGTGATCGCCAGGCTGTCGTCCATGTGCGAGTGACCTCCGCCTTTGCGCCGGAGCAGCCCGGGCGCGAGCAGGGAGAGCAATCACCGTGCCCACCCGCGCTGCGGCAGAACGCGCGTGAACCTGCGACCATTCGCTGCGCGCCGAACCCGGCGGCAGACAATGCGCGCGCAAGCCGCTCGCGGGTGCAACACCTGCGGGCGCCGGGTGTGCGCGGGCCGCGCCGCGTGCAGGCAAACGCTACGCCGGCGCGGGCAGACCACGCAAAACGTCGGATGTGCCCCTCGAGCACAGTGGCTCCGGGATTGCACCGCAGGTGTCGCGATGGAGAGCATCGGCAACAGCCTCCGCGATCTCATCGGGCGCGCCCGCCTGGTGGTCGATGAGCCGTGGCGCAGGAGCTATCGCCGTTTCCTGCTGCGCGACCTGACCTTCACGTTCGCGCTCGCGGTCATCGCCGCCTCGGGCGTCTCCGCGGCCCGTTGCGCCGTGGTGGCGGCGGCCCTCCTCTGGGGCGCGGGCCTGCAGCTCTTGATCCTGTGGCTGCCGATCGACGGCGAGCGCAAGGAGCAGGCCTTTGCCGCGAGCGACCTGGGCGTCCTCGTCAGCTGGTACGCGGCGTGCGGCGCGACGGGCGGGCTGCACAGCCCGTTCTACCCCATCGGCCTCGCGCTCCTTCCGCTCGTCATTTTCTTCGAGGGCTGGACTCGCGTCGCCCGGACACTGGTCGCGGTCCATCTCGCCGGGACGGTGGCGCTGTGGCTGTTGCCGCCGGCGCTGGCCGGGCCGGCGATCCCGGCGCAGGCCTACGGCACCATCGTGGCGCTCTTCCTCTTCAGCGCCGGCTGGGCGGCCCTGCACACCTTCGGAATGCTGGCCGGCATGGCCAGCGGGGGTCGCGAGGCTGCCCGATTCCGGGGAGAGCTGGCGCTCCAGAGCATCTCCCGCGTGCGCGAGCTGGAGCAGGTGGGCGCGCGGCTGTCGCACGAGCTGAAGAACCCGCTCGGCGCGATCAAGACGCTGGTGCAGATCTCGGCGCGCACCGCGCCGCCGGGGCCTGCCCGCGAGCGGCTGCAGACGGTGGAAGCCGAGGTGCTGCGCATGCAGCAGATCCTCCACAACCACCTCTCGTTCGCGCGCCCAATCGAGAAGCTGCACCCGCGCCAGCTGCGGCTCGCGGTCATGGCCGACGACGTGGTGGCGCTGGTGTCCGAGCGCGCCGCCGAGGCGCGGGTCACGCTGCGCCGCCGCGGCGACGCGCGGGTGGCCGCCGACCCGCGCCAGCTGCGCGACGCGCTCGTCAACCTGCTCGTCAACGCCATCGACGCCAGCCCGCCGGGGGGCACGGTGGAGGTCGAGATCGAGCAGGGGCGCGAGTTTGCGCGGCTCATGGTGCGCGACTCGGGCAGCGGCATGTCGGAGGAGGTGCTCTCGCGCATCGGCACGCCGTTCTTCACCACGCGCGAGGACGGCACCGGCCTGGGCGTCGCCCTGGCGCGCGCGGCGTTCGCGCACCACGGCGGCACGCTCCAGTACGCGAGCCGCCCGGGCGAAGGTACGACGGCGACGGCGATCATTCCGATGCAGGCGGCGAGGAGGCCCGATGGCACGCGTGCTGGTTGTGGATGACGAGTCGGCGCCCGCCTACGCGCTGCAGTCCTTGCTGGAGATGCTGGGCCACGCCGCCGTGGTCGCGACTTCGGCCGCCGAGGCGCTGCAGAAGCTCGACGGCGTCGACGCGGTCATCACCGACTTCGCCATGCCCGGCATGGACGGGCTGCAGCTGCTGGAGAAGATCCGCGAGCACGACGAGACGCTGCCGGTGATCCTCGTCACCGCGCACGGCTCCGAGCGGATTGCGGTGCGGGCGATGAAGCGCGGCGCGTACGAGTACGTGAGCAAGCCGTACGATCTCGACGAGATGTCGCTGGCGGTGACCCGCGCGCTCGAGGCGCGCACGCTGCGGCTGCGCAACCGGGTCCTCACTGCCGAGCGGGCCGTCGGTCAGCCGGTGGTCGGCGATTCGCCGGCCATGCGGCGGGTGCTCGATGCCGTGGCCCGCGTCGCGCCGAAGGACATGAACGTGGTGGTGCGCGGCGAGCGCGGCACGGGCAAGAGGTTCATCGCCAGCCTGATCCACGCGCAGAGCGCGCGCGCGGCGGCGCCGTTCGTCCGCTTCAACTGCGCGGCCATCGCCGGCCAGCTCGCCGAAGCCGAGCTGTTCGGCGGCGCGCTTCCCGGGGCGACGCACGCGCGCACCGGCTACTTTGCGCAGGCCGACCACGGGGTGCTGTTGCTCGAGGAGGTCGACGAGCTCCCGCTGCCGCTGCAGGGCGAGCTCCTGCGGGCGCTGCAGGAGGGCGAGATCCAGCCCATCGGCGCGACCCATGTGGAAAAGGTGGACGTGCGCGTGGTGGCGTCGACCAGCCGCGACCTTTCGGCCGAGGTGCGCGAAGGCCGCTTCCGCAGCGACCTCTACTACCGGCTGGCGGACGTCGAGATCCTCGTGCCTCCGCTGCGCGAGCGGCGAGAGGACCTGCCCGCGCTGCTCGAGGCGTTCGCGCGGCGCTACCGCGAGCGCTTCGACGCGGAGGACGTGCGGCTCTCGCCGGCGCTGGTCCGCGCGCTCTCCGCCGCCGAATGGCCTGGCAACCTGCGCGAGCTGGAGAAGACCGTCTCGCAGCTGGTGGCGCTCGCGCTCCCCGGCGAGATCGGGCCCGAGGCGTTCGTCGCACCCGCGCCGGCGGAGCTCGCGCCCGCGCCGGCCGCCGCCGAAATCGCTGCGCCTGCGCTGGTACCGCCGGCCGAAGCCGGGTCCGCCGAGGCCGCGACGGGCCACGTGCCGCTCTGGCAGCACCTCGAAACGGTCGAGCGCGGCCTGATCTCGCAGATGCTCTCGTCGACGGGCGGGAACCAGTCGGCGGCCGCGCGGCGGCTCGGGCTGAGCCGCAGCGCGCTGATCAAGAGGCTGAAGAAGTACGGCCTCTCGCCCTCGAACGGCGAATCCGGCGCCTGAAGGCGCCGTCAAACCCTCGAGGCATCCTTCGACGCAGGCAAGAGCGCCCGCGGCGACCGGTCGTCGTCCGGCAGGGCCGTCACGGCCTCCGGCGACGCAGACGGCGCGGCCTTCGCCACCGGATCGTCCTTCACCGCCTTCTTGAACCCGCGGATGGCGTCGCCGATGCTGGCGCCGAGCTCCGGCAGCTTCTTGCCGCCGAAGAGGAAGAGGACCAGGAGGAGGATCAGGATTAGTTCAGGCGGCTTGAGTCCGAGCATCGAATGGCTCCTCTGCATGCCCGGCACGGCCGCCGGGGAGTGATGGCGGCGACCGCGTACAATTCTGCGGGGGCCGGGTTCGCCGCCTGCGCGGTTTGCCGTCCCTGGTGGGTCCGTTGCGGGTGGACCCTCTTTTGTCGCTGCCGGCGCAAATTCCGAGCAAGGGGCGTGCCACTTATCGGAACGCGAAGCCGGGCCGACCAACGCGGGAGACGGCCGCGGAGTCGGACATGGCGATCTTCGAATGGAGCAGCGAGTATGCGATCGGCGAGCCCGAGATCGACGCGCAGCACCAGGAATGGTTCCGGCGCGTGCAGGGCGTGTTCGAGGCGATCGAGAACGGCGGATTGCCCGAGGCCGTCGAGGCGCTCGAGTTCGCCGAGTCGTACACCAACAGCCACTTCCGGCTCGAAGAGCTGATGCTGCGCTCGGCGCGATTCGACGGGCTCGATGAGCACGTCGCGCAGCACCGCGGGTTCGGCGAGGCGGTGAAGGCGCTGCTGCTCGCCGCCCGCAGCGGCGACGCCGCCGCTCCGCTGAGCGCGGCGCAGATGATGAGCAAGTGGATCGTGAACCACATCAAGCGATCGGATCGCTCGTACGCGGAGTGGATCGCCCTCCACCACGGGGAGTGAGCCGGGGCCGCCCGCGTCCAGGCGCTCGTTGACGTCGCGGGCAAGAGCTCGAACGTGACTACTGCGCGACCGGCTCGTCCTCGTCGAAGTCCGCCGCCACGGCCGGATCGGGCGGGGTGCGGTCGATCTCCGCGAGCACCATCCGCTGGTGCTCCGCCTCCTCGCCGCGCAGCTCCTCGAACAGCTCGCGCACGTCCGCCCGGGTGAGGCGCGGAATGGCGCAATCGAAGAAGTCCCAGGCCTTTCGCTCCGCGCGCAGCGCGGTGTGCAGCGCCTCGCGGGCGGTCATCGACGCGCGCACCTCGTCGTATTCGGGAGCCTCGACGTCGAACAGCTGCGCGCGGCTCACCGCCGCGGGCGAGTCGCCGAACAGCGCGCGGCGGCGCTCCCACAACTGCGCGCGGTGCTTCTCCTCGTTGCGCGCCATGCCGCGGAAGAAGCGTTCGGCGGACGCAGTGCGGTGGATGGCCATCTGGTCGGCGAACTCCTCGTACCGCTCGCGCGCCTCTTCCTCGACGAGCACGGCGAGGTCGAGCGCGTCCTTGAGGTCGAGCTTCTCGAAGTCGATGCCGATGGTCTGTGCCATTGAAGAACAATAACGAGGGATTGCCACCGGGCACGTGAAACGGCGGCCTCGCCGCCTCCGCTCGCGACTCGCCTCGGCCAGCCGGCCATCGAGCCGGGCACCTGTCGCAGCCTCGAGGATGGCGGCCTTCGAGGCTGTGCAGCCCGTCCCGTGCGGCTTCACGCCAGCGACCTCGCGCCGGCCGCGAGCGCGAGCAGCGCGGCCGCCGAAAACGCCGCCGCCCGGATCAGCCGCCGCGCGCGCAGCCGCCGCACCGCCAGCGCCGACGCGCTCGAAGCCGGCCGCTGCTGCCGCACCGCGCGTTGCAGCACCTGCGCCACGTGCAGCGGCGCGCGGCCGGTGGTCCCGATCTGCCCGTGGCACGAGAACCCGTCGGCGACGATGAGCGTGGACGCCGGCGCGTTGCGCACCTCGGGCAGGAGCTTGCGCTCGCCGATCTGCATCGACAGGTCGAGCTTGTCCTTCTCGTACCCGAACGAGCCGGCCATCCCGCAGCAGCCGGAATCGACCACGCGGTGGCGCGGCAACGCCTGCTCGAGCAGCTGCTTCTCCTGCTCCCAGCCGAGCACCGCCTTGTGGTGGCAATGGCCGTGCACCAGCGCCTCGTCGGCGAGCGGAGGCGGCTGGTAGCCGCGCTTCACCAGGAACTCGGAGAGCAGCAGGGTCTGCGACGACAGCCGCTGCGCGTCCGCGTCGTGCGGCAACAGGCCGCGCAGCTCGTCGCGGAACACCGAGACGCAGCTCGGCTCCAGCCCGACCACCGGCGTGCCGCGCTCGATCTCGCCGCGCAGGTCGCGGAGGATCTGCAGGAGCTTCCGCCGCGCCAGGTCGAGCATGCCGTAGTCGTACAGTGGCCGCCCGCAGCACAGCCGCTCGGCCTGCACGACGACCTGCAAGCCCGCGTCTTCGAGCACCTCGACGGCGGCCTCGCACACTTCGGGGTGGAAGAAGTTGTTGAACGTGTCGGCCCAGAGGATGACGCGCTCGCGCCCGGCGTTGACCACCGGCCGCGCCGCGAACCAGTCGCGGAAGGTGCGGGTGGCGAACTTCGGCACCTTGCGCTGTGGCGCGATCCCGCCCAGCCATTTGAAGGCCCGCAGCGAGCCGAGCGCGTTGGCCATGCGCGGGACCCGCGAGGCGATGCGCGCCCACCAGTGGATGAGCCCCATCGCGTACGCCGCGCGCGGCCGCAGCCGGCCGGCGTAGTGGTGCGAGAGGAACTCGGCCTTGTAGGTGGCCATGTCCACGTTCACCGGGCATTCGCCCTTGCAGCCCTTGCAGGCGAGGCACAGGTCGAGCGCCTCCTTCACTTCCGGCGACTTCCACATGCCGCGCAGCGGATCGCCCTGCAGCATCTCGAAGAGCAGGTGTGCGCGGCCGCGCGTCGAGTGCCGCTCCTCCATGGTCGCCATGTAGCTCGGGCACATGGTGCCGTTCTGCTTGCGGCACTCGCCGATGCCGACGCAGCGCACGCTCGCCTTGGCGAACGAGTAGTCGTCCTCGGGATAGGCGAACTTCGTCGGCGGGTCCTTTGGCCGGTAGTGCGCGCCGATGCGCAGGTTCTCGTCGATGCGATAGGGCCGCACCACCTTGCCCGGGTTCATCTTCCAGGCCGGATCGAAGATCGCCTTGAACTCCTCGAACGCGCGCACCAGGTCGTCGCCGTACATCACCGGCAGGAACTCCGCCTTGCTCTGCCCGTCGCCGTGCTCGCCGGAGAGCGAGCCGCCGAAGCTCACCACCAGGTGCGCCGCGTCGGTGATGAAGTCGCGGTACTTCGCGATCCCCGGCGCGCTGCGCAGGTCGAAGTCGATGCGCGTGTGCACGCAGCCCTGGCCGAAGTGGCCATAGAGCGCGCCGTCGTACCCGTGCTCGTCGAACAGCTTGCGCAGCGCGCGCAGGTAGCCGCCGAGCCGCTCGGGCGGCACCGACGAGTCTTCCCACCCTTCCCAGTTCTCGCGCCCGTCCTCGCGCCGCGCGGTGGCGCCGAGGCCCGATTCGCGCACCTTCCACAGCTTCTCTTCCTCTTCCCTGCTGTCGAACAGCTTCATCGAGGCCTTGCCGCGCAGGCGATCCATCAGCGCGCGCGCGCGGCCCTCGGCGTCGGCGCGGGTGTTGCCGCCGAACTCGACCAGCAGCCAGCCCTCGCCGTCGGGCAACAGCCTGGTGTCCTTCGGGTGGATGCCCTTGAACGTCATCAGGTCGACGAGCTTCTTGTCGATGCCTTCGCAGCCGATGCAGCCCGACTGCATCACCTCGGGCACGTGATCGCCGGTGGCGTAGACGTCGTCGTAACCCAGCACCAGGAGCGCCCGCTGCGGCGGGCTGTGCACCAGCCGCACCTTGGCCGAGAGCACCATGCCGAGCGTGCCTTCGCTCCCGCAGAACGCGCGCGCCACGTCGAAGCCCTTCTCCTCCAGCAGCGCGGGCAGGTTGTAGCCGGAGACGCGGCGCGGGATGTCGGGGAAGCGGGTGCGGATCCGGTCGGCGTACCGGTCGCGCAGCGCGCGCAGCCTGTCGAAGAGCGGCCCGGCGCCTGAACCGGGGCCGCGGCCGAGCGTGAGCCGCGTGCCGTCGTACAGGGCGACCTCGAGCTCGATGACGTTGTCGGCGGTCATGCCGCCCATCACCGAGTGCACGCCGCAGGAGTTGTTGCCGATCATGCCGCCCAGCGTGCAGTGGTTGTGCGTCGAGGGGTCGGGCGCGAACGTCAGGTGCCGCTTCTCGGCCAGGTCGCGCAGCGTGTCGAGCACCACGCCCGGCTGCACGCGCGCCCACCGCTCGTCGTAATTGATCTCCAGGATCTGGTTCAGGTACTTCGAGCAGTCGATCACCAGCGCCACGTTGCAGCACTGCCCGGCGAGCGAGGTGCCGCCGCCGCGCGCGACGATGGGCGCGCCGTGCTCGCGCGCGCACGCCAGCGCCTGCAGCACGTCGTCGCTCGTGCGAGGCACCACCACGCCGATGGGCACCTGCCGGTAGTTCGAGCCGTCGGTGGCGTACAGCGCCCGGCTGCCGTCGTCGAACCGCACCTCGCCGCGCAGGCGCGCGCGCAACGCCCGCTCGAGCGACTTCACGTCCAGCGCGACTTCGCGCTTGGGGCGCCGCGCGCGCAAACCGACCAGATTCAGCATGCGAATCGCTCCGCGTCTTCCCGCTTCAGCTCCATCCCGATGCCCGGCCGTGACAGGTCGGGCGCGAGCCGCCCATGGTCCGGCTGCGGCGCGCCGTCGAACAGCATCCGCTCGATGCGCGCGTGGTCGAAGAACCACTCCACGTGCCGCATGCGCGGCAGCGCGCAGCCGAGCGCGACGTGCAGCGCCGGCGCGCAGTGCGACGACATGGGCAGCTCGTGCGCGTCGAGCAGCTCGTGGGCCTGGAGGAACCCGGTGATGCCGCCGCAGCGGGTAGCGTCGGCCTGCACCACGTCGAGGACCGGCACGAGCTCGAGAAAGTCGTGCGACCGCCAGCAGTACTCGCCGCCGGAGATCTCCATCGCGCAGTGGTCGCGCAGGAGCCGCAGCCCTTCGAGATCGGTGCGCACCACCGGCTCCTCGAACCAGGTGACGCCGTGCTCGGCGAACGCGCGCGCGAAGGCGAGCGCCTGCTTGCGCTGGTAGGCGCCGTTGGCGTCCACCATCAGCTCGACGCCGCGGCCGATGGCGTTCCGCGCCGCCTGCACGCGCTCCATGTCGCGCAGCGGATCGCGGCCCACCTTCATCTTCACGCAGCAGAAGCCTTCGTCGGCCCAGCGGCCGAGCTGATC
>Ga0335081_10021872_pt1 | contig 10346 bp, 13 predicted proteins | sample Lox_Sample_35_FD_206713 | JGI IMG/M metagenome (GOLD analysis project Ga0335081, IMG submission 206713) | Soil microbial communities from Loxahatchee National Wildlife Refuge, Florida, United States - Lox_Sample_3.5 | ecosystem: Environmental > Terrestrial > Soil > Wetlands | place: USA...
ACTTACCCGCAACCGTGGGTATTAGCTCGCTTAACAGAGAGTAGAGCGATCCCGCCGGGAGGTCTGGCGTTTTGCGCAAGTTGTACAAGTTGCCGCCGCTAGGCGCGTGGGCTTTTCAAGTGCTTGTCGAGGAAGGCAAGTTGGTCGGCGACGACACGCTCGAACGCGTCGTCGACGTAGATCGCGAAATGCCCCTCCGGATACCTCCTGACTTCGCCGCGCGGAGCTTTGGCCGCATAGCGCAGCGTGGGGACCGCGGGAGCCACCGAGTCGGTTTCGCACACGCAGAACAAGATTGGGCAGGTGATCTTTGCGGCCAAGCGGCCCTGACGATAGGTAATGACGCGCAGCGCGAACCGGGCGGCGACCTCGTTCGGCACAGTTTGACCCTCAGGTACCAGCCTCATGTAGCCGGGGTACACATCGGGCGCGTTCATCAAGGCGACCTCACCCGGCTTACCCGGCGTGGGAACCATCACCGGTGATCTTTCGAACCAGGACGCGACGAGGTCGCGCGCGGCCAGGGCGCCGACACGCATGAAGATGAACGGGCTCAGCGTGCGCGCAGAAGCGATGCCGTCGGTAAACGGGCACTGGGCCACGGCGGCGGCAATGCCCGGCAGCCGGGCCGCCGTGGCGATCACGTGCCCCCGCCAAAAGACGTGCCCCACAAGCCGATTCGCTTTTGATCGATGGCCCCCAGGGTTTGGGCGTAGGCCATCGCCGCGGCCCAGTCCGCAAGCTGCATGCCGATGTCGAGCAGTTGCCGCGGCTGGCCTTCGCTGTCACCGAAATTGCGGTAGTCGAACACCAGGCAGGCGTAGCCGGCCGCACAGAACCGCTCGGCATAGGCGTCCAGGCGCATGGTGCGCACCGCTCCGAGGCCGTGCGCCAGGTTTCCTGGCGATTCGCGCACCGCTCTCACGTTGCAACCGACACCGGATCCCTATTGACTAAAATCTCTTACGTCACTTTTGTCTCAGTGGTCTGTGGCTGGCGTTTTCTGTCGGTGCCCCGGGATAGTATTCGAACATGCATTCGAGCAGTAGCCGTGAGGAGGTCACCGCGACCTTCGATGCCCTCGACGCTGCGGTCGACCGGGTGGCCGGGCTGAACTTCGACGCCCTGACCACTCCCGAGTGGCTGGCCTTGCTAGAGCGCTGTGAACGGGTGCGCCGACGGCTGCCGGTGCCCGAGCACCAGCTGATCAATAATCTGGCTCGCCAAGCCACCCCCGAAGAACTCGGCGGCAAACTCTCACACGCGATGGCCGAATGGAGCCTGATTAGCCGCGCCGAAGCGAGCCGGCGCATCAAAGAAGCCGCCGACCTCGGCCCCCAGCGCGGGCTGACCGGCGAACCGCTGGCCCCGGTGCTGGCCGCCACCGCCGCAGCACAGCGAGCCGGCAAGCTCGGCGCCGGCCAAGTCGCGGTGATCCGCCAGTTCTACCACCAGCTGCCCGGCTGGGTCGATGCCGCCACCCGCGAGCAGGCCGAAGCCCGGTTAGCCAAAGAGGGCAGCCAGTTCCGTCCCGAGCAGCTGGCCGGGCTGGCCGATCGGCTCGCCGATTGCCTCAACCCTGACGGCACCTACAGCGACGAGGACCGGGCACAGCGGCGCGGCCTGACGCTGGGCAAGCAGCAAGCCGATGGGATGTCGGCACTGCGTGGCTGGCTGACCCCTGAGGCCCGCGCCACCCTGGAAGCCGTGTGGGCCAAACTGGCCGCCCCCGGCATGGCCAACCCCCTGGATGACACCCCCTGCATCGACGGCACACCAACCCAAGAGGCCATCGAGGGTGACGCCCGCAGCCCCGCCCAACGCTCCCACGACGCCCTCAACACCGCGCTCCGTGCGCTCTTGGCGTCGGGGAAACTGGGTCAGCACAATGGGCTGCCGGCCTCGATCATCGTGACCACCACGCTGGGCGAGCTGGAAGGCGCCGCCGGACGTGGGCTCACCGGTGGGGGCAGCATCTTGCCGATGAGCGATGTGATCCGCCTTTCCCGCCACGCTCGCCACTATCTGGCCATCTTCGACAAGGGCAAGGCGTTGGCGCTGTATCACACCAAACGCCTGGCCTCACCGGCCCAACGGATCGTGCTCTACGCCAAGGACCGCGGGTGTACAGCACCTGGATGCACCGTTCCCGGCTACTACTCCGAGGTGCATCACATCGTCGAGTATGCGAAGTGCCGCGCCACCGACGTCAACAACCTCACCTTCGCCTGCGGCTCCAACCATCCACTGGTCAAACCCGGCGGCTGGAGCACCCGCAAAAACGCCCACGGTGACACCGAGTGGATCCCCCCAGCCCACCTCGAGCGCGGCCAACCCCGCACCAACACCTACTGGCACCCCGAAAAGCTCCTCCGAGACGGGGACGAAGACGACGAGTGGTAGCCGCGCGGCGGGCTAACAACTGGCGTGAAGCGTTACCGACCGCCAGCAGCGCAGCGGCGACGTTCCCGTCAGGTGCTCATCGACACGGCTCACGCCGGACATCGATTACGCCGCGCTGGCGAAGGCGTGCGGCGGCACCAGGCGGACCATGCAACCTTGGCGCCTTCCTGGACAAGCAGGCGTGCGTGTGAGGCGCCCATCCCGGGGGCGCCTGGGTCACGTCGAGGTGGACGTAGCGCGCGGCGTCACCGATTTCGTCGGCCACCGCCTTGCCCTCGTCGTCAAGGATGTCGCCGATCACCAGCCCGGGCGAGGCGCGGGAGGTGTCGACGTTCGTCGTGTTCGTCGCCAGCGACGAGTCGTGCTACGCCACCGGCAGCGAGTTCGTCATGGACGGCGGACTGGTGGCAGACGTGCCGCACAAACAGCTGTAGCGGTGCTATAACCGCGAGCATGCTGCGCAGCCTGGCGACCGCGGTCGGATCGAGCCACGTCATCACCGACCCCGACGTGCTGGCCGGACGCAGCGTCGACCACACCGGCCGCTACCGCGGTCAGGCCAGCGCCCTGGTGCGACCGGGTTCGGCCGAACAGGTCGCCGAGGTGCTGCGGGTGTGCCGTGACGCCGGGGCGCACGTCACCGTGCAAGGCGGTCGCACCTCGCTGGTGGCCGGCACCGTTCCGGAGCATGACGATGTGCTGCTGTCCACCGAGAGGCTTTGTGCCGTAAGCGATGTCGACACCGTCGAGCGCCGCATCGAAACCGGTGCCGGAGCAACGCTTTCTGCTGTGCAACACGCCGCGAGCGCGGCGGGTTTGGTGTTCGGCGTGGACCTGGCCGCCCGGGACACGGCGACCGTCGGTGGCATGGCCTCGACGAACGCCGGCGGGCTGCGCACCGTCCGGTACGGCAACATGGGTGAGCAAGTCATCGGTCTACAGGTGGCGCTGCCCGACGGTTCGCTGATGCGCCGCCAAAGTCGGGTGCGCCGCGACAACACCGGCTACGACCTGCCGGCGCTGTTCGTCGGCGCCGAAGGCACCCTCGGTGTCATCACTGCGCTCGATCTGCGGCTGCGCCCCACACCGTCGCATCGGGTGACAGCGATCTGCGGGTTCACCGACCTGGAGGCGCTTGTCGATGCCGGCCGGACGTTTCGGGACGTGGACGGGATCGCTGCGCTGGAGTTGATCGACGGCCAGGCTGCCGCGCTGACCCGCGAGCATCTCGGGGTAGGCGCCCCGGTGCCGGGCGACTGGCTGCTGTTGGTGGAACTGGCCGCCGACCACGATCAGACCGATCGGCTCGCCGACCTGCTCACGGGTGCGCAGCTATGCGGCGATCCCGCGGTAGGTGCGGATGTCGCTGCGCAGCAACGGTTGTGGCGCGTCCGCGAATCGCTCGCCGATGTTCTGGGCGTGTACGGGCCACCGCTGAAATTCGACGTTTCATTGCCCTGGTCGGCGATCGGCGGGTTCGCCCACGACGCAGTCGCATTGATCCACGCACACGTCCATGACGCGCTGCCCGTCTTGTTCGGCCACATCGGTGAAGGCAACCTACACCTGAACGTCCTGCGTTGCCCCATCGAGCGGGAGCAGGGGCTGTACGGGCCGATGATGGACCTCATCGCGCAATGCGGGGGTAACGTCAGCTCTGAACACGGCGTCGGCAGCCGCAAACGCCCCTACCTTCCGATGTCACGAGAGCCCGCCGACATTGCCGCGATGCGCAAGGTCAAGGCGGCTTTCGACCCGACTGGTTACCTCAACGCCGCGGTGTTGTTCGGCTGATCCGAAGGTGCCTTGATTCCGACGGCGTGGCGCAACTGCGCCAGGAACTGATCGGCGTCGTCGCTTCGGACTATGTAGTGCGAGATCGCGATCCGGATCACCGTCGCCGCTTTCACCGCGGCGTTGGGTCCGGGAAGGTGCCGTTGCAGACCGTCGCGCATCTGCGGGATGACGCGGGAAAACTGGGCGATGGTGTGCTCGGGCTCCACATCGACCATGCGCACACCTGAGTACGAATGTTGGTACTCGACGATGAACCGCAACACGGCGTCGAGCTTGTCGACCCCCTTCAGCCCGGCGGTTGCCTTCACCAAGCCACTTTCGAAGATCTGTCGCTCGTAGCTTGAAAATGCGGAGAGCAGCTCCTCTTTGGACGCGAACCAGCGGTAGAGCGTAGGGCGCGAGACCCCGGCCTGGGCAGCGACATCGGAAAGGCTGAGCTTGGTCTTGCCGTTTCGACCGAGCACTTCGGCGGTGGCCGCGAGGATCCGCTGACGCGTCGAGGCGTCAGCATCTGTCGCCGGGGCCGACTGGCTCATATCTGAAACTCTACGAAGTATCGCGGAACAGTCACGTTCTTTCGCTCCCAGGTCAGGCTCACCCCGGGGCGCCGGCGCACCAGCACGGACTGCTGGATGGCGCCGATTGCGCCCTGCTCGTCAAACAATGAGCCGACCGTCGTCCCGATGCCGTCCGGCCCGTAGTTGGTCTCGGCGCGAATACCGATCCAGTCGCCGTCGGGGATGTGGAACACATGCACGGCCAGATCGCTGGCCCTGAACTTCTCGTCCAAGGCGTCGGCGTCCTCGATCAGCTCGTAATAGGAGTCGGTCATCATCTACCTCTCGGCGCGTTGAGGGCAGGCCGGCGCCGGGAGTGCCAACCGTCACCGCGTCCAGCCGGGAGAGCCGGGTGTCGACCAGGCGCCGGGGATACGCGTCGGTGCTCGACAGCAGAAACAGCGTGCGGCGCTGCGGGCCGCCCAGTGCGCAGGCGACGGCAACACGGTCGCCCATGTCGATGCGGTCTGTCACGGCGCCACCCGCTCGCAATGATCCACTCGACCTGGTGGGCCAGTGTCATCGCTGTCCACACCCCGCCTTCGGCGTCGAGCGCGATGCCGTCGGGCGGCCCGTCCAGGCCGTCGGCGAAAATCCGCCGGTCACGCAGCCCGTCGTCGTCACCGATGGTGAATGCGCTCAGCCGTCGGCCAGTCGACTCGGCGACGATCAATGTCTTTCGGTCCGGCGTGATCACCATTCCGTTGGGGAAGTCGAGGTCTTCGGCGACGACGGTGGCGCTGTCGTCGGGATCGAGGTGGACGATCACGCCACCCGAGAACGCCTGGCATCCGATACAGGCCCGCCCCGCGTCGTCGATGACCATATCGCCGAGGTTGGCCGGCGCCAGGTCGGTGAGATCGGCGATGGTGACCAATCATCGGCTCATACCTTTACAAAACACCGCAAAAGTGTCACGCACCGCGGGCACCGGTGTCAATCTCGGCGAGTTCGCGCGCGACGGCCTTTGGTGACGAAGTCGTACACGGTCTCGGCGGACTGGGTGAGGGCGGTCTCTGACGTGGTAGTCACTATCCCCAATTCCGTTTCCTCTCTGTGCTTTCCATTGGCCTATTCACCCGTTGCCCGGTTGGCTGGGCCAGAGCCCCGGCAAGCTAGCTTTACAAATCCTACTCAAAGTGTCACGCTGAGCCGTGAGCTGCTATCGCGAGAGACGGGGTGGATTTGACTAAAATTTCCGAGGATGCTGATCAGACGCAGTGGTCGGTAGGCAGTCTGCTCGACCTGTTCGACGTGCAGGCCGACGGGACCGACCGGTTCACCGCCGACACCGGAATCGCCGGGCAAGACGAACGGCAGGTGGTAGAAGGCACCCAGGTGCTCGCGCAGGCGATTGTCGCTGTGGCGAAACGATTCCCGGACAAGTCGGTACGGTCGGCGCACGCGGTGTTCTCCCGTGCCGTCGCCGTCGGCCCGCCGGTCGAACTTGTCCTCGACATTGTGGCCGAAGGCCGGTCCACCGCCACCGCGATCGTCGCCGTGCACCAGAACGGGCGACGGTGCCTGAGCGTGACGGTGCTGGCTGACGTCCCGACGGGCGACGTCATCCGTCACCATCTGCCGCGGCCCGAGGTGGCGGCGCCGGCCGATGCCAACCACTGTGAGATGCCGATGATCGGGCGGCAACTGCGACTCGTCGACGTTGTCGACGTCAACAGCCCCGACGAGGTGGGGCCGCCGGAGTTGTACGCGTGGCTGCATTACGACCCGATCCCGACCCGCGACGACCTGGCCAAGGCGCTCATCGGATACTTCACCGGCCATCTCGGGATTTCCACCACGATGCGCGCGCATCCGGGCATCGGTACCAGCCAGGCACACCTCACGGTGTCGACCGCACCGATGAGTATCTCGGTCGCCTTCCACGAACCGGTGCGCTGGGACGGATGGCTGCTCTACACCCACGAGAGCACCCAGGTCGGCGCGGGGATGTCGTACGTCCGTGGCACCGTGCACACCGAGGAGGGTGAGTTGCTGGCCTCCTTTGCCCAGGAAGCGCTGATTCGTCCGCTGCGTACCAGCGACACGGCGATCGACGCCCGCTCGCGCTTCTGACGGCCGGGAAGCATAGATGCGCTTCACCATCACCCACCCGATGCATACCCATCCCTACAATCCGGAATTGGTGACCGGGCACAGTATCGCTGCGGTGGCAGCAGCGGCCGAAGCGGCCGGGTTCCACGGGTTCGGCTTCACCGACCACCCTGCCCCGTCACAGCGCTGGTTGGAAGCCGGGGGTCACGACGCCGTAGATCCTTTTGTCGCATTGGGTTTCGCGGCGGCCAGGACAACGACGCTGCGCCTGATCCCCAATATCGTGGTGCTGCCGTATCGAAATCCGTTCGTGGTGGCCAAGTCCGGTGCGACGCTGGACCTGCTCTCGGGTGGCCGATTCACGCTCGCGGTCGGCGTGGGCTACCTCAAACGGGAATTCGCCGCACTGGGTGTCAACTATGACGAGCGTCTCGAGCTGTTCGAGGAAGCGTTGCAGGTCATCCGGGCAGTGTGGACTACCGACGACATATCTTTCGAGGGAAGGCATTTCACCGCGCGCGGCATCACCGCCCACCCCCGGCCGGTCAGCCAGCCGCACCCACCGATCTGGATCGGCGGCAACACCACGGCTGCCCGCCAGCGAGTCGCCCAGTACGGCGATGGTTGGTGCCCGTTTCCAGCCCCGGCACGCCTGGCCCAGACAGCGGGCACCGCGGCCATCGACTCCGAAGAACGCCTCGTCGCCGGCATCGACGATCTACGGCGTAGATGCGATGCGGCGGGCAGGGACTGGTCCGCAATTGACATCACCTTCACCAATTTCGATGGCGGCAGTCCCGGGGACGACGAGTTCAACGCCGATGCCTACCTGGGCGGGGTGAAAAAGCTGGCGAGGATCGGGGTGACCTGGATACAGGTTGGCCTGCCCGGCGACAGCCTGGCGCATGTGCTAGAGAGCATCGACCGTTTCCGGACCCAAGTCATCGACGCGATCTAAATGGATTTCTCACAAGTCGCACTTTCCCCCGAGGACAAGGCTTTTCTTGACCAGACCCGGGCGTTCATCACTGGACACGTCACCGACGACGTGCGCCGCCGCGCTCGGGAGTCCGGCGAAAACTTCGATGAACAAGTGCATGCGGCGCTGGGCGAAGCGGGATACCTGGCCGCGGATTGGAAGCTCGAGTCCGACGGTGGATTCAGCCCCGTTCGCGGGCGAATCTTTGAACTCGAGATTGCCCGGGCCCATACGCCCTGGTACCACTGGGGCACCACGTCCGCCGTCGCGCGGCTGGTAGAACAATTCGGCGCGCCGGAGCTCGCCGGCTTGGTGTTGCCGGGAGTGCTGTCCGGCGACATCCGGCTATGTCTGGGCTACACCGAGCCCGAAGGTGGTTCCGATGTCGCCACCTGCAAGACCCGCGCGGTGCGTGACGGCTCAGGGGCGTGGATCATCAACGGCTCCAAGATGTTCACCTCGAAGGCGCAGAACGCCAAGTACGTATTTCTGCTCACCAACACCGACCCGGAAGGGCCGAAGCGCTAGAACTTGACCATGTTCCTGGTGCCACTCGATTCACCTGGCATCGAGATCCAACCCATCCGCACCCTGGACGGCGACCGCACCAACATTGTCTACTACAGCGACGTACGCGTCGACGACCTATACCGGATCGGTGAGGTGAACGGCGGCTGGACGGTGATGCGGTCGGCGCTCGATTCCGAGCATGGCATTGTCGATCCGGAAGACCATGGTTTGCAGGGTATTTCGGCGATGTCAGGCCTCGGGATGCTGATGGCTGAGGCGGTGGACACGGTCGCGGCGATCCTGTCGAAGCCGGATGCGGATGGGCGGCGTCGGCTGGACGACGAGTCGGTGAAGTATCGGCTTGGGCGCAGCTTCGCCCGGATGGAGGCGGCGCTGTCCACTCCCGGCATGTTCGGACGCGTCGCGATCGCGCAGACGATGCGCGACATCTCCCAAGATCTGATGGACGTATTGGGCGCTGCATCAGCGTTGCCGATCGATACCGAGGGTTCGGTTGGTGACGGCGCGGCGGAATACCTTTTCCGGTTGGCTCTACCGACTGGGATCTACGGCGGAACCCTGGAGGTCTTCCGCAACATGATCGCCCAGCACGTGCTCAAGCTCGGACGTCCTGGCTACGGGGAGTGAGCGGCAACTCGGCGACGACGTCAACGCGAGTGGCGTCGAAACTGAGGAACCCTTTGATGGGAAGGCTTTCCGGGGGCGGATCCTGATAGCTCCAGGCGGCGTCCTCGATGATGACATCGTCCAGGGCAACGGACCAATACGTCGCAAAGCCTTTGCAGTTGCAGTAGCTCGACGTCTCCGATCGCCGCAGCAGATCGGTGCGCACATGTGACGGATCGACGTAGAGCCGCGGGTCAAGCGCGGTCTCGAAAAGGATCACCGTGTCGTGCGTGTCCACCAGCGTGGTGCCGGCGACCAAGACGCGCAGGTGGCGCTTCGTCGGCCGGCAATCGACGCGGTGGTATGGATTCGGCGGGTAGTGGACAAGTTTTCGGCCTTCCTCCAGCCAGGTGTCGACCGCGTCCCAGGGCACATGGGCGAAGCCCGGCGCTTCCGGCTCGGGCTCGGTCGGTAGGTCGCCGACCTCGTCAGCCGGGAAGACGTAGCTGAGCGGGCGACCGCGCCGGTGCACCATCAACGCCCGCTCGGTGTCGATCACCAGGCGCCCATCCTGGAAGGCCTGCACGCGCCGCGGGTGCGGCTCGATGTAGACGACATCGGCGGGTACCGGCGGCGAGAACCGTCCGGCGGGATCGCTGCTGAGCGGACCACGCCCGGCTACCAGAGTCATGGTGTTCCTCCCGGTTGCGTCGCGGTGGCGAGCTTGGAGCCGACAAGCACCAGCGGTGCGTTAGGGTCGTGCAACCGCGGAACGGCCGCGAGGGTGAAGTCGGCGATAGCGCCGGGGCGAAAGACGAGGCAGTGGGTTGAGCCGCCGAATTGGAAGTAACCCAGTTCCTCGCCTTTTGCAACGTAGTAGCCGGGTTTCACATTTTCGCCGATCATGCAGGATGAGACCTCGTCCATACCGACCGCGACAAAAGCCACCAGCCCGATGACAGGATTGTCGGCGTCGATGAGGATGATCGCCCGCACCGCAACATGCGCCAGATAGGACTGCGAAACCGGCGGGGGCACCGCGTCCCAATCTTCTGAAACGACTTCCGAGAAGTAGGTGCCCTGCCGGAGGAAGGCCCTGACAATCGTCCCGGCCACCGGGCTGTGCCACCGGTGATAGTTCATCGCGCTCAGATACGCCTGATAGACGGTTCCGCCGACAAACTGCTCAACCGAATCGTCGTTGGCCAGCATGTCCTGCAGCGAGTACGGCTGGCTCTTGATCCAGAAGCGATCCTGGCGCTTGACACCGGTGGCCAAGCGGTAGGGCGTCGACTCGCAGGCGTTGACGATCACCTCGTCGTCGTCCGGTGCGGCCAGCGGGCGTGCGCCGTCCTTGAAGCGCCGGGTGAAAAAGTCGTTCCAGGACCTAAAGCCCCAGTGCTCATCGTGTGGATCGT
>Ga0335081_10021873_pt1 | contig 10346 bp, 9 predicted proteins | sample Lox_Sample_35_FD_206713 | JGI IMG/M metagenome (GOLD analysis project Ga0335081, IMG submission 206713) | Soil microbial communities from Loxahatchee National Wildlife Refuge, Florida, United States - Lox_Sample_3.5 | ecosystem: Environmental > Terrestrial > Soil > Wetlands | place: USA: Florida...
CAACACCTCGGGGTTGACGCAGTTGGGCGGCGTCCGCCCGTCGAGCAGCGCCGCGATATTGTCCACGACGATATTGGCCATCTCTTCGCGCACCTCGGCGGTCGCGCTGCCGAGATGCGGCTCGAGCACGACGTTTTTCATGCGTTTCAATTCGGCATCGATCTTGGGCTCGTGCTCGAACACGTCGAGTCCGGCGCCGGCGATCTTCTTGGCCTTGAGCGCGCGCACCAGCGCCGCCTCATTAATGATGGGCCCGCGCGCGGTGTTGACGATGAAGGCGGTCTTCTTCATCAGCCCGAACTCGCGCGCGCCGATCTGATGGTGGGTTCCGCCATTGAGCGGCGAATGGAGCGAGACGAAGTCGGATTGGCGCAGCAAGTCGTCGAGCGGAACGAAAGTGAGGCCCGCCTCGCGTTCCTCGCTCTCCGGCTTGCGGCGCGGCGTCCAATAGAGCACGCGCATGCCGAAGCCCCGCGCCCGCCTCGCCACCGCCTTGCCGATCAGCCCGCCGCCGCCGACGAGGCCGAGCGTGCGGCCGTGCACGATCGCGCCGAGCAGATGGCGCGACTGGCTGCCGGGGAATTTGCCGGCGCGCACCAGCCGGTCGCCTTCCACCATGCGGCGCGCCACCGCCAGCATCAGCCCGAAGGTCAAATCGGCGGTCGCCTCGGTGGTCACCGGCGGCACCACGGTGACGGGTATGCCGCGCTTGGTCGCCTCCGCCACGTCGATATTGGAGGGCGTGATCGACTGCGCGGCGACCGCGCGCAGCTTGGGATTGGCGGCGAGCACCGCGCGGTCGATCTGGTCGTGCAGCAGGCAGAACAGGATGTCGGCGTTCTTGACGGCCTCGATCAGCCCCCGGTGCGGCATGATGCGGCTGTCGTCGGGATAGACCTTGACGCTGGCGAGCGCGCGCAGGCGCTTGACGGCGCTGTCGGCGATCGGCTGGCTGACGAAGACGCGCGGTTTGCCGCTCACCGCAGCCACCGCACGATGCCGGCGACGCCATCGACCGCGCATTGCGCGCCGTCCGGAATGGCGCGGGTGGCGTCGAGCACGCCCAGCACCATGGGGATGCCGCGCTCGCGCGCGAGCGAGGCGAGATGCGAGGTCGAGCCGCCAAGTTCCGCGACGACACCCGACACGCGGTTGAGGATGTGCGTGAGCGACGGCCCTGCGACCTTGGTGACGAGAATGTCGCCGGGCGCGACACGCGCCAGCTCGCATTCGCAGTTGACCACCACCGCGCGGCCGGCGCCCCAGCCGATGCCGGCGGGATGGCCGTTGAGGCCGGGATGCCTCAGCCAGATTTCATCCGGCACCACCGGCGCCTCGACATGCAGCGGGCGCGACTGCAGCAGCTTGAAGCCGCGCGCGTCCATCGCCCACTCGATCTCGACCGGGGAGCCTGCGAGCTGCTCGCATCTGCGCAGCAGACGGCCGAGCGTCACCGCCTCGCCCGGGCTAAGGCACGGCTCGCTCACCAAGTCTTGCGGCACCAGCTGCGGCGCGGCGACGCCGTGCTCGCAAGTGTCGCGATGACCCTTGCGGCCGGCGGCGACCGTGCGCAGGAAGCCGTTCTTCGACAGCACGATACGGTCGGGCACCACCTCGCCCTGCGCGATGGCCGAGCCCAGCCCCCAGGTGGCGGAGATCAGCATCTGCCCTTCGGCGGTCTCGCTCAGGGCGCCGCCGGAAGCGCGCGCATCGATGAGCGGCTGAATCAGCACGCCCATGGCGGTGTCGGCCGGCGACAGGCCGTGATTGTCCATGTAGCGGCGCGCATGCGAGGTCCACAGCGCGGCCCAGCAGGCGCGCACCGCGGTGAGGAATTCGGTTTCGTCCGTCAGGCCGAGGAAGCTTTCGAACTGGCCGGCGAAATTGGCACCTTTGCGGTCCTCGATCAGCGCGGAGGAGCGCACGACGCCGCTCGCGCCGTCGGCCAGCACGGCGCGCCAGGCGGCGAGCAGTGGCGCGAGGATGTCGGGCGCGATCGGCTGTTCGTAGAGGGCGAGGCGAATCTGCACCGACAGCTTGCGCGAGGTCGGCAAGTCGGCCTCGTTATAGGCGCGCGCCAAGTCCGCGATGCCGAGATGGCGCAACTGATGGCGGTAGGCAGCCGCCGTCAGCGCAAAGCCGCCCGGCGTCGGCAGGCCGGCCTGGCCGAGCCGCGCCAGATTGGCCGCCTTCGGCCCGACGCTTTCGGCGTCGGTGGCGGCGGGATCGCTGAGCGGGAGAATGAATTCGGCCATCGCGGTGAACTGGTGGCTGTCCGTTGTCATGGCCGGGCTTGACCCGGCCATCTCGCTTAGGAAGGCACGACTCGATGCCCGAGATCCCCGGGCCTCGCCTTCGGCTCGCCCGGGGATGACGTCGGCCTTAAGCCGACGTCACTTCACGTGATCACCATAGCCCGGCAGCGGATCGACCACTGTGATCTGTTTCACAGGGAAGTTCGACACGATCTCGATGTCGTTCTTCTTGACGATCAGCATTTCCTCGATGCGCACGCCGTAGCGGAAGCGCTTGCCGTGCTGCGTCTCGAGCGCAAACGTCATGCCCTCCTTGATCTCGACCGGGTGGTCGAGCGACCAGATGCGCGAGATCACCGGCGGGTCGTATTGCGCAAGGCCGAGCCCGTGCCCCCACAGATTGGCGGCGGCCTGGTCCTCGTCCTCGTAGCCCCAGGTCTCCATCGCCGACGGCCACTTGAGCGCGATGTCGCGCGTGGTGGCGCCCACTTTGACCGCGCCGATCGAGTCGTAGAGCCACTCGAGCGCGGTGGCGTAAGTGTCTTTCTGCTCCTGGGTCGGCTCCTTGCCGACGCAATAAGTGCGGTAGTAGCAGGACTTGTAGCCGTTCCAGGTGAGCGCGGCCAAGTCCATGAACACGATGTCGCCGGGCTGGATGATGCGGTCGGAGAAGTTGCGCCAGTTCGGCCAGGTGTTGGGACCGGACGAGACGATCACGTCCTCGACGTCCTCCATGCCCGGGATGTTGTAGAGGTACTGCATCAGGTGCGCGGTCACCTGGTTCTCGGTGATGCCGGGGCGCAGGAACTTCATGCACTCCCAATGGGTGGCGTCGCCGATGGCGCCGACGATGCGGAAGCACTCCTGCTCGTCCTCGCTCTTGACCGCGCGCGCCTCCATCATCGGCGTCATGCCGTCGACCCAGTTGATGTTGTTCTCTTTGAAGATGTTGATCATGTTGATGTCGATGAAGTCGACGCCGAGCTTCTGCCCGGCAACGCCGTTGTCCTTCATCGCCTGCAACACCGCCTTGGTGAATTTGGTGACCTGCTGGGTGGAGGCGGGGCCTGCCGCCCCTTTGATCCAGGCGAAGGAATGGCGCACGTTCTCCTTCGGGATCCAGGGCGAATGGCGCTCGATCTGGAAGCCGAGGTCGCCCTGCTCGAACAGGATCGGCCGCCCGTCGCCGCACAGCATGGCGTAGCGCAGGCCCGGCTTGAGCCTGTTCCAGCCCGGCGTCAGCGTGCCGGTGATGTAGCGTGCGTTCTCGTCGTACATGCAGAGCAGTGCGCCGAGGCCGTGCTTCTTCATCATTTGGCGCGCGCGCTCGATGCGGTATTCGCGCAGCCGGCTCCAATTGACCCGCTGCTGCCAATCCATGCCGGCAATGCCGAAATTCGCTCCCATGGGTCCCTCCCGACCTGGCGCTATTAGCGCCCGTTATTGCGCTATTGCTGGCGATGTTAGTCGGCTGGCGCAACTTAAAGAAATAATATAATTTGCCCTTCCCCATTAAGTTTTCTAATAACCGTCAAATGTCCCAACGCAACATCCCCCTGCGCCAAGTGCGCGCCGTCATCGCCGTCTGCGAGGAAGGCTCGTTCACCCGCGCGGCGGCACGCGAGAATGCGACCCAATCGGGCCTCTCGCAGCACGTGGCCGCGGTCGAGCGCGCCCTCGGGGTCAAGCTGTTCGAGCGCACCGCCGGCGGCGTGAAGCCGACGCCGGCCGGTTTTCGCTACTACAAGAGCTGCGTCGAGGCGGTCGGCGCGCTCGAGCACGCCGCCGAACAGGCGCGCTCGCTCGCCGGCGAGGTGACCGGCGAACTGCGCATCGGGCTGATGCCGACCTTCACCCGCGCCGTGCTGGCGCCGGTGCTGGACGATTTCGTGCCGCGCTGCCCCGAGGTGCGGCTGCACATTGTGGAAGGCTACAGCAACCTGCTGACCGATATGGTGCTCGACGACGGACTCGATTTCGCGGTGGTGCCGGCCTTCGAGGGCACCCTCGGGCTCAAGTCGCGGCTGCTGCTGCGCGACCGCGAGATGCTGATCTCCGGGACGAAGCGCGGCTTCACGCCGCTCGCGCCGTTACGGCTCGCCGCCTGCAAGCCGCTCAAGATCGTGGTGCCGGGGCCGGACAACATCCGCCGGCGCAACCTGGAAACCTATTTCCAGAGCCACGGCGTCGAGATCGAGGCCATGCTGGAAATGGACGCGATGATCGCCACGCTTGAGTTCGTGGCGCGTTCGGACTGGGCGACCATCCTGCCGAGCGTGATCGCGGTCAACGACATCGGGCGCGGCGAGCTCACCGTCAATCCGTTCGTCGATCCGGAGATGCACGCGGAATTCGTGGTGATCCAGCCGACCCGGCGGCGGCTGTCGACACAGGCGCGACTGTTCCTCGAGCGCTTCGAGCAGGAGGTCGCGCATATTCACGGCGTGTGGGACGCGGCGATCGACCGCAGCGCCCCGAGGCTGCGCAGCGCGCGCGCCTAGCTTCGGCTACGTAGTTTCCCGGAGGCGGCGCTTGATCTGGCTCAAGCCGTGCGCCGGCGAACATAGCGATATTGGCCCTGCTTCGCCCAACAGGTGCCGCCATGAACTACTCGATCGCCACCGCCGACCGCGCCACCCATGTGAAGATCGTCGTGCTCACCTTGGCATGGTCCATTGCCGTGGTGGCTACGGTGCTTGCCATCCGCTGATCGGCCTATTCGGAGTATATAGCGCGCTCGCGTGCCGCTATTTCGGCTGCGCCGCCTGCATGGCCCTCCAATCGAATTTTCTCGCCAGCGTCAGCGCCTCGTCGTCGGCGATGCCGTTGAACGAAAGGCTGAACAGCGCATTCGCGCTGAGCGCGACCATGACCGCGCCGGACTTGCTGCTGATGGTGTAAGTCCTGGTCACGGGCAGCCCGTCGATCGTCGACGTGCTCATGCGCATGTCGCTGGTTTCGATATGCATCCCGCTGTGGGTCGCCGCCAGCGCGCCTTGCGCGGCGGTACCCATGACAATCTGAGCATCGAGACTGGCTCCGCCGCGCTCATACCTGCGCGCGGCCGAGATCATGCTGTTGCCGGGCATCTCCATCGAGACGCCGTCGGGCTTCTCGCCTTTCCAGCCGGAAAGGTCGACCAGAAACGGCAAGAAGCGCTGAAAGGCCGGTTGCGCGTGGACGGCCGAAGGCAGCCAAGCGGCCGGCAGCGCGGCCAGGACAAGCCATAGTGCATGGCGACGATTGATCATCTTGCCCCCCAATCGACGACTCGCCGCGCACGCTAGCAATGCCCGGCTCCGCATGGAATGGCCGTGCCCCGATTTCTACCGCTGAGTTATGCCAACCGGTGCGGCGTTAGGCGTCCATCCAGGCGCCGTCGGCATCGGCCGACTTGAACACGGCCTCCAGCGCGGCCGCGGTCTGCAATATGCCTTCCGGCGAAATCGGGAAGGCGCCCTGCCCCAGCGCCGCCTTGGCGAAATAATCGAGGTTGCGGCCGAGGTGGTTGTCGTGCGGATAGTCGACGATCTCCGGATCGTCCTGGCCGGCGCGCCGTACAATCACGCGCGTCTCGCCCGCGCTTTCGGCCCAGCAGTTTTCGCCGAACACCGCGATGCGCCAGCGGAACGGCGTCTTGATGGTGGTGCCGAGCAGGCCGGTCGCGCCGTTCGCAAACTCGACCAGCGCCGCCGTGGTGTCGCCCGCCGGCACCTTGAGCGCGCGCGTTTTCGACAGCGCACTGATGCGCTTGATCGGGCCATTGAGATCGCGGAAGCAGTCGAGCACGTGGATGCCCATGCCGGTCATGCCGCCGGCGCGGCTTTCTTCGCGCGCCATGCGCCAACTATCGGCGGGATAGCTGGCAAGCCAGTCATGGCTGTAGTTGCCCTCCATGTGCATGATGGTGCCGAAGGCGCCTTGCGCCTTCAGCTCGGCGAGCGCGCGCATCGACGGCATCAGACGGAAGTGATGGCCGACCGCGATTAAGACACCGGCGCGTTTAACCGTTTCGAGCGCGGCGATGGCGTCGGCCTTCGAAAGCGCGAACGGCTTCTCGCAGTAGATATGCTTGCCGGCACGGGCGGCGGCGATCACCTGCGCGGGATGCGCGGTGTGCGGCGTCGCCAGTATCACGCCCTTGACGTCGGGGTCGGCCAACACCTCGTCGAACGAGCTCAGCGTTATGTCATGCTGCGCGACGAAGTCCTTGACCGCGTGCGGCTCGAGCGTCACGCCGCGGGTAAAGCGCAGCGGCGCGCCGAACTCGCGCGCCGCGTTCACCAGGGTTTGGCCCCACCAGCCCAGGCCGACGACCGCCGTGTCGAGCATGCGGTCAGGCGGCCGCGGGCGCGCCGGGCTGCTTGAGCGGATGCGCGCGCGCGACCGCGTCGAGCTTGTTGCACTCCTCGACGATGCGCCGGAAGGTCGGATACGGCGCAAGGTCCACCTTGAAATAGGCCGCGCCCACCGCCTGCCCGCACAGGCAGATGTCGGCGATGGTGAGCTGGTCGCCTTGCGCGTAGCGCCCGGTCTCTTTCGAGCCGGCGAGATTGGTCTCCAGCGCGATGAGCGCCTTGCTGTGCCAGTGGTGGCCCCATTTCATCACGCCGGCCTCGTCGACCTTGTAGTCGCTCGCGAGAAACTCGCGCACGCGCGGCACGATCAGCGGATGGGTGTCGCAGGCGATGATCTGCGCCAGGCCGCGCACGCGCGCGCGCGCCTTCGGCTCCTTCGGCAGCAGCGGCGGATTGGGATGCGTCTCGTCGAGATATTCCAGGATGGCGAGCGATTCGAACAGCACGGTGCCGTCGTCCAGGATCAACGCGGGCAAGGCCATCATCGGGTTGATCTGGCGGTAGCGCTCTTCGCGCTGCTTGCCCTCGTGCAGATTGACGGTGATGACCTCCTCGGGCGCGACGCCCTTGAGGTTGAGCGCGATGCGCACACGATAAGTCGCGAGCGAGCGCCAGTAGGAAAAGAGTTTCATGACCGCCCCTTATTTCTTGCGTTCCGCCCAGTAGACCGCCATCTGCGCGCCGTCGCCGCCGCCGAGGCCTTTCTTGGTCGCCTCCTCGAAGCCGGCAAGCGCCGCCTTTGTTGCCGGCATGTCGGCGCCCAGGGTTTCGCCGGTGGCCACCATGGTGCGCAGGTCCTTCACGCCGTTGGCGATCGAGAAGGTCGTCGCGCCGGGATCCTGGTGCTCGAACAGCTTCACGATCATGTCGGCGCGCATCTTGAGCGCGTTGTTGGCGCCGTTGCTCTCGACGAACAGGTCGAGCAGGCGCTTGGCGTCCCAGCCGACGCTGCGCGCGATGGCGAAGGCCTCGCCATAAGCCTGCCAAGCCACCATCAGCGGCAGGTTGATGGCGAGCTTCATGGCGGCGCCGGCGCCGACCGGTCCGCAGTGCTCGACCTTGCGGCAGAGCTGTTCCAGCAGCGGCCGCGCCCGGTCGGCGTCCGCCTTTTCCGCGCCCATCAGGCCGAGCAACTGGCCCTTGCGCGCGGGGGCGGTCGAGCCGCCGACCGGGCACTCCACCAGCGCGGCGCCCTTGGCGCGCACCTTGGGCGCGAGATCGGTCGCGACCTTGGGCGCCACCGTGCTCATCTCGATGAACAGCTTGCCCTTGACGTCGCCGGACAAAAGCCCGTTGGGCCCGTTATAGACCGCATCGATTGCGGCGCCGTCGGTCAGCATGGTGATGACGGCCTCGCTCGCCGCCGCCAACGCGGCCGGCGACGAGGCGACCTTGGCGCCGGCGGCGGCCAAGGGTTTCGTTTTCTCCGGCGTGCGATTCCACACGGCGACCTGATGGCCGACCTCGATGAGGCGCGCGGCCATGTTGCCGCCCATGGCACCCAGTCCGGCTACTCCGACCTGCATGGTTCCTCCCTGTTTGCCGGCGACGATAGGCGATCAGGGCGAGGCATGAAAGCCACATTGCAACCGCTGACGACTCGACACTACCAAGCCCGACCGATTAAGTGATTTCAACGCTTTGATTCCCCGCCGCGCATTTTCAGCATGGAGAAAAATTGAATGGCCAGGAGGGGCAAGGGCACGGTCGGCGTGATCGGGCTCGGCATCATGGGCGGCGCCTTCGCCAAGAACCTGAGCGCCGCCGGCTGGCGTGTGATCGGCTACGACATCAATGCGACCCGCCGCCGCGAGGCGCACGCGGCCGGCGTCGAGCTTGCCGCGAGCGCTCTTGCCGTCGCCGAGCAGGTGCCGGTGATCCTGACCAGCCTGCCCAAGCCGCAGGCGCTCATGGCCACGGTGCGCGCCATCGCCGCCGGGCGGCTGCCGCGCAAGACGCTGGTGGAGCTGAGCACCTTCTCGATTGCGGACAAGGAAAAGGCGCGCGACCGGCTCGAAAAGGCCGGTCATGCCATGCTGGACGTGCCGGTCAGCGGCACCGGGGCGCAGGCCCAGACGCGCGATCTCGTCTTCTATGCCAGCGGCGATGCCAGGCGCATCCAGCGGCTTAAGCCGATGTTCGATGCCATCGGCCGCCACCTCTTCAATGTCGGCGCGTTCGGCAATGGCAGCCGCATGAAATACGTCGCCAACCTGCTGGTCGCCATCAACAACGTGGCGACCGCCGAGGCGATGGTGCTCGGCATGAAATCGGGCCTGCCGCCGGAGACGATCTACGAGCTGGTCCGGCTCGGCGCCGGCAATTCCCGCATCTTCGAGCTGCGCGCGCCGATGATGGTCAAAGGCGACTACAAAACCGCCACCATGAAAATCTCGGTTTGGGACAAGGATATGCGGGTGATCGGCGACCAGGCGCGCAAGGTCCGCGTGCCGACGCCGATGTTCAACGCCACCAAGGCGATCTACCGCAAGGCCATGCAAAGCGGGCTCGGCGCGCAGGACACGGCGGCCGTTTGCGCCGTGCTGGAGAAGATGGCGAGGGTGAAGCGCAAAAAGCGCTGACGTTAGCGCTGGCGGGCTCAGCGCTTCTTCGGCGGCGCCGGCGCCGTTCATTCCCGCGCAAGCAGGAATCCAGAACGCAGAATCCAGAACGTAATTGTAAGACCGTGTTGCTTTGACCTGGGGTCCGCTTTCACGGGGACGCGCAGAAGATCGACGCCGCCCTTGCGCACTCCCTCGGCTCCTCTGTAGCCTCCCGGCAACAAAATAATATTCGGGAGGCCGCGCATGGCTGCGTTGCAGGAACGCACCGAGGTCCGCAACGGTATGCGGATCGACTGGAACGTGTTCATCACGATGGACGACGGGCTGGCGCTGCGCGCCGACGTCTATCGGCCGGTGAAAGACGGCAAATACCCGGTCATCCTCAGCTACGGCCCTTACGCCAAGAACCTCGCCTTCCAGGACGGCTATCCGAGCGCCTGGAATATCATGGTGGAAAAGCATCCCGACGTGGCCGCCGGCTCGAGCAACAAGTACCAGAACTGGGAAGTGGCCGATCCGGAGAAATGGGTGCCGCACGATTACGCTTGCGTGCGCGTCGATTCACGCGGCGCCGGCTGCTCGCCCGGCTTCATCGATCATTTCTCGCCGCGCGAGACCAAGGATCTGTACGACTGCATCGAATGGGCCGCCGTGCAGCCCTGGTCGAACGGCAAGGTCGGCCTTAACGGCATTTCCTATTACGGCACCAACCAGTGGCACGTCGCTTCGCTGCAGCCGCCGCATCTTGCCGCCATGTGCGTCTGGGAAGGCGGCGCCGATTGGTACCGTGACATGACCCATCACGGCGGCATTCTCTCGACCTTCTGGGAGAATTGGTACGACATGCAGGTCAAGACCGTGCAGTACGGCGCCGGCGAGCGCGGCAGGCGCAGCCGCGTGCACGGCGAGCCGGTGTGTGGACCGGAGACGCTGCCGGAGGCCGAGCTGGTCCAACACCGCGCCAATTTCGGCGCCGAGATCGCCGCGCATCCACTCGACGACGAGTATCACAAGGCGCGCTCGCCCGTGTGGTCGAAGATCGTCACGCCGCTGTTCTCCGCCGCCAACTGGGGCGGCCAGGGCCTGCATCCGCGCGGCAACTTCGAAGGCTTCGTGCGCGCAGCCTCCAAGCAGAAGTGGCTGGAGGCGCACGGCATCGAGCACTGGAC
>Ga0335081_10021874_pt1 | contig 10346 bp, 11 predicted proteins | sample Lox_Sample_35_FD_206713 | JGI IMG/M metagenome (GOLD analysis project Ga0335081, IMG submission 206713) | Soil microbial communities from Loxahatchee National Wildlife Refuge, Florida, United States - Lox_Sample_3.5 | ecosystem: Environmental > Terrestrial > Soil > Wetlands | place: USA...
TCCCGTATCCCAGGCATATTTAGCCAGGCAGCGAATGCCATTGCCGCACATCTCCGCCTCGGAGCCGTCAGGCTGAAAGAGCCTCATCCCCAGGTCGGCACGCTGACTGTTCACCAGGAACAGAACTCCGTCGGCTCCAATCCCGAAGTTGCGATGGCAGCACCCCATGGCGAAGCTGCTCTTCTTAGATTCCGCCACCTGCTCGGATCGCATCTCATCAATTATTATGAAGTCGTTTCCATTTCCGTGCAGCTTGGCAAAGGCCAGGGCGCCGGGCCGAAAGGGGTCCTCGTCGAGCTCAATCTCAGAAATATCTGCCAGCTTCATTTATATACCATGCTTCTGATTACTCTTGCCTTGTGCTGTTGTGGTGGTGATGTGGTATTAAACCCATTCTACAGGTGGCACTGGATCTCCTGGAGCTTGGACGATCGATCCAGATAGCCAAAGAGGCGGTTGCGGGTGGCGCTGACTGGATTGAGGCCGGCACTCCACTCATCAAGAGTGAAGGTATGGATGCCGTGCGCGAGCTTAAGAAGGCGCTGCCCGGAACAAAGATCATCGCTGACATGAAGACGGTGGACACAGGTGCTATTGAGGTGGAGATGGCAGCCAAGGCAGGAGCGGATATAGTGGCCATGCTAGCGACATCGGACAACTCCACCATCGAGGACGCCCTGAGGGCGGCTCGCCAGTACGGTGTCCAGATTATGATGGACCTGCTGACAGTGCCGGACCCTGTCAAGCGCTCCAGAGATCTGGACGGCCTCGGCGTGGACTACATCTGCGTTCATGTGGGAATAGATCAGCAGATGACTGGCATGGACACCATAGATTTTCTCAAGCAGATCGTAAAGGAGGTGAACCTTCCGGTAGCAGCTGCGGGAGGCATCGATGCCTCCTCGGGAGCCGAGGCCATTGCCACTGGAGCCGCCATTGTGATCGTCGGCGGAAGCGTGGTCCGAAGTGCTGATGTCACAGCCTCTGCACGCAGGATTCGTGAGGCTATCGACCATGCCAGCGTGAGCGCGCATGAAAGAAAGAGCCTGGAGGAGGAGATGATCGATATCTTTCGATCTGTCTCCACGCCTAACATCTCGGATGCGATGCATAGAAAGGGAGCGATGCGCGACATACATCCCATAAATCCCGGAACGAAGATTGTGGGATCTGCCATCACTGTTCAGACCTTTGCCGGCGACTGGGCGAAGAGCGTTGAGGCGATCGACCAGGGCGGTCCTGGAAATGTGATTGTGATCTATAACGGAAGCAACTACATCGCCCCTTGGGGTGGGCTTGCGACCTTGAGCTGCAAGAATAAGGGGATTGAGGGCGTGGTGGTTGAGGGAGCAGTCAGGGACGTGGACGAGATAAGAGCCATGAAGTATCCTGTCTTCGCTTCGGGCATCACACCGAACGCTGGAGAGCCCAAGGGCATGGGGGAGATCAATGCCGAAATAACCTGTGGCGGCCAGACCGTGCGGCCGGGGGATTACATCGTGGGAGACGAGAGCGGTGTCGTGGTAATTCCAAAGGAAAGGGCCTACGAGATAGCCCGACGCGCGAAGATGGTCGAGGAGAACGAGAGCAGGCTCTACGAGGAGATCAGGCGGGGCAAGACACTCTCAGAGGTGGCAAACCTCAAGAGATGGGAAAAGGTTTAACGACAAGCCGTAAATAGATTGAAGCCTTCTCAAAAGGCGGATTGGCCTTCAGATGACCTATAAGCATCGAGCGTGTAACATCCAGCACGATCATCAAATGAGCTATCAACAGCAGAAGTACAACCGGTGGGTTGACTAAGCATGAGTTCGAGGAGAATGACATGGAATTGGAGGATATCGTTTCTAAATATCCACCCAGGCTGATAATGCTGATTCCTTTGGCGATAATAGCTTTAGCACTTATCATCCTGGGCGCGACCTATCTCAGCACAGGCTCGCCCGTGCATCTGGGCATAGAGTTCACCGGGGGCACACTCATCACAGTGCCGGCGACAGAATCGGAAGATGCAGTGGCAGCGCAGTTCGCCGGTTATCCGCTGGCAGACATCAGGAACATCGGCAGCATGTACATGATGCAGTTCGGTCCTATGAGCGATCAGGATTACACCGCGCTTGTTAGGCTTGTCAACTCGCATTATGCGAATTCAGAGATCAGGTACATGGGGCCCATCTACAGCAAGGAGCTTCAGGCTCAGGCTCTCAAGTACCTTCCTCTCTCCTTCCTGCTCATGGCAATAGTAGTCTTCCTGGTCTTCCGCGAGCCCATAGTCTCCCTGCTGGTCGTGGTCAGCGCGCTGGCAGACATTCTAACTGCCGCGGCTTCCATGGACATAACTGGAGTGCAGCTATCTCTCGGCACAGTCGCGGCTCTTCTGATGCTCATCGGCTACTCCGTGGACACGGATATTCTTCTTTCCATGAGGGTTCTGAAGCGGAAGGGTGCAGTGGAGGAGAAAATCATCGGAGCCATGGGAACGGGCCTGATGATGACGGGCACCACCATCGCTGCAGTTCTCTCGCTGATCGTCGTCTCGAATCTGCTGTACCTCGTGATACCCTCCTTCACCAGAATGGACATCATAGCTGACATCTCGACTGTTCTGATCTTTGGCCTAGCCGCGGACATCTTCAATACGTGGATCACTAACGCCCAGGGCCTGAGGTGGTACATGAACCGTCCCAAGAAAGCAGGCAGGGGGCACAGAAAATGAATATTTCAAGCGATTTTCTCAGAGATCCGAGGGTTGTTCTCTACATCGCAGCGGTCGCCCTGGCCCTGATTTGCATAGGGGTATTTGGCCTGAAGTTCGGCCTGGACCTAGAGGGCGGCTCGTATCTCCAGCTGCAGCTGCAGGGTGCCGTTGCTCAAATCGACGTAACCCCTGAAAAGATACTCGAGTATCAGTTTAATGCCACCTCTGTGGATAAACATGGAGATAGCTACGTCATAACTGTGCCCGGCACCGTCCCTGCAACGCTGCCCGACGATCTCGGTTATCCTGGAGCAAAGATAGTGCAGGGAGGCAACATCACCAAAGTCACGATAGCTACGACTCCCGAGTCCGTGGTCACCAACTATCTCAGGAAAAGAATGGACGCTGATGTGAAGATCGTGGGAGTCGCGCCCGTCCAGTACGAGATCAGGACCAATGTGACGAGAGAGTCCCTGAATGCTATTTTGGCTCCAGTCGGAGGGTCGGTTCCCCAGGGAGAGGACACCTTTGTTGAGGGGTTGACGCCGGACACAGTGGACGAGACCAAGAATGTTCTCGACTCCAAGCTCAACCGCCTGGGGCTGCAGGATATTAAGGTCAGGGTGGTTGATAACAAGTTCGTCCTCATCGATCTGGCAGGCATGGACGTGGCCACTGCCGAGGATGTCGTGGGAAAGCCAGGAAAGTTTGAGATTCGCATCCAGACAACAGGAAATGATACAGTGCATGTTCTTTACGGCGACGCTGTCGAGTCCGTTGACATACCCACAGGAGATCAGAACAGCGCCTGGTCCGTGCCATTTACACTGTCTGAGAGCGGAGCTCAGATCTTTCAGAAAGAGGCGATAGATTCCGGTGCTACCAAGAATCCGGATGCACACAACGTCATCATGTACCTGGACAAGGATGAGATCTTCAGCGCGCCGCTGGCTCCGGAACTCGCTGCCAGCCTGCAGAAGGCCCCCATCAGGTCCATGGAGGCAAGGGTGGGGACAGGCGATGCAGGCCAGCAGAAGGCGAAAGAGCTCTACATCCATCTGAGGGAGGGCGCATTGCCCGTCAACGTCAATGTCGTCGGATCGGGACAGGTCTCAGCTGCTCTAGGAAAGCAGTTCAAGTTCCAGATGGTCATCGCAGGGCTGATTGCGCTGCTGGCGGTGGCAGGCATGATCTTCTACCGCTACCGCGAGAAGAGGATCGTGCTGCCCATGATCACCACCTCCTGCAGCGAGGTAGTGATGATGCTTGGCATTTGGGCATTAGCCGGATGGCAGCTCGATCTCGCGAGCCTTGCTGGCATCATCACTGTGATCGGCACTGGTGTCGATCAGCTCGTCATCATCACTGACGAGCTTATTCGCGGTGGTGAGGCTGCCTCTGTGACTGCAGAGAGGAGCGTGAAGGAGAGGGCAGCAGCTGCTGCGGAGAAGTCAGGAGCAGGCACAAAGGCTGCACCAGCCGCCACGAGCAAGGTTTACCTGTCAAGGCTATCCAGGGCGTTCTCCATCATCCTCGGAGCCGCGGCGACAACGGCGGTGGCTATGCTGCCGCTACTGTACATGGGCTTCGGTGCGCTCACAGGTTTCGCCCTTATCATAATCCTTGGCGTGATCCTGGGAGTGGCGATCGCGAGGCCTGCATACGGCAGGATCATCGGCTACATCCTGTCAGAAAGCTAGGAATAAAACAAAAGAAGGTCTGCAGATCGAAAGCGGTCTGCAGGAGCAATTTTTTGAAGAATTTTAGATGTCCCTAATTATGATGATCCCAATTGCCGATATCATCGATATTATTTTATGAAAATATTATGATAGAAAAAATATAAATTATATATTTATAAAAGAAAAATATTAATTATACATTTATAAAAGAAAAATATGAATCAAATCTATTGACCGATTTCTCCTAACATGAATGTACCGTATATCACCAATACCAGAAAGAGCCCTGTCAGCCACGCAACGATATTTATTGCCTCAGGCCGTTTAACTCCGTGAGCCTTGGAATATTTAGGCTTATTTTTATAAATTACTTCTGTTGCCTTCTCATATTGGAGCATTGCATCCGTTATTCCTGTAACTGCCATTTAATTCACCTCACTCCTTCCTATGCTTTTACCTATTTTACCTTTTTGGAAAAAGGGAAAAAACCTATTAAGGGAAAAAGGTAAATACTGCCAGAAGCGTCATCGAAACGGAGGTAAGATAAAATGGATTCGCGTACCATCGGTCCAGCAGTGGTGTTTGCCATCGGGATACTGGTAATGTTCATTTCAGGCGGTGAGAAGATATTCATGGTCGCAGGAGACGCTATGATCGCCCTTGCTGGCATTGCATTCATGAAATTCATGAAATAAGTGCTGTATTTGATAATTTTCTCTATATATAATTATATAATTTTTCGGGTTGGAGAAGGTGGTAAATCAGAGCCAACTATTTCCTCCGAGTGCTGTTTTCTATAATGTAAAATTAAGTCGAAAAATTCGAATAGGGCTAAGAACACTTAAACGTTGGTTGAGATTGAGATGAAGCACGGTGTTTGGACTCAAATCACCGGGATTTGGGTCCAATGCTGGTGCGTCGCAAAGTCCAACCTGCAGTGTCGAAACCGTGCGATTTGCTAGCGTTGGATCTTTAGGGCAGAGGCTATCAGCGGAGCCACAGAGATGGTGCTAACAGTTCTGTCCAGGGTGTCTGTGGCAAGGATTGACTCCACTCCTGAGCGGCAAAGCTTCAGGACAGCGCTCCCTGTGAGCACTGGGTGGACAGCGGCCAGATAGACGGATCTTGCACCCTGCCGCCGAAGCATTGAGACTGCTTCGGCCATGGTGCCGCCTGTGGCTATCATGTCGTCGAAGATCACCACATCCCTGTCCCTCACATCCACCTCTTTTGGAGCCAATGAGACCTCGGTCGCGCTCTGCCTCGTCTTCTGCAGATAGTCGCAATCGACGCCCAAAGCGGAGGCCGCGGTCCTGGCCATAGCCACCGCGCCCTTATCCGGCGAGATCACGACAGCATCCTTGAGCCGAAGGGCCGCGATCCTCTCGGCCAGCAGAGGTGTAGCATCCAGATTCTCGGCCTGAACCTCGAAATGCGACAGAATCGACGGAGCATGGATGTTCACGAGATATACCCGCCCCTTCTTTCCAAGGAACGGATTGAGCGCCGTCGCCACCGCGCGGGCTGTCATGGGCTCCCCTGGCTTGAAGATCTTGTCCTGACGGGCATAGCCAAAATAGGGTATGACCAGGGAGACCTTTCTGTCGCGACAGATGTCCAGGAGCTGCAGGAGATAAACCAGGTCCTGATCTGAAGGAGTTGACTGGATTATCGTCAGCTCGTCCGCCAGCGGCGTCATCACCTGGGTGTAGGACTCCCCATCAGGGAACTTCCTGTAATCGCAAAGGGCAAGCTCGCTTCCGAGAAGGGCCGCAACTCTGCCAGCCAGGAGCTGTGAGGCTGGCCCGCCGATGATCATGAAATCCTCCTCAACTGCCTACCGCCTTCATCCTCATCCTGACCGTAGGTGTGACTATCGCTCCTACGGCGCGGTTGTCCGTGCCTACCATGATGTCCTTCAATAGCTCGAAGATGTTTCCCGCCAGCATCAACGACCGAAGAGGCTTTGGGTTCTCGCCTGGCGTCACGCTGAAGGCGTTTCTCGCCTCCACCGAGAAGTCGCCGGAGATGGAATTGGCTGTGTGAGCGCCTATCAGGCCGCTCACCAGAAGCCCCTTTGTCTCGGCCAGGAGGTCATGGGCCCCTGCCGCGTTCACGATCAGATTTCTTATGCCCACGCGAGGAGTATCGGAGTACCCGGAGCGCACCGCATTGCCCGTGGAAGAAACGCCAGCTTTTCCCGCGGTGTAGCTATCGTAGAGGAAACCCAACAGGGTGCCGTCCTCGATCAGCGCCGTCCTTCGGGAGGGCACTCCCTCTCCATCAAAGGATGAGGAGTCTATCCCTCCCGCAAGCAGCCCATCGTCCACGATATTGAAGCCTTCAGAAGCTATCCTCTCGCCAACTCGCCCCCGCAGGGCGGATCTGCCCTTCTGGACGCTTTCCGCTGAGAGGGACGGCAGCAGGGTATACTCCATCAGCTCGGCAAAGGCCAGAGGTCTTAGCAGCACATCAAAGGTCCCGCTTTCGGCCTTCACGCCTCCAAGGGAGGCCAGCGCCATCTCGGCGGCCGCTCTCCCCACGTCCGAGAGGTCCTGGGAAAGACTCCTTGCATTTTGAAACTCGCTACCAGTTACCACGTCAGACCCCTTTGCTATCGTCTCCAGGGACGAGTGCATCAGGGTTGATGTCTCCTGCAGCTCTATCCCGCGGGAGTTCACCACAAACTCTGTTCCGCACAGACAGGCCACCCCTCCGGAGACAGGCTTCGCTCCGCTGACATGCATGCAGCCTCGCAGCAAACCCTCAGCCAGATCAAGGCACTCCTCAGCCCCGATCCTCGCCAGTCGCGCATCGAAAATACCCTCGGGACTCGCTACCTTTTCAGGAAGGGGAAGCGAGCGCCATGCCTCATCCCCGCCGCGTGCTCTGGCGGCCTTCACGGCGCTGGCTGCTACTGACCCGAGAAGATTCATGTCGCTGGTGCTGGAAAATCCCACTGCGCCCTTCAGCACTGCCCTTAAGCCCAGGCCGCAGTGAAAGCTCTCGCTCACCAGCTCCACTGAATCCCTGCGGAGATCCACATCAGCCGAGCGTCCGCAGATGCCGAAGACCTCCGCCTCCTCTGCGCCCTCGCGCTGTGCCAGGGCCAGGAGCCGATGAGCATGCTCGATGAGGCTATCCGATGTACCTGAGATCCTCATCCCCCCCTGCTTCACAGGATCCTTGGGCCCGCTCCATCTCCTGGAGCTTGCCTATGATCTTCTCCATCTCCTTTGCTCGCTCTTCGAGAGCCTGCATGTCCACGTCAATCCCAAGGATTCCCGAGAGGATTCTGAGTACCTCCTGTGCAGCCTTGGGGTCCACCAGATATCCGCTTGTGACCCCCATGAGACAGACGGCGTCCATGCCGCGCAGGCTGCCGAGGCCGAGCAGAAGGCCCGAGACGCCGATAATCCCGCCTCCGGGCTCATTCTCCTGGAAGACCACTCCTTGCTGCTTCATCTCATCCACAAGCTGCGGGCGGGTGGCAGCACCCATGACAGTCGGCTTTTCCACAAACTGGCCTGTGCCGTAGCCACCAATGGCATAGATTCTTTTGACATGATATTCTTGGGCGATGTCGAGAAAGATGCTGGTGAGCTCGTAGTGCCCCTCGTTGGTCGCGCTCTGGTAGTCGCCTATCAGGATGAGCAGATCGGGCTCGTTCTCCTTGCCGTAATAGGCATAGATCTCGTTTCTCACCTGCCTGATGGTGCCGTCCTCCTTCACCATCACCTGTGGAGGGAAGTGGGGCGAGTAGATCTCGATGATCTTTTCTGCCTTCAGCTCCTCAACCATGTGATCCGCCACCAGCTTTCCCACATGACCGACGCCAGGCAAGCCCTCGATCAGGACAGGGTCCTTCAGCGTCGCTTCTTTAATCCTGTGAATCAGAGTCTCTTTCATCTAGCCTCCTGGCAAAGCGCTCTCCTGTACTTGCCGTAGGGATCGTCGGGAGAGAATCTCGCGGGTCTGGTAGTAACTGTCGGAGCACTGCAGACAGGGCAGGCGGCCTTGAGGGTGTAGCGCCCGCAGGCTATGCACCTAAGGATCCTCGATCTCATGCCTCTCGATGGAATGTGCCTTCTCCGCCGTGCTGCTCGATATATTTTACCGCTGCCTGGGCCGATTTCTTGAGAACAGATTCGGCGTGCTTGTAGTCGGGCGCTGTGACATGGATGCGATAGCGCGGAGCGCCTATGTAGGTGATGCTGAGAGTTGCGTCTTTGTCCTTGATGCGCTTGGCCTGCTTCAGGGCTTTCTTAATGACCTCAACGCCATCAGGCGCTGGAGATGTTATGTCCACGTAGCCGCTGATCTCGACTGAGGGAATTTTGACGTTGTCCCGGGAAAGGCTCTCCAGGATCTTTAAATCCTCATCCGATAGGGCAACTCCTTTAAGGGCTCCTGCTCCTCCGACGGCAGTTTCCTCCATGGCTAAATAGAGGCTGTCGTAGGCCGCCATCAGGGCATCCGCCACGCGCTGAGCCTCATCGGGCCGGTCCTTATAGGCCATCTGCAGCCATTTCCATGCCTTCTGATCAGCCTTCCACTCCTGGATCTTCTCACGCCTCTGGTGCTCGTTCACATCCTTGAGGGAGAGGTCGATGTGGTGGCGGGAAGTGTCCACGTTCAGGACCTTGCAGACTATCTTCTGGCCCTCTCGAACATGATCACGGATGTACTTTATCCATCCGCTGGCGACCTCGGAGATATGGATCAGCCCCTGCTTGCCCGCATATTCGTCCAGGGAGACGAAGGCGCCGAAATCTACAACCTGAGTTACGGTGCAGACGACTAAAGATCCGGGCTCTGGCCAGCCCTCACGCTCCATTTTGATCACTCTAGCGCTTTTACTACCTGGGTCTTTATCTCAGCCTTGCCGCCGGTCGGCTCCGCGAGGGTCCGGCCGCACACGAGGCACTTCACAACGGTGGAGGCGTGAGCGAAGATTATCTGCTCATTCTCGCAGTCGTTGCACTTCACTTTGATGAACATAGAAGACAAAATCATCCCTCACTTCATGCCTCTATCAGGTCGAACTTGCCGGCTCGAAATCCGGCGCGATTGTGGGCCTTCTTGCAGACGCTGCAGCGGTACCTGAGGTTAAGCCTCTTCGTTGGCTTGTCGCCACCGGGCACCTTGGAGAACTTTCCGCGGTTTCCTATTCCGTTGGCCCTGAGCTTCTGCCTCGAGATATGGGTCATGGAGGAGGCCCGGCCCTTTTTCACCCGCTCCACCGTTTGAGCGGTGTGCTTTTTGCAGAACGGGCAGTAAGTGTTAAGCTTTTTTGGCATCTTCACTTAGCATCAACTCTTTTTTCACGTTTCACTTCACAAGCTTGAATCATCTCACAGGCATTGACCTAGAACACCTCAAGAGCCGCGAATGCACGCGTTTTCGCGAGAAGTTAAATCCGTCCGCTCCGGGGATCCGTAAGACACGCTGTCGAGCAACCAGGACCAATCTAATTCCTATGTTATATCTTTTTTGCCTCCAGAGATCGGCGCAAGGGGGATTGTTAAGTCTTTTCGTCTTGCCTCCTTAGATGGACTCATGCAGACTCGGGTCATGTTCTAGGATAGCTGAAAATCTATCAGGAAATCGTGGTCTATAAATGAATCTATCGAAATCCTTCGTTGGCCATAAATCACGATTTTCAGCTAAGCAAGTACGCGACCCAAACTCGCGATCTGAAGAGATCCATGTGTCCAAGGCAGTCCCTTTGCGTTAAAGGCGATTTCCGGATTTATTTGAGTGCTCTCAATCAGTGTCCTCATTCTTGAGCGCCCTGGCCCTCAGATCCCGGCTTCAGGCCCTTCGACGGTGAAGGCTGAATTCGTGGAAAAGACTGATATGGAGGAAGGCGTCTTTGGCCTCCGACGGAAGGATGAGGCCAATATGCTCAGTGTGACCTTTCTTGGCACAGCCGGATCGCTGCCCACGCCTGAGAGGAACCCCTC
>Ga0335081_10021875_pt1 | contig 10345 bp, 8 predicted proteins | sample Lox_Sample_35_FD_206713 | JGI IMG/M metagenome (GOLD analysis project Ga0335081, IMG submission 206713) | Soil microbial communities from Loxahatchee National Wildlife Refuge, Florida, United States - Lox_Sample_3.5 | ecosystem: Environmental > Terrestrial > Soil > Wetlands | place: USA: Florida...
GTCATCGCCATCGCGAAAGATCAGCGCGCGGAAGCCGTCCCACTTGGGCTCGAAGATCCAGTTTTGGCCCGAGGGCAACTGCTCGATGCGCTTCGAGAGCATCGGCAGAACGGGCGGCTGCACCGGAAGATTCACATTCCGAACGCACTGACGAATCGATCAATCAATCGGAAGGGAATCCATACAATTTGGCGGCGTTGGCGCACACGATCTTATGCCGTGTCGGCGCCGGCAGTTGCCCCAGTTCGCGCTCGATGTACTCCAGCGAATCCGGCCAGATGCCGTCCGGATGGGGAAAATCCGAACCCCACATAATGTTGTCCTCACCGATCTCGTCGAGCATTTTGATGCCGATGCGATCGCTCTGGTAGGTCGCATAGCACTGGCGATACCAGTATTCGCTCGGCTTCATCTTGAGGTCGAGGTCCGCGAACTGGTCCTCCCATTCGAGGTCCATGTGGTCGAGGACATAGGGAATCCATCCGATGCCGCTCTCGCCGATCACCATTTTCATGCGCGGATGATGTTCGAGCACGCCGCCGAAAATAATCGCCATCATCGGCACCGCCATGTACATCTGGAAGCTGGTGATCAGCGTCGCGAAAGCGGAGCGCGCGACCTTCGGCGGGAACTTGCTCAAATCGGGAAATGCGCCGCCAATCGTGTGCAGGTGCACCGGGAGATTCGCTTCCTCGGCGGCCGCCCACAACGGTTCCCACATTGGATCCCAAAACGGCTGGAGGTCGGGCCGGTTCGCGATGTCGATTCCGCGCAGCGCGCCCTCCTTTGCGACGCGCCTTACCTCGACGACCGCAGCATCGATGCTATGGCTGGGGATCGACGCGAGGCCCGCGTAGCGATCCGGATGGGTGCGACAAAATCCCGCCAGCCACTCGTTGTAGATGCGAATCATTTCGGTCGCGGCCTCGTCGTCCTTCAGCCGCATGCTCGCGCCGAGGATGCCGTAGAGCACCTCGCCCTGCACGCCGTCGCGCTCCTGATCCTTGAGCCGCAGCTCGGGATCGGTCAGCCGCCGGATGCCTTTCTTGCCGTCGTCGTAGAGGCCCGTCGATGCCATCCGATCGGAGCGATGAATCTGGCCCGGAACATACTCGCGTCCCGCCGAGCCCATCCCGTTCATCAGGCCGAAGTTCGCGCCGTTGCGCGCGACCCACATCTTGCCTTTACGTGTGTCCGTCACGTACGGCATGCGGTCTTTCAATGAGGCCGGGGCGTTCGAGGTGAACAGATCGGGCGGCAGCCAGATCAGATCGACATGGCAATCGGCGGAGATGCGTTCGTACTTCATCGCGAGTCCTCTGGCGCGATCTTGCTCCATCCGGCCCGATGCGCGCAATCGCCGCGAGGACTATCCGTTCCACGCCCCGCGCAGCGTGTACGAGCTGAGCACGCGGATGTAGTTGGCGCGCTCGTAGGCCGCGGGATTCGGCACCTTCCGCAAGCTCATGCTGCCGCACATCTGGCGAATCGATTCGTACTCGTGCTCCTCCATCCAATGCGTGAGGTCGCGTAGCACGACGCCGATATGATCGAGGCCGTTGCGTAGCAGCGCCGAGGTCATCATGGTGATCCGCGCGCCCGCCATCACCGATTTGAGGACATCGTGCGCGCTGTGCACGCCGCCGGTAATCGCGAGATCGGCGCCGATAGTACCGAAGATGATCGCGGTCCAATGCAGTCGCAGCAGCAACTCCTGCGAGGTGCTCAGCGCGAGGGTCGGCACCACCTCGAGTTGCTCGAGGTCGAGGTCGGGCTGATAGAAGCGGTTGAACAGCACCAGCGCGTCGGCGCCCGCCTCCGCGAGGCGTTTGGCGATGTTGGCGGGCGCGCTGAAAAACTGCGACAGCTTGACGGCCAGCGGAATTCGCAAGCTCTGGCGCACCTCACGCACCAGCTCCGTGTATGCGCGCTCGACTTGCGCCGCGCTCAGCTCCGGATCGGAGACCATCGAATAGAGATTCAACTCGATCGCGTCGGCGCCCGCCTGCTTCATCTCGCGCGCATACCGAATCCACCCGCCGGCCGACGAGCCGTTGAGGCTCGCGATCACCGGAATCGCCACTGCGTCGCCGGCCTGGCGGATCAAATCGAGGTATCCATCGGGGCCGAGGTTGTAGTCCGTCAGATCGGGAAAGTAGTTGAGCGATTCCGCGAAGCTTTCGGCGCCGCGCGCAAGGTCATCATCGAGGGCTTGCCCTTCCAGCATCAGCTGCTCCTCGAACAGCGACGGCAACACGACGGCGGCCACTCCGCGATCTTCGAGGCGACGAATCTTGTCCACGGAGTCGCACAGCGGCGAGGCCGACGCGACCAGCGGATTTTTCAGCGTGAGACCAACGTATGAGGTGCTCAGGTCGATCATGGCTTGCTCCCCTTCGCGAGGTTGTCGGCCTGCGGCGGCGCGGAGGAAATTCCCGCACCCGCCATCGATGCACGATTTGCGTACACGCGCCACTGCCGCGTCACTTCGTCTTGCGCCGCCTGCAACAGCTCGCGCGCTGCGTCAGGATTACTGCGCGCGAGCATCGTGTAGCGCGCCTCTTGGTACGCATACTGCCGCAGCGGAATGCTCGGTGCTTTCGAGTCGAGCTGGAACGGATTCTTCCCCTCCTTGCGCAGCGCCGGGTTGTAGCGCATCAGCGGCCAATGCCCCGACAGCACCGCGTTTTTCTGCTGATTGATGCCGAACGCCATGTCGTAGCCGTGTGCGATACAGTGGCTGTAGGCCAGGATCAGCGACGGCCCATTGTGCGCCTCCGCTTCGAGGAACGCGCGCACAGTATGCGCGTCGCTGCCGCCCATCGCCACCCGCGCGACATAAACTGAGCCGTAGCTGATCGCTTCCATCGCGAGGTCCTTCTTGCCGTTGTGCTTGCCGCCGCTGGCGAATTTCGCGACCGCGCCGCGCGGTGTCGCCTTCGACATCTGGCCGCCGGTGTTGGAATAGACCTCGGTATCGAGCACCAGAACGTTCACGTTCAGGCCGGAGCCGAGCACGTGATCGAGGCCGCCGGCGCCGATGTCATAGGCCCATCCGTCGCCGCCGACCAGCCATACGCTCTTGCACACCAGCGCATCGGCGAGCGCCATCAGATCGTGGGCATCATTGGTCGCGAGGCCACCGATCATGCGCTTGAGTTCGACGATGCGCTGACGTTGCGCAGCGATGCCGGCCTCGCTGGACTGATCCGCATCGGTGATGTCAGCGACGAGGCTTCCACCGATCTGTCCGGCCAGGCGCCGGACCAGCTCGCGCGCGTAGTCGAGCTGCTTGTCGAGCGCCAGGCGCATGCCGAGGCCGAACTCCGCGTTGTCCTCGAAAAGCGAATTCGACCACGCCGGTCCGCGTCCCTCGGCGTTCGACGTATAGGGGGTGGTCGGCAGATTGCCGCCGTAAATAGAGGAGCATCCGGTGGCGTTCGCGATCAGCAATCGATCGCCGAAGAGCTGGGTGAGCAGTTTGATGTAGGGTGTCTCGCCGCATCCGGCGCAGGCACCGGAAAACTCGAATAGCGGCTCCAGCAACTGCACGTCCTTGACCTGCGAGTGCGCCAGGCCATCACGATTGAAATCGGGCAGCGCCAAAAAGAAATCCCAGTTGCGCGCCTCGGCGTCGCGCAGCGGCGGCTGCGATGCCATGTTGATCGCGCGATGGCGCACCTCGCTCTTGCTCTTGGCGGGGCAGACCTCGACGCACAGGCGGCATCCGGTGCAGTCCTCGGGCGCGACCTGGAGCGTGTAGCGCAATGCCTCCAGCCCGCGCCATCGCGGAGGCGCCGATCGGAACGTCGCCGGCGCGCCCTCGAGATGCGCGGGTTCATAGACTTTCGCGCGGATCACCGCATGCGGGCAGACCAGCACGCATTTGCCGCACTGGATGCACAGATCCTCGTCCCACACCGGAATTTCCTGCGCGATGTTGCGCTTCTCCCACTTGGCGGTCGCGGTGGGAAAGGTTCCGTCGGGCGGCAGCGCGCTGGTCGGCACCGCGTCGCCATTGCCGGCAATCAGCGCGCCGAGTACGTCGCGCACGAATGCCGGCGCGTGCGAGGGCACCGGCGCGAGTATATCGATAGTGCTGGTAACCGCGGCGGGAATCGTCACCTCATGCAGATTGGCGAGCGTGGTATCGACGGCAGCGAAGTTCTTCTGCACGATCGCGTCGCCGCGTTTGCCGTAGGTTTCCTGAATCGCCGATTTGATCGCCCCGATCGCGGCATCCTGCGGCAGCACGCGACTGAGCGCGAAAAAGCAGGTCTGCATGATAGTGTTGATGCGCCCACCCATCCCGGCCTGGCGCGCCACCCGGTAGGCATCGATGACAAACAGGCGCAGCTCCTTGTTGAGGATCTGCTGCTGCACCTTGCGCGGCAGATGATCCCATACCTCTCCGGGCCCATGGGGCGCGTTGAGCAGGAAGGTCGCACCGCGGTCCGCCGCGGCAAGCACATCCATGCGCTCCAGGAACGCGAACTGATGGCATCCGATGAAGCTCGCGCGCGAGATGAGATAGGTCGAGCGGATCGGCTGCGGTCCGAAACGCAGATGCGAGACCGTCACCGAGCCGGACTTCTTGGAGTCATAGACGAAATAGCCCTGCGCGTAGGCGGGGGTGTTGCCGCCGATGATCGCGATCGAGTTCTTGTTGGCGCCCACCGTCCCATCCGACCCGAGTCCATAAAACAGCGCGCGCACCGTATTTGGGTCTTCGGTTGAGAAGCGCGGATCGAAGGCGAGGCTCGAATGGGTGACATCATCGTAGATGCCGATGGTGAAATGGTTGCGCGGCGCGTCTTTGCGCAGTTCGTCGAAAATCGCCTTGACCATCGCCGGCGTGAATTCTTTCGACGACAGTCCATAGCGTCCGCCGACGATGCGCGGCCAACGCCCATCCAGGCTGTGCGCGGTCCACGCCTCGTTGAGCGCGGTGACGACATCCTGGTAAAGCGGCTCGCCCGCGCTGCCCGGCTCCTTGGTGCGATCGAGCACGGCTATCGCACGTGTCGTCTTCGGCAGCGCGGCGGCAAACGCGGCGCCATCGAAGGGACGGAACAGCCGCACTTTGAGCAGACCGACCTTCTCGCCTGACGCGAGGAGGTGTTCCAGGGTCTCCTCGGTCGCGCCCGCACTGGATCCCATAAGAATGATGACGCGCTCGGCGCGCGGATCGCCGATATAGTCGAAGAGCCTGTATGCGCGACCGCTCTTGCCGGCGAAACGATCCATCGCGTCCTGCACGATGGCCGGGCAGGCGCGATAGAACGGATTGATCGCTTCGCGCGCCTGGAAATAGACGTCGGGATTTTGCGCCGTCCCGCGCAGCATCGGGCGATCGGGGGTCAACGCGCGCTCGCGATGCTGGCGGATAAACTTCGCATCGATGAGCGCGCGAAGGTCGTCGTCGCTCAGCGTGTGGATTTTGTTCAGCTCGTGCGAGGTGCGAAAGCCATCGAAGAAATGCAGGAACGGGATGCGCGATTCGAGCGTCGCCGCATGCGCGATCAGCGCCAGATCGTGCGCCTCTTGGACGCTGCTCGAGGCGAGCATCGCAAAGCCGGTCGCACGCGCTGCCATCACGTCGCTATGGTCGCCGAAAATCGACAGCGCATGGGTGGCGAGGGTGCGTGCAGCGACATGAATCACGCATGGCGTGAGCTCGCCCGCGATCTTGTACATGTTGGGAATCATCAGCAGCAGGCCTTGCGAGGCGGTGAAGGTCGTTCCCAGTGCACCCGCCTGCAAAGCACCATGCAGCGCGCCGGCCGCGCCGCCTTCGCTCTGCATCTCGATGACGCGCGGGACGGTCGCGAAAATATTCTTGCGCGCCTCGTCGCTCCATGAATCGGCGCATTCGCCCATCGGCGACGACGGCGTGATGGGATAGATCGCGATGACTTCGCTCAGGCGATAAGCGACCGACGCGGCGGCTTCGTTTCCGTCAATAATTTCCATGTTAACTGCTCTCGACGTGCAGTTAACAGGAGACCCGATCTCTTGGCAAAGCGGCGCGCGGTCGTAATTCCGGTATATCTCAATGGGAGCAGAGAGGCATAGGAATGACGAGTTTGAAGGTGCGCCAGGCGGTTCAACCGCCTATCCTACTGTAGGATACATGCGCTATACTCGATGCCTTTCGGGAGGCGCGGTTCCCTAATGCCTTCCCGAGCATGCGTTCAACGGATGAGGATGCCAAAGAAGCCGGCGGACCTCGCACTTCGATCACGCCGACCTCATCGGATTCGCCTCGATCCGCCTGGCTTCGTTGTTGTCTCTTCTCCTTCCTGAACGGAAGGGACGAGCTCAGGTCTGTTTCCGGATGAATCCGGCGATCGCGTCGCGCGATTTCTCCGGCTGCTCGAGCCAGAAGCAGTGTCCCGCGGGCTCGAGGATGACTTCCTGCGCGCCGGTGATGCGCCCCGACAGGATGCGAGAGTTCTCCCACGAGATCAGCGCGTCGTCCTTGCCCGTGATCACCAGCGTCGGGCATCGAATCTGCCCGAGCCGGTCGTAGGTGTTATGTTCGCTCGCCGCTTTCATCCGATGCGTAAAGCCCGTGGTATCGATGGGACGGCTGCGGCGCGATTCGATCATGTTCGCGATGATCTCCGGATGCTTCTCCAGATAGCCCTTCGTGAACGCCGCCTCCGCGAGCGCCTTGCCGCGCTCCTCCGCGCTCATCGGCTTGGTCGAGTATGCGTTGCCGAGCGCGTTGCCTGCTGCGCGAATCGAATGCGGACCGCCCGGCGTGGTGCATCCGAGCACCAGCGAAATGACTTTGCCAGGATGGCGCAACGCGAACTCCTGCGCGATCATCCCACCCATCGAGACGCCGATGATGTGCGCACGCGGCATCTTCAGATAATCCATCAGCGCAGCGGTGTCGTCGGCGAACGTCGCCATGCTGTACGGCATGTCGGGCTTTTCGCTCAGCCCGGAGCCGCGTTGATCGAAGGTCAGCACGCGATAGTATTTTGCGAACTCCTTCGCCATCGCGGCGAACATACTCTGGTCGCCCTGCGCGCCATGAATCATGACGACCGGCGTGCCATTGCCCGAAAGCTCGTAGGCGAGTTCGCATCCGTTGATTCGCGCGCGTTCCATACCTAACCCCCTAGCCTCCTTCCCCTAGACTGGAAGGGGGAATCAGAAGTCGAATATTACAAGCAGGTGATTCTTAACAAAGAGATACGTTGCCGCTTCCGGTTCCCCTTCCCCTTTAGGGGAAGGGGCTAGGGGTTAGGTCACTTCGCCAGTTGCGACTCGATCGCGCTCGTCACTTGCGGATCGGTCGGAGTGATATCGGGTGCGAAGCGCGCGACCACGTTACCACTCCGATCGATGATGAACTTTTCGAAGTTCCACATGATGTCGGTGTCGTTCTTCGGCCCCAGCCCATTCTGATCGAGGATCTTGCGCAGCTGGCTCTCCGACTTGGCGGTCGCCTTCGGATACGAGCTGATGAGCTGCTTATACAGAGGATGCTGTCCGTCGCCCTTGACCACGATTTTCTCGAACATCGGGAACTTCACGCCGAACTTGGTCTCGCAGAACTGCGCGATCTCGCCATTGGAGCCCGGCTCCTGTCCGGCAAATTCGTTGGCCGGGAAGCCGAGGACCTCGAAGCCCTTGCCATGATACTTTTCGTAGACTTTCTCTAACTCGGCGTATTGCGGAGTCAGGCCGCACTTCGATGCGACGTTGACGATCATCAGCACTGAGCCTTTATAGTCGCCGATCTTCGCGTCGCTACCGTCGATCTTCTTCGCGGAAATGCCGTACAGGTCGCCAGCCATGTTGATGTCCTCCGGATGTAATGGGATGGGTATAGGCCAGCGCGCATATCCAGCGCAACGCGAATGTTTGCCTGAGTGTTGCCCCTTCGCGCCATCGCGAAGTATAGGCATTCGAGGGGACTAGCTTGTGATGCGAGCCGTCCACCTCTAAGGAGCCTTTTCTAATGTTGCATACTCAAATCTGCGACTACTTCGGGATCAAATATCCGATCATCCTCGCGGGGATGGGCAGCGTCGCGATGCATAAGCTTGCCGCCGCAGTCTCCAACGCTGGAGGTCTCGGCGTCATCGGCGCGGCGGGATGCACGCCCGAGGAGATGCGCACCGAGATCCGCAAGACGCGCGAGCTCACCGACAAGCCGTTCGCGGTCGATCTGCTCGCGCCGATTCCTGACATGATGCGCCCCTACGTCCCCATCCTGCTCGAGGAGAAGGTCAAGATTTTCGTCGCGGGCCTCGCGGTGCCGACCGAGTTCGTGCAGACGATGAAAGATCACGGTATGAAGATCGTCGTGATGTGCGGCAAGGTGCACCATGGCGAGAAGGCGCAGGCCGCCGGCGCCGATGTGGTCGTTGCGCAGGGGACTGAGGCCGGTGGGCATACCGGCGAAATCGGCCTGATGTCGCTGCTCCCTCAGATGATCAATGCGGTCCGGCTGCCGGTGCTCGCGGCCGGCGGCATCGCGCACGGCAGCCAGGTCGCCGCCGCGCTGACGCTCGGCGCGCAAGGCGTAATTGTCGGCACCCGGTTCATCGCAACGCCCGAAGCGCAAGCCGCGAATGAGTATCGCGAATCGATCGTGAAGTCGCGCGAGGACTCGACGATGCGCACGCGCTGCTATACCGGCAAGCCCTGCCGCGTCATTCGCACCTCGTACGCGGCGGAATGGGAAAAGGATCCATCGAAGATCAAACCGTTCCCGCAGCAGGGAATGATTTCGCGGCAGAATGGCGTGATGAACTACACCGGCGTGAACGGATCGCATGCCGATCCCGATCGCACCTTTATGCCGACCGGACAGGGCGCGGGTCTCATCCATGATATCAAGCCGGCGGCAGAGGTCTTCACCGATCTGATTCGTGAGGCCGAGGCGACCTTGCGGCGCTCGCAGGTGCTGCTCGCGGAAACCTCGCGCGAGTCATTCTCGGCGGCGCATCCGCGTTAGTCGCCTCACGGTAGTCTCTCCCAGAGAGAGCTAAGGGAAAGGAGCCAGCTCTGGGTTAGCGCCTTGACTACCTGAAAAGCCGTACTTACTGTTGGGGCATACGTTTCAAGTGGCGGGGAACTGGAGAAAATCCGATGGCAAATGACAAGGTCCTGCACGTTACCGATTCCAACTTCGAAAGCGAAGTCCTGAAATCCGATAAGCCGGTGCTGATCGATTTCTGGGCGCCTTGGTGCGGGCCGTGCAAAGCCATCGCTCCGTCGATCGACGAGCTAGCGAACGAGTACGACGGCAAGGTCAAGTTCGTAAAGATCAATGTCGATGACAATCCGCAGACGCCCGCGCGCTATGGCGTGCGCGGCATTCCCAACCTGCTCATCATCAAAGGCGGGCAGGTGAAGGATCAGATCGTCGGCGCGGTGCCGAAGGCGCATCTCAAGCGCGCGGTGGATGGCGCGCTGGCGTAAGAGCTACCTACTCGGAGACGCAAGAGGCGAGGCCGCCGGTGATTCGGTGAGCCTCGTTTCTTTTTCGATCCACCCCCTAATGATCTCCGCGCGCTTGTTTTCATACGCCTGCTTGACGTTGGCCGGGATGTAGCGCACCAACTCCTGATTGTAGAGCAGCAAGCGCGGCGCAAGCTGTGAGTCGCGGATGATCGCAGCGTCGGCGGGCAGCACCACCGCCATCAGCATTACGATGATGCCGGCGATGACGGCCATCACGGTCGCGCCCACCGCGGAGCCCACCAGCCGATCGATCCAACTCAGATGGATAACGAGCAGCATCCGCATCAGCATGCCGCCGACCGCTTCGACCACGAAAAAGATCGCAGCGAACACGATGAGGTATCCGATGAGGCTGGCGGCGACCTCCGAGGTGCCGAATTGTTTCTGGATAACGCCGGCGGCGGCCGGGTAATAGATCGATGAAAAGTAAACTCCGGCGGCGAGCGCGACCACCGAGGTGAGCATCCGAATGGCCCCGTGCGAGAGGCCATACAGGGCGCCGACCGAGAGCGCGATGACGATTGCGAAATCGAGTCCGTTCATCGATGTGGAAAAGTTATCGGATCATCCGACTCTGATCGAATCGTGCCGATTAGATTGAACGGGCCATTATGTATAAATAACAGCATGCCCGAACGCGTCTTTATCGAGGAACTCTCCAAGCACGCCGGCGAGGAAGTCACGCTCGCCGGATGGCTGAACAACCGGCGCTCCAGTGGCAAGATTCATTTCCTGCAGCTGCGCGACGGCACCGGCATCTGCCAATGCGTCGCGACGCTCAATGACCTGGGTGCCGAGGCCTTCGCGGCGGCGGATCATCTGAGCCAGGAAACCTCGCTGCAGGTGACCGGCACGG
>Ga0335081_10021876_pt1 | contig 10345 bp, 6 predicted proteins | sample Lox_Sample_35_FD_206713 | JGI IMG/M metagenome (GOLD analysis project Ga0335081, IMG submission 206713) | Soil microbial communities from Loxahatchee National Wildlife Refuge, Florida, United States - Lox_Sample_3.5 | ecosystem: Environmental > Terrestrial > Soil > Wetlands | place: USA: Florida...
TTCTTCCGGCTTGGGGTCTTCCTTGAACGGCGGGTAGGCAGGATAGGAGTAGCCGTAGACCGGCTTGGCCATCTTGCCGTCGTCGATGCGCGCCGTGCGATGCCAGGTCTGCACGATGAACTTATCGTGCGCCTCCACGTCGCCGAAGATCACGGTTTCGATGTAGGAGTTGTCTTTGATCGGAAAAACCTTGTGCACGGCCGGCATCCAGCCGCCCAGCAGGCCTTCCCATCGCTCGCGAAAGTTGACGCGCTCACCGGTGGGCGCGGGCGCATTGGGACCACCGCCACCCTGCAGCTCGGTGAAGTACTGGTTGGGATGATAGGCGCGCGTGTTGCCGCCGGCATATACCGGCATGGTGTCGAAGCACTCCTTAGTGCCGACAAAGGTGTTCCAGGAGCTCGTGCCGCCACCGCCGGCGGCTAGGCCGCCTCCCGCTCCTTGCGTGGCGCCAGGCGGCGGAGGACCGCCGATCAACGGCGCCGCGTCGCGCACCTGAATCTCGTCGGGATCGCCGCCGCCACCGAGCAACTTGTCGGCCAGGATGTCCGGCAGAGAGGAATTGATGTCCTCGAACTTCAAGCCGAGATATGGCTCCTTGGCTTGCGAGAAAACGGCTTCGGTTCGCTTCCCCATCACGCGCGCGTTGCCGCGAGCCGGCACGAACGTGATGGAGCCATCGCGCTTGCTCAGGTCCTCATACACCTTCCAATTCGTGCCGCCGTATTGGAATTCGCACTGCAGCGTGTGGCCTGTCGTGTCCGGCGGGGCCTGGTCGTGTTCCGGTGGAGCGGAAGCCGCGCTCGCGGCGTTCGCCAGCAACTCCACTCCAGCGGAAGTGACCGCTATGCTTTGCAGGAATGCCCGGCGATCCATAAACCCCTCCTATTTTTTCGGTGGCGCGGCTTTGACCACGCCAAACCGGTATACGGTGGTGGTCTTGTATGTCTGTCCCGGCTTCAACTCCGTGCTGGGGAAGTTCGGCTTGTTCGGAGAATCCGGATAATGCTGCGTTTCCAGGCAGAACGCGGATCGCTGGTCATAGCGCTTGCCGCCTTTGCCAACCACCGTGCCGTCCAGGAAATTGCCGGTGTAGAACTGAATGGCCGGCTCCGTGGTCAGCACTTCCATGGTCCGCCCGGTAGTCTCCTCGACCACACGCGCCGCCAGGCTCAGCCCCGGCCCTTGACGGTTCAGCACCCAGTTGTGATCGTAGCCCTTGCCGAGCTTGAGCTGCTCATCGTCCTGGTTGATGCGCGCGCCGATCCTGGTCGGCTTGGTGAAATCGAACGGCGTGCCCGCTACGGGCTTCAACTCACCGGTAGGAATAAGACCGCCGTCGACGGGCGTGAACTTGTCGGCGTTCAACATCATGATCTGGTCCAGAATATCGCCATTGCCCGCGCCTTTCAGGTTGAAGTAGGAGTGGTTGGTGAGGTTGATCACCGTGTCTTTGTCGGTGGTCGCCGTGTAGTCGATTTTCAGCTCGTTGGCGGCTGTGAGATGGTAGACCACGGTCACTTTCAGATTGCCGGGGTAGCCTTCTTCGCCATCTTTGCTGAGGTAGGACATTTCGAGGCCGCCATCAGCCAGCTCTTTCGGTGTCCACACCACCTTGTCGAATCCCTTGTTCCCGCCGTGCAGGCTGTTCCCATTGTTGTTCGCGGCCAGGGCATACTCCTTGCCGTCGAGGGTGAATCTGGCGTGGCCGATGCGGTTTCCGTAGCGGCCGATCAACGCGCCGAAGAATGCCTGATTGGGGTTGAAATAGCCTTCCAGCGAATCGAACCCCAGGACGATGTCGCCCATCTTCCCACTGCGGTCTGGCACGAGCAGCGAGACCACGGCTCCGCCATAATTCGTAATCCTCGCTTGCACGCCATGAGCGTTAGTGAGGGTGAAGATCTGTATGGCCGTGCCGTCGGGAGTCTTGCCGAAGTCGGCCTTGGCCACTTTGGTCGCCGCATGCGCGGTGAGGGCGCCGGCGATGATCAGAATCGCGGCCGCCGATGATAGCGCTAACATTCCTAACATCCGCCTCCAGGAGAGAGTCATTGTATAACGAATTGCCATGGACCGGCAAAGCCGAATTGCGTCACTTTGTGTTCCCGCATCGCACGCAGGCAAGGCACTGCGGATTACAATGGATACCATCATGAAAGCGATTGCACCCATCGCCGCTTTAGTGTTGCTCGGGACCTGCCAACGCTTGCCGGCGCAAACGCCGCAGCGCGACTACCCGGTGAAGCCTGTGCCTTTCACCGCGGTCCACGTCAACGACATCTTCTGGGCGCCGCGCATCGAGATCAACCGCGCCGTCACCATCCCTTTTGCGTTCGAGCAGGACGAAAGAACCGGCCGCGTCGATAACTTCATCCGCGCCGCGGAAGCGCTCAAAGGCATTCCGTTCGAGAACCACAAACCACCCGGGTACCCCTTCGACGACACCGACGTTTACAAAGTCATCGAGGGCGCGTCCTACACGCTCAGCGTCCATCCCGATCCCAAGCTGGACGCTTACCTCGATAGCTTGATCGAAAAGATCGGCGCCGCGCAGGAGCCCGATGGCTATCTGTACACCGCGCGCACCATCGATCCGCTGCATCCGCATCCGTGGTCCGGCAGCGAGCGCTGGATCCTGGAGGGCGTCAACAGCCACGAATTATACGATCTCGGCCACCTCTATGAAGCGGCCGTAGCGCACTACCAGGCCACCGGCAAGCGCACGCTGCTCGATATCGCGCTGCGCACCGCCAATCTTCTCGACCAGACCTTCGGCCCGGGCAAGCGCGAAATCTGGCCCGGCCACCAGATCGTCGAAATGGGCCTGGCCAAGCTCTACCGCGTCACGGGCGATCCGCGCTACCTCAACCTGGCTAAGTTCATGCTGGACGCGCGCGGTCCGCAAAGCCAGGAGGAAGGCCACGGCAACCGGTACGTGGAGGCGCAGGCGCGAGTAGTCGATCAGACGGAAGCTGTCACTGGAGGCCACGCCGTCCGCGCCATGTATATGTACTCCGGCATGGCTGATATCGCGGCGCTCACCGGCGATTCGAGCTACGTCAACGCGCTCGACAAGATCTGGGATAACGTCGCCGGCAGGAAACTCCACGTCACCGGCGGTGTGGGAGCGCGCGGCGCGGGCGAGGCCTTCGGCGCCGATTACGAGCTGCCCAATATGAGCGCCTACAACGAAACCTGCGCCGCCGTCGGCAACGACTATTGGAACCATCGCCTCTTCCTGCTGCACGCCGACGCCAAGTATATCGATGTCATGGAGCGCACCCTCTACAACGGCCTCATCTCCGGCGTTGCGCTCGATGGCAAAACCTTCTTCTATCAAAACCCCCTCGAAGCCACGGGCAAGGCCAACAAAGACCAGCGCAGCCCATGGTTCGGCGTCGCGTGCTGCCCCGGCAACATCACGCGCTTCATGGCCTCCGTTCCCGGCTACGTGTATGCGCAACGCGGCGACGCTCTCTGGGTCAACCTTTATATGGGTAGCACCGCCGACATCAAAATGGACAACGGCTGCACGGTGAAGCTGACGCAGCAGACCCGCTATCCCTGGGACGGCAACATCAAGATGACGGTCGAGCCCGACCAGACCGCGGCCATGACCATCAATGTTCGCATCCCCGGCTGGGCCCGCAACCAGCCCATCGCCAGCGATCTCTACAGCTTCGCCGACAAGAACAGCGAAGCCGCGGTGTTGAAAGTCAACGGCAAGCCTGTGCCCATGAAGCTCGACAAAGGTTATGTCGCCGTAACTCGTACTTGGAAGAAGGGCGACATCATCGAGCTCAACCTGCCCATGCCGATCCGCCGCGTCGTGGCCAACAACCAGGTGGCGCCCGACCGCGGCCGGGTGGCGCTGGAGCGCGGGCCCATCGTCTATGCCGCCGAGTTCGCCGACAATCCGGGCGGCAAAGTCCGCAATCTGATGCTACCCGACTCGGCGCCGCTCACCGCCGAGTTCAAATCGGATCTGCTCAAAGGCGTCGAGGTCATCGAGGGCAAAGCCATCGCGCTCAACAAAGACGCGCAGGGTAACACCGTCAAAACCGAGCAATCGTTCACGGCCATTCCTTATTACGCGTGGGCCAATCGCGGCCGCGGCGAGATGATCGTCTGGCTACCCACCAACCAAGCCAGCGCCAAGCCGGCGCCCGTTCCCACCATCACCGACACGGCCAAGATCACGACTTCTCGCCCGCCGCAGGGCGGCAACCGCTCCACCGCGGCCCTACAGGACGGCGAAGAGCCTTCCGCCGGCGAACTGGGTACGCACTTCGACTGGTGGCCGCTGCGCGGCGCGACCGTGTGGGTGCAGTACGATTTCGACAAGCCGCAATCGATTTCCCGCAGCGAAGTCTTCTGGTTCGACGACAGCACCAACGGCGGCGGCTGTGCCGTTCCCGCTTCCTGGCGTTTGCTCTATCAGGACGGCGACCAATGGAAGCCCGTCGAAAACCTATCTCCCTACGATACCCAAAAGGGTGCTTACAACCAGGTCAGCTTCAAGCCGGTCACTACCCAGGCCCTGCGCCTCGAGTTGGTGATTCAGCCCAACTGGTCGGCGGGCATCGACAAGTGGCACGTTGATTGAAACGACGCCACCGCCATGCGGCCCTAAGATGTCTGAGTCGAAACCGCGGGGTACGGCGGCGGCAGTACTAACGTGATCCCGAGATTGACCGCAAATAACGTTACCGCCGTCAGCTCCGTCACGGCCGAAATCGGCAGGATGCTCCACGCGGCCCGCAGATTCGCCTCGTAAGCGGGAATCTCGGAGCCCACGCGCATTAAGCACCCGGCGTTCAACACCACCAGCGACGCGAACATCAGTTTCGTGCTGAAAAGCAGCCGCATCCCGCAGAACGCAGGCAAAACTCTCTGGCCGATCGAAAACACCATGGTGGCCAGAAATCCTACCGTGAGGGCGTGGCGAGACGCGCCCCAGATGCCGCCGTTGGAATCCGACTGAGCCGCGTACACTCCGAGCGAAGAAGCAACCAGAAGCCAGGCATAAGCGCCACGCACGAAGTGGGGAAAAGCGGGAGTAACCCCGCGCGTCTTGGGCGGCTTTTGTGATCGCTGGAATACTCTCAAGGCGATAACGGCAAGAACGCAGGCGCCCAGCAGCAGGACGGTCGCTAGACGGAACTGCCCGAGCAGCGCCGCTGCGATTCCGCAACCGCAAGCGCTCAGCGCGCCCATCAGGCCCCCACCTGACGGCTCGCGAAGGCCCAGGAAGACGGGCAACCACCGGGCGCTGAAACCCCACACTGCCAGGGCCGGAAACCCCCAAGCCGCCAGAAACAGGTAGCGTTGGTCCAACCAGTGCGGGATCGCCGGGTGCATGCTGGTCATCGCGAGATCGATGCTTACCACCAGGTTCATCACCAGCGCCAGCAGGAAGGCAACGGTCGAGCCCAGAACCAGCTTCATCCAAGTCTCCATCCCTCGTCGCGGGGCTGGATTGACTGTGGCCGTTGGCTGCGCCGGCCGGGAGCGATGGCCGCGCACGGTGACGAAGAAAATCAGAAAACCCGAAAGCTGAAGCGCCGCCGACACCGGCGCCAGGACCCGCCAGTTCCACTCGCTGATATTGGCCAGCCAGCGCAGCGCAACGCCGCCAGTCCACAGCGCCCAGCTTGCCCAGCCGCGGCTGACCGCAAAAGGCATGAGCCGGCCCATCTTCGACAACGAGTAGTAGCCGATCCCGATAATGAAGGTCCCGATCCAGCCGAAAATCTGGGCATGTCCGTGAGCCTGGAGCCACGAGGGTGAAAGGCCGGCCAGCGAATGCCGGCCGCTGATCGAGACCAGATTCCAGACTCCCAGGAAAGTGCCTGGCAGCAACAGAAAGAGCAGGCCAGTCACGATGTAGACCGTGACCAATCGCTGTAGCCCGACCTCAATCTGGACCGGGTTGCTGTCGCGCTTGGCGCGAAACGGTTCTCCCTGGAGCCGCCGGTCATCCGCGATCCAAGCAGTGCCTGATTGTTCCATCTGAATTAATGGTGCATCCGCCAGCCGTCTTCATCAGTGACTGCGGTCACACCGGGCGGCGTCAGGTTCGGCGAGCGCCGGGCCCTTGACGGCGGTACAATACGGCAACTCCCACGCCATCTAAAGCATGTGCGTACAATAGCTCATGCCCAGATTGCAGATGCAGGCGCCGGGGCTGGTCCGCCAACTGGGGTTCTTCAGCGCCACTGCGCTGGTGATCTCCAACATGGTGGGGATGGGCATCTTCACCAACACCGGTTTCATGGCGGCCGATTTGGGAAGCGCCGGCCTCATCCTCGCCTGCTGGACGGTAGGCGCGCTGTTTGCCGTCGCTGGCGCGCTCAGCTATTCCGAACTGGGAGTCAATTTTCCGAGTTCGGGCGGCGAATATGTCTACCTGACGCACGCGTTCGGACCCGAGTGGGGCTTTATGACCGGGTGGGTGTCTTTTTTCGCGGGCTTCTCCGCGCCCATCGCTGCCGCCGCGTTGGCTTTCGCGGACTACCTGGGGCACTTGTTCCCGGTCCTGAGGCACGACCACGCAGCGATCGTGGTCGGTTCCGGAGCGCTCAGCATCCGCCTGGGCGCGGAGCAACTGGCGGCGTCCGGCCTGATTGCCGCCTTCACGCTGCTGAACTGTCTGGGCGTGGGGCGCACGGCCAAGGTCCAGAACGTGCTGACGTCCTCCAAGCTGATCATCATCGCGGGCTTCGTGGTCCTCGGGTTCGCGTCCGGTAACGGCAACTGGAGCCATTTCTCCGAGCCCGCGGTCCGCACTTCCACCGCCGCGCTGCCGACGCAGTTCCTGGTCAGCCTGCTGTGGGTGATGGTGGGATACAGCGGATGGAATGCGGCGACCTATGTTGCCGAGGAAGTGCGCCATCCGGAACGCACGCTGCCGGCCGCGCTGGCGACGGGCACGGCGATCGTAGCCGTGCTCTACCTACTGCTGAACCTGGTCTTCATTTACGCCACGCCGCTCGAGACCATGAAGCTGGGTACTAGCCCTGAGATCGCCGTCGGGGCGGTGTCGGCGCAGAGGCTGTTCGGCGAGGGCGTGGGCGGCGCTTTCGCGGCGCTCATGGCGTTGTGCCTCGCTTCGACCGTGAATGCCGAGGTGACTATCGGGCCGCGCGTGTACTATGCCATGGCCAAGAACCGCGCGTTCTTCGGCGCCGCCGCCAAGGTACACCCGCGGTGGCGGACCCCGGTGGTGGCGATCCTGTGCCAGGGGCTGTGCGCCATCCTCATGACCGCCACGCCGTTTCCAGAGCTGGTCATCTATATAGGGATGAGCCTGACGGTCTTCACGGTTCTGTCCGTGGCATCGGTATTTGTCTTTCGCCGGTCGCGGCAAGGCTGGCAGCGTCTGCGCGCGCTCGAATTCGCCTGGCCGCTGATCCCCGCTGCTTACATTCTGGTAGGCAGCGGCATGGTGATTTTCGGACTGATCCAGCATCCCTGGGCGTCCCTCTCGGCTTTCGGCACAGTGGGCGCCGGCGCTCTTCTCTATCGTTTCGGAGTGCGCCCGAGCGCCTGAAATCGTGCCGCCGACCCCGACCCATCCCACCCGCGTCCGCTACTGGGTAGTGGTCTTCGCGATTTCACTCGCGGTGATCACCTACATCGACCGCGTCTGCATCTCATCCGCCGCGCCGTCCATGCAAAATGACCTGGGGCTCAGCGATGTTCAGATGGGTTGGGTTTTCGGAGCGTTTGCCTGGGCATATGCGCTGTTCGAGATCCCCGGCGGGTTCCTGGGCGATTGGATGGGGCCGCGCAAGGTGCTCCTGCGCATCGTCACCTGGTGGTCGTTCTTCACGGCGGCCACCGGCTGGGCGTGGAGCGTAACCACCCTCACTGTGACGCGGTTTCTTTTCGGAATGGGCGAGGCCGGCTGCTTCCCCAACCTGACGAAAGCCTTCACCACCTGGCTGCCGGAAAAGGAGCGGGTGCGTGCGCAGGGGACCATGTGGCTGAGCGCGCGGTGGGGCGGAGCGTTCACGCCGCCGCTGGTGGCGCTGGTGATGGGGCTGGTAGGCTGGCGTCACGCGTTCGGAGTTTTCGGCTGCCTGGGAATCCTGTGGGCCGTGGTGTTCTGGTGGTGGTATCGCGACGATCCGCTGCAGAACCCCAAGCTCAACGCGGCGGAGCGGGAGTTGCTGCGCGCCAGCGCGGGAAGGGCGGCGGGGCACGGCGATGTGCCGTGGCTGCGGTTGATTTTCTCGCCGCATGTCTGGCTGCTGTGCTGGCAGTATTTCTGCCTCTCGTACGGCTGGTATTTCTACATCACGTGGCTGCCCACGTATTTGCGCCGCGGCCGGCACATGGAGATCGCAGCCACCGCGTGGTTCGGGGTGCTGCCCCTATTTTTCGGGGGCTTGGGAGATCTGGCCGGAGTGGCGATCGCTGCGCGCCTGGCTCGGATGACCGGCAGCGTGGCGCGCGCCCGGCGGCTGGTGGCGTACGCGGGATTCGCCGGCGCCAGCGGTTTCCTGCTGCTCTCGACCACCCTGCAGAATCCGGCGATGGCGGTAGTGGCCATCGCCCTGGCCAGTTTCTGCAACGACCTGACCATGCCTGGGTCATGGACCTCGTCCATGGACATCGGCGGGACATACGCCGGCACGGTTTCCGGAGCGATGAACATGTGGGGCAATGCCGGCGGCGCGATGGCGCCCATCGTGAACGGATACCTGCTCACCTGGTCGCACGGAAACTGGAACGTGACCTTTTATGTCTCCGCGGCCGTCTATCTGATGGGAATTGTGTGCTGGCGATTTCTGGACCCGGTGACGCCGCTGGAAACGGCCGGTTGAACAACTTGCCGAGATACTCAGCTCTGTCTGACCCTCGCATCCATCGGTTTTCGGTGAGAATTGCGAGTTCGACAATCCACTTTTCCTTCCGGTGAGCATCGAACCCAATGTCAACGCGATTGTTGCCGGCATGGATGCTGACATAGCCCGGGAAGGGACCGGAGGAGAGCGCCGGGACGTATTCAGCCCGGAGGGCGTTAGGTTTAGCCCACGGCGTCCGCCGTGGGGACAGGATGCCTTGCCAGCATAGCCCCGGAACGGGGCGAAAGGTCATGCCACACAGCTTCACATGTTTGTTTGTTCACGTAGTCTTCTCCACCAAGAATCGCGCACCCTCCTTGTCGCCGGAGCTGACGAATCGCCTTTCCCCTACATGGGAGGCATTGTGAGGGAACTCAAGGGCACTTCCCTGATCATCAACGGACCCGCCGACCACGTCCATCTGCTGCTCGCAATTCCGCCCTCCGAATCCCTGGCCAGCTTGTTAAGGGTGCTGAAGACGAATTCTTCCCGATGGGTGCACGAACAGGTTCCGGAACGAAAGCGTTTTGGTTGGCAGACCGGATACGGCGCGTTCAGCGTGAGCAGTTCGCGGGTGGAGGCTGTGCGGAACTACATTGCCGCCCAGGAAGCTCACCATCGCAAGGTGTCGTTCGAGGAAGAGATTGTGGCCCTTCTGAAGAAGCACGGCGTGCACTACGACATCAGAGACCTTCAGGGATAGGCTCTAACGCCCCATCCCGGGGCTGGCTCAGAATGCGGACTCCCACCCAGCGGCTTGCGCCGTGGGCTACTTTCTTCCGCCCTCCGGGCTTGCCGATCGGGGCCCCTTCCTTGCGCGGCGCTAGATCGAGGTCCGTTTCGCGCAGGATCCGGTTTCCTCTTCCATTTCTCAGGGCGGCATATAATCGATCATGCCGATTCAAAGGGTGTTGATCCTGGGGGTGAAGGGCACCCTGGGCGGGCAACTCAAAAGGATCTACCCGGACGGCGTGGGATGGGACCGCGAAGATCTCGACGTTCGCGACTTAACAGCGCTCCGTGCACGCGTCGGGAGTCTCGGATTCGTTCCTGATGCGGTCATCAATTGCGTGGCGTTCAATGACGTGGATGGCGCCGAGGACCGTCCGGAGCAGGCTTTCGCCCTGAACGCCGACTTCGCTGAAGCGCTGGCGCAATACACCAAGGAATTGGGCGTGCCGCTCGTGCATTACAGCACCAACTATGTGTTCGACGGTATGAAAGGGGAATACCTGGAATCCGACCCGCCGTCGCCGCTCTCGGTATACGGCCGCTCCAAATGGCGCGGCGAGCAACTGATCGCGGAATGCTGCGGGCGGAGTTACATCGTGCGGACGGCGGTGCTGTTCGGACCGAAGGGGGAAAGCGAGCTCTCCAAGAAAAGCTTTGTGGATCTCATGCTGGACCTGGCCGCCAAGCGCGACTCCATTCAGGCGGTATCGGACGAAGTCAACAGCGTCACCTACGCGCCGGACCTCGCCGCGCGCACC